>WNGB01014932.1_pt1 | contig 10325 bp, 10 predicted proteins | sample 5400681 | NCBI WGS metagenome assembly WNGB01 (sample SAMN13153367, study PRJNA577476) | soil metagenome | isolation source: 115 cm soil or saprolite under grassland replicate 2 | place: USA:California | collected 2016-06-15 | reverse complement strand
ATCCGAACATCGTGGAAAAAAGACGCGACCGTCGTGGCATTCAAAGCTGGCCCGCCGGAAGGGCATCACGCGTTGGCGTTGCAACCGAAGGTTCCGGAGTGGCGACAGAGGACCGGTCACGCCCATCCCGATGCGAACAGCTTCATTTTCTGGGCGGCCGGGCGTTACCTGACAGGAGACACCGGATATTCGGGCATGTCTCGGGCGCGGAATCACAACACGATCACAGTAGGCGGAATCGGGCAGGGCATCGAGGGAAAGCACGATGTGTGGGCCGGGATGCCGCGCGAATCGCTCGACCGAATCCGCATCGTCGAGTTGACGCGGACACGTATCGTCGGCGAGGCCGCGGGCGCTTATCCGAAAGAAGCGGCGCTCGAGCACTATCGGCGAGAAGTCATCCTCGATCCGAAAGGTACGCTGCGGATTCGCGACCGGATCGAGACGCGCGATGCCAAGAAAGTCGAGTGGCATCTGAATGCCGACACTCCGTTTCAAAAAAGTTCAACTGGTTTCGCGACCGAAGCGATGGAAGTCATCGCCCGCCGACCAAGCGGCGCGACATTTGAGACGCGTCCAACGCTGGTCAAAGTTCCCGGCCCTCCCGGTTCCCTCACCGAGGGTCCAACGGAGGAGCGTGGAGATCAGCTCGTGATCACCGCGCCGGTGGCCACCAAGTTCGATTTCGAGACGACCCTTCGCGTCAAGGAGAAGCCATGAGGCCATTCATTCACGATGATTTTCTGCTCGAGACGGACGTCGCCCGCGATCTCTATCACCGTTACGTCGAGCACCTGCCGATCATCGACTATCACTGCCATCTGCCGGTGGCGCACATCGCGCGCAATCATCAGTTCCGTTCGATCGCGGAGATCTGGCTGGAAGGCGATCACTACAAGTGGCGCGCCATGCGCACCAACGGTGTCGAGGAGCGCTACTGCACCGGCGATGCTTCCGATTGGGAAAAATTCGAGGCGTGGGCGCGCACGGTGCCGGCCACCATGCGCAATCCGCTGTATCACTGGACACACATGGAGCTGAAGCGTCCGTTCGGCATCACCGAGCTGCTCTCCGAGCACAACGCTCGCGCGATTTACGATCGCTGCAACGAGCTGCTGCGGCAGCCGGAGTTTTCGACGCAGGGACTGCTTCGCCAATTCGGCGTTGCCCTGGTCGGCACCACCGACGATCCGGCGGACTCACTCGAGCATCATCAGGCGCTGGCGAAGAACGACGGCGATGTGCGCGTCGTCCCCACATGGCGTCCCGATGCCGCAATGGCCGTCGAAGATCCAGCATCGTTCAACGGCTGGCTCGAGAGACTGGAAGCCGCCGCCTCGATGTCGATCGGCAGTCTCGCGCAACTCTTCGAAGCTCTCGAGCGCCGGCATGCGTCATTTCACGAAGTGGGATGCCGGATGTCCGATCATGGTCTGGAAGAGATTTATGCAGAAGAGTGGTCGGATGCCGAGATCGCGTCGACATTCGACCGCGCGCGGGCGAAGAAAACTATCGAGGCGGATGCGGTGCGGCGCTACAAGTCCGCGCTGCTCCATCGCTTTGCGGTCATGGACCACTCCCGCGGCTGGGTGCAGCAATACCACCTCGGCGCCATGCGCAACAACAATGCGCGCAAGCTGCGGTCGATCGGCCGCGATTCCGGTTTTGACTCCATCGGCGATTTCGAAATGGCCCGACCGCTCGCCAGATTTTTCGATCGCCTCGAGCAAAAGAGTCAGCTCGCGAAGACGATCCTCTACAACCTCAACCCGCGCGACAACGAGCTCATGGCCACGATGATCGGCAATTTCCAGGACGGATCGGTGCCAGGCAAGATGCAATACGGCTCCGCGTGGTGGTTCCTCGATCAACTCGACGGCATGACGGCGCAGATGAAGGCACTGTCGAACATGGGTCTGTTCTCGCGTTTCGTCGGCATGATCACCGACTCGCGAAGCTTCCTGTCGTATCCGCGGCACGAATACTTCCGCCGCCTGGTCTGCAATCTTCTCGGCGATGATGTTCGGCGCGGCCTGCTACCCGACGATCGCGAGTCGTTAGGCCGGATCGCGCAGGATGTCTCCTTCTTCAATGCGCGTGAATACCTCGGCTTCGATGTGGCGACGGGCTTCAGCCCGTCGAGCGGCGGCCTGAAGCCCGCCGCCACATCCGCATGACCGTACTCGTTCTGTTCAGGCTCGACGGACAGGTGGCGATCGTCACCGGCGCGTCACGCGGTCCCGGCGCGGCGATGGCCGACGGGAGGAGGCGGGGGCGAGGGTGATTCGCCTCTCGAGCCACGACGCGGACCTCAGTGATCGCGAGGCGTGACAAAGCTCCTCGACCGGCCGGGGACGCCGGCATCCTCGTCAACAACGCCGGAATCATTCGCCGTGCAGATTTTCTCGACTACAGTGACGACGATTGGGACGCGGTGATCGAGGTGAATCTTCGCTCTGTCTTTGCACTCAGCCGCGCGTTCGCGCGACGACTCGTCGAACGCAAGAGCGGAGGCCGCATCATCAACGTCGCCTCGCTGCTGTCGTTTCAAGGCGGCATTCGCGTCGCCGCATATACCGCAGCGAAGAGCGGATTGCTCGGCCTAACGCGCGCGATGGCCAATGAACTGGCACCGCTCGGCATCAATGTGAACGCCATCGTTCCCGGCTACATGGCCACCGACAACACAAAGGCGCTCCGCGATGATCCGACGCGCAGCCGCGAGATCCTGGCGAGAATTCCGGCCGGGAGGTGGGGCACGCCCGACGACCTGAAGGTGGCATCGCGCGCGTCCGAGTACGTGCATGGCGCCGCCCTCGTGATGGAGGGTGGTTGGCCGGTGAGGCGTGCTAGCGCAATTACGTGTGCTCTGGTGCTGGGATACCGAGGTCGCGGCAGATTTTGCGCACGAGCTCGTCACGGATCTCTGCATGTCGGGGCACTGCCGAACGTCGTCCGAGCGTTCGGTTGATGAACCAGGAGTGACGGCTTCCCTCGCGCTCCAGCTCGCAGCCATAGTCGGCGAGCCAGCGATCGAGGGCGCGGCGCTTCATACCGCGATGCGAATTTCCTCGAAGTTTTCGGTCGCGGCGGAGCGTGCATCGGCGCGGTTGGCATGCAGTGCTTCGGCCAGCGTAATGCGCAGCGTGTCGATCAGTTCCTCGCGCGTTGCCTCTTGACAGTTCACGCCGGGAACCTCCTCAATCCAACCAATCCACCAGTCGCCGGACTGCTGGACAATCGCGGTGTACTCACTCATGGTGCCGATGGTAACAGGAGAATGCGCTGAATGCTTTCGTGCAGGAGTCATGCGCTGTTCACGAAGTCTTCGCACGAGCCTGGTCTGGAAGTCTTCGGAACATCCCGAGATATCGCCATTTCGAGCAGGTGGACGGCATCGCATGGGTCGAGCCCGAGGAGTGAGGGCAGGCGCCGAATGACCGCTGTTGGGAGCACGCCGTGAACGTCGACGCGCTCCCTCCGCTGCATAAGGACCCGTTCGATCGCCTCCTGGTCGCGCAAGCCCTCGTCGAGGGCAAATCGGTTCTGCAGGAGTTTCGGATTGAGAGATACTGCGATCCCGGCGGGCTGTCCGCTCTTCCCGCAGGAGAACAGGTATGCAACTGGGCATCGTCGGACTCCCGTTTTCAGGCAAGTCGACGCTTTTTCAGGCGATCACGAAAACGCATCTCGACACCGCCGCGATGGCCAAGACCGATGCGCACCTCGGCGTCGTGAAGGTGCCCGATGAGCGGCTCGACCGATGCGCCTCGCTCTTTTCTCCGAAGAGCACCGTGCACGCCACCATCGAGTTCGTCGACGTGATCGGATTGCAGAAAGGGGCCAGCGGCACCGCGCAGTTCACCACCAGTTTTCTCTCCGCCGTGAAGAACAACGATGCACTGATTCAGGTGGTTCGCCTGTTCCGAAACGACGCGGTGCCTCACCCGGACGGCAGCATCGATCCGCTGCGTGACGTGGCGACGTTCGAGACCGAGTTCATTCTCGCCGACATGGCCGTTTTGGAATCTCGCGTCGAGAAGATTCATAAACAGATCGGCCGCGGGCACGACGAACAGATGAAGAAAGAACTGCCGGTCCTCGAGAAATGCCTCGCGCTCGTCCGGCAGGAGAAGCCGCTGCGCAACGAGGATCTTTCCCCTGAAGAGCTGCACATCCTCAAGACCTATCAGCTCCTCACGCTCAAGCCGATGCTGATCGCACTCTCTCTCGACGAGTCGCAGCAGCCGATGATGGAGGAGGAAGTCGGCCGCGTCGCCGCGGCGAAAGCGGGGCTGCGCACGCGAGTGATCGCTTTCTTCGGCAAGATCGACATGGAGATTTCCGAGCTCTCAGGGGACGAAGCGCGCCTGTTCCTCGACGAGTACGGGATCAAAGAGTCCGCGCTCGACACGCTGATCCGCGAGGCATACGCGCTGCTGGGGCTGCAGTCGTTCCTGACCGTCGGGGAAGACGAATGCCGCGCGTGGACCATCCGTATTGGAATGTCGGCGCAGGAAGCGGCGGGGGTCATCCATTCCGACTTCGTCAACAAGTTCATCCGTGCCGAGGTCGTGCACTACGATGATTTCATCGCCGCGGAAGGATCGTTCGCGAAGGCGAAGGACGCTGGCCACTGGCGGCTGGAGGGGAAGAACTATGTCGTCAAGGACGGCGACATCATGAACATAAGGCACAGTTAAAAACAGCGACGACCAACTGTGCGTTCCAGCTGGGTCAAACCGTCGCGCGCGACGCGTGCACCGCCGCGACGTACTCACGCGCTTTCGCCGTGATTGATGCCGTGTGGCCTTTGCGGATCGCGCCGAGGTCGACGAGGTCGGCGCCGACGCCTACGGCCAACGCACCGGCCTCAATGAAGTCGCCGACGTTCTTCAGCGACACGCCGCCGGTGGGGATCAGCTCGATCTGCGGAAGCGGCGCCTTCAGCGACTTCAGGTACGTGGCGCCGCCGACGGCACTGGCGGGAAAGATCTTCACCGCATCGGCGCCCGCCTTCCAGGCCGTCAGCACTTCCGTCGGTGTCAGCGCGCCGGGGAAAACAGGGACGTCAAGCACGCGGCAGGTCTCGATGGTCGGCACATCGAGCGAAGGGCTGACGATGAAACGAGCGCCGGCGTCGATACATGCGCGAGCCGTCTCGGCATCGAGCACGGTGCCGGCTCCGACCAGTGCGTCGTCGCCGAGTCGTAGCGCCAGATCCTTGATGATCTTCAATGCGCCGGGAACGGTCATCGTGATCTCGAGGACCGGAATGCCACCTGCGCGAATCGCTTCCACGGCAGCGAGAGCCTCATCGGCGGATGTCGCACGGACGACAGGGACGATGCCGATCTCCCGAATGCGGTCAATGACTGACACGTGCGGTTCCGCCCTTCATCACTCGCTCCACTTCGGCCAGCGTTGCCGTGCTCGTGTCGCCCGGCGTGGTCATGGCCAGGGCGCCGTGCGCCGCGCCGCACTCCACCGCCCATTGCGGACCGCGGTCCGTGAGAAACCCATAGATCAGGCCTGAAGCGAACGAGTCGCCGCCGCCGACGCGATCGAGGATCTCGAGGTCGGGGCGGGGAACGGCCTCATAGAACTGGCCCTCGGACCAGGCGATCGCACCCCAATCGTTCCGCGTCGCGGTGCGCGCGACGCGCAGTGTCGTCGCGACGACCTGGAGCGATGGGAACTCCGCGCGAACGCTGCCGATCATCTTCTTGAACGACTCCGCCGGCAGCGCGGAGTGATGCTCATCGACGCCTTCGACGTGGAAGCCGAGGGCGACGGTGAAGTCTTCTTCGTTGCCGAAGAGGACATCGACCAGGCTGACGAGCTCACGATTGACGGCGCGCGCTTTCTCCGGACCGCCGATTCCCTTCCACAATGAAGCCCGGTAGTTGAGATCGTAGGAGACGACGACGCCATGGCGGCGCGCCGCTTCCATCGCTTCGCGCGCGACCTGTGGCGTCGTTTCTGACAGCGCCGCGAAAATGCCGCCCGTGTGAAACCAGCGGACGCCGCCCGCAAAGAGGCGCTCCCAATCAACGTCACCAGCTTTCAACTGCGATACCGCCGTGTGGCCGCGGTCGGAGCACCCGACGGCGCCGCGAAGACCGAAGCCGCGCTCGGTGAAGTTGAGACCATTGCGCGCCCTGCGGCCAACGCCGTCGTCTGCGACCCAGCGAAGCCACGAGAGGTCGACGCCGCCCTGCAGCATGAGATCTTCGACGAGCCGGCCCACGGGATTGTCGACCAAGGCGGTGACGATCACAGTGCGCAAACCAAAGCAGCGCCGCAGCCCACGCGCGACGTTGTACTCGCCGCCGCCTTCCCACACCTGAAATGAGCGCGTGGTTGCCACGCGACCGTCGCCAGGATCGAGGCGCAGCATGACTTCGCCGAGGCTGGCGAGGTCGTATCGGGCGCTCGCGGCGTCGTTGAGTTTCACTTGCGCGACGCTTCCAGGCCCGAGCCGCCTTGCGCGTATTCGGGCTGCACGTTCACGACACCGAACTGGCGATCTTCACCTTCGCGAATCGCGGCCATCATCCACAGAAAGTTGATGCTGCTGCCCGGCGCGGAAACGTTCGGATGATAACCCTGCGGCATCAGCACGACGTCACCATCACGAACGACGGTCACGAGCTCGGGTCGTCTCGGATCGTTATATACGAGCTGCAGCCCCCAACCGGGCTCCGGCATGTCGATGTAGAGGTACGCCTCCTCGAGCATGCGCGCGTGCTCGTGCGGCGGCCACGACGTCCAGTTGCCGGGCCGGCTGAACGTGACGCCGGCGAGGATGCGGCCGGCCTCGACGTTCTTTCCAATGACGATGTTCACATCGCGTTCTGACGAAGGCCCGCCGGTATGGAAGTGCAGCGCCGGATCCTTCTGAACGTCGGCGAATCGGACGAGCTGCAACGGATATCGCTTGGCGACCGGCGCGGCGATCTCCGCGATGTCGCACTCACCTGACACGCGCACATTGCTGTCGCGCGGAACGTAGAGCGCGTCATAGCGACTGAGCTCAAATGTTGGCCCGACGCCCTCGGCGGCCTGGCCGCGGAGGATCGCGGCCGTACACTCGACCTTCGCTGTTCCTCTGAGACAAAGCAGTCCCGTCTCGAGCTCGGCCGTGGAGAAGGTCACCGGCGCGTCGGATGCGTCGAGAACGATGCGGCCGAAGTGCAGATGGCGCGCGGCAGTGTTCTTGGGCGTGATGCTGACATGCCGGCCACGACGCGCGCCCGTATCGCGCACGACGCAGGTGCGCGGTTCGATCGGGGCCAGATCGACAGTCATTGTTTTTCCTCTTTCTTCGCGGTTTCGACGCTGACGTTGACGAGCGTCAGGTCGACGGCTCCTTCGATGACGTGTCCGTTCGTGACTCCCTTGAACGACGAATCGCGAACCACCACTCCGCGCAGCGGCGACTGTTGGAGCCCTCGGATGTAAATGCCATAGCGGCTGTGCGCGGAGTGCATGCGTTTCACTTCGATGTTGCGGACCGTCGGAATGAACGTGCCCGATTCGGATGCATCGTACTGAAGATCGATCTCCATCGGCGCAAGTTGTACGTTGCCGATCTCGATGTCACGGGCGAAGACGTTCTCGATGAATCCCCCGCGCGCCGTGTTTGTCTTCAGGCGCAGACCGCGCTCGAGATTGGGGCTATCGAGCTGGTTTTTCTCCGCGAAGATATTGCGCGCGCCGCCGCTCACTTCGCTGCCGATGGTCACGCCGCCGTGTCCGGCCTTCATGCGGCACCCGCGGATGATCACGTTTTCGACCGGTGTGTTGATGCGCCGGCCGTCCTGATTGCGCCCCGATTTCAGCGCGATGCAATCGTCGCCCGTCTCGAAGACGCAATCTTCGATGAGGACGTCGCGGCACGACTCGGGATCGCACCCGTCGGTGTTCGGTCCATGGCCGATCACCGTGATGCGACGGATCGTGACATTTGTCGAGAGCGTCGGGTGTAACACCCAGAACGGTGCGTCGCGAATCGTGACACCTTCGATCAGGACATTCTTGCAGCGGTATGGCTCGACGAAAGTCGGCCGCAGGTAGTGACCCGGGCCGAACACGCGCTGCGCCACCGGAACCTGATCTTCGTTGTTCTTGAACAGCGTCTTGCGATCGGCGGCTTGTGGCTGCGGACCTTTTGCCGGTTTCCAGTTCCACCAATGTTGCTCGTCCGCCTGGCCGTCGAGCGTGCCTTCGCCCGTGATCGCGACATCCTCACACTCGAATGCGTACACGAGCGGGGAGTAGTTCATCAGCTCGACGCCTTCCCACCGCGTGAGCACGAGCGGATATTTTGACGGATCTTGTGTAAAGCGGAGCGTTGCGCCCGGCTCGATGTGCAGATCGATGTGGCTGCGCAAGCGGATCGGTCCCGTGACGTAGTCGCCGCGCGGAACGACGACGCGTCCACCGCCGGCGCGCGAGCACGCCTCGATCGCCTTGGCAATCGCAGCGCTGGCGTCCGCACCATTTCTTGCGCCGTACTTGGTGATCACGAAGTCGCGAGCGGGAAACGTCGGAGGTTTGATGCGGCCGAGGATCTCGGGGAGTGATGCCCAGGGATCCTGCGCCGCAGCCGTGCATGCGACGAACAGCGATGCGATGAGGAGGCGGCGAATCATGGAGCGACCTCGATTCTCAACGGCGACTTTACCCGCTCGGACCACTGCTCGACGTAGCGGTCCCAATCAGCGACGCTGTCAAAGTCGCCGCTCTTGTCCCATCCGGTGCCGACCCAATACGCCGCGGGCTGTTTCGCGACGATGATGTTGTTGCCGTCGGCCTCGGTCACGTCGGCGATCGACGACGGATCGAGCACGATCGCGCATCCGAACTGTCCCGTCCCGCCGGTCACCGGCTCCCACGTTCGCATCCAGCCCGCCGACCGCTCGACGCGCAGATTCGCTCCGGCGTCTTTCTTGATTCCGATTGCATATTGCGGCGCGTCGGCCTCGAATCGGCTCTCAAAGCGGTTGAAATTCTGGCCGGCATCGAGCGTGATGTGCTTGGTCTCGAATCCGGGATATACCAATTCGAAGATGAGGCGGAGCGGACCATTTGCGATCACGCGCGTCTCGCGAAAATTCTTCGAGACCACCAGCTTGCCATCGCGCCAGATCCCGACGCCGCCGCAGCCGCGGCTCTTGCCGGCGGAGTAGAAGTCGGCCCCTTCGCCGTGATCGTGATGGTAGTCGTCGATCATGTACCAGTCGTTGATCACGAGTCGCCGCGTTCTCTTCAGCCAGACATCGACCGCGCTCGATGTCAGCGGCTCCTTCTCCCACGTCTCGAGCGCGGCGCCGTACATGCGATGCGCGACGCGATCGTTCTCCCACGCGAAGTCATCGGATCGCTCGCGAACGAATCGGCCATAGGCGCGGAAGTCTTCTTTCTTGTACTTCGACGTCTCGCCCGGCCGGAGGTCGAACGTTTGTTTTCCGTTCGCCGGAATGTCGGCTTGAAAAATCAGACGATCCGACAGCGCTTGCGCGAGCACTTCCTTTCCGGAGCCGTGCTCGAAAACGTGGATCCGCGCCAGATCGCCGCTCAACTGCGATGCGGGTACTTCGACGGTCTCCGACGTTCTTGCAAAGGAGAGGTCGTTGTGAACGGTGATTCGCAGTGGCGCAGCCCCGAGGGACTGCGCCACTACGATTCCGAGGGCGAATAGCACTTCAGAAGGTTACGCGAGCGCCGAGCTGAATGTCGCGTGGATTGTTGCGGTCCTGGTTGACCTTCCCGAAGGTCGAGTTGCGCGGGTTCAGATCGGGATTCCAGAGCACGGTGTAGTTCAGCGCGTTGATGGCCTCGATCCTGACCTGGAGGTTCATCCCTCGCGTGAGCGAGAACGTTTTGTAAAGGCCGAAGTCGAGGAGGTTGAGATTCGCGGTGCGCACGTTCGGCAGCGTCGACGGGAAGTAGCGCACATTGTTGCCGAGCTGGATGCGTGTATCGGTGCGTCCGGTGCCACCCGGAACGTAGAAGCCCGAGGTGTCCCAGGCGGGGCAGTCGAGTCCTGCTTTGCCGCCATTCGGGCAGCTTCCGCCGATGTTCGATTTGAGATCTTTCGGATCGCGGTTCGGATCGTAATAGATGTTGGTACCCCAGGTGAATGGGAAGCCGCTCTGCCATTGATACGCGGCGCTGACCGACCAGCCGCCGAGAACCGCGTCCATCACGCCGTTCCAGTTGTTGCCCCACTTCTGTCCGCGACCGAATGGGAGATCGAGAATGCCGCCGAGCGTGAAGCGATTTGGCCGATCGTTCGGCGAAATGCGGCTCTCCAGTTT
>WNGB01014930.1_pt1 | contig 10325 bp, 7 predicted proteins | sample 5400681 | NCBI WGS metagenome assembly WNGB01 (sample SAMN13153367, study PRJNA577476) | soil metagenome | isolation source: 115 cm soil or saprolite under grassland replicate 2 | place: USA:California | collected 2016-06-15 | reverse complement strand
GACTGCGTCGACTTCCACTGCGCGACGTTGTTCTCGATCTGCCGCGCGTGACCTTCCAGATGGTCGGCGTAGATCTGCAGCCAGTCCTCGGCGCCGTAGCGGCCGGATTCTGTGTGGTGCCCGACGCGCGTCCACGCCTCTTCGGCCAGCCCGCGGACCAGCGCCGCGGTGCTGGCGCGCACGGCCTCGACCACGGCGAGCGCGGGCTCGAGCGGCAGCTGGTGGTACCCGAAGACCGCCGCCCAGTTGTCCTGGTCGTAGCCCTGGAGCGTCGGAGTCTTCTCGGCGACCACGAAGCGGATACGCGCGTAGGCGTTCGTCTCGGAGTCGGCGCAGTGGCAGACGATCTCGTGGGCTGACCATTCTTTGGGAGCCGGACGCCACGTGAGGGCCGGCGCCGGGACCTTGGCCAGCGCCGCCCGGAGCCGGGCAGGACCGTCGGCATATTGCTGGATGAGGGTGTCGCGCTTCGCGCGGTCGAGCGTCATCGTCAGTGGCCCTCAAGCTTGCGGCGCAGCACCTTCGCGAGCCCCTCGGGCGCGAAGCCGAGCTGCAGCAGCGCCTGGCCCGAGTCGAAGTACTCGCGGTACGCCGCGATCTTGCCGCGCTCGAGCTCGAAGAGACTCATCCCCCTGAATCCCACTTTCCGGCCGGCGCTCCTCGGGACCGCGTCGGTCACGACGTAGCCGAACGTCCACTCGGCGGTCGCCCGGTCGGGCGACTCCACCACGGTGTCCATGACCCAGCTGTAGTCGCGGCCTTCCCGGAACATCCGCTCGAACATCGCGCGCAGCCCGGCGTGGCCCCGGTGCTCGCCGTAAAAGTTATCGTGATAGCTGGCGCCTTCCGTGAAGCACGCGACCAGCGCGCCCACGTTCTGCCGGTTGAACGCCTTCGCGAAGTCGTGAACGATGCTCATGGCGCCCTCAACTCTACTGAGAGCCGGGGACCCGTGCAAGGCGAAGTCTGTCGAACCCGGACAACTCCCCTGTATGGGAACGCCCCGGACGGAGTATCATCTCCCGTACCGTTTTGGGCCCCATTTCTGCAGTGGAAAGGAACAGGGCATGAGCATCAAGCGTCACGGCGTCGGACCACGGTTGAGCCAGGCGGTCGTCCACGGCGACACGGTGTATCTGGCCGGCATGGTGGCGGCCGACCCGTCCGCGGACGCGAAGGGCCAGACCCAGCAGATTCTCAAGAAGATCGACGAGACGCTGGCGGCGGTCGGCAGCCACAAGTCGAAGATCCTCTCCGCCACCGTGTACGTGGCCAACATGGGGATTTACGGCGACATGAACGCCGCCTGGGACGCCTGGGTCGATCCCGCCAACACCCCGGCGCGGGCGACCGTGGAGGCGCGGCTGGCGTCGCCCAAGTACCTGGTCGAGATCATGGCCGTCGCGGCCATCTCATAAATAAGGAGACCGTCATGAGAGAAGCCGTCATCGTCGCCAGCTCGCGGACGCCGCTGGCCAAGTCGTTCCGCGGATCGTTCAACCTCACGCGCCCCGATGATTTCACCGCCCACTGCATCAAGGACGTCCTCGGCAAGGTTCCGCAGCTCGACTCGAAAGAGGTCGAGGACGTGATCATGGGCTGCGGCCAGCCGCACGGCTCGCAGGGTCACAACATCGCCCGCGTGGCGGCGATGCGCGCGGGACTGCCCGTGTCGGTCGGCGGGCTCACCCTGAACCGCTTCTGCTCCTCGGGGCTCCAGGCGATCGCGATCGCGGCGAACTACGTCATCAACGACGGCGCCGACGTCATGATCGGCGGCGGCGTCGAGTCGATCACGATGGCCAAGCGCGACAGCGACCCGAACCCGTGGGTGAAGGAGCACCTCCCCGGCGTCTACATGGTCATGGGCGACACGGCCGAGGTCGTCGCCAAGCGCTACAAGATCAGCCGCGAGACCCAGGACCGCTACGCGCTCTTGAGCCAGCAGCGGACGGCGCGCGCCCAGCAGGAAGGGTTCTTCAAGGAGGAGCTCGCGCCGATGCACGTCACACGCGGCATCCTCGACAAGCAGACGGGCGCGGTCGTCGGTCAGGAGCCGTACTACTGCGAGAAGGACGAGTGTAATCGCGCCGACACCACGCTCGAAGGACTGCTCAAGCTACCGCCGCACTTCGACAAGGACTCCGGTCAGGGGACGGTCACCGCGGGCAACTCCTCTCAGCTCTCCGACGGCGCCAGCGCGACGCTGGTCATGTCCATGGACCGCGCCAAGGCCCTCGGCATCCGCCCGAAGCTCGTCTTCCGCGGCTTCGCGGTCGCCGGCTGCGAGCCGGACGAGATGGGCGTCGGCCCTGTGTTCGCGGTACCGAAGCTCCTCGCGCGCCACGACCTCAAGATCGACGACATCGACGTGTGGGAGCTGAATGAGGCGTTCGCCTCGCAGGTCGTCTACTGCCGCGACCGGCTCGGTATCGATCCGGAGAAGCTCAACGTCAATGGCGGCTCGATCTCGATCGGCCATCCCTTCGGCATGACGGGCTCGCGCATGGTCGGCACCCTCGCCAACGAGATGCTCCGCCGCAAGGCGCGCTACGGCGTGGTCACCATGTGCGTCGGCGGCGGTCAAGGCGCCGCCGGGCTCTTCGAGGCGTACAACTAGGCCTTCGCCGCAGGCGGAGGCGACGGGCGGGCGCGGTAGGGGGCGATAGGACCACGCGGCACGCGCTCGCTGCTCGGTTGCGGCTGGGCTCCATCCGGGCGCATCGCGTCCGCATCGGGCGAGGCGGGAACGGATCCCGTCGCCCCCTACCGCACCCGCCCGTCGCCTCCGGTGGCGCGTGATCGTTAGCAGAACTTCGCGGACGGGACGATAGCGAAACACTTCCAGACCCGCGAGGGTGACATACGTCATCACTCTCGCGGGTCGTCCGCGTTCCTGTCACTGTCGCGGCCTTTGCTATGATCAAAAGCAGCTCGAGTTCGCGCGCGCGGAGGCCCGACCTGAAAAGCGCCATTGCTTCCCTCCTGCTGATCGCCACCATCCAGGCCGGATGCGCGACGGCCACCGGCCCTGGCCGAGCTGCTCAGAAGGCCGCCCCGGTGGACACCCTGGAGGCGCGACGGGCGCAGGCGCGCGAGTTCCTCGGGCTCGGGCGGGCGGCGATCGGACAGGGCGACATGGCAGCGGCCACGATGCAGTTGCGCGAGGCGCTGCGCCTCCAACCTGAGCTGGTCGAGGCCCGGGAGAGCCTGGGCCTCGCCCTCTACAACATGGGCGATCTGGACGGGGCGATCGAAGAGCTCCGTGCGCTCCTGCGCCAGAAGCGTGATGCCGCGCTAGCCCGACTCACCCTCGCCGCGGCGCTCATAGCCAGGCAGGACTGGTCATCTGCGCGCGCCGAGCTCGAGGAGGTCCTCCGGCAGCAGCCCGAGCTGGCCCAGGCGTACTACAGCCTCGGCCTGGCGCGGTATGCGCTGGGCGATTTGAACGGCGCAATCGAGGCGTACCGACAGCTCCTCGCCCGCAGGGCCGATCACCCGGATGCGCGGTACAACCTGGCTCTCGCGCTGAAGCTGGCTCATCACGACGCCGAGGCGACGCCGGAATTCCTGGCCGCCGCGCGGTTGGGGCACGCCGCTGCACAGTACTTCCTCGGTGCGGCCTACGCCGGGGGTATCGGCGTCGATCGCGATCTCGCGCGGGCGATCATGTGGTGGTTCCGCGCGGCCGACCAAGGCATCTACCAGGCCCAACTGTCGCTCGGCGAGCTTCGGCAGACCGCGCTTGGCCGGAGCACGCGTGGGTCGGCCGAGCGTTCGGCAGTCGAGCAAGCGTTCCGAGACTATCGGGCGAGGCTGTGGGACGAATTCCCGGAACTTGCTCGAAACGGTGACGATGACACGGTCGGCGCCGCGCTCCTGCGGCAGAGCCGCGTCCGCGAGGCGGTGCCCACACTGATCCGCGAGGCTTCGTCGCTCAGCGAGCCGGCGCAAGGGCTCCTCGAGGCCCTCTACTACCATGGGGTCAAGGGTCAACTTCTCGCGCACGATGGACGGATCCTGGACTACTTCAAGACCGCGGCGGAGGAGGGCCGGCCCCGCCCACGGATCGCCCTCGCGCGGTTCTACGCTGCAGGCCTCGGTGTGCCAAAGGATACGGCGCGCGCCATCAGCCTCCTGAGAGCCACGCCTCACGAAGAGGCTCAGCGTCTTCTTCAGGAGCTGTCGGCCGCCACCGAGGCCGCTCCCGCGCCGGCCCGTCCCTAGCCCGGGCACACGCGATGATGAAGACCGTGGCGTTGGCTGCCGCGATCGGCCTCGCAGCCACCCTGGTGGCCCTCGGTGTCCTGGCTCTGGGAGGCGCCAGGCTCACTGCGCTCGATTGGTCGGTGTACGACAGGTGGCTTCGCGCGCGCGAGTCCGCGCCGGCGAACGCGGCCCTGGTCGTCGCCATCCGCGACCCGGCGAGTGAGTCCCGGTTCGGCACCGGCGCGTGGGACCGCGTTGTTCTTGCCCGCCTCATCACTGGTCTGTCCCGTGCAGGCGCCGCTGTCATCGGCGTCGACGCCCCACTCGGACAGCCGAGCGGGCCCGCGCCCGGTGGCGCGACCAGTGATGCGCTTCTGAGTCAGGCGATCGCGCTGGCCGACAGTGTCGTGTTTCCGATCGCCCTGGAGCTCACCGAGGGGCGCGCGCCTCAGGACCCGGGCACCGCCCCTGCAACAAGGCCCGCGCACCGATCGTGGCCCACGCTCTCCGAGACCTCCCCGGCATTTCCGGAAGCACGGCCGCTCGCCGGATCGCTGCCCGCCCTCACCCACTACGCGAAGGGCGTCGGACACATGCTGACCCCGGCTGACCCCGACGGTGTCGTCCGGAGAGTGCCGCTCTTCGTTCGGGTTGGCGAGCGAGGAGTGCCGGCGTACGGGCTCTCACTCGCCGCCGCCTTCCTGAAGGTAGAGACGGACCAGATCCCCGTCGATCGGCGCGGGCGGATGCTGATCGGCGGCGCCGGGCCGGAGCTTTCGCGTGGCCACAAGGTGGTCCCGCTCGCCGACGTCTGGAAAGCCATCGAGCAGAGGCAGGCGGAGGCGCTCCAGAGCCTGGTTGCCGACCGGATCGTCCTCCTCCTTGTCGAGCCGGGGTCTGGGAAGGAACGGGTGGCCATCCAGGTGAACCTGCTCGACACTATCCTGACGCGGTCCTGGCTGAGAGAAGCGCCGGCCGCGTGGACGCTGCTCGGCGCCTTTCTCCTGTCCGGTATGACGGCGTGGCTCTGGCTGGCGCTCCGGTGGTGGAAAGCGGCGGTGGGAGTCGCGGTCCTGGCGCTCGGCTATGTCGCAAGCCTGCTCCTATCCCCGTCGCTGGCCGCGGTGTTGCTGCCGCTCGTGGTGCCGCTGGTGGCGGTGGCCGCGTCCAGCGCGAGCGCCCTGCTCTGGAACCAGCTCGCGTCGTCCTATCGCGTTCGTCATCTCGAAGATGAAGTCGCGGCGATCCGCGAAGCGCTCGTGCGTCAGGAGTCTTCGGTCGAAGGCCTCGAGGAGGACCTCGAGGCCGCGCGAGCCGCGATCGCTCGGTCGACCGGCGGCGAGGAGGCATTGCGCGTCCAACTCGCGGCAGCCCGAGCCCAGGAAGAGCACACGCGCGCGCAGCTCGAACGGCTGGAACGCGAGTCTCGTGCACTCGACCCGAGCCACCAGGGCCCGCTCGGCGACGCGGAGCAGGAGCGACTCCGGCATGAGTGCGAGCGGATGGGCGTCGTCACTCGGGATCGAGCCCTCCTGGCCGTCTTCCAGGATCTCGAGAAGGCGGCGCGCTCTTCCCTGCCGATCCTCGTCACCGGAGAGCCCGGGACGGGCAAGGAGCTTTTCGCGCGGGCCGCCCACCGCTTGAGTCTGCGCGCCGATGGCCCCTTCGTCGCGGTCAACATGGCCGCGATCCCCGCAGAGCTGTTCGAGAGCGAGATGTTCGGTCACCTCAGGGGTAGCTTCAGTGGGGCCGTCGGCGACCGGAAGGGGTTCTTCGAGCAGGCGAACCGGGGAACGATTTTCCTCGACGAGGTCGGCGAGCTGCGTCCCGATCACCAGAGCAAGCTGCTTCGCGTTCTTCAGGACAAGAGCTTTTACCGGATCGGGGCGACACGCCCGACGACCGTGGACGTGCGCGTGGTCGCCGCGAGCAACAGGGATCTCGAGCGGGGCGTCGCGGACGGCTGGTTCCGCGAGGACCTCTATTTTCGACTGAAAGGGCTCGTCCTGCGGCTGCCCCCGCTCCGCGAGCGAAGGCAGGACATTGCCCTGCTGGCCGCCTGGTTCGCCCACGAGGCCGCCGGTGAGCTCGGACGGCCCCATTTGCCGCTGTCCGAGGCCGCGCTGGACGCGCTCGAGCGAAGCGACTGGCCGGGCAACGCGCGCGAGCTTCAAAACTGCCTGCGCCAGGCCCTGGTGTTCGCCGACGGCGCCGTTGTGACGGTCGAAGACCTGCGGCTGCAGTCCCGTGAGCCCGCCCGGGACGAGTCTGGCGGCGACGCGGCGGTTCTCGCCTCCCTCCGCCAGCACGGGTTCGACATGCAGGCAACCGCACACACGCTCGGATGGGACCGGAGCACGGTGACTCAGCGGCTCAAGGGGCTCGGCTTCCGCGCGCTCGTCGAGGCGGACGGCGACCGGGCCAAGGCCGCGCTGGCGCTCGCCGGCGACCCGGCGCTCGGCCGCACGGTAGAGCTGAAGCTGCGCGAGTACTCCGAGCACCTGCTGAGAGTCGCCGCGGGTTTCGATTCTCCCGGCGATGCGATCGCCGCGTGCCGGAGACGCTTCAAGAATCTGCCTGAACGCCACTTCCGCTCCCTGGAGCTCCTCGTCCGCCAGTACTTCGACCGCCGCTCTCCGACCGCCAGGGTCTGACCCATCCCGGGCCGCGAAGGGAACAGCCCCGGCTGATGCGGGGATGCGTGGTTCCCCCGCATCCCTCTGATCGGCCGCCGTCGGGGTCTGGTCGCCAAGTCTGCGAATCCGCTCGAGTCCCCGACTCCCCGCGCCGAGGCCCGGCGTGGCGCGCGCGTTGCTCTAGGAACTCGAGCGGGCGCCAGCCGCACTTGGGCGGACACGGAGCGCCGATCAGCAGGACGCGAAGACGCCGCAAATCAGAAAGGGGAAGGGCAATGGCCGACACACAGCAGCGGACGACCGAGAGCGGTGGTGTGAAGGAGCTGGTGATCCTCGTGGGGATTCTCTTGACGGTGATCGCCGGAGCAGTCGGAACGTACTGGATTCGTTCGCGAGGAGTGGAGGCGGCGCCCGGGGAGTCGACACGCCCCCGCACCGTGGTTCCGGCACCGCCTGCCGGGGTCTTCCACGCCGACGTCTACTTCGATTTCAAGAGCACGCGTCTGCGTGCAGACGCCGTCCGCGTGCTCCAGGACACGACGGGCCTCATGGATCTGGCAAATGCATGGGTGGTGCTCGTCCAGGGCTATGCGGACCGTCAGGGACCAGTCGAGTACAACCGTATCCTGGCTCAACGCCGCGCGCAGGCGGTCAAGCAGTTTCTCGTCGAGCTCGGCGTCCCGGAAACCTCGATCAGGCTGGTGACCCTGGGGCAGGACGGGTCGCTCTGCGACGATCCGGGCAAGGAGTGCCAGGAGCTCAACCGCCGCGTCCACCTCGAGTTCCGTAAGCTCGCCGCCGCTGCTCCCAGCACCCTGGCAGTGGCCGGGGCGAGCGCGAACGACCGGGCACAGGCCGACTCCACGTCGCCCGCAGGCGCCCGGTGATCCAGTCGATGCGCCGTGCCCCGAGGCGCTTCGCAGAATTGATGGTCGTGAGCCTCGTCTCCGTCCTGGCGGTCACCGCCGCCAGGGCGGAGAGCCCCGGTAACGCCGGCGCGCGGCCCGGGAGCGTCACCGAAGGCACAATGTTCTGGCGGACGGGCCAGCAAGAGGCGCTCGTGCCCGCGCCCGTGCTCACGACGGACGTCCACATGGTCGTGACCGGAATCGTCGCTCGGGCAAGCGTCCGTCAGGAGTTTATCAACCCCGGCAGCGAGTGGGCGGAGGGCATTTACGTCTTCCCCCTGCCCGAGGACGCTGCCGTCGATCAGCTGCGGATGCAGATCGGTGATCGCTCGATCGAGGGCGTCATCCAGGAGCGCGCGTCGGCCAAGACGCAGTACGAGCAGGCGAAGCACGAGGGCAAGCGCGCGAGTCTCGTCGAGGAAGAGCGGACCAACATCTTCACGACCTCGGTCGCCAACATTGCGCCCGGCGCCGCGATCACCGTCGAGATCGAATACCAGCAGGCCATCAGATACGACGGGGGGCAGTTCAGGCTGCGCTTTCCCATGGTCATCGGCCCGCGCTACATTCCCGGAACGGACCAGGTGTCAGACGCGTCGCGTCTCACTCCTCCGGTCGAGCATCCCGCGCGAGGCGTCCTCAATCCCGTCAGCCTCCGGGTCGAGCTCGACCCCGGAGTCCCCCTGGCGCGCGTCGACGCGTCCTACCACGAGATTCAGACGACGCCTCTCGCCGGCGGTCGCTATCGAATCGATCTCACCCAGGGCAGCGTTCCCGCGGACCGGGACTTCGAGCTCGTGTGGCAGCCCACTGCCGAGGCCACCCCAACAGCGACACTGTTCACCGAAAGGAAGGGCGAGGAGATGTTCGCGCTCCTCATGGTGATGCCGCCGGCGCCCGTCGCGCTCGACGGGCTCCGCCTGCCGCGCGAGGTGATCTTCGTGATCGACAACTCGGGCTCGATGCACGGAGCGTCCATCGATCAGGCCAGGGCGGCGCTGAGGCTGGCCCTCGCGCGTCTTCGCCCCACGGACACCTTCAACGTTATCCGCTTCAACCACACCACGGACGCCCTCTTCCCCGAGGCCCGGGCCGCGACGGCGCAGAATCTCAACGTGGCGGACCGATACGTCGGCGGGCTCCGGGCCGAGGGAGGTACCGAGATGTTGCCGGCCCTCCAGCAGGCCCTCGACGGCCATGAGCACCCCGGCCGTTTGCGGCAGGTGATCTTCCTGACCGACGGCGCCGTCGGCAACGAAGCGCAGCTGTTCTCGGCGATCCACGAGCGGCTCGGCGACAGCCGCCTGTTCACCATCGGTATCGGCTCGGCGCCCAATAGCCACTTCATGCGCGAAGCGGCCAGGCTCGGTCGCGGCACTTTCGTCTACATCGGCAGCACCACCGAAGTGAAAGAAAAGATGCTCGCGCTCTTCGGTAAGCTCGAGTCCCCGGCTCTCACCGACGTCCGCCTCGAGCTCCCCGGCGGGCTTGGCGCCGACATCGTGCCCGAGCGGATTCCCGACGTCTATCTCGGCGAGCCCGTCACCGTTGCGCTGAGAGCGGCGACGCTGCCACCGCGCGTAATGGTTCGCGGCCACCTCGGTCTGGATCAGTGGGAACACGAGCTGTCGCTCCAGCACACCGACGAAGGCGTTGGCCTATCTGTGCACTGGGCGCGCGGGAAGATCGCTTCCCTGCTCGACCAGCGCCGGTCCAGCGCATCTGAGGCGATGATCCGTCACGCAGTGGTCGAGCTCGCCCTCGCGCACCACCTCGTGAGCCCGTACACGAGCCTCGTCGCCATCGACGTGACTCCGGTCCGCCCGGGGAACGAAGCCCTCCACAGTCACGCGCTCAAGACGAATCTCCCGCACGGCTGGGACTACACCGCCGTCTTCGGACTCGGCCAGGGGGCGACGGAGGGACCGGTTCACCTGGCTCTCGGGCTCATCGCGCTCCTGCTCGCCGCTGGCTTTGGCACCGCCGCCATTCGTGCGATGAAAGCGTGACGCGGCGAACGCTCCTGATCGGTAGCGTGGCGGCCTTGCTCGCCGGAGTCGGGCTGTGGCAGCTCGGGCAGGGCGCGTGGATCTACGTCAAGGCTCGGCTCGCCCAGCGCCTGTTGCAGAGAGCCTGGGCGCGGACCCTCCGGGGCGAGCCCGCGGCGAGGCCGTGGCCGTGGGCCGACACCTGGCCCGTGGCGAGGCTGCAGGTGCCGGCGCACGGCGTCGACCTGATCGTCCTCACCGGCGTCAGCGGCCGGACCCTGGCCTTCGGCCCCGGTCACGCGCCGGGAAGCGCCGTTCCCGGAGCTCACGGCACGGCGATCGTCACGGGGCACCGTGACACGCACTTCCGCTTTCTGGAGCGTGTGCAGCAGGGTGACGCGATCATCGTGGAGGGGCCGGACCGGCGGCGCTCACGACTTCGGGTGCAGGAGACGTCGGTGGTCGATTCGCGCACCGCGGTGATCCGGAACGAGGACCGGTCGGCCGGGCTGGCCCTGGTGACCTGCTATCCGTTCGACGCCGTCAGGCCCGGGGGCCCGCTACGTTACGTGGTGACCGCAAGC
>WNGB01035367.1_pt1 | contig 10326 bp, 9 predicted proteins | sample 5400681 | NCBI WGS metagenome assembly WNGB01 (sample SAMN13153367, study PRJNA577476) | soil metagenome | isolation source: 115 cm soil or saprolite under grassland replicate 2 | place: USA:California | collected 2016-06-15 | reverse complement strand
CAGGCGAAGAGCACGGTGTGGCTGCACAACACTACCGACCGGCCCGCATCTGCCGTCCTGCGCCTAACTGGGCTGACCGCCCACGACGGGCTGGTCGTGCCAGCGTCTGCTGGCCGGTTCGAACCGACGGCGGTGCACATCGCCCCAGGCGCGAGCGTGTCGACGAGGCTGGCACTCGCCCTCGGCGACGTCGCACCCGGCGTGTACCGGGGGCACGTTCTGGCCGGCGGGCTGCCAGACGCCGCTCTGCCGGTCCGACTCCTGGTGACCGACACGGCGCCCCGACCGCCGTCGGTTCGAACCGGCCAGCAGACGCTGGCACGACCAGCCCGTCGTGGGCGGTCAGCCCAGTTAGGCGCAGGACGGCAGATGCGGGCCGGTCGGTAGTGTTGTGCAGCCACACCGTGCTCTTCGCCTGGGCGCCCGCGATGCCCTGCACGGTCAGGAGTGTCGCCTGCCCGTCGTCCGCGGCGTGAAGCTGCACGCCACGGGCCCGCAGCGTCTGCTCCATCAGATCCGCGTAGCTCTCGAACGAGCGCCGGACGAGATCGTTGTACAGGTCGAGGGCACGCGCCACGCTGGTCCGAAGCTGGGCGAAGCCGGGTTGGTGGCCGTTCACTGGCTCGATGTCTGGGTCAGCCGGCTGCAGCGGCGGTTGCACGTCGAGGAGGTCGATGAACCCCTTGATCACCTGGGACGCGGCGTCCATTCCCCGGCGCTGGACGTCGGTCAGGGCTGGCAGTGCCTGGAACGGTCCGAAGCCGTTCAACGGTCGGGGCCCGCCGTGACCGTTGGCCTCCGCGCCGCTCATCGCTCACCGGCCATCCGGGCGTTGGCGGACGTCTCGAGCTGCTCCAGCCCGTACCACGAGCCGATAATGCCCTCCAGCAACGGCCGGCCCCGCACCGCGTTGGCCGCCTGCAGTCCACCCATCACGGCCGCCTCGATGCACCCGGCGTTCAGGCCACAGTTGATCCAGTCGCCGGCCAGGAAGAGGTTGTCGTACCCTGCTTCGTCGGCCCGGAGACGGTGGACTGCGCTGCCCGGCAGCGACTGCACGTACCGGTCGGACGGGTCGACGCTGGCCGTCCAGTACTGGGAGTCCAGCCGAGCCGCCCCTTGTGCCTCCCCACCACCGGCGAGCAGGTCCCATCGAAAGCCGCCGGCTGCGTCGACGGCCTGGGGCCAGACGTCACCGGCGCGGTGTTCCAGGAACTCCACAGCGTGGCGGCGGACCACCGCCGCCGCTTCATCGGGCCGTCGGGCGAGGTCGTCGGCGAGGGTGCTGCACAGGTACGCCGCCGTGCCCGGCCGTTCGTCGTCCGGCCACTCCTCCTGCTCCAGAAGGTGCCCCATGGAGGCGTAGGTCTCGAAGGGCCCCACGAAGCCGCTGACCGTCGGGCCACCGTGCGGCACCCCGAGGTCGGCGTCCGTGCTCCGGAGCCAGAGCTGCAGCGCCTGCGTGGCGACCGTAGGGACGTTCCCGGCCATCTGCCGCCACCGGCCTGAGTCGGCAAGCAGCTCGCGGCACACGTACGGCACCATGCCGAGCGATGTTGCCAGCACGACGGTGTCGAAGTCCGCGCCGGCGGTCAGCGTGGTGGGTTCCTCGCCACGACGATCCCCCCAGTGCGACTCGAGGTCGGTGGCCGCTTCGGCGGCGAGCTGCTCCTGCCGGGGCCGAGCGGGGAAGCATGGCAGACCGCGGACGGTGATGAGCGGGTCGTAGGTCGCGACACCGGCCGCGAGCCGCGCCTGCCGGGCGACGGTCACCGCCGCCACCGACCGCCGGTCCACCGACAGGTGGAGCTGATGGACACGACTGAAGAACTCGAATCGCACGCCCCGTGTCCGAAGCGCCTCGTACAGCGGAGCGAACACCACCTCACCCATGCCTGCTCGCATCTTCCAGAAGATCGACCCCCGGTACTCGAAGAACAACTTCGAGGCGAGGAAGAGACCGAGGCCGGCTGCGAACCGGGGGCGGCGCGGATCCCCGCCCTCGTAGGCGAACACCAGGTCGTACATCCCGCGCACGAGCGGTGAGCTGAGCGTCTCCGGCGAGGCGCCGTGGCCGGCCAACCACTCCCGGAAGTCCAGATGGTCGATTGCCGCGAAGCCGGCCGAGCCGCTGAGCAGGCCGTCGCTGGCGGCACCCCGTGCGCACGCCAGCACCAGCCCGGCGACCTGCCACAAGCGCCTGGCGGCTTCGTCACGGCGGATGCGGTCGGCCCACTCGACGCGCAGCCGGTCCAGGTGCTCGACGATGACAGATGACAGCGGCTCGGCGGGGCGGGTTGCCGCCCCGAGCAGCTCCGCAGCGGTCACGGTGGCAACGAGGGCCGCCACCTCGGCCTGTCGCGCCAAGTCGCCAAAGTCTGCAAGGGACCGGAATGGGTCGTCGGCCTTCGAGCTGGCTCCAGGTCGCCTGGCCGAGTCGCTGAGGAACACGCCATGCGGCGGCATCGCCTGGTCGGCGCGACCCAGCGACGACGACAGGTCCAGCAGCAGTTGCACCGCTCGGCGGACGAACCGGGCCACGGTGAGCGGGCCTGCCGGGAACGGGACGCCCCCCGGCTCGTCGGCGTCTTCGGTGAAGGTCGCCACCCAGGGAGACCAGCGCCCGTGATCCTCCTCGGCGACGCCCACGCGCCCGGCGGGCACGAACGCGTCCCTCCATGACGAGATCGGACACCCGGGAGCGGTCGCCGGCCGATCGAGCTGCCCATACACCTGGCGCATCAGTCGAAAGGCGTTGTCGTAGTAGCCCAACCACACGTGGAGGCCGTGCTCTTCGATGCGCCCGTGCACACCCCGACTACTGGCGCCCTTGCCACCCAGGCGCCAGCCCCGCTGGTAGACGGTGACCGACTCGATGTCGGAGGCCGACCTGGGGTCGGTGAGCGCCCAGGCGGCAGCAAGTCCGGCCATGCCTCCGCCCAAGATGACGACGCGCACAGGTCGGTCAGCTGCCCGCGTCCAGAGCGACCCTTGCGATCCGCGTGCCTTGCTCGTCGACCACCTCGCCCCGGTAGATGTCACCCTGGACCTGCTGGGCGCGCGACTCGTCGACGCAGCAGTCGACCAGCATCTGACCTGGACCGCCAGGACCCTTCTCCGTGAAGGTGACGACCCGGCCGTCGAGCGGCCTGCCGAAGCTCTGGCCGACCAGGTTCCGAGCGATCAGGCGCGGCACGCCGCCACCGACACGTCGCACGCTGATCAGGTTGCATTCGTCGCTGATGATGGTCCTGTCCTCGCCGCTCCCGGCCTCCAGCAGCGCCATCATCCCGGATCTCCAGAGGTCGACGAGTTGCCCGAACGCCGCGCCCCACACCGTCGCCAGGTCACGCGGCCTGAGCCGGACCAGCTCCTCGTCACTCATGATCGTCCTCTCGATCGTCGGCATCCTTCAAGGAATCGGCGAAGCGGCGGACGCTGCTGGCGATGGAGCCGTAACGGTCCACCGTCACCAGTCCCATGGCCAGCAGGTCGTTGACCCAGCGGGGGTCCCATGACGGGCCGGTGAAGCGTCCGATCAGCTTCTCGAGGTGGGGTCCAGAGGCGCCGATACCATCCCGGCATTGCGTCACGACCTCCTCGACCAGGCGTTTGATCGCGTCGTCGACGGACGTCCCCACCCCCGCCGCCGGCGCCTGCGGCCCCAAGGTCTCGGCGGGCTCCAGGCACGCTTCGGCCATCTGGACCATGAACTCGGACCACCCGAAATCACATGCCAGCTTCGTGAAGTCGGGGGGATTGTCCCTCCAGTGCAGGTACTTCGTGGCCCGCACGAGCGTCCGCGCCGGTCCGCCCGTCATCGACTCGGCCGACACCGTGCCGGTGTCGACGTCGACGGGAACCGACTGCCCGAAGTGGGCACGAGCGATGTTGAAACGCGTCCACACCCGCCCCTCGTCGGGGCGTACCCGAAACGCCACCTGAAGCGGGACGGTCAGCGTCCTGCCCAAGATGGCGACGGTCTCCACGAAGTCGCAGTCGTACCCGAGCCCCTGCTTGGTCTTGGGCGGCACTACCCGCATCTCCCGCCAGAACGCGCTGCACGCCGGCCAGTTCGAAGGATCGACATACCTGTCGAACTCGGTCGGCTGTCGGTTGCTCCAGAACTGGGCCACGATCAGCCGGCTCGAGACGATCTGTCCGTCGGGCGCGCGCCGCTTGGCGACCATACGCTCGTCGTCGCAGGCCAGAAACGTCGCCTCGTGGGTGCTGAATCCGAAGATGTCGGTGGTTCGCCGCACCCACTCTGCCCAGTGGTCCGCTTGGAGCCGTGAGTCGCCCTCGGCGGCTGCCACCTCGTCCAGCACTTGCTTCGCCGCCTCAACTCGGGACTCGCGAATGTTCTCGTCGCCGTTCATCGTCGAGCCGAGGACAGCACGGGCCTGTGCGTCAAGATCGTCGCGAATCCCCCGGGTACTACGTCGGAGCGCGTCGATGAGGAGGCGGTGCTTGAGCAGGCGATGGACGTCGGCGGTGTCGGCGAGGTTCTGGAGGGCTACCTCACGGGACGGCACCTGGCGCCTGATCAGGTCGCGGAACTCCTCCTCCACCGCTGGGCGGAACGTCACAAGGACGTCCTCGATGACTCGGCGCCGCTGCTCCTTGCGCTCGTCCAGCACCTCGTCCCCGTTGTTCACGCTCGTCATGCCACCCTTCCCTTCCCCACGCCGGGCAAGTATGGTGACCGGCCGTGGACAATCCCCGCGCCCGACCCATGACGCCGTTCCAGGAGCGTCTTGGTCGCGTCACGGTGCAGTGGATGACCGGGATGAACAATATCGCCTATCGCCTGTCGGGAGGCCGGGTGGCTGGCCATGTCCCGAGCGGGGCGCCGATCTGCCTGTTGACCACGACGGGGCGGCGCAGCGGACGGCAGCGCACCGTGCCATTGCTGTACGTGCTCGACGGTGACGACCTCGTGGTGGTGGCTTCGCGTGGAGGGATGGGATCCCACCCGGCCTGGTACCTGAACCTCCTCGCCGACCCCAGCGCCAGCGTGCAGGTGGGCCCGTCCACGAAGCGAGTGCGGGCCCGGGACGTCACCGAGGCGGAGCGGCGCCGGCTGTGGCCAACGCTCACCGCGGCGTACCCGCACTTCGACGCGTACCAGGAGCGGACCTCCCGGCACATACCCGTAGTGATCCTCAGCCCAGCCTGACACGACGGCCCTCCGCGGTCATCAGGACCCTCGCCTCCGAGAGTTCCGGGAATCCGGTCGCGTCTCCGTAGGCGGCTACCGCCTCGGCGAGCGCGGTGTCGACCAGGTCGCCGCCCTCGACACCGAGGAGACGACGGTGACTGAGCGCGGCCCGCAGCGAGGAGTAGACGGCCCCTTGCGCGCGCGCGACGCTGATGGCCTCCCGGAGCTCGGCGTCGGCGTCAGCCTTTGCCGTCGGATCCACTGTCATCCTGAGCTCGGCCCGGAGTCGCAGCGCCTCGGGTAGAGCGAGAAGCTGGCCGCGCTCCATGCTCTCGAACGCCTGGTCGAGGCAGGTCGTGGCCTTCTCCAGATCGTCACGAGCCAGGTAGCCGCCCGCCTGCTCGACGAGCAGCGACGGGATCAGCGCCTCGCCGCCGACCGTGCACCATGTCGTCATCGCCTCGCCCATCTCGTCGAGCGCCTCCGAGGAATCGGCCGTCATCGCGTTGGCGGCGGCCAGCTGCATCCGCCCGACGATCTGCCAGTCGAAGAAGCCATGCCGCTCACCGATCCGGATGACCTCCTCAGCCGCCGCGGCGGCGCCCTGCCCGTCGCCCCTCGCCCGTTGCAGCAGCGCCTCATAGGTGCGGACGAACGCTAAAGCGGTTCGCTACGAGCCACCCCCGTGCGGATGACCTCGAGCGCCCCGGCCTCATCCCCGGTGAGGAAACGCAGCGGGCCAAGGAAGGCGCACGCTGCCGCCATGGGATCATTGGGTAGTGGCCACTCGGCCGGGTCGACATCATCGTCGGCGAGTGCTGCAACGGCCCGCGACAGCAGCTCACGAGCTTGCCGGAGGTCACCGCGATAGAACGCCTCCACGCCACGGCAGGCGTCGAGGCTGGGTCGCCCGGCGTGCATCGGAGTGCTGTCGAGTTGGCGTTCGATCGCCGAAGATACAGTCCCGGCAGTGTCCAGGTCGCCGCTGGCGCAGTAGTAGGTCCACAGTCCGAATAACGCCTTGAGGAGCTCCGTGCCGACGCCCGGAACGTCATCGAGCTTGTCGCAGAGGTCGCGAGCCGCGTTGAAGTCTTCCACGACCGCGGGAGCTGCGTAGCCGGCGGTGGAGCTGATGGCCAGACCCCGGTTCAGCCGCACGGCCAGCTCGAACTGGGCGCGGACAGTCTCGTCGGCCACGGCGGTCAGCAGCGCGTCGCACCGCGCAAGGTGGGCGAGCACCTCGGCGAAGGAGCCGGCCGCCTGGGCACGGCGAACCGCCTGCAAATAGTGCACGAGCGCATCGAGCGGCTGGCCGGCGCGGTCGAAGTGGAACGCTGTGAGCGCCGGGTCCGCCACTTTGGCCTCCGCGAGCACTCGGGCTGCCGCGCGATGCCGGGCGCTGCGGTCGCCGATGAGCTGCGACTGGTAGGCGGCGTCGCGCATGAGCACGTGGCGGAAGCGGAGTAGGCCGTCGTGACCCATCGTTTCGACGAGCTGAGCGTCCACCAAGCGGTTCAGGTCGTCCTCGACGGAGCCGGCGTCGGGATCCAGCGCGCTGTCCGCTACCAGCTTGGCCATGACCTCCTCGAGGACCGACGTGTCGAACTCACGACCGATCGTGGCGGCAACCTGGGCGACAAGCTTGGACGGCCCGACGGAGTCGAGACGGGCCTGCAGCAACTGGGTGAGCGTCCGGGGGACGGCATCGATACCTCCCCATAATGCCGAATCGCTGCCGCTGCCGAAGGCGTGCGCCAGTTGCTCGACGAAGAGGGGAACGCCGTCGCCCCGTGCGGCGATCTCCCGGGCGTCCGCCTCCGAGATCCGACCGGGTGCGGCGGCCAACGCCAACTCTCGGGCTTCGACGTCCGGCAGCGGGTTGAGGCGGATCGTCAGCACCCGGTCGGAGTTTGGCGTCCACTGAAGACCGGGCCTCGCGGTCCCCAGGATCAGCAGACTCGCCGGGAGGCCGGCATTCGTCATGCGGTCGAGGAGCTCCAACGTTGTCGGGTCCGCCCAGTGAAGGTCCTCGACCACCATCACGACGGGGCCGTTGGAGGCGATGGCGCGCAGCAGCGCGACCAGCCGCTCGAGGAGGAACTCCCGCAGCTGGACCGGTGCCAACTCGACGGCAGGGTAGCGGTCAGCCAGGTCGAGATCCAGGAGCACGCCGAGCGCGGGAATGGTCTCGGCCGGCTCGACCCCAAGGTCGGCGAAGGCGGCTTCAAGCTTGACCAGGCGCTCTTCGTCGGCGTCGTCCGAGCTCATGTCCGCATACCGCTCGATCGCGGTGCGGATGGGGAATAGGGTGCTCGTCACGCTGTACGACGAGCAGTACAGTTCGATCGGTCGCGCACCATCCTCGGCGGTGCGCTCGATGATGGCTGAGGCGAACCTGGACTTGCCGATGCCTGGTTCCCCGGTGATGAGCAGCAGGGCCCCGTCCGAGGGCTCGATGGAGTTCTCGTTGGCCCGGTGGGCAGCCATCGTCCTGTCCCACAGGTCGAGCACCCGCCGGAGCTCAACGTCGCGCCCGATGAACGGGACCGACGTCGAGCGCAGCGCTCGCGCGTGCCGGGCACGATCGCGCGGCCCCATCACCTGAAAGACCTCGACGGGGACCTTGATGCCCTTCAGTTCCCGCTGGCCGAGTGGCTGGGTCTCGAAACGCTCGGTCACCAGCTCGTTCGTCGTGGCGCTGATCAGCACGGTGTCGGGCACCGCCAAGGTCTGTAGGCGCGCCGCCCGGTTCAAGGTCACGCCGCGGACGCCGACGCCGTCGATCACCACAATGCCGGTGTCGATGCCGATCCTCGCCTGCAACTCGATGCCCTGTTCGGCCTTCAGTTCGGCAGCGACCGGGCGTAGCGCGGCCAGCATGTCCAGGGCGGCGGACACGGCTCGGCAGGCGTCGTCCTCGTGCGCATACGGATAGCCGAAGCAGGCAACGATGGCGTCGCCTTGGACGTCGACGAAGTGACCCTCGTGGTTGTCGATGGCCGGACGGCACGCCTGTTCGAACGCACGCAGGACGCTGCTGTAGATCTCGACGTCGTGGCGCTCGGCGAGCGATGTGGAGTCGACGAGGTCGACGAACAACGCCGTCGCCTGGCGCCGGCCGGGAAGGGAGCTCCGGCCGCCATGGCGCGCTGCCAGGTCGCGGAGCATGATGGCCTCAGCATTGCCTGGCTCCAGGGCGAGCACGTCGGACGCCAGCGCGTGAACCTGGCCCCAGTCGAGCCTGTCAAGCGCACGCTCGGCCAGGGCGAGGAGCTCGTTGGGTGTGAAGGTCACCGCTCGTCTGCCCCACGAGTCCGATTGTGGTCCCGGTTCGCGCTCGGTGGCGGTGCACTCCCCGCTCCGGCGCTCCACAACAGCGCCGCTCCCGCCGTCATGTCGCGGACGGCCTTCCCCCAGAGCCTGAACCAGTCGTCGAGGAGGTGCTCTGACCGGTACGAGGAGTCCCTTAGCTTGGCGGCCGCGCCCTCCCAGAGCTCGACGTACTCCTCCAATCGTCGTGTCACCAGGCCAGCAAGATCCGGTCGCCCGTCCTCGGTACCCTCGAAGCCATCAGCGTCCACGCGGTCTCGCTCCCTTGATCCCCTGCTGGACCGCCTCCAACCAGAGGTCCAGCCACCGGCCCACTAGCGGTGTCATCTCCTCCCAGTCGGCGATGACGTCGGCGGTCACGGTGTCGACGGACCACTCCCCGTCCTCCAGCGAACGGCGGGCCCAGCGGTCGGCCGCGGTGGCACCCACTCGCATTGTGTCGTCTGCCGTCTTCACCAACCGAGCGGAGTAGTCGGCAAACCACGGCCCCGAATCCGGTCCCACAGCTCCGCCGGTCGGGTCCTCGTCGTCGCGCGCCATCCCTGCACCCCCCGCATGAGCATTCGCGAAGGGGCCTATCGTTCCACTTCGCGAAGCAGAAGGCGAGGGGAACTTGCCGACCGGCTCGACCAGCTCGTGGAGCGGCTCGACACGACTGATGCCATGAAGGTGACCTCTCCCGGCGGCAACTTCCGAGTTGTCACACCGGGAAGCGACCACGAGGAGGCCCGCCGCCCATGTTGCACGCTGGGTTGGATCTTCTGCCACGTCGCCGGTTGGATATGCACCTCATGAGTGACGCAGGCGAGCGGGTGTTGATCACTGCTGTCCCGCCTTACGCCGATGGGCTGCGCGGGCTGGCCCGGCAGCTCGCCGGGCTGGACCAGCCAGTCCAAGCCGCGGTCGAGTCGATGAACGGCGCCCGGTTCGTTTATGACCAGCTCGAGCTGGCCGGCTGGCAGGTCGAGATCGCCGACACCCAGAAGGTCAAGGGCTTGGCACCATTGGCATGCAAGACTGACAGGATCGACGCCTGGGTCCTGGCTGTGGTTGTACCGCCGCAAGCCGCTCCTTGGCCGCGCCCGCATGGATGTCCTTCCAGGCACTTCACTACTCCGTCTGACTACTGACAGCACTACTTCCCGACTCATAGCGCTCACCTGAGCAAGCGCCCCTCTTGAGGCGAACCTCCCGATCGCCAAGCCCACAACGAAGTCGCACGTACGTGCAGCACTGCAACAGCTACTTACAGGCACTCGCCATAACGGATGACGGCCTCCGTCGCGCTCTACTCTCGACCCGTAATCGTCCAAGGACAGCAGTGCGCCGAGGCGCTGCCTACTCGGCCACAGCCCGAGTGCTTGGGCAAGCCTCAACGAATACGCTGTTGACGGATGGTCGTGCTGCGAAGCTACGCTGCGTCAGGCAGCGGGTCGGAACCCGGCACGGACCTGACCGGCGACCAGGGCAACCTGCTCGGGCGACAGTGCCTGACGGGTGACCTGCAACGCCGGCCGCAACGCGGCTGCGCCAAGGACGGGGACGCCGTCCACCAGCAGCTCACGATGCCAGGACAGGCGGGCGAGATGGACGCACAGCACCGGGTAGACGTGCAGATCGGGCCCGAACCCGAGGGTCTCGGCGACCTGAGTGGCCTCCCACCACAACGTCTCCAGCGTCCGGTCAAGGGTCCGGCCGCCATGCCACAGCTGCCCGCCCAGGTAGCGCAGCTGGCCGCGGTAGCGCTTGGAATCGATCACGAACACGCCGGTGGGGCCGACGACCAGGTGGTCGACGTTGGCGGCCGACCCCGGGACGGCGAGGTCGTGGAAGAC
>WNGB01019064.1_pt1 | contig 10326 bp, 9 predicted proteins | sample 5400681 | NCBI WGS metagenome assembly WNGB01 (sample SAMN13153367, study PRJNA577476) | soil metagenome | isolation source: 115 cm soil or saprolite under grassland replicate 2 | place: USA:California | collected 2016-06-15 | reverse complement strand
CGCAGCTCTGCGGTGCGGTCCGCCTTGAGCACGCGCACGGCGCGCACGATGTCGTCGGAGCCGAGCGGCGAGCCGCGCCGGGCCAGCCCGTACAGCTGCGACAGCACCGCCTTGGCCAGCTCCACGCTGGGCTCGTCGCCCTCGATGGTGACCTCGTTGCCGCGGACGTGCAGCGACGCGCCGGCCTGGCGCTCGACGAGCTTCAGCCCCTGGCCGTGTTCACCGCAGAGTGCGCGGAACGCGTCGGCGTCGTCGAAGGCGAGCTTGTCGCGGCGCAACTCGGAGGCGGGCTTCAGGCTCAAGCCGAGGGGAACTCCTTCAAGCCCAATTGGTAGCAGCCGGGATGGCGGTTGTCTATCCTCGCGCGACGATGACCACCGATGCCGCCGACGGACCGTCTCCACGATTGCGACCGGGAGCAAGCCTGGCAGAGCTGTGCGAGATCATGGAGCGGCTCCTGGCTCCGGACGGCTGCCCCTGGGACCGCGAGCAGACCTTGGAGTCGCTGCGCCCTTATCTGATCGAGGAGACCTACGAGGTGCTCGAGGCGATCGAGACCGGCACGCCGGCCGAGCACTGCGAGGAGCTGGGCGACCTCCTCATGCAGGTCGTCTTTCAGTCCGCCCTGCGCCGCCGGAGCGGCGAGTTCACCATCGACGACGTGGTGCGCAGCATCGCCGACAAGCTCATCCGCCGGCATCCGCATGTCTTCGGCGAGGCGCGGGTGGAGAACGCCGAGCAGGTCCTCGTTCAGTGGGAGGAGATCAAGCGCCGGGAGCGGGGCGAGAAGCGGGGCGCGGGCGGCGAGGAGAGCGCCCCGCACCGGACGCTCGAGGGCGTGCCGCTGGCCCTCCCGGCCCTGGCGCGCGCGCAGCAGGTGTCGGCCCGCGCCGCCCGGGTCGGCTTCGACTGGCCGGACGTGGAGGGCTGTCGCGCCAAGGTCGGCGAGGAGCTGGGCGAGCTCGACCGCGCCGTCGCGGCCGGCGACCGCGCCGCCATCGAGCACGAGCTGGGCGACCTCCTGTTCGCGGCGGTGAGCCTCGCGCGCAAGCTCGAATGCGACGCCGAGGCCGCGCTGAGGGCGTGCGCGCGCCGCTTCGGCGAGCGGTTCTCGTACATCGAGGATCGGCTGCGCGAGCGAGGGCGGGTTCCGGCCGAGTCGAACCTGGCCGAGATGGACGCGCTCTGGGACGAGGCGAAGAGCCGAGGGGCGCGCCCTGCGGGGGCGTAACCGGAGTGCGATTTTTTTGACTCTTTTTTGAGCAATCCACTTTCAAGCAGCGAGAATCCTTGCGACCTCGCCGCTCGCCCACAGAGATCTCCGCACCTTTTTCCACAGGTCTTGTGAACTCGTCCGCGGGAGGGACGTACGGACGGGGGGCCTCGAGGTGGCCCGGGTCGGAAGGTGGCGAGGACCTGGGTCCGAGCACTTGCGCTTGACACCGCCGGCCGTCGCGCGGTAAAGACCTCGGCTCTTCGAGGAGCACGTTCGTGGCCAGTCACAAGTCGGCAGAGAAGCGCAATCGGCAGACGCCCAGGCGCCAGCTGCGGAACCGGATGGCGCTCGGTGCGATGAGGTCCGCGCTCAAGAAAGCGCGGCTCGCCCTGGACGCGAAGGCGAGCGACGCGAGCGCGCTCATCAAGCAGGCCATCCAGCAGATCGACAAGGCGGTGACCAAGGGCGTCGTCCATCGCCGCACCGCCTCGCGCCTGATTTCCCGGCTCAGCCGTCGCGGCAACACCGCCGCCTGACCTGTCCTCGCGGCCCGACCCAAGGCCGTTCGGTCAGCGTCCAGGCGGGCGCAAGTTCATCGCAGAGACGCAGAGACGCGAAGAACGCAGAGGAGAAGTTGGGGGTTCGCTCAGCAGGTCGAGGCCTCAACTCGTATCGAGACTAGACCGAGCCGGGCGTTCCGAGTGCCAGCAGGCGATCGACCACCCGGGTGAGCAGCAGTCGCTCGGTCAGCCCGCGGCCGAGCGTCTTGCTCACCTCGCCTTCGCCCTTGAGCGCCCGGTCGGCCGCGCTGAGCGCCGACACCGCACGCCCCAGCGCGGCGTCGCTGTAGCGCCCGGACTGCCGGCCGAGCTTGTCGACCACGAACGGCGGGACCCCGATCACGCGCCCGAGGTCGGACTTGCCCATGCCGCTGTCGCGCGCGGCCTTGTACAGCGCGAGCTGCCGGACGTGGCGCGCCAGCATGGCGATGACTCCGATGGCGCTCTGCCTCTGCTCCACGAGCGAGGTCACCGCGGCCAGCGCGCGGCGCCGGTCGCCGGCGCCGATCGCGTCGGTCAGCTCGAAGATCGACCGCTCGCGCGTATCGGCCACGAGATCGTCGACGTCGTCGACCGCGATCGGCCGATCGCCGGCGTAGAGAGCGAGCTGCTCGAGCGCGAGCGACAGGCGCGACAGATCCGCCCCGACCGCCTCGACCAGCCGGGCGCGAGCGGGCGGCGCGATCGCGACCTCGCGGCGCCGCGCCTCGTCCGCCAGCCAGCCGCCCAGGTCGCGAGGCACCGCCAGCTCGTGCAGATGACCCTTCTTGCCGGCGACCGCGTAGAACTTGAGCCGGCGGTCCACCTTGGTGGACGTCGCCACGAGCACCGTCTCCGGACTCGGCGCATCCATGTACGCGGCGAGCTCGGCCAGCTCGGCCGCCGCAACCTGCCCGAGATCGCGCACCAGCACCAGCCGACGCGCCGCCATCATCGGCAACGTGCGCGCGGCCGAAAGGATGCGCGCCGCGCTGGCGCCCCGCCCATCGATCACATCCTCGTTGAACGCGCGCAGGGCCGCCGGCACCGCCGCCTCGCGGATCGCGGCCAGCGCGCGGTCGACCAGCAGCGGCTCGGCCGAGCAGAGGATGTAGACCGGAGCGAGCTTCCCGGCCGCGATATCGTCGGCGATGCTCACCGCGCTGTTATAGCCGAACCGCCGGCGATTCGCGCCCGCTGGTCATCGCGCTCGCTCCGGCGGGTGCTCGCGGAGGTCAACAGAAGCGAGCTGACTCGCCCGGCACCGGCTTCCCACGCCGGCGTCCCTCCCGAGTAGACTCGAGGCGCGTGTCGCATCAGCCCGGCAGTCTGCTCGTCACCGCCGATGCCGCGATCGTGGACGGCGCGTCGCGCGGGGCGACGTCCGTGCTTGCGGTGGACGGTGCGATCGCGCGGGTCGGTCCGCCGGCCGAGGTCGAGGAGGATGCGCGGGCGGCGGGGGCGCGCCGGGTCGACTGGAGCGGGCGGGCGCTCATCCCCGGCACCGTGAATGCGCACAACCACAGCTTCCAGTCGCTCCTGCGCGGCATCGGCGACGACCTGCCGTTCCTGGCCTGGCGCGAGCGGGCGCTGTACCGCTACTCGCCCCGGCTGGGACCGGCGGAGATGACGACCGCGGCGCTGTTCGCGTTCGGCGAGATGCTGCTGCACGGGGTCACCACGGTCTGCGATTTCTTCTACATCAACCGGCAGGCCAACGACAACGCGCAGGCGGTCATCTCGGCGGCCCGGCGGCTCGGGATGCGGGTCGTCCTGGCTCGCTGCTTCTACGACTGGGAGGGGGCGCCGGCGGCGTATCGCGAGGACGTGGCGACCGCGGTGCGGAACTTCGAGGAGCTTTTCCGCGCCCACGCGGGCGATTCGCGCGGATTGATCACAATTCAGGCGGCGCCGCACAGTCTGCACGGCGCGTCGCACGCGATGATCGAGGCCGGGGCCGGGTGTGCTCGCGACGCCGGCACGCGCTGGCACATCCATCTGGCCGAGGAGAGATACCAGGTCGACGAGTCGCTCGAGCGATTCGGGGCCCGCCCGCTCCGCGTGGTCGAGCGGATGGGTCTCATCGACCGGGACATGGTGGCGGTGCACGGGTGCTGGTTCGATGACGGGGAGCGGGCGCTCATGGCCGAACGCGGGGCGAGCCTCGCGTATTGCCCGGCCTCCAACATGTTCCTCGGGGACGGGGTGACCGACATCGTGGACCTCCGGCGGCGCGGGGTCGCGGTCGCGCTCGGAACCGACGGCGGCTGCTCCAACAGCCGCGTGTCGATCCTCGACGAGATGCGCAGCGCCGCGCTCCTCCAGAAGGTCGCGCGGACGGACGGACAGGCGATCACGGCGGAGGAGTGCTTCGCGATGGGCACGGAGCTCGGCGGCGGAGTCCTCGCACTCCCGGTGGGCAGGATAGCCCCGGGATTTCGCGCCGATCTGGTCGCCCTCGACCTGGCGGATCCGTCGCTCTGGCCGGCACAGGCGCTCGCCAAGAATGCGGTCTACTCGCTGTCGGCTCGCGCCATCTGCGATGTCGTGGTAGACGGTGATATCGTCGTGGAGAACCGAAGGCTTGTCAGACTCGACCAGCAGGAGATCCAAGCGCGTGTCCGTGCCCTCACCGGCGCCTGGAGCTGACGTGGCGGCAGCGCGCCAGGCCGAGCGAACCGGGGCCCGGCGCGGGTCCGCCGAATCCTCCACGTTTCACGTGTCCCTCGACCATGGCCGCTGGCGCCATTTCAGCTGGATCGTCATCGGAGCTCTGGGCGGGGCGTTCCTCATCTGGAAGCTCGGCGCCGTGGGCAAGGGGATGGGTTTCCTGCTCCTGGCGGTGAGCGCGCTGCACCTCTACTACTTTGCCCGCACGCTCCTCCGCCACGCCGGGCGGATCGAACTGCGCGACGACTCCATCGTCCTTCCGGATGCGCTCTGCACCAAGGAAGCCCACACGGTCCCCTACAAGCAGGTCCGGCACGCCTTCTTCCTGCGCCGGGCGGTGCCCTGGTCCCGGACCGGGCCGGTCCTCGTGGTGGAGACCAGCGAGCGCGTGTTCGTGTATCCGCGCGACTGGTTCATGTCCGACTCCGATCAGCGCCGGGTCGCGCTGGCCCTGAACCGGCGCCTCGGCCGCCTGTGACCGGGGGGCCGCGGCGCGCACGCGCTCCGGCCTTCGTGCTCGCTCTGGCGGTGCTCGGCGCGGGACCCGCGCGCGGCCAGCGGGGCAGCGGCGAGCGCGACAAGCCCGCCGGCGGCGCCCTGGTCGACGCGGTCGACCACTACCGGATCGCCGTCGCGCCCGGGTGGCGCGCCATTTCTCCGCCCGAGGGCACGCTGGTCGCTTACCAGGCACCCACGGGCCGCGCATATCTGGCCATCACGCGCGTCGAGGTCGGCACGCGCAGGGCGCGCGATCCGGCCGCGCTGGCCGAGGCGGTCGAGCGCGGGGTCGAGCGCGCCACGCCCGGTTACCGCCGCGTCCGGCGCAAGCTGGGCCAGGCCGGCGAGTCGCGGTCGCCGATCCTCGACCTCGCGTACGAGCGCGCGCCCCCGCCCGAGCGCGTGATGTCGCGCTACCTCTTCTTCACCCGCCACACCGTCGTGCTTTCGATCGGTCTCGAGGCGGGCGCCGGCCGGAGCGAGAGACGCGCGGCCGAGGCGATGGTGAAGAGCTTCACTCCGACCGAGTAGCTGGCTCGCCCACCCGGTCGAGCGCCACCACCAGCTCGACGTGCGCTGTCTGCGGCATGAGATCGATCGGCTGCGCCCGGCGAGCCGCGTAGCCCAGCGCGTCGAGCCGATCCAGGTCGCGCGCCAGAGTGGCCGGGTCGCACGAGACATAGACGATGCGGCGAGGGCCGAGCGCGGCGATCGGCTCGCACAGGGACCGCGCTCCCTCGCGCGGCGGATCCAGCACCACCAGATCGAAGCGCTCGCCCTGCCCGCCCAGCTCGGCGGCCACGTCCTCGACCGAGCCGAGGCGCCAGCTCACGTTCGGCTCCCCGGTCGGGCGGCCCGGGCGCGCGTCCACCGCCAGGACATGGCCGGCGCCGACCGCGAGCACCCGGGTCAGGTTGCCGGAGCCGGCGTGCAGCTCGAGCACGCGGGCCCCGTCGCGCGGGCGCGCCGCTCGATCGACCGCCGCGCCCAGCGACTGGTTGCCGGCGCGCGATGCCTGCGCGAAACGGTCGGCCTGGCCCCACTGCCCCGCCTCGATCTCGAGCGCGGCCGCGCCGAAGATCTGCCGGCCCAGGATCACGCCGACCACGCCGCCCTGCCCGACCAGCGCCTCGACCGGACCGCGGCGGCACGGGCCGCGCACCGCGACCTGCACGTCGCCGCCCGGGCTGGCCAGGAGATCGATCTCGCCGCGCTGGAAGAGGCCGGGTGCGAGCACCTGCTGGATCGGCTCGAGCGCGCGCTCGAGGGCCGGCTCGAGCTGCGGGCATGCGTCGACCCGCGTGACTCGATGCGAGCGCGGGGCGTAGAAGCCGACCACCGCGGCCGCGCTCGAGGGCGGACGCACCCAGTGGAGGCGAGCCCGCCGGCGCCAGCGGTACGGCTCGACCGGCGCCTCGATCGGGAGGAGCTCGAGGCCGCGCGCGATCGCGCGGCGCAGGGCGGATGCGGCGATCGCCTGCTTGGCGCGAGTCTGGGCGGCGTAGGCGAGGTGCTGCCAGTTGCAGCCGCCGCAGCTCCGCTCGCGGAAGAGGGGACAGGGCGGCTCCACTCGCTCGGGCGCGCCGCTCAGCACCTCGACCAGATCGGCGCGCGCGTACTGGCGGTGCGCGTCGACCAGTCGGGCGCGCACCCGCTCGCCCGGGGCGGCATGGGGCAGGAACACGACCCGTCCATCGCTGCCCCGCCCGACCGCGTCGCCTCCGGCGGCCAGCTCGTCGATGACGAGCTCCACGAGGTCCGGCGCGGCCGCTTCCGCCGGAGCCTCAGATCGCCCTCGCGACGCGCGACCGGGCGGCCTCATGGCGGGACGACTTCGACCGGCGCGGCGCGGCCGGTCCCCAGCCGCTCGGCGGCGCTGCCCTCGCGCACCGCGATCGCGACCGTGCCGCCGGAGCCGACGTAGGCCAGGAGCTCGCCCCGCGCCACGTCCTCGAAGGTCCGGCAGAGGGGCCCGACGTCGCGCCCGCCGACCCGCACCCGGGCGCCGGCCGGCACCGCCTCCGCCGCGATGTCGGTGATGAGATTGCCGAACGCGTCGACATGCACCACCCGGTGCGCGCCGGCCGATCCGGTCGCGTCCTCGGCGAGCCGTCCGACCAGGGCGACGCGCGGCCCGACCTCTTCGGGCGCGGCGCCGGCGGCCAGACGGGCCGCGGCCACCGCGAACAGGTCGCGCCCGTGAAAGGTGGGCGAGACCCGTTCGGCACGAAACCCGGGCGCCGCGATCTCGTAGGCCGCGGCCGGCTCCGGCGCGGCCAGCGAGAAGAGCCCGTTGTCGGGGCCGACGAAGAGCTGCTGCCTCGCCACCACGACCACGCCCCGGCGGCTTCCGCCCACGCCGGGATCCACCACGCCCACGTGCACGGTGCCGGCCGGGAACCACGGCGCGGCGGTGGCCAGCGCGTGCGCCCCGGCCGCGATGTCGTGCCGCGGCACGTCGTGCGCGATGTCCACCACGACGACGCCGGGGGCGGTCCGCTGGAGCACACCCTTCATGGCCCCGACGTACCCGTCGGCGGTGCCGAGGTCGGTCGTCAGTGTCACCAGGGCCGGCGCCACGCCGCCATCGTATACAATGCCGGGCGATGAACAAGGTCTACCCCAGCGCGCGCGAGGCCCTGGCCGACGTGAACGACGGCGCGGTCATCATGTCGGGCGGCTTCGGTCTGTCCGGCAACCCGGAAAACAGCATTCGCGAGCTGGCCCGCCGGGGGGTCGCGGGGCTCACGATCATCTCCAACAACTGCGGCACGACCGACAAGGGTCTCGGCGTGCTCCTCGCGGCCGGCCAGGTGCGCAAGATGATCTCGTCCTACGTCGGCGAGAACAAGGTGTTCGAGAAGCTGTTCCTGAGCGGCGAGCTCGAGGTCGAGCTCAACCCGCAGGGGACGCTGGCCGAGCGCATCCGCGCCGGCGGGGCCGGCATCGAGGCGTTCTTCACCCCGACCGGCTACGGCACCGTGGTGGCCGAGGGGAAGGAGACGCGCGAGCTCGGCGGCAAGCGCTGCGTGCTCGAGCTGGCCCTGCGGGCAGACTTCGCCCTGGTCAAGGCGTGGCGGGGCGATCGCTGGGGCAACCTCGTCTACCGCAAGACGGCGCGCAACTTCAACTCGATGATGGCGGCGGCCGGCACGATCACGATCGCCGAGGTCGAGGAGCTGGTCGAGGTCGGCGAGCTCGATCCGGCCCAGGTCCACACGCCGTCGATCTACGTGCAGCGCGTCTTCCAGGGCCGCGAGTACGAGAAGCCGATCGAGCAGCGCACGGTGCGCAAGCGCGCGGCGGCCAGGAGCGAGGCATGAACCGGCTCACCCGCGAGCAGATCGCCATGCGCGTCGCCCGGGAGCTGCGCGACGGCTACTACGTCAACCTCGGCATCGGCATGCCCACGCTGGTCTCCAACTACATCCCGCCCGGCGTGGAGGTGGTGCTGCAGTCGGAGAACGGGATGCTCGGCATCGGCCCGTTCCCGTACGAGGGGGACGAGGACCCGGACCTCATCAATGCGGGCAAGCAGACGGTCACGGAGATCCCGGGCTCGGCCTACTTCGACTCGGCCGAGTCGTTCGCCATGATCCGCGGCGGCCACGTCGACATGTGCATCCTGGGCGCGATGGAGGTGTCGGAGAAGGGAGACCTGGCCAACTGGATGATCCCGGGCAAGATGGTGAAGGGCATGGGCGGCGCGATGGACCTTGTGGCCGGCTCGCGCCACGTCATCGTCATGATGGAGCACACCACCCGCGAGGGGGAGCCCAAGATCCTGGAGCGCTGCACCCTGCCGCTGACCGGCGTCGCGGTGGTGCATCAGATCATCACCGACCTGGCGGTCATCGACGTGACGCGAGACGATGTGATGAAGGAACGCAAGCCACGCTTCACGACCGACGCCGACATCGAGATCCGCGGCGCCTATCGACCGGATGACGTCGCCGATCTCGACTACGGGCGCGACCTGGGCGATCCGGGACAGTTCCCGTACACGCGCGGCGTCCACGGCTCGCTCTACCGGGCCAAGCTCTGGACCATGCGCCAGTATGCGGGGTTCGGAACCGCGGCCGAGTCGAACCGGCGCTACCACTACCTGCTCGCGCAGGGGAACCGCGGGCTGTCGGTCGCGTTCGACCTGCCGACCCAGATGGGACGCGACTCGGACCACCCGCTGGCGGCCGGCGAGGTCGGCCGGGTCGGCGTGGCGATCGATTCGATCGAGGACATGCGCGTCCTCCTCGCCGGCCTCCCGCTCGGCGAGGTGTCGACCTCGATGACGATCAACGCCACCGCGGCCACGCTCCTCTGCCTCTACATCGCCGTGGCCGACGAGCAGGGCGTCCCGCGCGACCAGCTGTCCGGCACGATCCAGAACGACATCCTCAAGGAGTACGCGGCGCGCGGCACGTACATCTATCCGCCGGCCGGCTCGATGCGCCTGGTGACCGACAGCTTCACCTTCTGCAGCCGCGAGGTGCCGCGCTGGAACACGATCTCCGTGTCCGGCTACCACATCCGGGAGGCCGGGGCGGATGCGGTGCAGGAGGTCGCGTTCACCCTGGCGAACGGCATCACGTACGTCGAGGCGGCGCTGGCCGCCGGCCTGGCGGTCGACGAGTTCGCGCCCCGGGTCGCGTTCTTCTTCAACGTGCACAACAACTTCCTCGAGGAGGTGGCCAAGTTCCGGGCCGCGCGGAGGATGTGGGCCCGTCTCATGCGCGACCGCTTCGGCGCGAAGAGCGAGAAGTCGCTCCTCCTCCGCTTCCACAGCCAGACCTCGGGGGTCTCGCTGCAGGCGGAGCAGCCGCTGGTCAACGTGTGCCGCGTGACCGTCCAGGCGCTGGCGGCGGTGCTGGGCGGCACCCAGTCCCTCCACACCAACTCGTACGACGAGGCGCTCGCGCTGCCCAGCCCGGAGGCGGCCACCCTGGCCATCCGCACCCAGCAGGTCGTCGCGCACGAGTCGGGCGTGACCGCGTTCGTCGACCCCCTGGCCGGCTCGTACGCGGTCGAGGCGCTGACCTCCGAGATCGAGCGACGCGCGCAGGCCTATCTGGACCGCATCGCCGAGCTGGGCGGCATGGTGGCCGCCATCGAGCAGGGCTACGTCCAGCGCGAGATCGAGGGGCGCGCCTACGAGCATCAGCGAGCCGTCGAGGCGGGAGAGCGCGTGGTGGTCGGAGTCAACCAGTACCGGGACGAGACGGCCCGGCCGATCGACCTGACGCGCGTCGACCCGGCGCTCGAGCGCGAGCAGGTGGAGCGGGTGCGCGCCTTTCGCGCCCGCCGCAACCAGGCCGAGAACCGGCGCGCGCTGGCCGCGCTGGCCGACGGCGCGCGCGGCGGCCAGAACCTCGTCGACCCGATCCTGGGCGCGGTCGTGGCTCAGGC
>WNGB01014929.1_pt1 | contig 10326 bp, 10 predicted proteins | sample 5400681 | NCBI WGS metagenome assembly WNGB01 (sample SAMN13153367, study PRJNA577476) | soil metagenome | isolation source: 115 cm soil or saprolite under grassland replicate 2 | place: USA:California | collected 2016-06-15 | reverse complement strand
TGGGTGACCTCAAGCGACTTTGCGCCGGGAACGCCTGTCGTTTCTCCCCTGACTGCGAATCCATGATTCTGGGACGTGATAAGTACTTGTCCCGTCGCAAGATCCTGCACTGGATGGTTTCCCCCCCGGTGTCCGTACGGGAGCTTTATCGTCTCCCCACCCAGTGCCAGCCCGAGCAGCTGATGGCCGAGACAGATGCCAAAGATCGGAATCGTCCCGTCGGAGAGACCGCGAATCGTCGTGATCGCGTACCCCACGGCAGCGGGGTCGCCCGGTCCGTTGGACAGGAAGACGCCGTCCGGTTTGAGCGCTCGCACCTGCGCCGCGGTCGTCGCCGCCGGCACGACGGTGACGCGGCAGCCGTGCTGCACGAACAGGCGTAGGATGTTGCGCTTCATTCCAAAGTCGAACGCGACGACGTGATGCTTCGCGCCGCCGGGGGGCGGTCCTTCCGTGTAGGCGTCGGGAATCGTCGCGACGCTCGCGAGGTCGAGCCCGTTCATCGACGGCGACGCGGCGAGTGCGCGTGAGATTTCGTCCGCCGGCCGATCACCCAGCGCCAGGACACCGCGCATCGCGCCCTTGGAGCGAATGTGCCGAGTCAGCTGCCGCGTATCCACGTCGGATACCAGCGGAACCTTCGCGCTCGAAAGCCAGTCGAGCAGCGTCCCGGTCGATCGCCAGTTGGACGGCGTGGCGGAGAGCTCGCGCACCACGACGCCGACGACGCGTGGGCGGTCGGATTCGATGTCGTCGGGATTGATGCCGTAATTGCCGATCATCGGCGCCGTCATCACCACGATTTGTCCGAGATAGGAGGGGTCGGTGAACACCTCCTGATAACCGCTCAGATTCGTGGTGAAAACGACTTCCGCGTAAGCCGGCTCAAACGGGAGAGGCGCGGTGCCCGGGAACCAGGCGCCGTCCTCGAGCAGGACGTACGCTCTAGGGGCGTCGATTGGGAGCGGGAGGCGGTGGGGGTGTCGGTTGAGTCTCGATCGGCAGCGGCGTCGGTTGGACCGGCGTCGGTTGCTGTCCCTGTCCCTCGAGCACAGACCGCACCTGCGACCCCGACTGCGACATGAACGTCAGGACCAGCGCTAGGAACAGGAAAATCCCGGCGGTCCACCACGTCACCTTGGTGAGCAGCGTCGTCGCCTGCCGCCCACCCATGATCGTCTCGGTGCCGGCGCCGCCACCCATCGTGGCGAGCCCCCCGCCCTGCCCGGCTTGCAACAGCACGGCGGTCGCGAGGATGACCGCATCGAGGAGCAGAATGACGACGAGGAACGTGTACATGCGCCGGGCAAGATACCTAGGCTACGGCGGTGCGCACAAGTTCGCCCCAGGCCTGTGGATCGAGTGACGCCCCGCCGACCAGCACGCCGTCCAACTCCGGCTCGGCAAGCAGATCGGCGGCGTTCTTCAGATTGACGCTGCCACCATACAGAATGCGTGTCTCCGCGGCCCCGTGTTGCTCCAGCCACGCGCGGATCGCGGCGTGCACCGTTGCGGCATCGCGCGGCGTCGCGTTCCGGCCGGTGCCAATCGCCCACACCGGTTCATAGGCGATGGTCACGCGCGCGGTTGTCGCGCGCTCGGCCAACGCCGCGGCCAATTGGCGCGTGACCACCGCCAGCGTCTGGCCGGCGTCACGCTGCTCGAGCGTTTCCCCCACGCACAGCACGGGATGGAGCCCGGCCGCGAGGGCTGCGGCCAACTTCTTCCCGGTCTGCTCGTCCGTCTCACCGAACACATGCCGCCGCTCGGAGTGACCGATCAAAGCGGCTTTCGCTCCCGCCTGGACGGCTAACGGCGCGGAGATCGCTCCGGTGAACGCGCCTTTCGGCTCCCAGTAAACGTCCTGGACGCCGGCGAGGAGATCAGGTCGGTTCCCCAGTCCGGTCGCGACTGCTTCCATGGAGACCGCCGGTGGGAAGAACCAGACCTGCCGGTTGGGTTGGGGCGCATGGGCCTTCAGAAACGTCGTGAGATAGCTGCGCGCTTCCGGCGGGCCGAGGTTCATCTTCCAGTTGGCGGCAAACAGCAGCGACCTCACGCATCCTCCAAAGCCGCTACGCCGGGCAATTCCTTCCCTTCCAGGAACTCGAGTGATGCGCCGCCACCGGTCGAGACGTGGGTGAGCTTGTCTTCCATTCCCGCCACGGCCGCGACGGAGTCCCCGCCGCCCACGACGGTCACCGCGCCCTTCTTTCCCGCGTCGACCAACGCCGTCGCGATGGCGCGCGTCCCGGCATCGAACGGCGGAGTCTCGAACACGCCCATCGGGCCGTTCCAGAAGACGGTCTTGGCGCGCAGCAGCCGCGCGTGGAAGTCGTGCTGCGTCGCGGCGTCGATGTCGAAGACCGCCCACCCTTTGGGGATCGCGTCAGCCGTCACGGAGTGATTCTCACTGGCGCGCTCGAGCGATGGGGCGATCACCGCGCCGCGCGGCAGGATCAGCTTCTTCCCACTCTGTGCCAGCAGCTCCTTGGCGAGCCCAATGCGATCCGGCTCGACCAACGAGGATCCCACCTCGAGGCCCATGGCCGCGAAGAACGTACACGCCATCGCGCCCCCGATGAGCAGCTCGTCGACGCGCGGCAGCAGGGAGCGGATCACGTCGATCTTGCCGGAGATCTTCGCGCCGCCCAACACCGCAATGAAGGGATGCTTGGGATCCCGGAGCAGCCGCCCCAAATACTGGAGCTCTTTTTCCATCAAGAAGCCGGCGACAGCGGGCTTGAGGAGATGGGCCACGGCTTCGGTCGATGCGTGCGCACGATGGGCCGAGCCGAACGCGTCGTTCACGTACAGGTCGCCAAGTGCCGCGAACACCTTCGCAAGCTCGGGATCGTTCTGCTCCTCACCCGGCCAGAAGCGCGTGTTCTCGACCAGGGCGACGCCACCCCGGGGCAAGCGCCGCGTGGTGGGGACGCCGGCGGCGGGATCGGGGATGAACTCGACCGGTGCGCCGAGCAGCCGCTCGAGGTCGCGGACGATCTGTTTGAGTGAGTACTGCGGCTCAGGGGGGGGGCCCTTCGGCCTGCCCAGGTGCGACAGCAGCACGACGCGCGCCCCTTTGTCGCGGAGATAGGTGATCGTGGGCAGCGACGCGCGCAGTCGCGTGTCGTCGCTGACCGTGCCGTTCTTGAGCGGGACGTTGAAATCGACCCGCACCAGCGCGCGCTTCCCGTCCAACGCCTGCGGGGGAAGATCCCGCAGGCTGCGTTTCTTCAACGCTGGCGTCCGATGTACGCAAGCAGGTCCACGCAGCGGGCCGAGTAGCCCATCTCGTTGTCGTACCACGACGAGACGTGCACCAGCGTGCCATCTATCACCGCCGTGGACATCGCGTCCACGACGCTCGAGTAGAGGCTCCCGATGTAGTCGACGGACACCAGCGGCTCGTCGCTCACCTCGAGGATGCCCTTGAGCTTCCCGGCCGCGGCTTGCCTGAACGCCGCGTTCACCGCGTCCACGGTCGTCGGCCGCTCGACTTCGGCCGTGAGATCGACGATCGAGACGTCGGGGGTCGGCACGCGCAGCGAGATGCCGTCGATCTTCCCTTTGACTTCGGGGAGCACGAGACCGGTTGCCTTGGCGGCGCCGGTCGTCGTGGGGATGATGCTCAGCGCGGCGGCGCGCGCGCGACGCAGATCCTTGTGAGGCAGATCGAGAATCTGCTGGTCGTTGGTGTAACTGTGCACGGTCGTCATGAAGCCGTGCCTGAAGCCGAAGCTGTCCATCACGACTTTGACGACGGGGACGAGACAGTTGGTCGTGCAGGACGCGTTGGAGATGATGTGATGCTTGGCGGGATCGTACTTCTCGTTGTTCACGCCCATCACGATCGTGATGTCCTCGCCCTTGGCGGGTGCGGAAATCACGACTTTCTTGGCGCCGGCCGCCAGATGCTTGGACGCGCTCTCCTTGTCGGTGAAGCGTCCCGTGCTCTCCAGGACCAGCTCGACGCCGAGCTCCTTCCAGGGAAGCTTCTCGGGCTCCTTGATCGCCGAGACCTTGATCTGCTTGCCGTTGACTTCGAGCGCATCGCCCCTTGCGTCGACCGTCCCCGGAAAGCGGCCGTGCACTGAGTCGTACTTTAGCAGGTGCGCCAGCGTCTTGGTGTCGGTGATGTCGTTGACGCCGACAAATTCGATCTCGGTCTGTTTCGCCATCGTGGCGGCGCGCAGCACGTTGCGCCCGATGCGCCCGAACCCGTTGATCCCTACCCGAACCGCCATGACTCTCCCCTTAGCTGAAGTCTGGAATTGCCGCGCGGGCGAATGTGACGCCCCTGATTCGCGTTGCGCCGGCCTGCTCCAACGCCCGTGCGGCTTCGGCCAGTGTCGCGCCGGTGGTAAAGACGTCGTCGACCAGAATCAACGTGGAACTCGGAAGTCGGAACGCGGAACTGTTTCCCGTTCCGAGTTCCGCGTTCCGCGTTCCGAACGCCCCCGCCACATTCGCCAGACGAGTCTCGGGTGTCAACGCCGTTTGCGTCGGCGTCTCGCGCGTGCGGACGAGCAACGTAGCAAGCACGGGAATCCGCCCCCCCGGCCCCTCCCATTGTCGGGCCAGCGCGCGCGCCAGGACTTCGCTCTGGTTGTAGCCGCGCTGGCGCAATCGCTTCGTGGCGAGGGGAATAGGAATCAGGGCCGACGGTCCGTCGCTGGGAGGGCGCATCTGCGCCATCGCGGCCGCCAGGTCGTCGGCGATCCGCGGCAAACCGCCGTACTTGAGCGCGTGGACCGCCGGGCGTGCGTTCTGGTCGAGCCAGACCGCGGAGCGCACCGCTGTCAACGCCGCCGGCCAGTCGGTACACAGCCGACAGGGTCCGAAATGCGGCTCCGGCTGCCCGCAGCGCTCGCACCAGGGTGGCCGGACCGGCCGCCACCGCTGCCGGCACACGGGACAAACCAGCCGGTTGGCGTCGCGCTGGCTCAGCAGGGCGTGACACAGCAAACATTCTGCGGGGAGAAGGAGCTGTTCAAGTGCAGAATGTCCAATGCCCAATGTTCAAGTTTCCCTGCTAAGCACGCAGCGCGCGGCGGACTGCCGCTCGCATGACCTCGGTCGGCGCCGCCGTGCCCGGGAAGAATCGCTCGAACGCCGCAGCGCCCTGCTGCACGAGCATCTCTCGGCCGTCGGCAGCCTCAATCCCGCGTTCGCGCAGGGTGTGCACCCACCGCGTCTCGCCCGGAGCGTACACGAGGTCGAGTGCGCGCTGCACGCCGGGGATGTGATTGATGTCAACCGGCAACGGATCGTGTCCCGCGAGCCCCAGCGGTGTGGCGTTGATCGCGATGTCGACCTCGATGGGGCCCACCGGGGTGACGACGGTTGTCGGAACGCCAATGCCGGTCGCCCACGCGGCGAACGCCTTCGCGCGGGCGCCGTCGCGCGAGCGCACGAACAGCGTGGCGCCGCGGTCAGCGGCAGCCACGGCTGTCGCGCGCGCCGACCCACCGGTTCCAATCACGAGCCACCGTTCTCCCTTTTGCGCCGCGCCGATTTTGTCGAGCGCCCGTGCCACGCCGAACACATCCGTGTTGTCGCCGACCAGCGCCCCCCCCCCGTCCTCCGTCCAGAACGTATTGCACGCGCCGACCCGGGCGCATACATCCGTTTTCCGCGCGACGAATCCTTCGACCGCTTCCTTGTGCGGGACGGTCACGTTGCCGGCGCCGCCGGTCGCGGCCTGCATCGCGAGCACGGCGGGTAGTGAGTCGGCGGATACGCGCAGCGCGACGTACACCGCGTTCAAACCCAGCGCGCGAAACGCGGCGTTGTGCATCGCGGGGGAGAGCGAATGGGCCACCGGGTCGCCGATGACCGTGAACAGCCGCGTCTTAGCGCTGATCTCCATGCTTGCTCTCGGCGGCGAGACGCTCGGCGACCGCAGCGGCGAGGGCTTCGAGCTCCTGACAGGTATCGCGATAGACGTCCAAGTTGCTGCCAAACGGGTCACTGACCTCGTCGCCGCCCCGGCCGGCGTAGTCGCCGAGCACGAACACGCGACCTTCGCCGCCCAGCTCGTCCACGCGCGCGCGATGATGGCGCGCCATCGTCAGGATGAGGTCGGCTTGCTCGACGAGCTCCCGAGTCAGGAGCCGCGCGCGGTGATTGGACAGATCCAGCCCACGCTCCAGCGCAACGAGGTACGCGCCTTCGGACGCGGGAGCGCCATCCCAGGCGCCGGTGCCGGCGGACGTGACCGTGACTTCGAGGCCGCGCTCCTTGAGGGCGCGCTCGAGCAGCGCCGCAGCCAGCGGGCTGCGGCAGATGTTGCCGGTGCAGACGAACAGGACGTGCTGGATCATGGCGCGAGGCGGCCGACGGCGCGTCGCAGCTCGTTGACGCTGAGCGTTCCTTCTCGGACGATTTGCGCGCGTGGCCTGGTGCAATCAACCACCGTCGATGGCGGCCGGTTCCCCAGGACGCCGCCGTCGAGCACCAACAGTTGGTCCTTCGCGACCGCCGGCGCGAAGTCGCGTGCGATCGCGTCCGCGCCGGGGCCGGGCGGCTGCCCCGGCAGATTCGCGGACGTGGAGGTGAGCGGGGAACCCAGCGCCGCCACGAGTCCCGCGATCGCGTGATGCGATGTCCAGCGCACCGCGATGCCGCCGTCGGGACCGCGCAGCAAGTCGGGCAGCCGGCCCGAGCCTCCCGGTAACACGAGCGTGAGCGGTCCGGGCCAGAACGCGCGCGCCAGCGCATCCGCCGACGCATTGAAGGCCAGCCCGTGCGATTCAGCCATCGATCGGTCGCTGATCAATAAGAGGAAGGGCTTGGCCGCCGACCGCCCTTTGAGGGCGGCGAGTGCGGCGACGTCCTCCAGCACCACGCGCGAGCCGAGGCCGTAGACCGTCTCGGTGGGATAGGCGAGCAAGCCCCCTTGTCCCAGGTGCTTCACCACCTGCGGGATTGCCGTGGCAATATCGGAATCTGATTGGAACGGAAGCCCTTTCAACGCAACTCACGCGCGAAAGCCTCCGCGATCCGGAAGTCGTCGGCGGTGGTGACCTTGAAGTTGTACGGTGAATCGGGAATCAGCTCCACCGGGAACCCCGCGCGCTCGCACACCTCCGCATCATCGCTCGGTGCGCCACCGTTGGCGGTTGCGGGAAGCTGCGCGTAGGCGTCGCGCAACATCTGCCGGGGGAATCCTTGCGGCGTCTGCGCCCGCCAGATGCGCTCCCGATCCACCGTGCGCGCGACGCGCGGCGTAGGCTGATGTGTCCCCTGCCCTATCTCTTTGAGTGTGTCCGACGTCGGCACGGCGGCCACCGCGCCGACGCCCGCGCGAGCACGCGCAATCACTGCGTCGATCGTGCCTCGACTGACGAAGGGGCGCGCGGCGTCGTGCACCAGAATGATCGCGCTGTCGGCGGGGAGCGCGTCCAGCCCCGCGCGCACCGAATCGACGCGCTGCGCACCGCCCGGCACGAGCCGCAGCCGATCGCCGCGCAGCTTGCCGAGCCATTCGGGCGGACGCTCGGCGTAGCCGGGCGGCAGGGCCACGATCACCTGGCGCACTGCGGGGTGTCCGGTAAACGGACGCAGCGCGCGGAGCAGCATCGGCACGCCGAGGATGGGGCGAAACTGCTTCGGCTCGCCCGGCCCTGCCCGCACGCCCGCCCCCGCTGCGACGACGACGACGCCGACGTCAGGCTGCAAGTCGGCGGGCGAGCTCACCGATTCCCTCCAGCCCGATCACCTCGAGATCACCACTCGTTCCGCGTGACCGCGCCGACAGGAAGACCCGGCGGAAACCCTGGCGCGCCGCCTCAGCGAGACGCCGTTCGACGCCGGCGACCGGCCGGATCTCGCCACCCAGTCCCACCTCTCCCAGGAAGAGCGCGTCCGCGGGCACGGGACGATCGTGCACCGTGGAGACCAGGGCGGCAAGGACGGCAAGGTCGGTCGAGGGTTCGATGAGGCGGACGCCGCCCGTGACGTTGACGAAGACGTCGAGATTCCCGAACGGCAAGCCGCCGCGACGCTCCAGCACGGCGAGCAGCAGGGCCAGGCGCCGCTGATCGAGGCCGGTCGCCACGCGTTGCGGCGTCCCGAAGCCCGCCTTCGACGCGAGCGCCTGGATCTCGACGAGCATGGGGCGCGTCCCTTCCATCAGCGCGGTGACGGCGGAGCCGGACGCGCCGGTGCTGCGGCCGGCAAGGAATGCCGCCGCGGGGTTCGCGACGGGCTCGAGCCCCGACCCTGTCATGCGAAAGACGCCGATCTCATCGACGGAACCGAAGCGGTTTTTCACCGCCCGCAGGATGCGATGATCGAGCGTCGTTTCGCCCTCGAAGTACAGCACCGTGTCGACGATGTGCTCGAGCGTCTTGGGCCCCGCGATTCCTCCACCCTTCGTGACGTGCCCGACGAGCAGGACGGCGGGCCCCCCCCGCCCCCCCCCCGATTCCTTCGCGAAGCGCATCAGCCGCGCGGCGCATTCGCGCACCTGGCCGACGTTGCCGGGTGCGCCCTCGAGCTCGTCGGTGTACGTGGTCTGTACCGAATCGAGCAGTACGACGCTCGACTTGAGCTCGGTGGCATAATGCAGAATTGCTTCGAGGCGCGTTTCGCCGAGGACGTGGATGGCGCCGGCGTCCTCTGCGAGGCGATCGGCGCGCAGCCGCAGCTGATCGGGCGATTCCTCGCCGGAGACGTAGAGTGTGGCGACGCCCTGGCTCTCAAGTCGCGCGGCGCACTGCATGAGCAGCGTGGACTTGCCGATGCCGGGCTCGCCGCCGACGAGGGTCACGGAGCCCGGGACGATGCCGCCGCCGAGGACGAAATCGAATTCCGCCAATCCGGTGCGATATCGAGCAACGGAGGTGGTTTGAAGGTTGGAAAGTTGGACGGGAATAGCGGCCGTTTCCTTCCAACCTTCCAACCTTCCAACCTTCCGTCCAACGGGTTCCTCGACGAGGCTATTCCAGGCGCCGCAACTATCGCAGCGCCCGCCCCACTTCGGCTGGTCCGCGCCGCATTCGGTACAACGAAAGACGGATTTGCCTTTAGACACGTCCGGCCTCGAGCGGAGGGGCTTCGCGCGCGGTGTAGTTGTCGAAGCGGGTGTATTCCTTCTTGAAGTGCAGCTTCACCGTCCCCGTCGGCCCATTGCGCTGCTTGCCGACGATCACTTCGGCGATGCCTTCGATGCTCTCGTTCGTCTTGGGATCGACCGGCCCGTCGTAGAACTCCTGCCGGTAGATGAAGCAGACGACATCGGCGTCCTGCTCGATGGCGCCCGACTCGCGGAGGTCGGAGAGCTGCGGGCGGCGGTGCTCCCCGCCGCGCTGCTCGGGCGCGCGGGATAGCTGGGAGATCGCGACGACCGGAACGTCGAGCTCTTTGGCGAGCGCCTTGAGCGACCGCGAGATGTACGAGATCTCCTGCTGGCGATTCTCGACGTCGGCGGGACCCTGCATCAGCTGCAAATAGTCCACGATCACGAGCGCAATGTCATGCTCGGCCTTCAACCGCCGTGCCTTCGAGCGCATGGCGAGCGGCGTCAAGGAGGCGGAATCGTCAATCCAGATCGGCGCCGTGCCCAGCAGGCCGGCCGCTCGCGCGAGCTTGGGATAGTCGTCGTCGCGCAGTTGACCGCGCCGCAACCGCTGGGCATCGACCAGCCCCTCCGAGCACAGGAGCCGCTGCACCAGCGCGTCCTTTGACATTTCGATCGAGAAGAAAGCGACGCGCGTGTTGTGTTCGATCGCGGCGTGCTGGACGATGTTCAACGCCAGCGCCGTCTTTCCCATCGATGGCCGGGCGGCGATAATGACCAGATCGGCGCGCTGGAAACCCGCGGTCAGACGATCGAGATCGACGAAGCCACTCGGCACACCGGTGACCGAGCCTCCGCCCGATTGGAGCTGCTCGATCCGCTCCATCGTCGGCCAGATGAGCTCTTTGATCCGAATGAACTCTTCGGCACGGCGGAATTGCGCCACCTGGAACACCCGGTGCTCGGCGTTGTCGAGCACCTCGCCCGCCGTGCCGTGGCCTTCGTAGACGTCCTGAATGATCCCGGTCGCCGCTTCCACGAGGCGGCGCAGCACCGCCTTGTCCCGCACGATCTTGGCGTGGTGGTCGATGTTCGCGGCGGTGGGGACGACGTCGATCAGCGCCGCGATGTACTCCATCCCGCCGGCGCGATCGAGATCTCCGCGCCGGCTCAGCTCGTCCCGCAGCGTCACGGGATCGATGACGTCGCCGCGTTCGGTCAGCGACATCATCGACCGGAACAGGAGACGGTGGCCTTCGCGATAGAACATGCTGTCGTCCAGGATTTCGGCGGCTTTGAGC
>WNGB01014928.1_pt1 | contig 10326 bp, 8 predicted proteins | sample 5400681 | NCBI WGS metagenome assembly WNGB01 (sample SAMN13153367, study PRJNA577476) | soil metagenome | isolation source: 115 cm soil or saprolite under grassland replicate 2 | place: USA:California | collected 2016-06-15 | reverse complement strand
CGCCGAGGGCGGCAGCTCGCGCCCCTGCACGCGCGAGAGATTGACGCCGCCACGCTCGAACACGCGGCCCTGCTCGACGACCCGGGTGATGCCGCCGCCGCTTTCGGGCCGCTGCCAGGAATCGCTTCCGAAAGACGTTCCATCCAGAGCCTCGAGCGCGGCGACGATGCGCGCCTGCAGTTCGGCGAAATACTCGTGAACCGCCTGCGCCCGCGGCGTCATGGATGTTTCTTCAGAGCCCGGTGGCCGATGTCCTTGCGGTATTGCATGCCGTCGAAGCCGATGTGCTCCACGGCCTCGTAGGCGCGGCTGCGCGCCATTTTCACCGAGTCGCCGAGCGCGGTGACGCACAGCACGCGCCCGCCGTTGGTGAGAACGCTCTTGCCTTCGAGCCGTGTCGCGGCGTGAAACACCCGGCAATCCTCGCTCGGCGGGGGCAAGCCTTCGACGCGATCGCCCTTGCGCGGCTCGTCGGGATAGCCGTGCGCTGCGAGCACCACGCCGAGCGCCGAGCGCCGGTCCCAGTTCGCCTCCACGCGGTCAAGCGTCCCGGCGAGCGCATGCTCGAGCAGCTCGAACAGATCCGACTTCAGCCGCAGGATGATCGGTTGCGCCTCCGGGTCGCCCAGTCGGCAGTTGAACTCGAGAGTCCGGGGATTGCCCGAGCGATCGATCATCAGGCCGGCGTAGAGAAAGCCGGCATAAGGCAGGCCGTCCTTCGCCATGCCCTGCACCGCGGGCAGAATGATCTCGCGCATCACGCGCGAGTGCACCTCGGGCGACACCACCGGTGCCGGCGAATAGGCGCCCATGCCTCCGGTGTTGGGCCCGGCGTCGCCGTCGCACAGGCGCTTGTGGTCCTGGCTGGTGGCGAGCGCCAGCACGTTCACGCCATCGCTCATCACGATGAAGCTCGCTTCCTCGCCTTGCAGGCATTCCTCGATCACCACGCGGCTGCCGGCGGCGCCGAGCCTTTTGTCTTCGAGCATCAGGTCGATCGCGGCATGCGCTTCCTCGCGCGTTGCCGCGACCACCACGCCCTTGCCGGCGGCAAGGCCGTCAGCCTTGATAACGATCGGGGCGCCGTGCTTCTCGACGTGGGCTTTCGCCTCCCCGGCGCGAGCGAACGTGGCGTAGCGGGCGGTCGGGATGCCATGGCGCACCATGAACGCCTTGGCGAAGTCCTTCGATGTTTCGAGCTGCGCCGCGGCGCGCGTCGGCCCGAAGATGCGCAGCCCCGCATCGCGGAATGCATCGACGATGCCCGCGGCAAGCGGCGCCTCGGGTCCGACCACGGTAAGCTGGATTTCTTTTTGCTTTGAAAAAGAAATCAGGTCGGAAATGGCGGTCAAGGCGACGTTTTCCAATCCCGGTTCGAGGGCGGTGCCGGCGTTGCCAGGTGCGACAAATACCTTCTGCACGCGCGGGCTCTGCGTGAGCTTCCACGCGATCGCATGCTCGCGCCCGCCCGAGCCGATGACGAGCAGCTTCATCTCAGTGGCTGAAGGTGCGCATCTAGTGCTTGAAGTGCCGCACCCCGGTGAACACCATGGCCACCGCGCGCGCGTCGGCCGCGGCGATGACTTCCTCGTCTCGCGCGCTGCCGCCGGGCTGGATCACCGCCGTGGCGCCGGCCTCGAGCACTACGTCAAGCCCGTCGCGGAACGGAAAGAAGGCGTCCGAAGCCACTGCGGCGCCGGCGAGCGGCAGCTTCGCCGCTTGCGCCTTCATTGCCGCGAGGCGCGAGCTGTCGACGCGGCTCATCTGGCCGGCGCCGATGCCGAGCGTCATGCCGTCGCGGCAGAACACGATCGCGTTCGATTTCACGAACTTCGCCACGCGCCAGGCGAACAGCAGATCGCTCCACTGCGCTTCGCTTGGCTGCTTTTTCGTCACAACCTTCAGATCTTCCTTTTTCAAAACCCTCGAATCGGTAGTCTGTACGAGTAGCCCGCCGCCTACGCGCTTGAAATCATGCCTCTGGACATCGTGCGACAGCGGCGCCTCCAGCAGGCGCAGATTGGTCTTCTTCGACAATTCGTGAGCCGCGTCAGCTTCAATCCGCGGCGCAATCACGACCTCTGCGAACTGCTTGCCCAGCGCTTGCGCGGCTGCCTGGTCGAGCGCGCGGTTGAAAGCGAGGATGCCGCCGAAGGCGGCCACCGGATCGGTCTTGAAAGCCTTCTGATACGCGGCGAGCAGGTTTTGTCCCGTGGCGACGCCGCAGGGATTGGCGTGCTTGACGATGACGCAGGCCGGCTCCGGGAAGCTCTTGACGCATTCCCAGGCGGCGTCGGCGTCGGCGATGTTGTTGTAGGAGAGCTCTTTGCCCTGCAGCTGTCGGTAAGTCGCCAGGCTGCCGGCGACCGCGCGCTCGTCGCGGTAGAAAGCCGCGCTCTGGTGTGGGTTCTCCCCGTAACGCAAGTCCTGAAGCTTCGCGAACTGCAGCGTGAGCACGTCGGGATACTCGCGCCGCCGCCGGCTGGCATCGAGCGAAGAAAGATAGTTCGCGATCGCGCCGTCGTAGCCGGCGGTATGCGCGAACACCTTGCGCGCAAACGCGAAGCGCGTGGCGTCCGAGATGCCGCCGCGACGCAGCTCCTCGAGCACTCGCGGGTAGTCGGCCGGGTCGACCACCACCGTGACTGCGCCATGGTTCTTGGCCGCTGCGCGCAGCAGCGCGGGTCCGCCGATGTCGATGTTCTCGACCGCTGCGTCGAAGCTGCAGTCGGGATCGGCCACCGTCGCCTGGAATGGATAGAGGTTCACCGCGACGAGATCGATCGGCGCGATGCCGGCGCTCTTCAGGGCCGCGAGATGCGCGGGATCGTCGCGGCGCGCGAGCAGGCCGCCGTGAATCTTGGGATGCAGCGTCTTCACCCGGCCATCGAGCATCTCGGGATATCCCGTATAGGCCGAGACCTCGGTTACCGCGATGGATTCCTTGGCGAGCAGCTGCGCCGTGCCGCCGGTGGAAATCAGCTCGACGCCGAGCGCGGCGAGCGCGCGGGCGAACTCGACGATGCCTGACTTGTCGGAGACGCTGAGAAGCGCCCGGCTGACCTTCGTCACTACCCTTTGATTCGCAGCTGCTGCATTTTCTTGCGCAGCGTGTTGCGGGTCACGCCGAGCATCTCGGCGGCGAGCGACTGGTTGCCCGAGGCCTTGCCGAGCACCGTCTCGATCATCGGCTTCTCGATGTTCTTCAGCACCATCTCGTAGATCGAGGTCGGCTTCTCGCCGTCCATGTCCTTGAAGTAGCGCTCGAGCGAGCGCTTGACGCAGTCTGCGAGCTCATTGCTGCGGCTCATGCGGCGAGTCTCTCGAAATAGTCGTTCACTGCTGCGCACTGCGCCGCCGCGGCGTCGATCGTGTTTACCGCGCAGCGCAGCGCCTCCCCTCCGGGCAGCTCGCGCACCGTCCAGCCGATGTGCTTGCGCGCTACCCGGGCCCCCTGCTCCGCCCCGTACAGCGCGTACAGCCCCTCGAGATGCTCGATGAGCACTGCTGCCATCTCGGCAGCCGGCGGCGGCGCCAGCCGCTCGCCGGTCTCGAGGTAGTGCGAAATCTCGCGATAGAGCCACGGCCGGCCCTGCGCCGCGCGTCCCACCATGATGCCGTCGGCGCCGGTCGCCTCGAGAACGCGCTTCGCGTCCTCGGGCGTGCGCACGTCGCCGTTGGCGACCACCGGGATGCGCAACCGCGATTTCACTTCCGCGATGGTGTCGTATTCGGCGCGGCCCTCGAACATGCAGGCGCGCGTGCGGCCATGGATGGCGAGCAGCTGCACGCCGGCTGCTTCGGCGAGCCGCGCGATGCGCACGGCATTGCGCCGGTCCGGACCGGGTCCGGTGCGGATCTTGAGCGTAACGGGAACATCAACTGCGGCGACCACCGCTTCGAGGATGCGCGCCACCCGCGGCTCGTCCTCGAGCAGCGCCGAGCCGGCTGCGACATTGCATACCTTCCTGGCCGGGCAGCCCATGTTGATGTCGATGATTTCGGCGCCGCGCTCGACGTTGAAGCGGGCGGCATCGGCGAGGAGGCGCGGATCGCTGCCTGCGATCTGTACCGAAATCGGGCCGGGCTCGCCAGCGTGGTCCACCCTGAGGCGGGTCTTGCGAGATTCACGCAGCTCGGGCCTCGACGACACCATCTCGGAGACCGCGAGCGCGGCGCCATAGCGCCTGGCAAGGCGCCGGAACGGGCGATCGGTGATCCCCGCCATCGGAGCGACGAACAACCCGTTGCGCAGTTGATGCGCGCCGATTCTCATTTCGTGGTTGACGTTGGAGGGAAGCGGATTCTAGCTCGTTTCACCGCGAAAAAGAATCCAGAATTTTTTTCAGGGCAGCGCGGAGGATCCGTAAATCATGCGGCGTGCAAAAAACCGCCGCGCGGGGGGAAAAATGTCGAGCATGGCCATCGCCGCGCCGCGTGCGCCGCGACCCAGGCGGCTCGTGCCGAGGAATGCGCCGGCGAGAAAATCGGTGAGCCGGATGGTCGCGGCGGCGTCCGCGCGCCGGCGCGCGGCGTAGCGCGCGAGCATTGCGGCGTCGCCCGGGTCGCCGCCCGCGCGCCAGGCCTCGGCAAGGTCCCAGGCGTCGCGCAGGCCGAGGTTGAGCCCCTGCCCGGCGACCGGATGCAGCGTCTGAGCCGCGTTGCCGATGAAAACCTCGCGCGGCGCGACGCGCGTCGTCCGCACGCGCAGCACGAGTGGCAGCGTCATGCGCGCCTCGGCCTGCAGCGGCCGGCCGGGCCGGCCGCCGGCGGCGGCCGCGAGCTCGGCAAGGAACTGTGGTTCCGGCGCCTCAACCAGGGCCCGGGCCTTCTCCGGCCGGGTGCTCCATACGAGCGCGTAACGGCCGCCGAGCGGCAGCAGCGCGAGCGGGCCGTCTGCGGTGAAGCGTTCGAACGCCACGCTGCGCGAGGACGGGTCGACCGTCACGAGCGCCACGACGGCGTCCTGCGCGTAACGCTTTTCTTCGGCTTGCACCGACGAGCCCTCGGCGTGGACGACGCAGCGCGCTGCAATTTCATCTTGTGTAATCAAGGGCTGTACCCGGCTTCGCAAAATGCCGGCCAGATTCGAATAATCAGTTACATAACCGAGTGCCGGAACGCCCGCGTCGGCCGCCTCGAGCCGCGTTTGCCCAAACCCGCCGCGTTGCGATACGTGGATCGTTTCGATCGGCGTCGACGCGAGCCCCTGCCATGCGCCGATGCGCTCGAGGATCAGGCGGCTCGCATACGAAAGCGCGATAGGCCTGAAAGAGGATTTTGCAGTTGAAACATCGAGGACGGCAACTTCCAGACCCGAGCCGCGCAGGCCGAGGGCGAGCGTGCAGCCGACCGGCCCCGCGCCGCGGATCAGTACGTCAATGCCGCGCTCGGGCATCGCGCATCAGCGCCTCGATGTCGTCCACCGACTTCGGCGCCTCGGCGGTTAGAATTTCGCAGCCGCTCGCCGTGACGAGCACGTCGTCCTCGATCCGCACGCCGAGATTGCGCAGCCGTTCCGGGATGTCGTCCGCCGCGCGGATGTACAGGCCGGGCTCGACGGTGAGCGTCATGCCGGGCGCCAGCGCGCGCCATTTGCCCGAGCGCCGATAGTCGCCTGCGTCGTGCACGTCGAGCCCGAGCCAGTGCCCGGTGCGATGCATGTAGAAGCGCTTGTAGCTCTCCTTCTCGAGCACCTCGTCGAGAGTCCCGGCAAGCAGCTTGAGGTCGAGCATGCCCTGCGCCAGCACTCGTACCGCCGCGTCGTGCGGCGCGATCCACTCGCTTCCCGTGCGCACCTTCTCGATTGCCGCGTGTTGCGCGGCGAGCACCAGCTCGTAGACCTCGCGCTGCGCGCCGCTGAAGCGTCCATTCACCGGGAAGGTGCGCGTGATGTCCGAGGCGTAGCCGTCGAGCTCGCAGCCGGCATCGATCAGCAGCAGATCGCCGTCGCGCAGCGGCGCGTCGTTGAACACGTAGTGCAGCACGCAGGCATTGGCGCCGCCCGCGACGATCGGCGAGTAGGCGGGAAACTGCGCGCCGCTGCGGCGGAATTCATACAGCAGCTCTGCCTCGATCTCGTACTCGTTGCGTCCGGGCCGCACGCACTGCATGGCCCGGCGGTGCGCCGCCGCGGCGATACGCGCCGCGCGCCGCATGAGCAACTGCTCGTGCGGGTCCTTCACCACGCGCATGTCGTCGACCAGCGCGCGCACGTCCTGGACACGATCGGGCGCGGCGACGCCCGCGCGCACGCGGGCGCGCACCGCATTCAGCCACTTCATGGCGCGCGCGTCCCATTCCGGGTCGTCGCCGACCGGGTAATAGAGCGCGGGCTGATTCTCGAGCAGGCTGGCGAGCGCCTCGTCGAGCGCTTCGATCGGGTGCGCGGCGTCGAAACCGAAGCGCTCGCGCGCCGCCTCGGGACCGTAGCGAAACCCGTCCCAGATCTCTCGCTCCTCGCTGCGGGTGCGGCAAAAAAGCAGCGACCTCGGCGCCTCGCCGGCGACGATGACCAGGGCGGCGCCGGGCTCGGCGAAGCCCGTCAGATAATAAAAGTGGCTGTCGAAGCGGTACGGGTAGTGCGAGTCGCGGTTGCGCACGCGCTCGGGTGCGGTCGGGATGACCGCGATCCCCGCCTGCATGGCCCGCGCCAGCCGCTCGCGGCGCTTCCTGTAGAGCAATGCGTCTTCAGCGATTTTCATTTCGCGATGCCAGTTGCCCCTCGAGCTTGGCGAGTCGTTCGGCCGTACCCGCGTCCTGCCATATTCCGGTGTAAAGCTCGCCGCTGATCAGCCCTTTCTCGGCCGCGGCGCGCAATAGCGGCGCCAGTTGCGCCTTGCCGCCGGGTTGCACGCCTGCGACGAGGGCCGGCGAGATGACGGCCACGCCTGCATAAGTGTAGCGCGCTGTTGCGGCGTTGCCGATCACGCCGCGCTCGAGCGTGAAGTCTCCGGCAGGATGATGCGGCGGATTGGGCACGAGCACGAGGTGCGCCAGCCGCTCGACCAGTGTCACGCCGAGCAGGCGCGCTACGTCGACCTCGCAGTAGATGTCGCCGTTGAGAACCAGAAAAGGGTCCGTTCCCAGGAGCCCGCGCGCCTGCGCGATGCCGCCCGCGGTCTCCAGCGGCTCGCGCTCGCGCGAGTAGGCGATGTGCAGGCCATAACGGGCGCCGTCGCCGAGGTGCTCGATGATGCGATCGCCGAGGTGCGAGACATTGATCACCGCGTCGCGACAGCCGGCCGCGGCAAGGCGCTCGAGATGCCATGCGATCAGGGCCTTGCCTCCTGCCCGAACCAGCGGCTTGGGCAGCGTGTCGGTTAGCGGACGCAAGCGCTCGCCGCGCCCGGCAGCCAGGATCATCGCCTTCATTCAATTTCGTCGAGCAGTCTCGCGAGAGGCGCGAGTTCGCGGTAGCGGGTCGCGACCGCGCGCGCGTAGCCGATGAAGCGCGGCGTGTCCTCGAGATACTTCGGCTTGCCGTCGCGGTAGCGGATGCGGGCGAAGATACCGAGCACCTTGAGGTGGCGCTGCAGCCCCATCCACTCGAATGCGCGCCAGAACTCCGCGAAGTCCGCCATCACCGGCAGTGCCGCGCGCTTCGCCTTTTCCCAGTAGCGCACGCCCCAGTCGAGCACCCGTTCCTCATCCCAGCTGATGAAAGCGTCGCGCAGCAGCGAAACCATATCGTACGTGATCGGACCGAGCACCGCGTCCTGGAAGTCGAGCACGCCCGGGTTGGGCTCGCACACCATCAGGTTTCTCGGCATGTAGTCGCGGTGCACGTAGACCCTGGGCTGCGCCAGCGCGTCCTTGGCGAGCAAGGCAAAGATGTTTTCAAGCGATCTTTTCTGATCAAGAGAGAGATCGATTTTCAAATGCTGCGCGATATACCACTCGGGGAAGAGATTCATCTCGCGGCGAAGCAGGGCCTCGTCGTAAGGCGGCAGCTCGCCTTGGCGGGTAGCGAGCTGCCAGCGCAGCAGCGCCTCGGTGGCATCGGCGAAAAGCCGCGCCGCGTTGTCCGCGGTCAGCGCCTCGAGGTAGGGCGTCGTGCCGAGATCGGCGAGCAGCAGAAAGCCGAGGCCGTGATCCTGCGCGAAGATCTCGGGGGCGTGCACGCCGGCGGCACGCAGCAGGCCGGCGACGCGAACGAACGGCCGGCAATCCTCCTTGTCGGGCGGCGCGTCCATGACGACGAAGCTGCGGCCGTCCTCCAGGCGCGCGCGCCAATAGCGTCTGAAGCTGGCGTCCTCGGATGCCGGTTCTAGAGAGAAGCGCGCGGCGCGCAATTGCGCAGCCAGCCAGCCGCTCAGGGCTGCGCGCCGCGTATCGGCGTGTATCATTGAAAATTCTAACTAAAAAGATCCTTCGTCGCTCGATGCCGTACCGCTTTGCGACGCTGGCCGTCGCGCTCGTTGCCGCCGCGCCAGCCCTCGCGCAAACCGCCGGCAAGGATGCCATGGGAGCGACGACCATCGACGCCGAGACGATCGAGGGCGTGGGCGACCTCGAGGTCACGGCGCGCGGCAGGGCGGAAATCCGGCGCGATGACCTGAGCATCTTCGGCGAGGAGCTGCGCTTCAACCGGGAGTTCGGCCGCCTGACGGGCGAGGGCGGGGTGCGGCTGCAGAGCGGCGCCGACCGCTTCTTCGGGCCGCGGCTGCAGTACAACACTGCGGATGACAGCGGTGTGTTCGAGCAGCCCGGCTACCTGCTGGAGCGCGAGCGCACGGCGCGCGGCGGCGCCGAGCGCATCGAATTTCTCGGCAAGGGGCGCTACCGGCTGGTGAACGGGACCTTCACCACCTGTCAGCCCGGGCAGGAGGACTGGCGCCTCGAGGCCGACGAGCTGGAGCTCGACTATGACACGGACGAAGGCCGCGCGCGCTACCCGCGTTTTCGCTTCTTCGACCACACCGTGCTCGCGGCGCCGTACATCAGCTTTCCGCTCGAAAGCCGGCGCAAGAGCGGATTGCTCACGCCGTATTACTCGCAAAACAGCCGGCGCGGCCTGGAAGTCGGAATTCCGTATTACTGGAACATCGCGCCCGAGCTCGACGCGACGCTTACCCCGGTGTACATGGCGAAGCGCGGCGAGCAGCTCAAGAATCAGGTGCGTTATCTCCAGAGCTCGTATGCGGGGGAGCTGAAGCTCGAATACCTGCCCAACGACAAGGAATTCGGTGAATCGAGAAGGGGCGTATCGCTGCAGCACGCGCAGACGATCCGTCCGAACCTGACGGCTCAGGTCGATTACAACAAGGTATCCGACAACCGCTATTTCGTCGACCTCGCGAGCCAGGTGAGGCAGGTGTCGCTGCGCACGCTGCCGCAGGACGGCTATGTGACTTACGCGAATCCGGCGCTCGGCTCCGGCACCACCCTGCAGGCGCGCATGCAGCGCTTCCAGACCCTGCAGGATCCGCTCGCGCCGATCGTGCCGCCTTATGACCGGCTGCCGCAGTTCAATCTGATCAGCGGCAAGGGCGACCTCGGCCGCGTCCTGGACGGCGGCTTCAGCGCCGAGTTCGTCCGCTTCAGGCATGAAACCCTGGTCGAGGGCTCGCGCTACAGCGCCAATCCTTCGCTGGCGATGCCGCTGCTCGGCCCCGGCTGGTTCATCACGCCGAAGGCCGGCATGCGCTACGCCGGCTACAGCCTCGATCGGGCCACTGATGGGCAGGACGCCGCGCCGCGCGTCGCCATCCCCTGGCTGAGCATCGACAACGGCCTGGTGTTCGAGCGCGATGCGCACTTTCTAGGTAACAACGTGACGCAGACCCTCGAGCCGCGGCTGTTCTACGTTTACGTGCCCTATCGCAACCAGGACCAGATCCCGCTGTTCGACACCGCGCTTGCAGACTTCAACTACCCGCAGCTCTTCACCGAGAACCGCTTCTCCGGCGGCGACCGCTTTGGCGACGCCAACCAGTTGACGCTCGCGCTCACCTCGCGCCTGCTGGCGCAGAACGGCCAGGAGGCGCTGCGCGGCACGATCGGGCAGCGCTACTACTTCCGCGACGAACGGGTCGGGCTCACGCCGACCTCGACGCTGCGCAACTCGACCGAGTCGAACATCCTCGCCTCGGTCGGGGGACGCCCCTCCCGGGAGTGGACCTTTGACGCCACCACCGAATACTTCCTGCGCGAGGGGCGGGTGCAGCGCTTCGCGCTGTCGGGGCGCTATGCGCCGGAGATCGCCAAGGTCGTCAATGCGAGCTACCGCTTCAATCGAGCGACGCCAGACACTGCCGGCGACGCCATCAGGCAGATCGACTTGTCGGGCCAGTGGCCGCTCGCTCAGGGCTGGTACGGCGTCGG
>WNGB01024339.1_pt1 | contig 10328 bp, 9 predicted proteins | sample 5400681 | NCBI WGS metagenome assembly WNGB01 (sample SAMN13153367, study PRJNA577476) | soil metagenome | isolation source: 115 cm soil or saprolite under grassland replicate 2 | place: USA:California | collected 2016-06-15 | reverse complement strand
TGACACACCCGTACCACCACCGCCGCGAGCCCGTCTCCGGTTGCTGACACACCCGTACCACCAAAGCCATTGCGGGCTCGACCGTTGGCAGCACAGCCGTACCACTGCGCCCGGTCAGCAGGAGAGCGCGCCGATCACGATCACGGACTGACAGACCCGAGCCGGACCGACTCGAGTCAGGCCGCCACCGTCGCGACCACTCGACTCCGGACCACCGGATCCACCCAGGCGTCGCGGGCGCGTAGCAGCCGGATGCCCGCCACCGACAGGAACGGCACCGTGATCAGCAGCGCGACCTGCCAGTCCGCCAACTGCGCCACCCCGGAGAAGACCAGCCCGGTCAGGGTCGTCGACAGGGCCAGGCGACCGGAGTAGCCGACCATCACCATCGGCGGCGCCGGCGTCGCGCGGGCACTGCGCAGGTCGACGGCGAACGGCTGCCGGACCGACCACCGCATCGACAGCGACACCACCTGCAACGCCACCACCAGCCAGCAGCAGAGCAGCGCGGCCATCTCGGCCGCGGACGGCCGCCCCGCGCGCAGCCCGGCCAGCACCAGCGTGGCCGCCGAGCTCGCCAGCAGCAGCTCCAGCAGCACCCACACCCGAGCCGCGAAGACCGCCCCCGGTGCCACCGGCAACGAGTCCCGCCACAGCCCGCCACGACCGTCCAGGCACCACGCGTTGACCCCGAACAACAACGCAGCGCCGCTCGCCACCAGACCCGGCAGCACGGTCAGGAGCTCCCACTCCAGGTCGCCGGAGAGCGCGACCAGCCCCGGCGCCGCCGCCAGCAGGATCACGCCACGCCGCAGCGACACCGCCCGCCAGACACTCGCTCGGTCCACTCGCACCATCGCCAGCATCTCCGATCGCGGATGACGCCGCGGCGGATAGTGCCCCGTCTCCAGCCGCTGCTCGTCGCGCGCCGGTCGCCGCAGCGCGACCCGGGCCGGCAGCACCCCGAGCCCGGCGACCACGACCGTCAACAGCACGAGTACGACGACCGCCACCACCCACGACCAGCTCAACCCCGTCGTCGCCGCCGCGATCACGGTGACCAGGTGGACCGTCGGCAGCTGATCGAGTACGCCGGTCAGCCGGCCGCTCACCACCACCCCCGCCATGGCCAGCCCGACCAGCGCCATGAGCGACCGCGTCAGCACGACGCCGTACCGACCGCGCCGGATCGCCTCCATCGTCCACGCCAGCAGCTGCGCGAGCGCGGTCCCGAAGGCCAGCCAGAGCAGCGCGATCGGCTGGGCGCGCGGGAGAGTCCCCGGCCCCACGACGTACGCCGTCGCGCCGAGCAGCAGCCAGCCCTGCAGCAGCCAGGCGATGTTGAGCGGGGCCATCAGCAGCGCACCAGCGTGGTCGGTCGCCGGGCCGATCGGCCACGCCACCGCCTCCTCGCGGGGCACCAGCTCGCGGCCGCCGCCCGACGCGACGGCGGAGATCGTGGCCAGCCCGAGGAACCCGGCGTACCCGGACGGCAGCAGCAGGAGCAGGTCGAAGGCGCGGCCGTGCTCGTAGTCGGCGGCGCCCGGGAGGTACGCCGGCACCACCATCACCGCCAGCGTGAGAGCGACCAGCACGCCCACCATCAGCCGCAGACGCGCCGGGCGCCGGCTCTGGGCGAGCCGGAACCGGACCAGGTGCCGCAGGTCGCGCAGCGGGTCAGTCCAAGAGGTCGCGATAGGCACGCGCGCCGCCCTCCCCGCCGAGCTCCTCGGCCCGCACCGTGTCCACCCGGGCGCCGCCCCGCAGCACCACCGCGGTGGCGCACGCCGCGATCGCGAGCTCACGCAGGTGCGTGGACACGAGCACGCAGGCGCCCCGCGCCCGCGCGTCGGAGATGACCTCCAGAGTCGCCTCGACACCCAGGGGGTCGACGCCGTCGAACGGCTCGTCGAGCAACAGCACCCGCGGCTCATGGAACGCCGCCAGCACCACCGACATCCGCCGCCCCATGCCGTGGCTGAACCCCGAGGTCACCCGGTACGCCGCGTCGCCGAGCTCGAACCGCTCCAGCAGCTCCCGCCCCCGCTCGTCCCACCCGGGAGCGAGCCGCCGCAGCCGGGCGGAGAGCTCGAGGTGTTCCCAGGGGGTCGCCCGGGGCACCAGGCCACCCACGTCGGGGCAGTAGCCGGACGCCCGCTTGACCGCCATCGGGTCGGTGCGGACGTCGTACCCGGCGAGCCGGACCTCGCCGCCGCTCGGCGGGATCACGCCCGCCAGCACTCGCATGGTGGTCGACTTGCCGGCGCCGTTGCGGCCGAGCAGCGCGGTCGCCTGGCCGGCGTACGCGCGCAGATCGATGCCACGGACCGCCTCGACCGACCCGAACCGCACCCGCAGATCGCGTACGTCGACCACGGGCTCACCGCCGTACTGGTGGTGTGCTTCCGGGGTCACCTCGGTGCGTGGGGAGTCGGACATCGTCCAAGTCTGAAGGACAGCTCCCCGATGCGCAGGGAAATGCCGGCGACCCGGTCCGAGAAAAAGCACGCGGGACGTCATGCGCCCCGAGCCGTAGATGGCTCAGTCCGTATGACGTCCCGCGGCAAGTCAGGCCGGCAAGTCAGGCCGGGAAGGACTCGCCCTTCTCAGCCATCTCGCGCAGCCGGTCGGTGGGCCGGAAGCGCTCGCCGTACTTCTCGGCGAGCTCGTCGGCCCGCTTGACGAACGCGGCCAGGCCGAGCTCGCCGGAGGCCGACTCGTAGCCGGTCATGAACTGCGCCGCGCCACCGGTCAGGGGCGGGAAGCCGATGCCCATGATCGAGCCGATGTTGGCCGCGGCGGCCGACTCGATGACGCCCTCCTCGAAGCACTTCGCGGCTCGGCACCGGGCGGCAGGGCGGCCTCGGTGGCGACCCGGATCTTCTTCATCAGCTCCATGTTGAGCTCGTCGCTGATCTGCAGCGCGCCGACCGGGTAGCCCGCCTGGGTCGCGCCGCGCTCGATCGACATCGGGTGCACGCCCTCGCCGAGCATGGCCAGGCCCTCGTTGATCTGGGTGCCGATCACCCGCGAGGTGTAGAAGCCGCGGCTGTCGTTGACCACGATCGGCGTCTTCTTGATCTGCTGTACGACGTCGTACGCCTTGGCCAGCGCCTCGTCGGACGTCTTCTCACCACGGATGATCTCGACCAGCGGCATCTTGTCGACCGGGCTGAAGAAGTGCAGGCCGATGAAGTCCTCGGGCCGGTCCACCCCGGTCGCGAGCGAGGTGATCGGCAGCGTCGAGGTGTTGGAGCACAGCAGCGCGTCGGGGTTGACGTGCGGCATGATCTCCGCGAACACCTTGTGCTTGAGCGACGGGTCCTCGAAGACCGCCTCGATCACCAGGTCGCAGCCGGCCAGGTCCTCGGGCGACGCGGTCGGCGTGATCCGGGCCAGCAGCTCGTCCGACTTCTCCTGGGTGAGCTTGCCGCGCGAGATCGCCTTCTCGTTGATCTTGGCCGAGTACGCCTTGCCCTTCTCGGCGTTCTCGAGCGCGACGTCCTTGAGCACGACCTCCATGCCGGCGCGGGCACAGGAGTACGCGATGCCGGCGCCCATCATGCCGGCGCCGAGCACGCCCACCTTGACCGCCTTGTACGGCGGGATCCCCTGCGGCCGGAGCGACCCGGAGTTGATCGCCTGCAGGTCGAAGAAGAACGCCTGGATCATGTTCTTCGAGTTCTGGCCGGTGATCAGCTTGGTGAGGTAGCGCGACTCGATCCGCGACGCGGTGTCGAAGTCGACCTGCGCGCCCTCGACGGCCGCGCTCAGGATCGCCTTCTGCGCCGGGTAGTCGGCACCCTTGAGCTGCTTGCGCAGCAGCGCCGGGAACATCGGCAGGAACTGCGCGAACTTCGGCGTCTTCGGGTCACCGCCGGGGATCCGGTAGCCGGCCCGGTCCCACGGGTTCTGGGCGGCCTCGGCGTCGTCCTTGTGCTCGACGAGCCAGGCCCGCGCGGCAGGGACCAGGTGGTCGGACGAGCCGACGAGCTCGTCGACCAGACCCTTCTCCGCGGCGGCCGCAGGCTTGAAGCGGGTGCCCTGCAGCAGGACGTCCATCAGCGCGGACTGGATGCCGAGCATGCGTACGACGCGGGTCACGCCGCCGCCGCCCGGGAGCAGTCCCAGGCTGGCCTCGGGCAGCCCGATCTCGTAGCGGCCGTCGACCGCGATCCGGTGGTTGGCCGCGAGCGCGATCTCGAGGCCGCCACCCAGCGCGGCGCCGTTGATCGCGGCGACCACGGGCCGGGGGTAGGTCTCGAGCCGGCGCAGCGACGCCTTCACCGACTCGACCTCCTCGAAGATCCGCGGGGCGTCGGCCTTGGTGGCCTGCGACATCAGCTTGAGGTCGCCGCCGGCGAAGAAGGTCTTCTTCGCGCTGACGATGAGTACGCCGGTGACGTCGTCGGCCTCGTCGTACAGCCGGTCGACGGCGGTCTTCATCGACGCGACGTACAGCGGGTTCATCGTGTTCGCGCTCTGGTTGGGGTCGTCGAGCGTGAGCGTGACGGTCCCGTCGGCATCGCGGTCGTAGCGGACCGCGGTCTCGGTGGTGGTGCTGGTCATCTGTGAGTCCTTATCGGTTTCCGGGCGCTCAGACGAGCTCGACGATGGTGGCGATGCCCATGCCGCCGCCGACACAGAGCGTGATCAGGCCGCGCTGCTGCTCGCGACGCTCGAGCTCGTCGATGACGGTGCCGAGGATCATCGCCCCGGTCGCGCCGAGCGGGTGGCCCATGGCGATCGCGCCGCCGTTGACGTTGGTGATCTCGTCGGTGATGCCCATGTCCTTCATGAACCGCATCGCGACGGCGGCGAACGCCTCGTTGATCTCCCACAGGTCGATGTCGCCGACCTCGAGGACGGCCTTGGCCAGCGCCTTGCGGGCCGCCGGAGCGGGGCCGGTGAGCATGATCGTCGGGTCGGCACCCGAGACCGCGGTGGCCAGCACCCGCGCCCGCGGCGTCAGGCCGAGCTCCTTGCCGATCTCCTCGGTGCCCATCAGCACCAGCGCGGCCCCGTCGACGATGCCCGAGGAGTTGCCGGCGTGGTGGACGTGGTTGATCTTCTCGACCCAGTGGTACTTCTCCAGCGCCACGTCGTCGAAGCCCGCCTGCGAGCCCATGTCGGCGAAGCTCGGCTTCAGGCCGGCCAGCGACTCGACCGACGTACCGGGGCGGATGAACTCGTCGTGGTCGAGGACGGTGAGCCCGTTGAGGTCCTTGACGGGTACGACGCTGCCCGCGAAGTAGCCGTTCGCCCAGGCCTTCGAGGCCCGGTCGTGCGACTGCGCGGCGAACGCGTCGACCTGCTCGCGGTCGAAGCCCTCGATCGTCGCGATCAGGTCGGCGCCGATGCCCTGCGGAACGAAGTCGGTGGCCAGCGCGGTGGCCGGGTCCATCGCCCAGGCGCCGCCATCGGAGGCCATCGGGACCCGGCTCATCGACTCGACCCCGCCGGCGATGATCAAGTCCTCGAAGCCGCTGCGCACCCGCTGCGCGGACTGGTTGACGGCCTCGAGGCCGCTCGCGCAGAAGCGGTTGAGCTGTACGCCGGCCACGGTCTCGGGCAGACCGGCCTTGAGCGCAGCGGTCTTGGCGATGTCGGAGCCCTGGTCTCCGATCGGCGTGACCACGCCGAGGATGACGTCGTCGATCCGGTTGGGGTCGAGGGTGGGGTTGCGCACCTTCAGTTCGTCAAGCAGGCCGACCACCAGGTCGACGGGCTTGACCTCGTGCAGCGTGCCGGTCTTCTTGCCCCTGCCGCGCGGAGTGCGGAGGTGGTCGTAGACGATTGCTTCAGCCATGGAGAGTCCCTGATTCCGTATGCGAAGGGGATGTCCTCCCGATTGTGACACCATTGCTGTCAGTGTGGTCAATGTGGGATACGTCTCGCGGCGAGGAAGGAGGGCTTCGGTGGAGGAGTCTGTGGAGCAGCTGCACGAGCTGATGACGCTCGACGAGCTCTGCAACCGCGTCGGGATGAGCGTCCGCAACATCCGCTTCTACACGAGCCGCGGCCTGGTCCCGCCGCCCATCCGGCGCGGCCGCTCGGGCTACTACTCCCCCGACCACGTGGTCCGGCTCGAGCTGGTCCAGGAGCTCCAGGCACACGGCTTCACGCTGGCCGCGATCGAGAAGTACGTCGCCCGCGTTCCCGACACCGCGACCCCCGCCGACATCGCGCTCCACCGCACCCTGCTCGCCCCGTGGATGGCGGAGCACACCGAGGAGCTCTCCCGCGCCGAGCTCGACGAGCGCTCCGGCCGGTCGCTGTCCGACGACGACCTGGACACGCTGACCAGCCTGGGGGTCATCGCCCCGGCCGCGCGCGGTCGCTACCGGGTCGCCGGTGCCCATCTGTCGATCGGACTCACCCTCATCGACTTCGGCTTCCCGCCCGAGGCCGCGCTCGCCGCCGCCAAGGTGTACGCCGAGCACGGCCGCGCCATCGCCGAGGAGATCACCGAGGTGTTCCGCACCCAGGTGTGGCCGGCGTACAAGGAGAAGGGCATGCCGCCCGAGCGCCTGCAGGAGCTGGTCGAGCGCCTGAAGCCGATCTCGATCGCGGGGCTGGTGTCGGCGTACGAGGCGGCGGTCAACGAGACCAAGCGCGAGTCGATCGAGCGGCGTACTCGCTAGCGCACCGCCGACCTGCCGCGCGTCGGCGCCACCCGCGGGAAAGACGCCGCCCGACCTGGCGCCGCGCGCAAGCGGTCAGGAAGGACCCGCAACAGTGGTCAACAGGCTCCTGAAGCCGGAGATGAACCACTGTCGAGGGGGCTGGGTCTTCGGGCTGTGTCGCCGTCGAGGACGACCTCCTTCTGGGCGACATAGTGCTGCATCCGGGTGAACGCTGGGAGCGTCTGCGCCAGCCAGTCGCGGACCTCGTCGCGAGTGCCGCGAATGCCGCCGCTGGCGGTGCAGTCGATGACCGCGGTCGGCGTGAAGACGTCGTCGAAGCGAGCCCAGTCGAGGGTGTCGACCGCGCGGGCGTACGCCGTGATCAGGTCGTCGATCTCGATCCGGTCGGAGATGGTCTGGAGGTCGAGCACCGGCTCAGCGTAGCCCGAAACTGAAACATGTTCTATGGAGGCCCGATCTCGCCAGCACGCGAGCCGTCGCCTCGCCGTACGCGATGAGACGCCGCCCGGTCGGTGACCGGGCGGCGCCCTGTGGGTGAGTCGTCGGGCGGGACTCAGGAGAGGCCCTCCCTGAAGTCGTCGGCGGCGTCCTTGACGTTCTCGCCGGCGTTCTTCAGCTTGGCCTCGGACTGGTCGGGCTCGGCCGGGACCGAGCTTGTCGTGATCATTCGAATCACGATTCTCGGCCTGCACGATTCGTGCCACTGAGCTCGCCGATATTCGGGGCCGACCGGGAGGCGGTCAGAAGGACCCCGCAACAGTGGTTCATCTCCGGCTCCTGAAGCCGGAGATGAACCACTGCCGAGCGCGCTCGACTCAGCTGAACTGCAGCGCGGAGTCGTCGAGCTTGCGGTGCCGGATCGTGACGATGTCGCGCAGGTAGTTGTGCGGCGCCTTCCACGGACCGCGGTCGCCCTGCTGCGGGAACTTGTCGAGCGACCGCTGCACGTAGCCCGAGCTCAGGTCGAGCAGCGGCGCCGGCGACACCTCTTCGTCGCGGACCGGCATCACGACCTTGTCGCCGTGCTTGTCCATCTTCTTGAGCACCCGGACGACGTACTCGGAGACCAGGTCGGCCTTGAGCGTCCAGGAGGCGTTGGCGTAGCCGACGACGTACGCGAAGTTGGGTACGCCGTCGAGCATCAGCCCCTTGTAAGCGATCTTCTCCGACAGCTTGACCTCCTCGCCGTCGACGGTCAGCGAGGTGCCGCCGAACGCGAGCAGGTTCAGCCCGGTCGCCGTGATGACGATGTCGGCCTCGAGCTCGGTGCCGTCGGTGAGCCGGATGCCGGTCTTCGTGAACGTCTCGATGTGGCCCGTCGCGACCTTGGCCTTGCCGTGGCGGATCGCCCGGAACAGGTCGCCGCTCGGCACCACGCAGAGCCGCTGGTCCCACGGGTTGTACGGCGGCGCGAAGTGCGTGTCGACCTCGAAGTCACGAGGCAGCTGGCGCACCTGCGCGTTCCGGATCAGCCTCTTGACCAGGCCCGGCCGGCGCCGCGACATCTGGTAGAGCCCACTCTGGATCAGCACGTTGCGCCACCGGGTGACCCCGGCCGCGACGCGGTCGGGCAGCACCTTGCGCAGCGTGCTGCCGAGCGGGTCGTCGGTCGGCACCGACACCACGTACGACGGCGTCCGCTGCAGCATCGTGATCGACTCGGTCTCATCGGCCATCGCCGGGATCAGCGTGATCGCGGTCGCGCCGGAGCCGATCACCACGACCGTCTTGCCGGCGTAGTCGAGGTCGTCGGGCCAGTGCTGGGGGTGGATCACCCGGCCGGCGTACTTGTCGATGCCGGGGAAGGTCGGCGTGTAGGGCCGGTCGTAGTCGTAGTAGCCGCTGCAGCCCCACAGGAAGCTGCAGGTGATCTGGCCAGGCTTGCCGTCGACCTCGTAGTCGACCGTCCACAGCGCCTGGTCGGAGTCCCACGCGCAGCGCATCGCGTGGTGGCCGAACCGGATCTTGTCGGTCACGCCGTAGTGCGCGGCGGTCTCCACGACGTACTGCTTGATCGCGGGGCCGTCGGCGAGCACCTTGTCCTCCGGCCACGGCCGGAACCGGTAGCCGAGCGTGTGCATGTCGGAGTCGCTGCGGATGCCGGGATAGGTGAACAGGTCCCAGGTGCCGCCGATCGCGTCGCGGCGTTCGAGGATCGCGTAGGTCTTGTCCGGCAGGTCGGACGCGAGGTGGCTCGCGGCGCCGATGCCGGAGAGTCCGGCGCCGATGATCAGGACGTCTACGTGGTCGGTCACGTCACCCATGCTACTGAATATCGTTCAATTGGGCGAGTGTTTTGCCCGGGACGTCATCCGGACGGAGCCGTAGATGGCTCGGTGCGCATGACGTCCCGCGGGACGGCGGCCGGCCAACCGGGCCAAACCGAGTCGGCTCGCGCCATGATGGGGCACATGGCCCCCACTCGCGCCGGACAGCCCGCTCAGCCCTCCGACCTGGTCGACGTCGCCCACATGGTGACGGCGTACTACACGGGAGTGCCCGACCCCGAGAACGTCGACCAGCAGGTCGCCTTCGGCACCAGCGGGCACCGCGGCTCGTCGCTGAAGACGTCGTTCAACGAGACGCACATCCTGGCCACGACGCAGGCGATCTGCGACTACCGGCGGAGTCAGGGGTACGACGGTCCGCTGTTCGTCGGCCGCGACACTCACGGGCTCTCCGAGCCGGCCTGGGCGACGGCGCTGGAGGTGCTGGCCGCCAACGACGTGACCGTGCTGGTCGACGACCGCGACGGCTACACCCCGACGCCCGCGGTCTCCCACGCGATCCTGCGCGCCAACGCCGGGCGGACCACCGGATCGGGGTTGGCCGACGGCATCGTGGTCACGCCGTCGCACAACCCGCCGTCCGACGGTGGCTTCAAGTACAACCCGCCCCACGGCGGCCCGGCCGACACCGACGCCACGTCGGTGATCGCGGCACGAGCCAACGAGCTGATCAGGGCCGGCATCGACGGCGTACGCCGGGTGCCCTTCGCGCGCGCCCGGGCCGCGGCGGCGTCGTACGACTTCGTGGGCACGTACGTCGACGACCTGCCGGCCGTGGTCGACCTCGACCGGATCCGGGCGGCCGGGGTCCGGATCGGCGCCGACCCGCTGGGCGGCGCGAGCGTGGCCTACTGGGGCGAGATCGCCGATCGGCACAAACTCGACCTGACCGTGGTCAACCCGCTGGTCGACGCGACGTTCCGGTTCATGACTCTGGACTGGGACGAGAAGATCCGGATGGACTGCTCGTCGCCGTCCGCGATGGCGTCGTTGATCGCGAGCAAGGACGCGTATGACGTCGCGACCGGCAACGATGCCGACGCCGACCGGCACGGCATCGTGACGCCTGACGCCGGACTGATGAACCCCAACCACTTCCTGGCCGTCGCGATCGGCTATCTCTTCGGCGGCGCGCGGCCGGACTGGCCCGCCACGGCGCGGATCGGCAAGACGCTGGTGTCGTCGTCGATGATCGACCGGGTGGCTGCGTCGTTGGGCAAGCCGCTGGTGGAGGTGCCGGTCGGGTTCAAGTGGTTCGTGCCCGGGCTGATCGACGGGTCGTTCGGGTTCGGCGGCGAGGAGTCGGCGGGGGCGTCGTACCTCCGCCGCGACGGCACGACCTGGACCACCGACAAGGACGGCATCATCCTGTGTCTGCTGGCCTCCGAGATCC
>WNGB01016583.1_pt1 | contig 10328 bp, 7 predicted proteins | sample 5400681 | NCBI WGS metagenome assembly WNGB01 (sample SAMN13153367, study PRJNA577476) | soil metagenome | isolation source: 115 cm soil or saprolite under grassland replicate 2 | place: USA:California | collected 2016-06-15 | reverse complement strand
TTGCTCGATACTTCCACAAACCCGCCGTCGCCGCCGCTGCCGATGGGGGTGCCGTTCAGGGTCGTGCTGCCCGAGCCCTCGCCGCCGCGCGCGAAGATCGTGCCGGCGAACGTGGTCTGGCTGTCCGACCACAGGATCACCTTGCCGCCGTTGCCGCTGCTCCTGGCCGACGCGTCGATGGTCGTCGCCTTGTCGACGCTGAGCGTGGTCGCGGTCGCGATCGTGTAGCTCTCGAGCGTGGCGCTCGGGCTGTCGACGGAGTAGGTCGGGCTGCCGCCGGCCCAGTCGCCGCCGAGCAGCACCTTGCCGCCGCCGGCGTCGCCGGACACGTCGATCTTGGCGTTCGAGACCTCGATATTCTCGCCGGTCACCACGACCGTGCCGCCCTTGGTGCCCTTGTCCTTGCCGCTGGCGGAGATGGTGCCGGAGACCTTCACGGTCTGCTTCGGCATGCCCGCGCCCTTGCTCGACCCGGTGGCGGCGCCGAGCACGATCTTGCCGTCGCGCGTGCCGACGGTGTTGGCCTCGATCACGCCGTTGGTGTTGATCACCGAATCGACCACCGCGCGGGCGGCGGCGGCGGTCAGCTCGACGCGGCCGCCGTTGGCCGAGAGCTTGCCCTCGTTGGTGACCAGCGACGTGATCGGCTTGCCGGTCGCCACGTCGATCAGGAGTTGCGCACGCCGGGCGCGACCAGCGCCGCAAAGCCGCCGCTGCTGGCGGTGATGCGTCCCTGATTGACGATCGAGGCGTCCGGCCGGCCCGGGATGTTGAAGTTGTAGCGGCCGGCCATGAAGTCTTCGTTCTTGATGTCATGGGTCGTGGCCAGGAAGCCGGCGGTGTTGATGACGCCGGTCGATCCGACCAGCACGCCGTCGCGGTTGATCAGGAAGACGCGGCCGTTGGCGTTGAGCGTGCCGTAGATCTCGGACGGGCCGAGCCCGCCGGTGACGCGGTTGAGGACAGCGGAAGAAGAACCGGGCTGCACGAAGGTCGTGGTCTCGCCCGCGCGGATGCTGAACGTACGCCAGTCGATGATGGCGCGGCTGCTGGTCTGGTCGACCCGGACCGTCGATGTTCCCGCCCCGGAGACGGTCGCGGAGCCGCCTACGACGGCCGGGCCGTCGGGACCGGCCAAGCCGGGCGCCGCGGCCAAGAGGGCCGTGGAGGTCAGGAGCAGGGTGCGGAAGCGCGGAGACATCCTCGTTCTCCTACAGACGTCCGGTCACGATGAAGAAGAATCGCCAGTCGTCACGCGGTCCCTCGATCGCCTTGGCGACCGAGAGATCGGTGGAAAAACCCCCATAAGGCGCGAAAACTGGCTGCCAACCGAGGCGAATTCCTCCCCCAACCGAAGCGGCATCCACGTTCTCAGGTGCCACCCCAACCGGGGCAATATTATGGAGCCAGCCCCGGTCGACATAGGCGTAAAGCTGGGCCTCCTTGAGCTCCTTGATGCCGGCGTTGGGCAGGTCGAGCCGCAGCTCGGCCAGGAGCTCGAAGCAGCTGTCGGCGACGATTTGGGAGGGGTCGAAGGCGCGCCCGAAGTTGCGGCCGCCATAGCCGCACTGCTCGGGCGCCAGCAGCGGATTGACGGCATACTGGCCGTAGGCCGCGACCAGGAGCGACAGCCGCGCGAACAGTGGCTGGAGCCGGGTATAGGTGCCCTCGAACTTGGTGAAGTCGACGCGGCCGTTCGGGATCGAGAGGTTGTTCAGGTTGGCGGCGATGGCGGCGGGGTCGCTGTTGTTCTTGCTCGAGCCGAGCCCCTCGAAGCCGTGACTGACGGTAAGGTTGAGCTGGTTGATGGCGCCCGACGACTCCGCCATGTCGGCGTCGACCTTGACGCGCGCGCCGCGCAGCTTGTCGAGGGTGTTGAGCTCGCCGAGGAGGTCGCTGCGGTCGTTGCTGCCGAACATCAGGCCGGACACGATCAGGTTGCGCTCGCGCAGGCGGACGAACGGATAGCTCACGCCGCTTTCAACCAGCCAGCTGTTGGTCTTGTATTCGAGCAGGTTGAGCTCGGGCGTCCCCGGACGGCCGCGGCTGTTGCTGCCGGTGGCGAAGAAGGCGAGGCCCTCGGGAGTGATCACCTGGCGGTAGGTGGCGGCGAGATATTGCAGCTCCCGGGTCTGGAAAGCGCCCGCATAGGAGACCGTGAAGGCCTCGTGCATGCGCGCCAGGTTGTTGGCGGTGATGCTGGTCAGATACTGATAGGGCCCGCGCGCCTTGGTGCCGCGATTGTCGACGCGGCTGTAGAGGTCGACCGGCTTCTCGATGACTTCGACCACCAGCGTCGCGGCGCCTTGCTGGTGCGGCGACGCCTTGAGGCTGTTCTTGAACTTGAGCCCCGGAAGATCGCCCGCGAGCAGCAGGTAGCGCTCCATCGTGCGGATATTGGTCGGGCGGTCGGCGATGATTTTCGCCGTGTAGTACGAAAAGAAGTCGCGGTAGCTCGACAGCGACGCCGGCCATTCGACCCGGTCGATGTAGCCTTCCACGATCTGGATGGTCACCACCGCGCCGCCGGGCGTGAGCTCCTGCGGCGGCACGATCGCGCGCGAGAGGATGTAGCCGTCGCCGCCATATTTCGCTGTGATGCGCGCGGCGATGTCGTAGACCGCCGCCAGCGTGATCACCTGGTCGACGAGATCGGCGTAGAGCGCCGCCAAGTCCTCGGGCTTGTAGATCGTGCCGCCGATGGTGCGCACGCCGCGCAGCCTGAGCACGATCTTGTCGGCGCCCGGTGGCGCGACTGCGCCTGGCAGCGAGATCGGCGGGCCGCCTGGTTGCGCGAGTGGGCCTCGGGGTATTTCGAAACGCTCGCGCTCCCGGCCCGGCAGGTCGCTCGGCGGGATGACCTGCGCAAGTGCGGGCAGCGACGCAAACAGCATCGCAGCCGCAAGCGCTCCGATGCGGCACCAGCCGCGGATCATCCCCACAACCCCTAACCAACGGACATTTCAGCGATTTTACCGCCAGGCCCGAACGGTACGCAATTGCCAAAAACCGGATTTAGTCCACTGTGCCGTATTGAGCACACCCGTTCTTTCCCGCGAAGCCGCGAGAAGTCCCGTCTGCCCAAAGGCTTAACGGCGATTAACCATATACCGGTTAAGCGTGCGTGGCCCCGCGGTAACGCCCGCAACCTTTTTGGCCAAAACTACCCGCGTTGGTTCCGCTCGCCGGGCGTGATCGGGACCTTTCGGCGCTCGCCGTTGCGCAGTGAGTCGAGCAGTACCGTGCGGCCGATCTTCTCGCCGGCGAGCAGCCGGATCAGGTCGTCCGCGCCAGTGATGGTCACGCCATCGAGCGCGAGGATGATGTCGCCCGCGAGCACGCCGGCCTGTTCCGCCGGGCTGCCCGCTTCGACGCTCGCGACCATCACGCCGCTCGCCTGCGTCACGCCGGCGGTATGCCGCAGCCGCCGCGGGATCGCGCTCTGCTGCGCCGCGATTCCGATATAGGCGCGGCGGACGTGGCCGTGGCGCACGAGCTCGCCGAGCACGAAGTTGGCGGTGTTCGACGCGACCGCAAAGCAGATGCCCTGCGCGCCCATGATCACCGCGGTGTTGATGCCGATGACCTCGCCGTGCGACGACACCAGCGGGCCGCCCGAATTGCCCGGATTGAGCGCGGCGTCGGTCTGCACCACATCGTCGATCAGCCGGCCCGACTGCGAACGCAGCGAGCGCCCGAGCGCCGAGATGACGCCGGTCGTGACCGTCGATTCGAAGCCAAGCGGATTGCCGATCGCGATCACCAGTTGCCCGCGCTTGAGCTTCTTGGAATCGCCGAGCGTGCCGGCCGGCAGCGTCACCGCGCTGTCGACACGCACCAGCGCGAGGTCGGTATCGGGATCGTCGCCGACCACGCGGGCGGTCAGGCTGCGGCCGTCGACCGTCGTCACGTTGACGCGCGACGAACCGCCGACCACGTGGCTGTTGGTGAGCACGAGGCCGTCGGGCGCAACGATGACGCCGGAGCCGGTTCCGCCGCGGCGGCGGTTGTCGCCGGCCGCGACGTCGATTCGCACCACCGCCGGGCCGACCCGGTCGACCACGTCGATGACGGCGCGGGAATAGGCGTCCAGCAGGACCTGGTCGTCGGCCGGGACTTCCGGAGATTCGGGTTGGACTTCGTTGGGACGTTCGTCGAACATGGGGATATCCAGGGGTGAAGCGGGCGCTCTCTGCGAAAAGGCATGGCCTCCTCGCATGGCTCGCGGGCTTGTGAAGTTGCGGCGTGTGCACAGATATGGGGTGGCGCCGGCGTCGGGAAAAGGGCAGGGGTGGTGTTCACAAGCCCGCGACCTTTAACCCGCGGGCGCGCCAATTTCGCTATATCGGACAAGGTTATGACCCTGCTGCCCCCGATGCCGGCCTCCGCGCGTTCGCTCTCCCTCATTGCGCTGCTCGCACTGGCGGGCTGCGGCGAGGCCCCCAAGCAGGCGGCCCCGCCGCCGCCGACCGTGACGGTCGCCAAGCCGGTCCAGCGCACCGTCGTCGACCAGGACGAATATGTCGGCCGCTTCGTCGCCGTGGACATGGTCGAGGTGCGCGCCCGCGTGTCCGGCTACCTGGAGCAGGTGCACTTCCAGGACGGACAGATCGTCAAGCAGGGCGACCTCTTGTTCTCGATCGACAAGCGGACGTTCCAGAATGCGCTGGCGCAGGCCAAGGCCAATCTCGTGCTGGCGCAGTCGAACGTTAAGTTCACGGAAGCCGACTACGCGCGCGCCCAGCAGCTGCTCAAGGACCGCACCATCAGCGAGCAGGTCTTCGACCAGCGCGCGCAGGCCTTCCGCAATGCGCAGGCGTCGGTCGCCGCCAACGAGGCGCAGGTGAAGCAGGCCGAGCTCGATCTCGAGTTCACCGAGCTCAAGGCTCCGGTCGCCGGCCGCATCGGCGACCGGCGCGTCTCCCAGGGCAACCTGGTCACCGGCAGCACCGGCGGCGGCACCACCACGCTGCTCGCCACCATCGTCTCGCGCGACCCGATCCGCTTCGAGTTCACCTTGGACGAGGCCGCCTACCTGCGCTACGAGCGCGCCTCGAGCGGTGGCAAGGAAGTCACCGGTCGCGCCACCAGCGTCATCGTCGCGCTGCGATTGATCGATGAGCGCGAGTTCGCCCACCGCGGCTACATGGATTTCGTCGACAACGTCATCGACCGGTCCTCCGGCACGATCCGCGCGCGTGCCCAGTTCTCCAATCCGGACAGCATGTTCACGCCCGGCATGTTCGGGCGCGTACGCGTGCCGGGCTCGCCCGCCTATTCGGCGCTGCTCATTCCCGACGCCGCGATCGGGAGCGAACAGGCGCGCAAATACGTGCTGGTGGTCGACGATGAGAGCATCGCGCGCCAGAAATACGTGACGCTCGGGCAGGTCGTGGATGGCCTGCGCGTCATCAAGGACGGCCTCGCCGGCAGCGACCGCGTCGTGGTCAACGGCTTGATGGCCGCGCGGCCGAACGCCAAGGTGACGGCGCAGGAGCAGGGCGCCCCGCAGGCGAAGGCGCCCGAGGCGACCACTCAGTAGGGCCGCGTTCGATGCGCATTTCGCATTTCTTCATCGACCGGCCGATCTTCGCGTCCGTGCTCTCGATCGTGTTCGTGATCCTCGGCGCCGTGGCCTTCGCGCGGCTACCCATCGCCCAATACCCAGAAATCGCGCCGCCGATCATCAACGTGACCGGCCAGTATCCGGGCGCGAGCGCGGAGGTGGTCGCCTCGACCGTGGTGGCGCCGATCGAGGAGCAGATCAACGGCGTCGAGAACATGCTCTACATGTCCTCGAACGCGACCGCGGACGGGCGCTTCACGATTGCAGTGACCTTCGACCTCGGCACCAATCTCGACATCGCCCAGGTGCAGGTGCAGAACCGGCTGAGCGTCGCGCAGCCCCGCCTGCCGGCCGACGTGCGCAACATCGGCGTCACCGTCAACAAGAGCTCGCCCGACTTGATGATGGTCGTGCACCTCTACTCGCCCGACAAATCGCGTGACACGCTCTTCATCTCGAACTTCGCGACGCTGGAGATCAAGGACCCGCTCACCCGCATCGACGGTGTCGGCTCGATCACGGTATTCGGTAGCCGCGACTACGCCATGCGCATCTGGCTGGATCCCGAGCGGCTGCAGTCGCTCGGCCTCACCGGCAGCGACGTGACGGCCGCGCTGCAGGGCCAGAACGTCCAGGTCGCGGGCGGCGTGCTCAACCAGCCCCCGATGGCGCAGCCCGGCGCCTTCCAGGTCGCGGTCAAGACGCTCGGCCGGCTGGCCGACCCGGAAGAGTTCGGCAACATCACCGTCAAGCAGACCCAGACCGCGGTCGTGCGTTTGCGCGACGTGGCCAAGGTCGAGCTGGCGGCGCTCGACTATGGGTCGAATTCGTATCTCGATCGCGATCCGGCGGTCGCGCTCGCCGTGTTCCAGCGGCCCGGATCGAACGCGCTGTCGACCGCCAGGGCCATCCGCGCCACCATGAACACGCTGGCTCCGCGCTTTCCCGACGGCGTGAAGCACACGATCGTCTACGACCCGACCCAGTTCATCCAGGAGTCGGTCGATGCTGTGCAGGAGACCATCATCGAGGCGATCCTGCTCGTGGTCCTGGTGATCGTGCTGTTCCTGCAGACCTGGCGCGCCGCCATCATTCCGCTCGTCGCCATTCCGGTGTCGCTGATCGGCACCTTCTTCTTCATGGCGATATTCGGTTTCACGCTCAACAATCTCACGCTGTTCGGGCTTGTACTCGCGGTCGGCATCGTGGTCGACGACGCGATCGTGGTGGTGGAGAACGTCGAGCGCAACATCGCAGCCGGACTCCATCCGCGCGAGGCCGCGATCAAGAGCATGGACGAGGTCGGCTCCGCGCTGATCGCGATCGCGCTCGTGCTGTGCGCGGTGTTCGTGCCCTCGGGCTTCATCACCGGCATATCGGGTCAGTTCTATCGGCAGTTCGCGCTCACCATCGCGGGCGCGACCATCATCTCGCTGATCGTCTCGCTGACGCTGTCGCCGGCGCTCTGCGCGCTGCTGCTCAAGCCGCACGGCCATCGGCGTGAGCGCCTGTGGGAGCGGCCGATCCACGGCTTCTTCCGCCTTTTCAACCGCGGCTTCGAGGGGCTCGCCAGCGGCTATCAGTGGCTCGCCGGGCGCGTGGTGCGCTTCGCGGTGCTGATGCTCGTCGTCTACGCCGGCGTTCTGGCGTTCGGGCTGAACGAGTTCCGCAAGACCCCGACCGGCTTCATTCCGGCCGTCGACCGCGGCTTCTTGATCATCGTCACGCAGCTTCCGCCCGGTGCCGCACTCGGGCGCACCGACGACGTCAACATGCGCGCCGTCGACATCGCGCTCAAGACCCCGGGCATATCGAGCGCGGTCAATATCGTGGGCTTCTCCGGCGCGACCTTCACGGTGGCGCCGAACTCCGGCGCGATCTTTGTCGTGCTCGAGCCGTTCGATGAGCGGGCCAAGGATCCGCGCAAGTCGGGCGGCGCCATCATCGGTTCGCTCTACCGCCAGCTCGCCTCGATCCAGGAGGCGCAGGTCTTCGTGGTCGCGCCGCCGCCGGTTCAGGGCATCGGCAACGCCGGCGGCTTCCGCATGATGGTCGAGGACCGCGCCGGCCGCGGCACTCAGGCGCTGCAGAACGCGGTCTACGCCATGATGGGAAAGGCCGCGCAGGATCCGATCCTCACCCAGGTGTTCTCCTTCTTCGACACCTCCACGCCGCAGCTCTATCTCGACATCGACCGCACCAAGGCGCAGATGCTCGGCGTCAACACCCAGGACGTTTTTGCCGCGCTGCAGATCTACATCGGCTCGTCCTACGTCAACGACTTCAACCTGTTCGGCCGCACCTTCCGCGTCACCGCGCAGGCCGAGAGCGGCTACCGGCTCGACGCCAAGGACGTGCTCAACATCCGCGTGCGCAACTCGAGCGGCGACACCGTGCCGCTCGCCTCGTTCACCACCGTGCAGGACGTGGCGGGGCCGTACCGGGTGCCGCGCTACAACCTCTATCCGGCGGCCGAGCTCGACGGCGCCGCCGCGCCCGGCTACTCGCTCGGCCAGGCGATCAGCGCGATGGAGCGGCTCGCCGCCACAACGCTGCCCGACGGCTTCGCCTACGAATGGACCACGCTCGCGTTCCAGCAGATCAGGGCCGGCAACACCGCGATCTTCGCCTTCGTGCTCGCGGTCGTGTTCGTGTTCCTGGTGCTCGCCGCGCAATACGAGAGCCTCACGTTGCCGCTTGCCGTTATCCTGATCGTGCCGATGTGCCTCGTCTCCTCGATCGTCGGCGTCGTGCTGCGCGGCCAGGACAACAACATCCTGACCCAAGTCGGCTTCGTCGTGCTGATCGCGCTCGCCGCCAAGAACGCGATCCTGATCGTCGAGTTCGCCAAGCAGCTCGAGGACCGGGGCCGCGACCGCTGGTCGGCCGCGGTCGAGGCGGCGCGGCTGCGCCTGCGCCCGATCCTGATGACCTCGCTCGCGTTCATCTTCGGCGTGCTGCCGCTGGTGTGGGCGATCGGCGCCGGCGCCGAGCTGCGCCAGACGCTCGGCACCGCGGTATTCTCCGGCATGATCGGCGTCACCGTGTTCGGACTGATCTTCACGCCGGTGTTCTACGTGGTCTGCCGCTGGATCGCGTTGCGCGCCAGCCGGCGCGGCGCGCCGGCGGCGCCGCCCGCGCCGGCGGAGTAGGGAACGCCAAGCCCCTTACCGGACGGAGCGAAAGGTCCGGTGTTGGTATGAAGCCTTCATGCGTGGATCGCGCGATCCCAGGTCGCATTCAGGCCACACGTGATCTGACAAATCCAACCACGCTGGGAACGAGCTCGGGGACAAGCGGGGCTTCCGGAACGTACGATGCCAATTGCGCCTTCCGGTCGGTCAGGTCCGCCGGGGCGGGCTTGAACATGTGGCCGTCGGCAGTACCAGCTTGCCGGCATCCGGACGCGCGCGCACCAGCGCGTCGAAATCCACCTGCTTTACTTGGATGTCGCGTGCGCATTGGACGATGAATGTCGGCAGGGTGAGGCGGCTGAGTTCAGCGGCGGGATCGATCGAGAGGACCGAGATCAGGAACGGCTGTATTGAAGGGCGGAACATCCCCACCGGAGGGACATCGGGGACGCGCTCACCGCGCGTGAGCTGGTCGAGGATCTCCAGCTCCATTTCCAGGATGTCCTCCTGACCGGGCAAAGTTTTGGCTATGAGCCACTCGCGCACAATGGCGTGGAGCGGCCGGCCGGCCCCGGCCAGCAAGGCGATTGCGGCTTTGGCGCGCCTTCATGGCTCGCGGCAAACCGAATTTGGAACAAGATTATTCGGCTTGCCGGCGCTAAGATCGCGGCCGGCGCTTTGCGCGGGAGTGAACGGAGGCGGGAGCGCCAGGGAGGACATGAATGAGTCGTGCGGTTGCCTTCGCAGCAGCAGTCCTGCTCTGGACGTCGGTCTTGCCTGATCCCATCGTGGCGGCCGAGATCAAAGTGCTGTCGCCGGGCGCGATGATGAGCTCGCTCAAGGCGCTCATTCCGCAGTTCGAACAGTCGTCGGGACACAAGGTCACCGTCACCTATTCGCCTGCGCTCGCCTTGGCCGATCGCATCAAGGACGGCGAGGTCGCCGACGTCGTGATTCTGGGCGAGGGCCCCGCCGACTCGCTCGAGAGGCTCGGCCGGCTCGTCGCCGGCAGCAGGACCGTGATCGCGCGGGTGGGCGTCGGCGTGTTCGTGCGTCGCGGCGATCCCAAGCCCGACATCGGCACCGTCGACGCGTTCAATCGCGCGCTCATCAACGCGAAAGCCATCGCCTATTCCGATCCGGCGCTCGGCGGCACCGCGTCGAACTATGTGAACGGCCTCCTGGAGTCGCTCGACATCACCGGCTCGATCAAATCGAAGGTCAAGCTCGCCACCAAGTACCGCTCGCTCGCTGATTCGGTCGCGAACGGCGGCGTCGACTTCGGCCTCAATCAGATCGCCGAGATCGTAGCCGACCAACGTCTCGAGCTCGTCGGCCCGCTGCCCGGCCCGCTGCAGAAATATACGCACTACACCGCCGCCGTTGTCGCCGCCGGCAGCAATCCGAATGCAGCGAAGGACCTGATCGGCTTTCTGGTGTCGCCGGCTGCGTCCGATGTGATGAAGGTCCGGGGTTTCGAGCCGCTGTGAACGCGCTGCTGTGAACGTGCGCGCCGTTCACCGCGCCCGGCAAAGGTCGGCAGTCCGCCCTCACAGATTGAAATACCGCCGTGCCGTCTGACAGGCGTCATCGCCGGGCAGACAAGCTTTGCAAACGTCAGGCCTCAC
>WNGB01025539.1_pt1 | contig 10330 bp, 7 predicted proteins | sample 5400681 | NCBI WGS metagenome assembly WNGB01 (sample SAMN13153367, study PRJNA577476) | soil metagenome | isolation source: 115 cm soil or saprolite under grassland replicate 2 | place: USA:California | collected 2016-06-15 | reverse complement strand
GCTTCGTTCCGATCGCCGTTCTGCTGGCGCTTGTCGCCACCGCCATCGGCGGTCGCCACGAACGGCTGGCGACGTACGCGGTGTTCATCTGCGCTGCGTGCTTTGCCGTCGGCCTCGCCGCCGCGGTGATCACGAGCAATCCGCTCTGGTAAGGCGCCGACTCGGGCGGCGCCGCAGGGAGGACTACCGTGCTTTGAGCGGTAGTCCCAATGGCTCTGGGTAGCTCCGGCAACGCCGCTGGCGCTGCTACAACAACGGTGATGACCGACGTCGACGGCCTCAATACCGGCTTCGCACGCGACCTGCTCGAGGACTACCTCGAGAACCCCGACGCCGTCCCCAGCGAGTGGAGACGGCTCTTCGAGAGTGGCCAGAGCGACCTCGTTGCCACGCATCCGGGGCTCGCGCGGCTGCTCGAGACGTTCGAGAACGGCCATCCTCCGACTCCTGTGCCTGCGCCCGCGCCGGAGGCTCCTCCCGCCGAGGAGCCGGTCTCCGACGAGCTGCTCGGCGCGGTCGCCGCGGCGATGGCGCTCGTCAAGGCACACCGCATGCACGGCCACCTCGCGGCGCGCCTCGATCCCCTCGGCGCCGAGCCTCCCGGCGATCCCGCCCTGGAGCCGGAGCGGCTGATCCCGAAGCTGACGCCCGAGCTCCAGGCGCGCGTCCCCGCATCCGTCCTTCGCCTCTACGTCCCGGGCGAGACGCTCGCCGACGCGCTGCCGAAGCTGCGCGAGACCTACTGCGGGACGATCGCCTACGAGATCGAGCACATCGCCGAGCACGAGAAGCGCGTGTGGCTGCGCCAGGCGATCGAGTCGGGCCGCTACCGCACGCCGTTGAGCGCGGACGAGAAGAGGGAGCTGCTCGCGGGCCTGTCGCGCGTGGAGGGCTTCGAGCAGTACCTGCGCCGCGCCTTCCTCGGGCAGAAGCAATTCTCGATCGAGGGCCTCGACGTGATGGTGCCGATGCTGGACGAGGCGATCGAGCTCGCCGCGGAGAACGGAGCGCACGAGGTCGTGATCGGAATGGCGCATCGCGGTCGCCTCAACGTGCTCGCGCACACGCTCGGGCTCGGCTATGACTCGATCCTCCGCGAGTTCGAGGGCGAGCGCACGATCGAAGCCGTCGTCGCGACCGAAGAGGGCGGTACCGGAGACGTGAAATACCACCTCGGCGCGGCGGGGACGCGCGCGACGCCGTCCGGCGAGATCACCGTCACGCTCGCCGCAAACCCGAGCCACCTGGAGGCGGTCGATCCGGTCGTCGAGGGACGGGCGCGGGCTGAGCAGACGGATCGCTCCACCCGCTACGGCCTCCACGACCCGAGCGTTGCACTGCCGATCCTCATCCATGGCGACGCATCATTCCCCGGCCAGGGTGGCGTCGCGGAGACGCTCAACCTTTCGGCGTTGGAGGGCTATTCCACGGGCGGGACGCTGCACCTGATCGCCAACAACCAGGTCGGCTTCACCACCGATCCGAGCGAAGGCCGTTCGACTCGCTATTCGAGCGATCTCGCGAAGGGCTTCGACGTCCCGATCATCCACGTGAACGCGGACGATCCGGAGGCGGCTATCTCGGCGATCCGGCTCGCGCTGGCGTTTCGGCGTCGCTTCGAGAGCGACGTCGTCGTCGACCTCGTCGGCTACCGCCGTCATGGCCACAACGAGCAGGACGAGGCCGCGTACACGCAACCGCTCATGGCCGCCCAGATCGCCGAGCATCCCACCGCGCGCGAGCAGTTCGCCCGCCGACTCGTGGACGAGGGAATCGCGAGCGAGGATGAGGCCGCCCAGCTCGTCGCGGGCGTGACCACCGAGATCAAGCAGGCGCACGAGGCGCTGAAGTCCACCTTCGGCACGCCGGCGACTCCGGAGGACAGGATCCCGTTCTCCACCAGCGACGGCGTGGTCACGGCAGTTGCGGCCGACGCCCTGAGGGAGCTGAACGCGGAGCTGCTGCGCGTTCCCGACCACTTCGCGGTTCATCCGAAGCTGAAGGGCCAGCTGGACAGACGTCTCCGGACGATCGAGGAAGGCGGCATCGACTGGGGCCAGGCGGAGGCGCTTGCATTCGCGTCGCTCCTGGTGGAGGGAATCCCGGTCCGGCTCACCGGCCAAGACACCGAGCGCGGCACCTTTTCGCACCGCCACGCAGTCCTCCACGACGTGCAGACCGGGGAGACGTACACGCCATTGCAAGACCTCGAGGACGCGACCGCGGCCTTCGAGATCTACAACTCACCGCTGTCCGAATACGCGTGTCTCGGCTTCGAGTACGGCTACTCGGTGGCGGCGGCGGAAGCGCTCGTGCTCTGGGAAGCGCAGTTCGGCGACTTCGTCAACGGCGCCCAGATCGTGATCGACCAGTTCATCGTCGCCGGGCTGTCGAAGTGGCGCGAGACGACACGGCTGACGCTCCTGCTGCCGCACGGCTACGAGGGCAACGGGCCCGAGCACTCGAGCGCGAGGCTCGAGCGGTTCCTCCAGCTGGCCGCGCAGGAGAACATCCGCGTCGCGAACTGCTCGACCTCGGCACAGTACTTCCACCTGCTCCGCCGGCAGGCCCTCGACGCCGCCGGCCGCCCGCTCGTCGTGATGACGCCGAAGGGACTGCTGAGGCTGAAGCAGGCGTCGTCGACCCTTGCCGATCTCGCCGAAGGCTCGTTCCAGCCCGTGTTGGACGATCCCGGCGCGAACCGCGACGAGGTCACCAGGCTCGTCCTCTGCTCCGGGAAGGTCTACTACGACATCGTCGGCCACGAGCAGCGGGCGGGCGCAACCGACGTCGCCGTCGGCCGGCTCGAGCAGCTCTATCCATTTCCGGTGGATGCCTACGCCCAGGTGGTGTCGGCCTATCCGAACCTACGTGAGGTCATGTGGGTTCAGGAGGAGCCGCAAAACATGGGGGCGTGGCGAACGATTCGGCACCGGCTGGAGGCGCCTCTGCACGAGTTGGGTGTCCCGCTCGCCTACGCCGGCAGACCCTGGCGAGCGAGCCCGAGCGAGGGGTATCCCACGGCGCACCTGCGCGAGCAGGATCGGATTGTGCGCGCCGCGTTGACTACCGCCGCCTAGCCCGCGCCCGCGCCCGGGCCTCCATCACCCGCGCGGCCACCTTGGGGCCGTGCTTCCGCGCGACGTTGAGGATCTGCTTGCGCTGCTTCGGCGGCAGGCGCCGCCAGAGATCCCAGGCAGTCAGTGCGACGCCGAGTGGACCGAAACGTCGCGAGAGGAGACGCGCCCTGGCCACGCGCCTATCCTCGCATAGCGGTCAGCCGTCGTGGCCGTAGGCGTGGCCCTTGCCCTGCCCGTGTTCGTTCGGCGCGCCGCCGTCGTCCTGTGTCTCCGCGGCCGGGGGCGGAGCGGGCGGCCCTTCGGTGGGGCCGACCTCGGGCGAAGCCGTGTCGGCTGTATCTCCGCGCTTGTCCTTGTCGTGACCCTTCGCCTTGCCTTTGCCCTTGGCCGGCGTGGCCTCGGTGGTCGTCGGCGAGGGCGAGCTCGAAGCCGGCGGCTGGGCACTCGGCTCGGGCGTCGTGGCCGCGAGCTCCCGCGTCTCCGGTTCCGGCCTTGCGGGTGCGGATCGGCCTGCGCCCGCGGGATGCGGACGGGAGCGAGGCGCCGGAACGGTGCCCGGAGCCGCGGTGGCAAGGACGACAGCGGGCCGGCTCGCTGACTGCCGGACTGAATGCGCCGCAGCTAGCCGCTGGGCCCGCGGCGGCCTCGCCGCAGCGAGCGCCGGAGCGTGCACGGAGCGCCGAAGAGATGACGGCGGAGCTGTCAGTCCGTGGCCCGCGTCACGCGCCGACTCGAAGAGTGCCGGCATAGCCAGGACAAAGGCGATGGCTCCCGTCATCAGCGCGGCGGCTAGGACGCGCGCGCATGTTTCCCTCATGTTCGTCCCCTGTCGTGTCGATAGCTCGTTCAAGGGATGTATCGGCAGTGGGGGAGGAGGACTTGAAGGGAAGCCGTGGGTAGTTTCAAAGTCAAGCTCGTTGCCTACTTTCTGCTGCTGTCCCTCCTCCCGCTCGCGGCGGCGTTCTGGGGTTTTTCGACCGTCGCAGGCCGGAGTGAGACGCGGCGGGTGGACGCCCGCCTGCAGGCGAGCCTCCGGGCCACGTTGGCCGGCTACCAGGATGAGCTTGTCGCCGCAGATGCCGCCGCCGCCGGGCTCGCCCGGAATCCGGCCTTCCAGCGAGCGCTGCTGAAGCGCGACCGCGCGGCGCTCGAGCGTCTGCTTCGGGGCCAGCCGCGCCTGAGCGTGGAGGCTGCGGGCGGCTTCCGCGTCGGCAAGCGCGACGCGACGGCCGCGAAGCGCCAGGTCGCCGTGGTCGGGCCGGGCGGGGCGCGAGGTGCCGTCATCGCCTCCGTGCCTCTCGACGCGGGACTCGTCCGCCGGCTGGAGATCCGCTCCGGGCTGGAGAGCGACGATCACGTCGTCCTCACAGAGGGCGGACGGATCGTCGCCGGTCCGCGTGGTGTCCAGGGTCGCCTGGACCTGCTCTCCGGGAAGCCACGCACGGTCTCGCTGGGCGGCACGAGCTACCGCACACTCGTCGCCGGCACGCTCGACGAACAACCCCGCGCGACGCTCGGCGTCATTAGCCCGCAGGCTCGTATCGACGCCGCCAACCGGGCGGCGATGAAGCGACTCCTGATCGGACTGATCGCGTCGCTCGTCCTCGTCGCCTGCGTCGCGTATGTCGAGGGCTACGCGATCGTGCGCACGATCCGCGGTCTCGTCGATGCTGCTCGGGCGATCGCCCGCGGCGATCTGCACCAGCGCGTTCCCGTACAGGGCCGCGACGAGCTGGCCCTCCTCGGACGGACGTTCAACCAGATGGCCTTCCAGCTGCAGACGCGGCTGGACGAACTCCAGGCCGAGCGCGGGCGCCTGCGCGACGTCATCTCGCGTTTCGGCGAGGCTCTCGGTGCGACGCACGATGAAAACCAGCTGATGCGGCTGATCGTCGAGGCGGCCGTAGAGGCCACGAGCGCGTCTGGCGGCGTGCTCGTCGGAACGGGCGGTGAGGTCGTCAAAGCGGGGTACCCGGACAGGGGCCCCGAGCGGATCGAAGTTCCGCTCCGCGCCGGGACGCTCGACTTTGGCTCGCTGATGCTCTTCGGCGACGCATTCGGGGACGAGGACCGGATGACCGCCGTCTCGCTCGCATCCCATGCCGTGGTCGCGCTCGACAACGCGCGACTGCACCGGATCGTCGAGCGGCAGGCGCTCGTCGACGGCCTGACGGGCCTGGCCAACCGACGCCAGTGCGAGGAGACCCTCGCCGATGAGCTCGCACGCGTCGAGCGCTTCGGCGGACCGCTTGCTGTTGTGGTCGCCGACCTCGACTGGTTCAAGGACGTCAACGACCGCTACGGCCATCCCGCCGGCGACGCCGTCCTCCGTGAGCTCGCCGTCCTCCTGCAGGAGACGCTCCGCGACATCGACCTCGCCGGTCGGTGGGGCGGCGAGGAGTTCCTCCTCATCCTCCCTGGCACCGATCTCGACGGCGGAGCGCAGGTCGCGGAGCGCATCCGCGTCGCGCTCGCCGGCCGGATCGTCCTGTCGGCGGACGGGACGCCGATCCCCGTGACTGCGAGCTTCGGCGTCGCCTCGACACCGGCTGCGACGACTGCCTCCGAGCTCTTCGCGGCCGCCGACGCCGCGATGTACGAGGCCAAGCGGGCCGGCAAGAATCGGGTCGAGACGGCTCCCCAGCCCGTGGCCCATCCGTAACGAGTTCTAAGCTTCCTGTGGAAAAAGCTCCGCAAGGGACTAGAATCCCGCGCGCAGCACCCGCTCCGACCCCCTCGACTCAGGAGACCCTATGCCGGTTGAGACGCCGTCGCTTTTCGCCAAGGTCATCCAGGACCACCTCGAGCTGAAGGAGCGCAACTCCCGGCTCGAGGACCGCATGCCGATCGGCCACTACAGGGCCGACGATCCTTTCGACAATCACCCGCTCTTCAAGACCGAGGAGCAGGCACGGCTGGAGGAGACCATGGACGGCGAGGAGCCGGCCGTGGCAGCCGAGCCGACGGTTCTCGCCTGGCCAGGCGAGGACACCGCGGAGCACGCCGGCCCGGACGCCGAGGAGAACCTCTGGGGCCGGAGCCGCGACTTCGACTGGGGCGACTGACTCGCTCGCGCGAAAGCTGGCGCTTTCGCGCGATTTGGGGTACGCCGCTTCGCGGGGAACGCTCGCGGGCGGAGCCCGCGAGCTCTTTATGGGGTTTCCGGTTGGCGCGTGGTTGTGGTCCGCGGGCGGTGGCGCTTCGCGTCCCCGCCCGCGTGAGGTCGGCCTCCAGTTAGTGCGGCTTCGCCTGCACTAACTTCCGGCCCTTGGGGCTTGGGATCGGCGTAGGGTAGGTCCTTCGCATCCACGACGCGGAGGCTGAGATGAAGCGACTTCTCTTGGGATTCGGACTCGCTGCTGGGGTTGCCTACGCCGTGCGCGAATGGTTTGCGGCGCCTCGGCCGCACCCATCCTGGGAAGAGACCGACAACGATCCCGAGGATCTGAGCGACGACTTGGCCCAGCGCGCACGCGAGGCCGAGGGCGCGCAAGCCGCCGAAGAGACCCGGCTTACGTAAGCAGTCCGGCGACGAACTTCATGTCGTCGACGAAGGCGGCGAACTCCGTCTCGCGCTGCTCCGGCTCCCCGCGCAGGATCGCCGACGGATGGATCGTCGCCGTGACGGCCTCGGCCAGGTCGGACTCGACGAGCTGGCCGCGGTTCTGCGTCACGCGGAACTGACGGCCCAGCAGTGACTGCGCGGCGGTGGCGCCGAGGAGGACGAGCACACGGGGCTGCACGACCGCGACCTCGGCCTCGAGCCACGGGCGGCAGGCTGTCATCTCTGCCCAGTTCGGCTTCTGGTGGATGCGCCGCTTGCCGCGCGCCTGCCACTTGAAGTGCTTGACCGCGTTGGTGACGTAAGTCGTCGAGCGATCCAACCCTTGCAGCCGGCCGCCGCCTCGCGTAGGGACGTGAGCGAGAGCCGATCCGGCAGGAAGTCCGCCGCCGACCCTGTCTCCTGCACGCGCGCCACGTCCTCTGTATGGCCGATCGCTCGCCGTCTAACCCCTCGACTGGGGGATACCTGCGCCTGTGCGCCTCGCTTTGCTGTGTCTCGGTTCTGAAAAGGGGGCCTTCACTGCGGCTGCACAGACCAATCGACCGGTGCCGATGAGCGACCACGCGCTTCCCCTGCGGCTCGTCCAGGACGACGCCGTCTCCGAAGGCTCTCGCGGCGCCGCGCTCATCGAGTCGTACCGGCGGCTCGCGGACGTCTTCCACGACGTCCTCGCCGAGCAGAGCCTCGACGCGCTCCTCGACCGGATCGCGGACGCACTCGCCGAGCTCGTGCCCCACGACTCCCTGACGATCTACGAGGCCGACGAGCCGCGCCGGGGCCTCGTACCCGTCCTCGCGCGCGACAAGTGGGCGGACAAGATCCTTGCCAGCCACTGCAACTTCGGACAGGGCCTGACCGGCTGGGGCGTGGAGCACCGTGAGCCGGTCCGCGTCAACCAGGCGCACCTCGACCCCCGCGTGATGACGGTCGCCGGAACGCCCGCGGACGAGCCGGAGGCCCTGATCACGATCCCGCTCGTCGCCCGCGACTCGATCAAGGGCGCCCTCAACATCTACCGGCTCGGGGAGGACGCGTCCTTCGACGACGACGAGTTCGAGCTCGCGAAGCGCTTCGGTGACGCCGCCGCGCTCGCCCTCGACAACGCGCAGATCCGCGCCCGGCTCGAGCACCAGGCGCAAACGGACCCGCTCACCGGTCTCTACAACCACCGCGCGTTTCACGAGCGCCTGCGCGTTGCGCTGTCGAACGCGAGCCGCTCGCACGATGCCGTCTCGATCCTCATGCTCGACATCGACGACTTCAAGCGCGTCAACGACGTCTACGGCCACGGCGCAGGGGACGAGATCCTGCGAAGCCTCGCCGACACCTTGAAGGACTCGGTGCGCGCGTCCGACGTCGTCTACCGCCTCGGTGGCGAGGAGTTCGCCATCGTGGTCGTCTCGCGCTCGCCGCGGAATGCCGAACGGCTCGCGCACCGTCTGGTGGAGCGCGTCGAGGCGGCGGAGTTCGATCCGGCCGGCCGTATCACCATCTCCGTTGGCCTCGCACGCGGACCCGAGCACGCGATGAACCCACGCGAGCTCGTCGCCTGCGCCGAAGCCGCGATGATGACCGCCAAAGCGCGCGGCAAGAACCAGATCATCCTGTACGACGAGAGCTCGCTCGAGCGGCCGGACGGCCAGCCCTTGCCGTCCGCCCGGGACGTGCGCTCGGTCGCGCACATGAAGATGCTGCAGAGCCTCGGCAGCAAGCTGAATCGGCTCAACGACGTGCGCCAGATCGGCAACGTGATCGCGACCGAGCTTCGCTCGCTGATCGACTACCACAACTGCCGCGTCTCCGTCGTCGAGGGCAACGACGTGATTCCGATCGCCTTCGTCGGTCAGTTCACGAGTGAGACGCGCGAGCCGATGGAGATCCTCGCGTGCAAGGTCAGCCAGGGCATCACCGGTCGCGTCGCCGAGACCGGAGAGTCGCTGCTGATCGGGGACGCGGCGAACTGCGAGTTCGCCCGCATCCTTCCGGGAACGGACGCCATCGACGAGTCCCAGGTCGTCGTCCCGCTCACGTACGGAACGCGCGTCGTCGGCGTGATCGTCATCTCGAAGCTCGGCCTCAACCAGTTCGACGAGGACGACGTGCGGCTGCTCGAGGTCCTGGCGGGGCACGCCGCGGTCGCGCTCGAGAATGCAAGCCTGTACGAGGCTGCGCGCCGCGAGGCGGAGCGCGCCACCGCGTTGCTCGAGTTCAGCCGGCAGCTCTCCAGCGCCGAAGCAATAGACGAGGTCGTCGACCGCATCGTCGAGTTGTCTGCGCGGACGCTCGCCGCCCCGCGTGCGTCGGTGTGGTTCCAGGAAGTCGCGGGCGGGGAGATCGGGGTGCGCGCGACGCACGGCTACTCGGAGCTCGACCGCGAGCGACTCTCGAGGCTGCACTTCGATCACGCGTCCGCTGAGAGATTCCTCACCGGGAAGGAGCCGTTCGTGGTCACGGACGAGGAACACGCGGCGATCACTGGCGCGCAGGAGTTCGGCAACGGCAAGCGCTTCGCAGTCGCGCCGCTCACCCTCGACGGCGGACGGCTCGGGTGCATCGCGGTGGCTCCTCCCGAGGACGGTGAGTTCACCGAGCGTCATCTGCGACTGCTTGCAGGAGTGGCTCATCAGGCCAAGCTCGCCCTCACGAACGCCGGCAACTTCCGCAGCCTCGAGAAGACGTTCCTTGAGACGGTCGAGGCGCTCGCGAACGCGCTGGAGGCAAACGACGAGTACACGTCCTCGCACGCGCGCTGGATCACGGACCTCGCGCTCAAGGTGGGAGAAGGTCTCGGCCTCGATGGGCGCGCGCTGAAGCGGCTCGAGCTCGGCGCGCTCTTCCACGACATCGGCAAGATCGGCATCCCCGAGGCGATCCTGTCCAAGCCGGGGCCGCTGACGGCAGACGAGCGGCGGCTCGTGGAGACGCACCCGGAGCTCGGCGAGCGCATCATTGCCCCGATCGACCGGCTCGAGGAGGTCCGGCCGATCGTGCGGCACTGCCACGAGCGCTACGACGGCTGCGGCTATCCGGATCGCAGAGGCGGCGAGGACATCCCGATCGAGTCGCGGATCATCCTCGTCTGCGATGCGTACCACGCCATGACGACCGACCGCCCGTACCGCAAACGACTCCCCGAGACCGAAGCGCTGCGGCGGCTCGAGGAGGGGGCGGGGACGCAGTTCGACCCGCGCGTGGTCGAGGTCTGCAAGCGCGTGCTCGCCGAGTTGCGTCCGTAAGCTTCGGCGGCCCGATGGCGGGCCGTACTCTCAGCCGTGGAAACACCGCCAAGCTCTATTGCTTGCAACTGATCGACCGCGCGGCGGCTGACAGCGACGGCGAGTTTCGTGTCGTGGATCTGGGCTGTGGCAGTGGCTCGCACGTCGTCGAGTTGCTGCAGCGACGACCGAATGTGCGCTACGTCGGCGTCGAGCCGTTGTCTGAAGCTGCGAAGGAGGCAGGCCGGACCCTGCCGTGCGCCGAGATCATCAACCAGCCGGCGTACGGCCTACACATCCAGCCGGCTCATGCCGTGGTCTCCTTCAGCGTGCTGGAACACGTCGTCGACCGGCCTCGCTACCTCGAAGCTGCCCGTGACAACCTCCGTGCCGATGGCCGCGTGTACCTGAATTACGACTCGGGCCACTTCGTTGCCGACGCCGACCTCCTCGAACGCGCGAAGGGGCTC
>WNGB01040574.1_pt1 | contig 10331 bp, 12 predicted proteins | sample 5400681 | NCBI WGS metagenome assembly WNGB01 (sample SAMN13153367, study PRJNA577476) | soil metagenome | isolation source: 115 cm soil or saprolite under grassland replicate 2 | place: USA:California | collected 2016-06-15 | reverse complement strand
AGCGACCAACGTGTCGGCGGCGTCTCGCGCATGGCGGATGTTGTCGCCTGCGGTCATGCTGCCGCTGGTGTCGACCACCAGCATCACCGCGACCTGGCGGCCAGTGGCCTCCAGCGGGTCGACCGTCGCCACGGTTGCCTGCCGCCCGTCGACGCTGGCTTTGAACGCATCCTTCTCCAGCTTCTCACCGTCCCAGCTCTCGCCGGACAACGCGACGGTGACCTTCACGCGGCCAGGTGTGGAGGTGTCGGGGTCCTTCAGGTCGACCTTGAGCCCGCCGGCCTGGCCGGCGGCCGGCCCGGGCAGCAGCAGCGCCGCCGCGGCGGCCAGCAGCAGGCCCGGCAACAGCACTCGCCGCGTCATCGCCGCGTCGCCAGCGGGATCGTCCCGCTCTCGTGCAGGAACAGCTCGGTGTCCAGGGTGACGCCCTGGTCGCCGAGGCGTTCGATGAACCTGGGGCGCAGACCGGTGGGCTGGATGACCCCCCGGAAGCGGCCGTTCTCGTCGATGCCGGCGCGGTAGTCGAAGACGAAGATGTCCTGCAGGGTGATGACGTCGCCCTCCATGCCGGAGATCTCGGTCACGTGGGTGAACCGGCGGGTGCCGTCCTTCAGCCGCGACTGGTGCACGATCAGGTTGATCGCCGAGGCGATCTGCTCCCGGATCGCCCGCACCGGGATGTCCACCCCGGCCATCAGCACCATGGTCTCCAGCCGGGAGAGCACGTCCCGGGGCGAGTTGGCGTGGACGGTGGTGAGCGAGCCGTCGTGACCGGTGTTCATCGCCTGGAGCATGTCCAGCGCCTCGCCGCCGCGGACCTCGCCGACCACGATCCGGTCCGGTCGCATGCGCAGCGCGTTGCGGACCAGGTCGCGGATGGTGACCTCGCCCCTGCCCTCGATGTTGGGCGGTCGGTACTCCATCCGCAGACAGTGAGGCTGGCGGAGCTGCAGCTCGGCGGCGTCCTCGATGGTGATGATGCGCTCGTTGGAAGGCAGGTAGGACGAGAGCACGTTGAGGGTGGTGGTCTTGCCGGCGCCGGCGCCGCCCGAGACCAGGATGTTCAGGCGGCCGGCGATGCAGCCGGCAAGGAACTTGGCGACCTTGGCGGACATAGTGCCGAAGGTGATCAGGTCGTCGGCCTGGTAGGGGTCTGGCGAGAACTTGCGCACCGTCAGGAACGGGCCGCCGCCGACGCACAGCGGGGGGATCACCGCGTTGATGCGGGAGCCGTCGGGCAGGCGGGCGTCGACGTACGGCGAGCTCTCGTCGATCCGGCGGCCGACGAGGCCGACCATCTTGTCGATGACCCGGCGCAGGTGGGTCTCGTCGACGAAGCGGCCCCCGGTCGGGTAGATGCGGCCCTCCCGCTCCACGTAGACCACGTCGGGCGCGTTGACCATGATCTCGGTCACGCTCGGGTCGCGCAGGAACGGCTCGATGGGGCCGAAGCCGAGCACGTCGTCGGCGATCTCGGAGACCAGCCGCCGGCGCTCCTCCCGGGTGAGCGGGGTCTCCTCCTCCTCCAAGGCCCGCTGCAGCATCTCGCGGACCTTGGTCTCCAGCTGCTCGGTGCTGAGCTCGGAGTCGTACAGCTTGGGGCCGAGCGCCTCGACCAGCCCGCGGTGCACCTTCTGGCGGAGCTCGGCGAGCGGGTCTGGCCTGGCGCGGTGCAATTGCCGCTGCTCGGGCTCGGTGGGCGCGGCCTGGGGCAGCACCCCGGCCGTCCGGGCCCTGGCCAGCCGCTCGTGCAGCGAGGACATGCGGTACTGCTCCTTCAGCTCGTTCTAGGGTCGGGCGAACAGGGACCGGCGTTGCCTGGGTCGGGACGGTGGCTTGCCGCTCTCGGTGAGCTGGCCGGCCACCCGGCGCACCGCCTGGGCCACCGCGGACTTCGGCTCCTCCAGCAGGATCGGATGGCCCTTGTTGACCGAGAGCGGCACCGCACGGGAGGAGGGGATGGTGACGTCGACGCGGGAGCCGAGGAGCTTCTCGACGTCGGGCAGGCGCAGGCCGACCTTGGAGTCGGCCCGGTTGATGACGGTGCGGATCCGGTTGCGCGGGTAGTGGAGCAGCTCCATCGTCTGCATGGTGAGCTTGAGGTTCTTGACGCTCGGCACGTCGAGGGTGGCCAGCATGACGATCAGGTCCGACTCGTCGAAGGCGGCCAGGACCGGCTCGGAGAAGGCGGCCGGGGTGTCGATCACCACGTAGGCGAAGGCGTCGCGCAGCAGCTTGAGGATGGTGGCGACCGCGCGGGCGCTGATCGTGTCCGCCACCGTCGGTTCGGTCGGGGCCACCAGTGCCCAGATACCGGACTCGTGGTGGGTGAGGAACGACTTGAGCGACAGCGGGTCCAGCTGGGAGGTCTGGGCGGCGTCGTGGATGGTGTGGGAGGGGAACAGCTGCAGCATGATGGCGACGTCGCCGAAGTGCAGGTCGAGGTCGACCAGGGCCACCTCGGTGCCGCCGCTGGCGAGGGCGATGGCCAGATTGGTGGCCAGGAAGGTCTTGCCGCAGCCGCCCTTGGAGCTGAACACGGTGACGACCTTGCCGGGGGGCCGCTGCTCCCCTGCCTCCTTGGGCGCGCCGCCGGTCAGGCGGCCGCGCAGGGTCCTGGCGATCTCCAGGGCCCTCGCCGCGGCAGCCCGCACGGTGGGCTCGTCGCTGGAGGAGGACAGCACGTCCTTGACCCCGACCCGCAGCGCCTCCCGCAGCAGTTCGCCGGACTCGTGGCGCCGGACCAGCAGCACCGACACGTCGGGGGCGCCCTGCTGCAGCCGGCCTGCCAGGCCGAGCGCCTCAGGGTCGGCCAGGGTGGGACCGACGATGGCGCCGAGCACGGCCTGGCCCTCCGCGGCCAGGGCGGCCATGGCCTCGTCGGGGCCGGCCGCGCGGACGACCCGGTCGGTCAGCCCAGACAGGGTGCCCGCCAGCCAGGTCGCATAGCCGTCGTGCGGTTCGACGATCATGACCGCCATCGAGGTGACTCCTAAAGACTAGTTGAAGACGTTGTTTCCGGTCCGGGGGTTGGGCCGCACCGGCTTCTGCCCGGGTGGGAGCAAGGTCAGGTACAGCGAGCCATGCTCGGTGGCGAATACGACCTGCTCGACCTTCAGTGATGGAATCGCAAGGGTCACGCTGGACAGGTTCTGGTTCCGGTTCTGGTTGACTCGGCCGCCGCTCTGGGCGGCCGGGTTGGCCTGGGCGGTGGTCCCGACGGCGAGGACGAGGAGGTCCTGCAGCAGGAATTGGCTCCGTTGCGCGTCGCTTCCGGGCTGCTCGAGCGTGGCGACCATGCTGACACGGTCGCCGGGGGTGACGAACCCGGAGACCTGCCTGGTCGCGTCGAGGGCGATCGAGATCGCCTGGTGGTCGGCGGGGATCCGCAGCAGGTTGCGGCCGGCGACGTCGTCCGCGCCGACCCAGCGGGTCGCCAGGAGTTGCTCACCGGCGACGATGTCCACAGCGGCGACCCGGCCGCCGAGTTGCTCCAGCGAGCGGATCGCGTCGCGGGCGACCGCCGTGCGAGGCATCTCGGCGCGCTCGATCAACTCACTGTTCTGGGCCTGCTCCCCGGTGGTGCCCGCGGCGATGCGCGCCTTGGCGACATACACCAGCACCGGTTGCTGGTCCCGGATGGCCCGCCGATCGGCGCCGTTCACGTAGACGACCAGGGCCGACGTCGCGACCAGGGCGAACGCGACGGCGACGAGGATGGCCAGGAGTCTGCTCTGCATTGCTCGCCTCGCCTCTAGCAGCCGCCCGGGCCGGCCGGGGCGGAGAGTTGCTCAATCCGCATGGATGCCCGCGCCGTCCCCGTCTGCCACGAGGGTGGGCTGGAGACGAACGGGATGACGATGTTGATCGGAAAGTCGAACGACACGGTCACGGTGCCGCCGACCACGCCGTCGCTGACCAGGCTGCAGTTGGAGATCGAGCCCACCCCGGCCGTCCCCTTGACGACCTCCCAGAACGAATCGCCGCTGCCGCCGATGTCGTCCCAGTCGTCGATGCCGACGACGGCCAGCCGGGCCGCCTCGCGGGCGGCGTTGGTGGCCTGGATGCGGTCGTTGAAGGCCACGCCGAACTGGATGAAGCCGAACAGCAGCGCGACCAGCAACGGCAGCAGCATGGCGAACTCGACCGCCGCCACCCCGTCCTCGGCCCTGCCAGGCAACCTAGCCGCCGAGCGTCGAGGGCGGCGCCGGCTCGCAGGCGTCCGGGACCGGCCCGCTGGCGAGGCAGTCAGCGACGCTCGAGTACTTCTCCTGCACGTTGCTGTACAGGGTGTAGAAGGCGCCAACCAGGAGCAGGGCGATGATGGCGACCATGAGCGCGTACTCGACCGCGGTGACCCCCTTCTCACGTGCCTCCGGCCCACCAAGACGGGCGCGGAGATATGTCCACGTCGCAACAACAATCGTCAGCACTGGGACCGGCCCCCTTGAATCACCCAGGTCAGTGCTTCTCCGGACAGTTTGGAAGCCATGCCGGCGGGGGGCTTGCAGCCTGCCCCGCCGGCATGACAGATCTCGCCTACGTCGTGTCGGTCGGGCAATTGGCCCCGCCCGGGTTCGCAACGCAGTCGGCCGTATCGTTGAACCTGGTCTGAATGTTCGTGAACAGCAGCCAGAACCCGGCAACCATAAGCAGCGCAATGATCGCAACCATGAGGGCGTACTCGACGGCGGTGACGCCGCCCTGGTCGGCCCGTAGCTGGCCGAACCGGGCCCGTACATAGAGCGCTGTGGTCCTCAGCAGGAGCATTCGTCTGCACCTCCCTTCCCCCCGCAGGGGGCCGCCGTCGTGGCGGCGGCCCAAACGACGCATCCTGCTGCGATGTCGGCTACGGAACGCAACTTTCGATCCTCAACGTGCGTCGCCGACGCAGTGATGCGGAACCTACGTTGACGCCGCGTCGGCTGCCCATTGGGACAGGTGCAGAACGGGCCTGCGCAGAATTACCCAAGCATCGCTGCCCACTCAGCACCCTCGACCTTGGTAGGCCGTGGTGGCGCAGCTGGCGTTGCGGTCGAAGCGCGCCTGCACCGCATCCACCAGCACGACGATGCCGCTGACCAGCAGGAGCACGACGATGGCGGCCATCAACGCGTACTCGATGGAGGTCAGTCCACGTTCCCCGCGCCCCCACCCGTCCATCCTTCAACCTCTTCTAGAGACAGAGGGCAAGGCCACGGGTGACCTGCCGGACGACCACGGGGCTCCCGGCCACCAGGGAATGCTCGTCCACGGCCAGGCTCCCCGTTCGGTGCGGCGCCACGCTCGTGGCCTTCGTCGTGCGTCCCTGGCGGGATCGAGGGCCGCCCACCCGCCGCCACGCGCTCCAGGGTGTCGACCAGCTTGCCCGACAGCCGACCGGCAGTCGCCTCCCGCCGCAGCACCGCCACGGCGTCCCGGTCGTCGAGGGCGGGACGGTGGGGGCGGGGCCGGGTGAGCGCAGCCCAGGTGTCGACCACCGCCAACAACTGGCCGCCGAACGGCACCTGACGGCCACGCAACCCTCGAGGGTAGCCGGAGCCGTCCAGCCGTTCGTGGTGGGCGCGGATGGCCGCGACCGGGACGCCGACCCTGGCCAGCGGCTCAAGGATGTCGCCAGAGATCTCCGGGTGGCCGCGCAGCAGCTCGACCGCCTCGGGCTCCAGCGGCCCGCGCACGGCGAGCAGATCGCCCGGCAGGACCAGCAGCCCGATGTCCAGGAAGAGCCCGGCAAGCTCCATCCCCCGCACCCGGGTCGGCGGCCAGCCGAGCGCCTCGGTCAGCTCGCGAGTGAGCGAGGCGACCCGGCGCGAATGGCCCTCGCGGCCGGCGCCGGCGGCCTCGGCGCTGCCGATCATCGTGCCGAGGATCACCTGGAGGGAGTGCGAGAGCGCCTCCTTGGCCTGGCGGAGATGCTCGCGCTCCTCTGGCCTGCTGACGCGGGCCACCGCCGTCTCGGTGCGCAGCAGCGCCTCCTCGGCCGCCTCGGTGACCGAGCGGAGGGTGGCCATCGGTGACGCCTGCTCGGTGCGGTCAGGGCCACGCGGAGGACGGCGCCCGCGCATCGACGAGGTGACCCGGTCGACCAGGTCATCGGGGGTGCACGGGTAGGTGAGCAGGTCGGTCACGCCGAGGGCGAGGGCCGGGGTCACGTCGATTGAGGCGTCCCTGCTGGCCACACCGAGCACCGGGACGGTGGTGGGACCCTCGCTCAGCCGGCTGAGGACCCGCTCCCAGCGTTGCACCTCGTCCAGCGGCACCATCACCAGCGCCGGCCACTGGGCGTCGACGCTGCGTCGCGCCTCGACGTCCTCCTTGACCAGCGCGCATGCCAGCCCGGCATGGGCCAGCGCGTCTCTCGCCCAAGGACCGATCCCTTCGGCGGCATCGAGGACGAGCACGTGGGCGGGCAAGGATGGTGCTCCCAGGTCGGCGGCTCGAATCGCAGGCAGCAGCGCGATGCTACGGCCTGGCGTTCCGCCCCCCCATGCACCGATCTGGTGAGCGCGACTAGAGAGTTCTGCGCAGGCGTCCGACAGGGTGTGGATGGCTGGACACCCTGGGTGGTTTGACCGCTACCTCGGCGGCTCGACCAGCCGGATCCGCATGGCCTCCCGGACCGCGTCGACCCGGTTGTTGACGTGCAGCTTGCGGTAGATGTTGCCGATGTGGGTGTTGACCGTCCGCTCGGAGATCACCAGCTGGCTGGCGATCTGCCGCGAGGTCAGCCCCTCGGCCAGCAGGGCCAGGATCTCCCGCTCGCGCCCGGTCAGCAGGTAGTAGATGTCGGCCGCTGCCTTGGTCTCGTCCGCGTAGCGGTTGAACTGGTGGAGCAGCTTGCGCGCCTGGACCGGGTCGAGGAAGGAGCCACCGGCGGCCACCGCCTTGACCGCCGAGCGGATGTCGTCCAGGGTCGCCGACTTGGGCAGGTAGCCGGACGCGCCGGCCTTGATCGCCTCGAAGATCGTCTCCTGGTCCTCGTGGACGGTGAGCACCACCACCCCGACCGAGGGGTGGTCCTGGCGGATCTGCTTGGTGGCGCTGATCCCGTCGCGCCGCGGCATGTCGACGTCCATCAGCACGACGTCGGGCAGCAGCTCGCCGACCCGCTGGATCGCCTCGTTGCCGTCGGCCGCCTCGCCGATGACCTCGACGCCCTCGGCCGCCGTACAGAGCAGGACCACGCCGTGCCTGGTGACCGAGTGGTCGTCGACCACCAGGACCTTGGTCGGCGTGCCGTCGCGGTCCCCAAGGTCGCTGCCGGTCACCGCTGCGCCTCCTCGGCGGCGGTGGCGGCCCGGACGGGGACCTGGATCCAGAACACGGTTCCCTGCTGGTCGGCGCGGCCGCCCACGGTTCCTCCGAGGACCTCGGCGTAGGAGCGCGCCAGCGTCAGCCCCAGCCCGGCCCCGGAGCCGCGCCGCTCCACCGGCTCGTCGGAGCGGGTGAAGGGCCGGAAGAGCTGGTTGATGCGCTCGTTGGTGAGCCGCGAGCCGCCGTCGTGGACCTCCCAGCGGGTCTCCTCTTGCTCGGCCGCGACGGTCACCGTGACCATCCCGAGCCGCGGGCCGTAGGTCAGGCCGTTCTCGACCAGCGGGCGCAGCGCCAGCTTGACCAGCTCGGCGTCGCCCACCACCTCGGCGTCGAGGTCGCCGGCGAAGCGGACCCGGACGCCCTCGGTGCCGAGGTCGTCGACCAGGTAGAGGAGCACGTCGCGCGGCCGGAACGGACGGGCGAGGGCTTCGATCCCGCCGTTGACCCTGGCCAGCAGCAGGAAGTCGCGGACCAGGCCCTGCAGCCGGTCGGTCTGGGTGAGCACCAGCTGGAGGAACTGCTGGACCGTCTCGCTGTCGAGCTGCTCACCGCGTTGCAGGAGGGTGGAGACGAACCCACGAATGCAGGCCAGTGGCGTGTTCAGCTTGTGGGCGGCGAGCCCGAACAGGTCGCGGCCGTCCTCTTCGAGCCCGAGTAGCGAAGGCGCCGTTGTCTGGCTCTGATTCATAGGCAGTCTTCCCCTCGCCTTGGCCGTCAACTACACAAGCAACACCATCGGCCACTATGCGTCGCCGATTCTCATACAGACGGAGTCTGCATTCCACCATACCGACAGTGAACCGCTAGCGATGACTATTTCAGACGTAGTCGACATGGGCCATGAAGCTCGCGGCACCGTCATGCCGTCCCAGACGGCACCCCAAGCATGACAGGCTCGCCGGTCGGCTTCACGCTGCCGTCGGGTCCCGGCTCCTGGGTGACCGCGAACGCGGTTCGCTGGTCGACCGGGACGCGGAACTTGAGGAACTGCACGCCCTCGCCGCCGCTGCTGTCGAACACCAGCGCCTTCTCCGCCCTGGTGATCTCGCCCTCGGGGATCCCCCACAGCTCCCAGACCTTCCCGCGCTCGGCCGCTGGCAGCCCCACCACCACCAGCACGCCGTCGTCCTGGTCGGCGGAGGCCAGCACGGTCGCGTGCGCGCCCTGCTGGGTGGCAGAACCCTCGAGGGCGACCTTGGTAGTCGTCGGGTCGGTCAGCAGCCGGGTGGTGTCCTCCAGGGTGGCAACCTGGTCGCGGTAACCGGCGTTCTGGTCGCGCAGGTTCAGGTTCCACAGCGACAGCGCGGCGACCGCCACGATCGCCGCGGCCACGGCCAGGCGGGCGAGCAGCGGCGAAGCGCGCCGCCGCGCCTCGCGCGGTGGTGTCAGGGCCGGCGCCGGGACCTCGGCCGGCACCGGGACCTGCGCCGGCGCAGGCGCCGAGCGGATCTCGTGCCGGATCGACGCCCACAGGGTCTCGGGCGGCTGCACCGACGGCACGGCGTAGGCGAGCTTGCCGACCACGTCCTCCAGCTCGTGCACGTTGGCCTCGCAGACGGCACAGTCGCCGAGGTGCCGCTGGAAGAGGTGCTCGTCGTCCGGTTCCAGCGCACCCAGCACATAGCCCGCAGCGAGCTGCTCGTACTCGCTGTGGTTCACTGGCGTGTCCACGGGTGCTGCTCCTTGCTCGCGGCGTCGCTCAGCGAGTCCTTCAACTTTCGCATGCCCGCCGCCATTCTCGTCTTCACCGTTCCCAATGGGACGCCGACCAGGCTGGCGACCTCCCGCTGCGTGTAGCCGCCGAAGTAGGCGAGGGCGAGCGCCTCCCGCTGGGCGGGGGGCAGCTCCGCCAGCGCCGCCCGCACCTGCGCCCGGCGCTCTGACGCCTCGACCTCGTCCTCGACGCCGGAGCCCGGGTCGGGTGCGAACTCGAGCACCTCGTCCGTGGTCCGCCAGCGGCGCAGGTTCTCCTCGCGGCGCACCGCGTCGACGGCCCGGTGGTGGGTCATCGACAGCAGGTAGGTGGCCACGGTCCCCCGCCCGGCGTCGAACCGGCCTGCGTTACGCCACAGCGAAAGGAACACCTCCTGGACGACATCCTGTGCCAACGTCGCATCGGCCAGGATCCGGCGCGCGAGCGAGTACGCAACCTTCCCGTAGCGGTCGTACAGCGCCTCCAGGGCATCTGCGTCGTTTCCCGCGACAAGCTCGACGAGCTGCCCGTCCTGTAGCCCCAGATAGGCCTTCCCTCGCACGCGCTCAGGATCCTTCCTGCTAAGCCTACGTTCAGGAGCGCCCGTTGGTTTGCTGAATCCCGAAGTTGACCGCCCGCCGCGCCCATGGCTTGACCGACCGTGAGGACCTCGACGCCTCGGCGACCGAGCGACTGCGACAAAGTCCGCAGCGACGCTAACATTGGGCTTGGCGCCCGGCAACGCTCGTACCGCCGGCGGCCCTCGCTCCGCCCGCCCAGGACGGTTGAGGGGGTCACAGGGCGTTGCTATAGTGCTCGCCTCGCGCGGATGTGGCTCAGTTGGTAGAGCATCACCTTGCCAAGGTGAGGGTCGCGGGTTCGAGTCCCGTCATCCGCTCCACCCTCCGGGGCCTGCCCGGCCCCGCGACGGGTGGTGCCCTCCGGGGAACCGGAGGGCCGCTCCGCGAGGGGCGGCATGGCGGTGTGGCCGAGTGGTTCAGGCAAGGGTCTGCAAAACCCTGTACCCCGGTTCAATTCCGGGCACCGCCTCCACCCGGTCGTCGCGGCACCAGCCAACGCCGTATGATCGGACGACCACGGGCGCGTAGCTCAGCGGGAGAGCGCTTCCCTGACACGGAAGAAGTCGGAGGTTCAACTCCTCCCGCGCCCACCACATAGGCCCTGACCAGCGGAAACGCTGGTCAGGTTCACGTTCGAGGGCGGTTCGGCGGGCTGTGTACCGGATGGGGACCACTTAACTTGTTTACCGTTTGGGGTCATGGACGCGACCCCCGCCAGCCCTCTGGCTCGCTCGTTCGAGCGG
>WNGB01034018.1_pt1 | contig 10333 bp, 8 predicted proteins | sample 5400681 | NCBI WGS metagenome assembly WNGB01 (sample SAMN13153367, study PRJNA577476) | soil metagenome | isolation source: 115 cm soil or saprolite under grassland replicate 2 | place: USA:California | collected 2016-06-15 | reverse complement strand
CGCTCCTCGCGCGATCAAGGATCCAGAAGTGCGCTTCTCGCTGTAGCGATCGGGAGGAACATGCGACGCGGCCATCCTTCGGAGTGAACGGTGGTGAAATCGTACTTCACGTAGAACCGCTCTGCGTCCGCGTCTTTCGCGTCGACGATGATGCCGAGACACCCCAGCAACTCGGACGCATCGACCACGCGACGAAGCGCGTCTATGAGGAGCCGCTCCCCGATACGGCGCCCCCGCGCGCGCTCGTCGACCGCGAGCCGGCCGACCAGCGCGACGGGCATCGGGTAACGAGGTAGCTTCTTCACGAGCGCCGCGGCGAGCCCCTCGGACGCAACGCTTGCCATGCTCAACGTATAGAAGCCGAGCACGCGCGGCAGCGCTTCGTCGTCTTCAGGCGATCTCCTCAGGACGTAGGCGCGCCCGATTCCAGCCTGGTCGTTCGCGAGCGCATGGCGAGCGAAGTAGTCATCGAGAGCGTGCTTGCCGCAACGGAACCCAGAGGCGGCATCTGCCGCCTCGATGCACACGGTAGCGAACGAGGGTGTATCGGCCCCGGTCATCTCGAATGGCGCTTCGCCGCAGCGCGCAGTCGCGCTCCGGGCTTCGGCGGCGCCTTCACCAACTCCTGCATCCGAGCGAGCGCCTTTGCCGGCAGGTCGATCTTCTCCGGCCTCATCGTCCACTCGAGCGCCGACAAGGTCGGGGTGGCGAGTTCGCACGCGGGTTGCGAACTGTGCGGGTCGAGCGTGACCAGGCGCCGCCCGCGCCGGACCTCCATCAGCGCCTTCATGAACAACGCAAGCGCCTCGTCGATGAGCTGGCTCCGGCTCAACCCGAGCTCTTCAGCCAGTTCCAGGACGGCAGCGCCTCGATTGTCGGGTACGGTGGCTTCCAGCCGCATGATCGCCTCCCCCTCAGATCTGAGGTACATCTGAGGAATAACGTACCCGGCGGTCTGACACAAGCCGCAAAGCCCCAGCCGGACCACGACGCGACGCGGGCTCGAGAGGGGGTTGACGCTGTCTTCCTGCGCCGTCTCGCGGGCCTCTGTCTGCAGCAGTGAAACGATCGCGCTTCGCCGGCAGCTCGATGCGTGATCGGGAGGATCGGACATGGCAAGCGCCGTCTCGGCCATGTCGCTCGTCGCATGCGTCGTCCTCGCCATCGTGACCTCGGCCGTCGTGAAGCTGCTCGGGCTCATCGACTAGAGCTGTGCGCCGCTGCACGCAGTGAGCGGGTGAACGGGTCGGCCGCCCTCCATCCGAGTCGCTGAGCGGCAGCGATACTGGGCGGCAGGCACGCGTCGTGCCGGATGGCTGGCAGGCGTTCGTCAGGCAACCCTCCCCCAACCGGGTTACCGTGGCTGACCGTCCCCTCATGCCTGCTCCGGCGGTATGGTCCGTTCGAGTGCCACGCCCGGCGCACGGAGGGTCAACCGCAAGGACCCCCTTGCGCCCTCGACGTCGCGCTCAAGCTCAACCGAACTCGAACGAGCTCGGTTCGTACATGGTGAGCGGATGCTCGATTCGGAGACAGCCATCTCCTCTGGGCCCGCAGCGCCGCTGCACCCTGCGCAGCGGCGATATCTGGCGGAGGACCTTGTTCGCCTTCGCCGCTCGGACGACACGCGGCGCTACGTGGGCCCGCAGCGTGCGGGGAAGATCGACCCCAACCCTCACCAGGTTGAGGCCGTCATCTTTGCCCTCGCTCGCTACCGCGAAGGCGGCTGCATCCTCGCCGACGAAGTCGGGCTCGGGAAGACCATCGAAGCGGGACTCGTCATCGCCCAGCTCCGTGCGGAGGGCGCTTCCCGCATATTGCTCATCGCGCCAAAGCCGCTCCTCGGGCAGTGGCGGCAGGAGCTGCTCACGCTGTTCGACATCGGGGCGCGCGAGGGCGAGGCGAGGGAGGGAGGCTTCGACGGTCCCGGGGTATTCCTCGTCGGCCGCGAGGCTGCGGGCAGCGAACGGGGCCGCGACGCGCTCCTTCATTCGGGGCCGTTCGATCTCTGCGTCATCGACGAGGCTCACGAGGTCTTCGCGGGCATCTACAAACGGTTTGACAAGTACGGCGAGGAGAACCCGGACTCGCTGGAAGCGCGGACCGCCGCTCGCGTCCGCGACGTTCTCGTGAGCGGACGGACCCCGGTGCTCCTCCTCACCGCGACGCCGATCCAGAACAGCTTGAGCGAGCTTTGGGGCCTCGTCACGTACGTGGATCCGGAGGGCACGCTCCTCGGGGACCTCCCGACATTCCGTGAAGTCTTCTGCGGTGAAGATGATCGACAGCTCCTGACGGGCCAGGAAGAGGAGCTTCGCGCACGGCTTCGTCGCATCGTCCAGCGCACGCTCCGCCGCCAAGCTCAGGAGTTCCTCGACAAACCGTTCGTCGCGCGTCACGCGAGGAAGTTCGACTACGAGATGAGTCCCCGCGAGCGCGCGCTATACGACGACGTGACGCGGTACCTGCTCGAGCCGGACATCGTCGCGTTCCAGGGCAAGCACCGGCATCTCCTGCTCACCGGGTTTCACCGGCGCATGGCCTCATCGACGCGCGCCCTTGCTGGGAGCCTTCGCCGGGTTGCGGATCGGCTGGAGCGCATGCTGGCGAAGGGCAGCTCCGCGCAAGACGACGCCTCGGATGCGCGGGTACTCCTGAGCGACCTCGAGGAGGACGTTCTGGAAGGGGCCGTCGAGGCGACCGGGACGCCTCCGGAGTCGCCCGTCACTCACGACCCAGAACACGTTCGTGCGGAGCTCGCGAGGGTCAGGTCGTTCGTGGAGCGCGCGAACGGGCTTTCGGACGAGGACAGCAAGTTCCGTGCGCTCCTCCGTGCCCTGAGCTTCGTGTCCGAACGCGTCCGTACCTCCGAGACCGCCTCGTCGAGAGCAAGCTCGTCACGGACCAGGAGATCACGCTTTTTCGGGGCACGAATGAGTCCCCTCGCGCGGTGGAGGCGCTGGGGCGCTGGCGCACGGAGACGCCGCAGGACGAAGGCGCGAAGCCGAGCGCGTCGATGGCCGTGCGTCTTGCGCTGGTTCACGAGTTCCGAACCCGGTCGCGAGTCCTGATCTCGACGGAAGCGGGAGCGAAGGGACTGAACCTGCAGTTCTGCGAGACGGTCGTGAACTACGACCTGCCCTGGAACCCTCAGCGCATCGAGCAGAGGATCGGGAGGTGCCATCGCTACGGCCAGAGGCACGAAGTCACGGTGATCAACTTCCTCGCCAAGGACAACGAGGCGGAGCAGCTCACCTTCGAGATTCTCAGCCAGAAGCTGGACCTCTTCGGCGTGGTCCTCGGCGCATCGGACGAGGTGCTTCACCGCCCGGACGAGCATGCCTCGGAACCGCTCGCAGGCGTCCTTGGCGCCGACGTGGAAACCGCGCTGCGGCGCATATGGGATCATTCTCGCACCATCGAGGAGGTAAACGAGGAGTTGCGCGCACTGCGCGACCGCGTCGACGAGCAGCGGCGCCGGTTCGTGGAGACCCGCGCCCGGACGGCGAGCGTCATCGAGGAGACCTTCGATGAAGCAGTGCAGAAGGTCTTCCGCCTGCGGAAGTACGAGCTGCCGGGCGCCCTCGCGGAGCTCGATCGCGATCTCTTCCACGTGGTGGTCGGTTACCTCACGGCGCAGGGTTACTCGTTCGATCAGTCGACCATCGACGGCGGCTTGCTCCTGCACGTCGCACCGTCGGAGAGGCTCCCCGGGCCGCTCCGGAGCGGCCTCAGCGCGGCAGTGGGGTCGGTCCCGAACCACACCTCGCTTCACCTCGGCCATCCCCTCGTCCTCGCGGCCGTCGACGAAGCTCGAAGCAGTGGCAGCGGCCCGTTTCGAGTCGAGATCCGACTTCCCACAGGTGCTCCACCCGAACTGCGGAAGCGGTCGGGACAGTTGGGCCGCCTGCGACTCGTCAAGATCCGGTACGAGGGCTTCGAGCCCGTCGAGCGCCTCATCCCCGTGGCTGTCGCTGGGAACGACATGGAGCGGTTGCCGCTGAACGAGGCGGACGCGCTCCTGCGGGCCGAGCTCCGCGACGAGACCACGGCGCCGACCGTGAGCATCCCGACGGAGGTACTGGACGACGCAGGGGACGAGGTGCTGTTCGAGCTGCAGGGCGAGGTGGATGGAGCGGAGCAACGCCGGTTCGAGGCGGCCATCCAGCAGGCGGAGCGATTCGTGCAGGATCGCGTCCTCGTCCTCCGCAGGCGGCGAGCGGAGCTCGCCAGCCGGCTCGAAAGCGCCGAGGCTCGCCGCGATTCCGCCGTCGGGGCCGATCGTCGCACCGAGCTCGAAGGGCAGGTGAAGGCGCTCGGCGGCGAGATCGATAAGGCGCACGCGAGACGATACGCCGAGCCGCTTGTCGAGCGCCTGTTCGAGATGGAGTTCGTGATCCGATGACGCCGGGCGAGCAGGAGGACATCGTGCTGAAGTTCCTTCACACCGCCGATTGGCACCTCGGCAGACGCTTTCCCGCATTCAAGGACGAGAAGACGCTCACGCGCGCGCGCCGGGACGTCCTCGATCGCATTCTCGGAGTCGCGGAGAGGAACACGGTTGATGTCGTCTTGTGTGCGGGAGACCTCTTCGACGATCCCGCCCCGAGCACCGAGTGGTGGGAACCCCTCGCGGAGAGCTTCAGCAAGCGGACCTGGCGTGATCGCCGCGTCGTCCTCCTGCCGGGCAACCATGACCCGCTCCTGCCCGACTCCGTGTGGTCGGTGAATCATCCCTTCCGCCGCGCCCTCCCGAGCTGGGTTCACGTAGTAGACAAGGATCTGTTCGAGTTGGCTCTCCCCGGCGACGCCGTCCTGTACGCCGTCCCTTGCCAGTCCAAAGCCGGTCAGCGCGACCCCACCCTCAGTATCCCGAAGCGCGAGCCCGGCGACGAGCGCGTTCGGATTGGGATGGTGCACGGGAGTACGTTCGACATGGAGGGCTGGCAGACGAATTTTCCCATCGCACGGGATGCGGTGCTCGACCGTGGCCTCGACTACCTCGCGATCGGAGACACGCACGGCTTCCGCTTCGTTCCTCCGGATCGCAAGCACCCAGCGACCATCTATCCCGGCGCGCCCGAGGCGACGGCGTTCGACGAGATCGATCCCGGGAACGTCGCCGTGGTGTTCGTGAATCGACAACGGCGTGCGACGGTTCGACCGGAGCGGGTCGCGCGATGGACATGGGAGGAGCGCACCGTCAGAACGCTCGTCGAGCTCCGGCAGCTCCGCGCGCGCGATCTCAAGGACCACGTCCTCCGTCTTCGCGTTGAGATGTCCGTCTCCGCTCCGGAGTACGAGGAGGTGGAGCGCATCTTGCGAGAGATGGAAGGCGACAGCGCGACGCACCCGCGAGTGGGCGTCCTCGACCTCCATCGTGAGCAGCTGACGCTCGATACCTCCGACATGGAGACGCTGTGCCAGGATCTGCCGGAGGTACTCCAGGCGGCAGTGAAGAAGCTGAAGGATTGCGAACGCGCGGACCCCGCGAACGCCGACGTCGCCCAGCGGGCGCTCTACCACCTATATCAAGCAGCAAGAAGGGCATCCTGATGCGGTTCGAGCATTTGCTCGTCGAGAGCTTCCAGGTATTGCGCCGAGCGGAGATCACCTTCGGCCCGGGGCTGAACGTGCTCTACGGCCCGAACGACCTCGGCAAGTCGACGCTCGCCACCGCGATCCGCGCGGTGCTTCTCGTCCCGCCCACCTCGTCCGAGGCGGGCCAGTATCTTCCGTGGAACAGGGACGATTCTCCGCGCGTGACGCTCACGTTCCGCGACGACCAGGAACGGTTTTGGCGGGTCAGAAAGGTCTTTTCCGAGGGGAGGACCATCGCAGAGCTTGATTCCTCGAAGAACGGCAGAGACTACGTGAGCGAAGCGAAGGGCCGAGAGGTCGAGGACAGGCTCCGGAAGCTGCTGCAGTGGGGCATCCCGTCCGCGGGCGGAAAGGGCGCACCTCGCGGGCTGCCGGAGAGCTTTCTCGCCAAGGTCCTGCTCGCCGAGCAGACCGACGTCGAAGGAATCCTCGAGGCCAGCATCGCGAAGGACATCGACGAGGGTGGCAAGCTCCGGCTGGTTAGCGCCCTCTCGGCCTTCGCGCAGAACGAGACGTTGAAGAAGGTGCTCGATCGCGCACAGGGCGAGGTGAACCAGTTCTTCACCGCGACCGGTCAGCGAAAACGTGGAAAGGACTCCCTTTTCACTCGGGCCTCCGAACGCATCAAGAGCGTGCGCCAGGAGCTTGCCGGGCTGCAGGAGCAGCTCGAGCACTCCGAGCAGGTGGAGAGCCGGATTGCTCTGCTCAAGGAGCAACGGGCGCAGTGTGAGGCGGCGTTCGAAGACGCGAAAGGACGCCTCGATACCACTCGCAAGCGTCTCGCTGCGGCGACCTCGCGCGCCGCGGTCGCCGCGAAGGTCGACGAGGCCCGGAACGCCCTCGTGCGGATGGACGCGGAGGCGAAGGCAGTCGCAGACGCGGAGGAGCGTGTTCGAACCCTGCACGCCGGGGTGGCGGATGCACGCGTGGCGCTCGACGCGGCAAAGGAGCGCCTGCGTCGCGCGGAGGTGGAAGCGGAGGCCGCGAAGGAGGCCTTTAGGCGCGCGACCAGCGACGATGCCGACCGCGACCGTGAGCTCGAGCGCGGGCGAATCGACGCGGACCTGGCAAGGCTCGGTTCGAGCGAGACCGAGCTCCGGGCGAGGAGGGACGCGGCTACGCGCGTCGCCGCTGCATCGGATGCGCTCGAACGCGCCAGGAAGGACCACGCCCGTCTCTCGGTCGCGCTCGAACAGGCGCAACGTAGCGAACGCGAGGCGCGGCAGCAACGGGCAGAACTCGAAAACGACCTCCAGATGGTGCGCGGTTGCCTCGCTTACGGCCGCTGGCGCACGGCACGCGAGGCGGCCGATGCAGTTGCTCGCGTCGGTCGGGAAGCGGACGCGCTCCGCCGAGAGGCCGACGAGAACGAAGCCGCCGCGAAGCAGGACGAGGGACGCATCCCGGCAGGTTTGCCGCACGAGGATGAGCTTGAGGCGGTGCGTGAGCTCGCCCGTTCCCTCGAGCTCGCAGAGGGAGCACTGGGCGGCGGAGTGTCGCTCCGCATTGCGCCACGGAAGCCGATCACCGTCGTCGCAACGGTCGATGGCCGCCGCCACGACCTCGGGACGATTTCCGACACTCGGACCGTCGATGCCAAAGCGAGCGTTCGGTTGTCATTCGGCGACCTCGTCGATGTAGACGTCGAGGTGGGCGCTCCCGAGGCGCGGAACCGAGCTCGACAGCTCCGCGCGCGATGGGAAGAGGAAGGCGCACCACGGCTGAAGAGCGCGAGCGCGTCGGACATCGGCCACCTCGTCCGCATGTGCGCGGAGGTCGAGGCCATGCGGTCGCGTGCACGCGAGGTTCAGGCGAAGGCAACCTCGTTGCGAGCGGAGGCGACGCACAGGGACGCGCGGGTGGCCGAGCTGGCCTCGCAGGCAGCCCTCGAACCGAGCCGGCGCGAGCTGCTCCCCACGTATCCGTTCGGCGAACGAGCGCTCGAAGATGCATTCAAGAAAGTCCAAGGCAACTGGGAAACCGAGCTCGAGCAGCTCGATCGGAAGCAACAGGCAACGCTCGAGGCGGCCGCAGTCGCCGAGCAACGAGCGGTCGGCGCGTTAAGAGCGGCCGAGCTCGAGGTGAAGCACGTTTCCGAAGGCATCGTCGAACTCGAAGCCAAGCTGAAAATCCTCGTAAACGAGACTGGGATCTCGAACGTTCAGCAGACGCAGGCCGAGATCGAACGGGGGCTCGAGCGGGTCGCCGCGGATCGGAAGAAGCTCGACGAGCGCCGAAACGCCCTTGCGGCAGAGGCCAGCGGGAAGGTTTCAGCTGCAGAGCGGGCCCTCAACGAGGCGAACTCCGAGGTAGACAACGCTAAGCGGCGCCAGCAGGAGTGCGACGACAAGTGTCAGATCGCGGCAGAAGCGTATCACTCCGCGTCAGGGCAGCTCTCGGTGATGAAAGAGCAACTGGCGCGGCTCGACCGCGCGGAGGCCGAAGATGCCCTTCGCGCGAGGGCAGCCGAGCTCGCGACGATGCCGGAAGAACACACCACCGAGGACGACATCGCCGCTGCCAAGGAGGCTTTGAATCTCGCGGAGCGGGAGTTTGCGGAGACGACGCGGCAACTCGATCAGGCCGAGGGTGCCCTCCAGAGCGTCGGTGGTGCTGGCCTGCGAGACCTGGCGCGGGACCTGCAGCGAGCCCTCGAGGTCGAAGAGGAGGCAGAGCATCAGCTCGAGGTCGAAGCTCAGTCCTGGCTGCTGCTGCGCGACACGTTGCGCGAAGTCGAGAACGAGGAAGGCACGCACATCGGGCGCGCGCTCGCGCGTCCAGTGGCGGAGCGGTTCAACGAGCTGACATCGAAGCGGTACGGAGAGCTAGACCTCGCGCCGACCCTCGAGGTTCAGGGACTTGGAGGACCCGGCAACGTCGATCCCGAGGAGGTGCTCGCGGCACTGTCGGTCGGCACCAAGGACCAACTTGCCACCCTGATCCGGCTGACGGTTGCGGAGACACTCAAGTCGGCGATCGTGCTCGATGATCACCTCGTCCATACGGACCCGAGCCGCCTCACGTGGTTTCGAAAAGCACTCCGGGAAACTGCCGCGAGGACCCAGGTCATCGTGCTCACGTGCAGGCCGCAGGACTACGTGGACGTAGATGAGCTACCCTGCGACGTCGCGGCTCGCGACCTCGCGGGCGGCACCGTGAGGGTGATGAACCTGGAACTGGCGCTGCGAACGAGCTCGGCGGGTGCACCAGCTTAACGCGCGATCGGTGGCGGGACGCCGTGTCAGCCCGGCGGTGACGCACGAACCGGAACGGGCTACGCCGCGGACAGCTGCAACCATCATTCCGGTACGCCCCGGTTCCGCCGACTGGTGTGCGGTGATCGATGTCCGAACGAAGCACCGGGCCGGGGCGCCCCCCCGATCGCCCCGACCCGGCCTCCTCTCCCGCCACGTCACCTCGCCAGCGCTTGGAGCGTTTACGGGCGAGCCCGCGGCCGGTGGCCACCTCGATCTCGATCTTCTGGGCGTACGTCGAGAGGAACCTGGCCAGTTCGCGCGCGAACGCGGTGAGCGCGTCCTCCGGGGACTGCACGTAGGCGTGGTTCCCCCTCCCCTTCGTCGAGAGGTCGCGGAGCAGCTCCTGGTCGGCGTCGTCCCCGTACCCGAACGCGGAGAGGGTCGCGCGCCCGAGGTTCGCCAAGTCCGGCTGGTGCCGGAGTTCGCTGGATCCCGCATGCCGCTCTCATGCCGCTCCCCATCGACGGCGACGACACCGCGGGCGACCGCAGTAGGCCTCCGCGCTCAACCAAGAGTCCTTGAATGTGTTGAGCCAGTGTTCCCGGGACGCCGATCTGTGCCCTTGATCTTGAGCCAAGGGACCCGGGTTGAGCGAACGTGGAACGGCAGTGAATCGCGCTGCTTGGCTGGTCGCCGCGCAGTGAATACCAGCGCGCGGCCGCCCTCACTTCGCGAAAGTTGCGGCGCAAACGCGGCGGACGAAAAAAGAGGCCGCGGGCCACTCGGTTTTCCCGAATGACTCCGCGGCCTTAAGTCGGGGAGACAGGATTTGAACCTGCGACCCCTTGGTCCCGAACCTGCGACCGATTCAGTCCATGCCGTGGGAGGGGATGGCAAGCCTTCGCAACCCCTCGACTCTACTGGGATCGACTCGGGCGTGGCCGTCGAAGGCTTGCCACCGGATCCACCCAATGGAACGGATGGAAGCGCGTCCGCGGAGCGAGTTGCGGCGGATTTGCGGCGGACGGAGTTCCTGCGACCCGAGGGTCTCCTGCCGGTCGCTGCGGTCGCGAACCGGCTCGGTCTCAGCGCGGCCACCGTCCACGCGGCGATCAACGCGGGCAAGCTCTGCGGCGTCCTGTTCGGGTCCGTGCGACGCGTTCGCCCGGAGGACCTAGTGGCGTACGAGCAGTCGCTGAGCGCCTCCCGGCCGCCGGCGGACGAGGACTGGTGCACCGTCGCGGAGTTGATTCGGGTCGCGGGCTGCAGCCGCACGCATGCGTACCGGCTCCTCGAGCGCGGTACTGTTCCGTTCCAGTTCTTCGGTGGGACGCGGTACGTCAGGCGTAAGGACCTCGCCGCTTTTCGCCGAACGTGAAGAGAACAGCGCTCGTGGCCCACCGTCCCGGGTAGCACCGTCGCCGTTCCGGGCCGCACCTGGCCGCCGCCCGCGATCAAGGTCGCGGTGCGCCGGGTGACGGCCCGGCTGGCGCCCCGGAAGCGCGTGGCGCGCGTCCGTGCGCTGGCCGCGCAAC
>WNGB01014913.1_pt1 | contig 10333 bp, 11 predicted proteins | sample 5400681 | NCBI WGS metagenome assembly WNGB01 (sample SAMN13153367, study PRJNA577476) | soil metagenome | isolation source: 115 cm soil or saprolite under grassland replicate 2 | place: USA:California | collected 2016-06-15 | reverse complement strand
GCGCACGGCCCTTTTGCAGCAAGCGTTTCCCCGCGGCGGTCGCCTCGACGAGCTGCACTCGGCCATCGGCAGGGTCGTTCACTCGGCGCACCAGCCCGCGGCGCTCCAGTCCATCCACGAGCCGGGTGATCGTCGGCCGCCGGACCTGCTCCGCCTCGGCGAGCGCACTCATGGTCATCGGCCCGCGAAACACGATGACCGACAAGGCCGATGCGCGCGGTGCCGACAACCCCATCGCCTTGTCCTCAACCCGCAGCCGCCGCAGCAGATGGATGGCGGCCGAGTGCAGCCGATCGGCGATGGTCCGGGCGGGGGCTTGACGGGACGCGGGTTCCATAACTACTTAGCACAAGCTAACTAGTTACTCCGGGAGGAGCAATGGAGCTTGCACAGGTGACCAACGTCGTCCACGACCTGGACCGCGCCGTGAGATTCCACCGCGACACGCTCGGCCTGCCGCTCCTGTTTCAGGCGCCGCCGTCGCTCGCGTTCTTCCAGATAGGGCCGGTGCGGCTCATGCTGTCGCCGCCCGAGAATGCCGAGCAGGATCACCCCGGCTCGTTTCTCTATTTCCGTGTGAAGGACATCGAGAGCGTGCATCGCACGCTCGTCGGCAAGGGCGTCACCTTTGTGGGCACGCCGCATCGCGTGCACGAAGCGGCCGACTACGACTTATGGATGGCGTTCTTTCACGACCCCGACAACAACCCGATGGCGCTCATGGAGGAGAAGCCAAAGCGGAAGGCTTCCTGAACGACGACACCACCGCCACGCTGGCGACGAGAATGTTCGCCACGATGACGGGGAGCGAATGGATGAGCACGCCGTACAACGCCCACAAACCGGCGGCGATCCCCTGGACGCGCCGCAGCCCCGCAGGCGTCTTGGTGAAGTACGAGACGAGGAATGTCGCCGTCGCCAGCCAGCCGATCCAGTCAACCTGCGTCATCATGCCTGTTCCTTGAGCAGTGTCAGAACGAGAACCCCTTCCGCACCGTGAACGCCCACCGCTTCCCCTGCATGCCCTGCCCGAACCGATAGCCGAACGCCATCTCGGCCGCGTCCCCACGCACGGCCCGCGTCGGCCCGAAGCGGAGCGCCAGGCCGGCATCGCCGCCCTGGCGCGCGGGCTCGTCACCATACCACGCGCCGCCGTAATCGAAAAACGGGGCGAGACCCACCGCCATCAGTCCCAGAATCTCGTCGGCGACGAGGATCCGGTCTTCGAACGCGAACCACGTCGTGCGCGTCCCGGTGAAGTCGTGCGCGCCGAACAACCTGGGCCCGCGCTGCACCGTCCAGGGATCGAACTCCGCCCCCGGTTTCGGATGCGTCACGATCCCGCCCTCCGCGTGGGCGATCAAGGTGTGGCGCGGGATGTTCTGGCTCACGACGGTCACCTCCCCTTGTGTCCGCGTCGAGTCCAACCCATTCGCAGCCACACGCAACACCGCGAATCCGCGCTTCCAGACGGCGGATGTCTGCCCGCTCACCTCGTAGCCGACACCCGACTGCAACACGATGCCCAACCGGAGTGTCGGCGAGACGTCCACGTCCTCACGCCGCGCGTAGGAGTTGAAGTGCTCCAGCACGCGGAACCGCACCGACCCGATTTCGATCCCCGCCCGCGCGCTCGCGAACACCGAATACGGAACCCGCGAGGTATCGGTGGCGCCAAAGTCTTCCCGGCGCCATTCCCACCCGGCCCACAGGCGCGTGTAGCTGTGGGTCGTCGCGGTGGCCGCGATCCCGCCGATGATTCCCACCCGCAACAGGTGATGGCGCGTGCTGTCCAGGAGCGCGTCGTCGCGAAACCGCAGCACGCGCTCCTGGGCGGCTTCGCCGTAGGTCTCGAGCGAGTACGGCGCGGCCGTCTCGTGAAACGGCAGGCCGAAGCGCCACTCACCGCGGCGGCCGTCGGACAGATTCCGGTAGCGCAGCGTGAGCAGCGTGCGGCGGCCGAAGAACAGCGGATTGATGAAGTCGAAATCGAGATGGCTGCGATCGGGGTTGCGGCCGTATATCAGCGCCACTTGCGTGGCCGTGCCGAGAAAGTTGCGCTCGATGAAGCCGACGTCCCAGGTGTTGTCGCCAGCCGCGCTCGTGAAGCTGGCCTGCGGCTGCGTGCTCCAGCCGTCCGAGGTCACCGCGCGCAGCGCGAGCTTCCCGTCCGGCCGGGAGCGAACGGTATCGACGCGCACCGACCGAAACACGCCGAGGGAGCGCAGGGCCCGCTCGCTTTCCGCCATTCGCGCCGAATCGAACGCAACACCCCGGTCCAGCAGCAACCGGCGGTGGATCACCCACTGGCGCGTCCGCATGTGCAGCTTGTTCGCCAGGTGCGCGACCCAATCGGGCGTCGCGTCGTCCCGATCGAAAATGTTGCCGTTCTCGATGATGATGCTGTCGATGGTCTGACGGTTGGAAGGTTGGACGGTTGGACGGTCTGTCTGTGCAGGACAAGGAGTACCTACGATCGTATTCAGAAGCAGACCCGTCACCACACCAACCGTCCAACCGTCCAACCGTCCAACCGTCACGGTCTCACCCCGTGGATGCGCTGCCGCAGTCGGTAGGTCGCATGTCGCGTGGGGTCATTCCACGCGGTGAAGTAGAGGATCGCGTCGATCCGGCCGGCGAGCTGGCGCGAGCCGCGCGTCTGCATCGTGTACGTGCCGCGCACGGAATCCGGCCGCAGCGGCCGGCACAGGCAGGTCACCGTCCCCCACGCGCGGATAGACTCACCGAGCGGATATGGATGATTGGCGGAGAGTTTCCGTGCGTCCCCGATGTCGAGGGCGACGCTCAGCGAATACTCGTCACCCAGGGCATCGCTGGGATCGAAATCGAACCGCGCGAGCAGGACATCATGGCGCTCCGGAGCGGTGGTATCGACGCTGAGGTGCACGACGGTGAAGCGGGGATCCGGCTGCACGATGATTCGACCATGCTGCTCCCAGCGTCCTGACTCTTGTACCCCTTGGGTGTCGCCCGGCCGCGGCAAAATCTCGCAGCCGGTGATGATCAGGATCAATAGACACTGAGGTACCGCTCGAGCTCCCACTCACTGACCTTTCCGATGTACTCCTGCCACTCGCCGCGCTTCGCTTCCACGAACCGCTCGTAAATGTGCGGGCCGAGCGCGTCCCGGATGACGTCGTCCTTCTCGAGCGTATCGAGGGCTTCGTGCAGGTCCCGCGGTAGCTCGTCGATCCTGTACTTCCGCCGTTCGCGAAAGCTCATCTCGAAGATGTTCGTATTCACGGGGTCGGGGGGCGTGAGCTTTTGCTGCACGCCATCGATCCCGGCCGCAAGCTGAACGGCGAGCGCGAGATACGGATTCGCCGACGGATCGGGCATGCGCAGCTCGCAGCGCGTCCCGGTGCCCCGCCGGTCCGGTATCCGAATCAGTGGCGACCGATTGCGCATCGACCACGCAACGTTCACAGGAGCCTCATACCCCGGCACCAGCCGCTTGTAGCTGTTGACGAGCGGATTGGTCACCGCGCAGAACCCGCGGGCGTGCGTCAGCAATCCGGCAATGTACGACAGCGCGACATCCGACAGCTCCCACTGCGCCTTCGGATCGTGGAAGGCGTTGGTGCCCTTGCGAAAGAGCGACTGATGCGTGTGCATGCCCGAGCCGTTCTGGCCGAAGATCGGTTTGGGCATGAAGGTCGCGAGAAATCCGTGCCGATACGCCACGTTCCGCACGATAAAACGAAACGTCGCCAGATTGTCCGCCGTCGCCAGCGCTTCGGCGTAGCGAAAGTCGATCTCGTGTTGTCCCGGCGCGACCTCGTGATGCCCCGCTTCGACCTCGAATCCCATCGCTACGAGATCTTTCACGATCAGCCGGCGAATCTCCTCGGCGCGATCGACCGGCGTCTGGTCGAAGTAGCCGCCGTGATCGTGCGTCACCGTAGTCGGCTCACCTTCCGAATCCAACTGAAAGATGAAGAACTCCGCTTCGACACCCGCCATCATCTCGTAACCGAGGGCTTCGGCTTTGGCGATCTGGCGCTGCAGTGCCTGGCGCGTGCAGCCGGCGAACGATGACCCGTCCGGATTGTAGATGTCGCAGATCACGCGCGCGACCTTGCCCGCGGCGTCGCCGTTGGGAAGGACGCGAAAGGTCTCGAGGTCGGGCCGCAGCACCATGTCGGACTCTTCGATCCGGACGAAGCCTTCGATCGACGAGCCGTCGAACATGATGTCGCCTTCGAGCGCCTTCTCGAATTGGCTCTCAGGCACCTCGACATTCTTGTTGACGCCGAGGATGTCCGTGAACTGGAGACGCAGGGAGCTTACGTCCTGCTTTTTGGCAATCTCGAGGATTTCGCGTTTGGTTGGCATGTTCAATTGTGACGGTAAAGGACGGTAAGAGACGGTAAGGGACGGTAAGAGTAAAAACCCCTACCGTCCCTTACCGTCCTTTACCGTCCCTTACCGTCGTTTCAGTTTCACGCGTCGTAATACAGGAAGAACTCATAGGGATGCGGGCGCAACGCAACGGCGTCCACATCCTTGGCCCGCTTCATCGCGAGCCAAGTGTCGATCAAATCCTGCGTGAAGACGCCACCGTCGAGCAGGAAGGCGTGGTCGGCTTCGAGGGCCGCCAGCGACTCCTGCAGGCTTCCCGGCGTGTTCTTTACATGCTTCCGCTCCGCCGGCTCGAGCTCGTACAGGTCGACGTCCATCGGTTTCGGCGGCTCGATCTTGTTCTTGATCCCGTCGAGACCCGCCATGAGCAGCGCCGCGAACGTGAGGTACGGGTTCGCCGAAGGATCCGGCGCCCGGAACTCGAGCCGCTTGGCCTTCGGCGACGTCGAATACATCGGGATGCGGCAAATCGCCGAGCGGTTGCGCTGCGAGTAAATCAGGTTGATCGGTGCCTCATAGCCCGGCACCAACCGGCGGTAGCTGTTCGTCGTTGGAGCCGCAAACGCGAGCAGCGCGGCCGCATGCTTGATCAGCCCGCCGATGTACCACCGCGCCGACTCCGAGATCAGCGCGTAGCCGTTCTTGTCGAAGAACAGATTGTTGGTGCCGTTCCACAGGCTCATGTGGACGTGCATGCCGGACCCGTTGTCACCGAACATCGGCTTGGGCATGAAGGTCGCCGTGTAGCCGTTCTGGTGGCACACATTCTTGACGATGTACTTGTACATCATGATCTGATCGCCCATGCGCGTCAGCGTGTTGTAGCGCATGTCGATCTCGGTCTGGCCCGCCGTCCCCACCTCGTGGTGATGGACTTCGACCTCGATGCCCGCGGCAATCATCGCCAGCATGATCTTGGAGCGCAGGTCCTGCAGCCGGTCGGTGGGCGGCACCGGGAAGTAGCCCTCCTTGTGGCGCGGGCGGTGGCCCTGGTTGGCCGTGCCGTTCGTGCCGGAGTTCCAGATCCCTTCTTCGGAATCGATGTGGTAATAGCCCTCATGCGCGTTCTGATCGAAGCGCACGGAGTTGAAGATGTAGAACTCCGCCTCGGGCCCGAAATACGCCGTCGTGGCGATGCCACTCTTCTTCAGAAACGCTTCGGCCTTCCGCGCCACATAGCGCGGATCACGCGAATAAGGCTCACGGGTGATCGGATCGACGATATCGCAGGTGAGCGAGAGCGTCGGCACCTGCAGGCACGGATCGACGAAGGCGCTGCTCGGATCCGGCAGCAGCAGCATGTCGCTCTCGTTGATCGCCTGGAAGCCCCGGATCGACGAGCCGTCGAATCCCAAGCCATCGGTGAACGTGTCTTCCTCGAGCTCCTTCAACGGAATCGAGAAGTGCTGCCACGTCCCGGGCAGGTCCGTGAAACGCACATCCACGATCTGTACTCCCGCTTCCTTCGCGCGACGAATCACATCCGCCGGCGACGTGCCGGTGGATGCTTTCGCACCGGTGCCGACGGAGGGTTCCAGCGTTGCTGTCATTGAGTGGGATCTCCTTCCCGAGTCGATAAGACGCTTTGCAAGCGGCGGGCCATATGGGGAAGGTAGAGGGGTTAAGGGGGGGTGTCAAGAAATCTGTGCACGAAATGCAAAAAAAACCTTGCTTTAGACGATTTGCGATGTGGAAATGTGCAAACTGTTCGCCCAGATGTGCAACATTTGCGCTACAGCGATTCCACGAAGTGTATCAGCTCGACGGCCGAAAACTCGCCGAACCGCTCCTGGATATCCTTCTCCTTCCACTCGAGGAAGATCCAGCCCGTCACCTTGTGTAACTGGCCGCTCACGAAGTGGATGCGCCCGCGCACCGCGCCGAGCGACGTATCGGGCTGGCCTTCGAGATAGACGTCCCAGCGTTGCTCGCCGCGCTTCAACTCCCCCATGTGCTTGCCGAACTCGGTGCCCGCCATGGGCCCCTACTCTACCGGCTTTCCTGTCGGCCGCCAGCCCGCGTTACATTCTCCAGCCATGACATGCCATGCCTGCGGTGCGCAGCTCTCTTCCACCGCGCGGTTCTGCCACAAGTGCGGCGCCGCCATTGCGACGACCGGAGCGAGCGGCTGGCGGGCGGGCCTCCCCTGGGCGCTGGCCGGCGCCGCCCTCGGCGCCCTCGTCGCCGTGGTCGCCATGCGCTCGGCTTCCTCGCCCGCACGCGGCAACGACCTGTCGGGGCCCGTGGCAACCGTTGGCGGTGGTGGTCGGCCCCCCGATATCTCGCAGATGTCGCCCGAAGAGCGCGCCACCCGCCTCTTCAATCGAGTGATGACGCTCGCCGAGGCCGGCAAGGGCGACAGCGTGCAGTTCTTCCTCCCGATGGCGCTTGGCGCGTATGCGCAGTTGCCCAGCCTCGATGCTGATGCCCGCTATCATGTCGGCCTGCTGCAGCTCGCCGGTGGGGACGCGAACGGGGCTCTCGCGCAAGCCGATACGATCCGGCAATCCATGCCCACGCATCTCTTCATCTATGTGTTGCGTGCGCACGCCTACCAGGCGCTGCGCAAGACCGCGGAAGAACGTCGCGCATACGCGGACTTTCTCCGCAACGAAGCCGCGGAGCTGGCCCGTAAGCGGCCGGAATACGGGCAGGACGCTCACCTCGACGCGCTGACGAGCTTCCATAACGAAGCCGAGCGCCAGGCCCGTAGTAGTGGCGGTGGCTCGTGACCGCGACCGCTCCCCGGACGATCCATGTCGCCCACAGCCCCGACGCCGACGACGCCTTCATGTTCTGGGCGATGGCGGCGGGAAAGATCGACACCGGTGGCCGCCGCTACGTCCACGAGCTCGGCGATATCGAAAGTCTGAACCGGCGCGCGCTGGCGGGTGAGCTGGAGGTTACCGCCGTCTCGCTGCACGCCTACGCGTATCTCGCGGAGCGCTACGCCCTGCTCGCGCACGGCGCCAGCATCGGCGATCGCTATGGTCCGCGCATCGTCGCCCGCGAGGCTCCGCCAAGCGACCCGCGACAGGCGCTCGCGGGTCGCCTGGTCGCCGTCCCGGGAGAGCTCACGACGGCGTTTCTCACACTCCGGCTCTACCAACCCGCTGCGCGCCATGTCGTTGTCGCATTCGATCAGATCGAGGAGTTCGTCGCCGCCGGCAAAGCCGACGCGGGCCTCCTGATCCACGAGGGGCAGCTCACTTTTGCGGACCGCGGGCTGCACCTCTGGGCGGACATGGGTGAGTGGTGGTATCAGGAGACACGGCTCCCGTTGCCGCTGGGCGGCAACGTGGTCAGACGCGACCTGGGCAGTGAGCTGATGCGCGCCATTGCGCGCGACTTGAAGGCGAGCATCGAATACGGCCTGGCGCACCGAGCCGAGGCCCTGCGACATGCCCAAGGCTTCAGCCGTGGGCTCGATGCAGATCGGACCGACCGCTTTGTCGGGATGTACGTGAACGCCTACACAGTGGACTACGGGGAGCTCGGGCGGCGCGCCGTCCATGAATTGCTGACACGAGCGCAATCGTCGCGCCTTATCCCCGCCCTGGTAGACCTAGCGTTCGTCGCAGCCGATTCCTAGTTTGGCCGTGGCTTCTCAAGGAGAATCGGCTTGACCGCTCACCCGGGAATCGTCACCGTCCTCGTGGTCGATGACGAAGAGCCGATCCGGAACGCGCTGCGGAAATTCTTGAAGCAGCAGCAGTTCGAGGTGTACACGGCGGGCTCGGCCGAGGAGGCGCTGCAACAGCTGCGCCTCCACAAGATCGCCCTGATGCTCTCCGATATCCGGATGCCGGGCACCAGTGGTGTCGACCTCGTGCCACCGGCGCTCGAGATCGAGCCGGACCTCGCCATCTTGATGCTCACCGCGGTCAACGACGCGACCAGCGCGGCGCTCTGCATGCAGCGCGGTGCGCTGGATTATCTCACCAAGCCGATCGAGCTCGTCGACCTCGGCCGGGCGGTGCAGCGGGCGCTCAAGCGCCGCGAGATGCAACTCGAGAGCCGGCATCTGAACCAGTGGCTCAAGGAAGAAGTCACGACGCGGACTGCCGAGCTGCAGCGCGAGCGACATCGGCTGGAGCGGGTTTCGACTGCGACCCTCGAAGTCCTCGTCAACGCCCTCGAGGCAAAGGACCCGTACTTGCGGGGCCATTCGGCGCGCGTGGCGGACCTGTCGGCAAACATCGCGACCGAAATGGGACTCACCGAAGAAGAGGTCGAGCGCGTCCGGGTGGCGGGACGGCTGCACGACCTCGGCAAGATTGGCACGCGAGACGCGGTCGTTAATAAGGAAGGACCGCTCACCGCCGACGAGTTCGAACACGTGAAGCAGCATGTCATCATCGGCGCCCAGATTCTTGCGCCGCTGGTGCACCTCGGGGACATCGTGGCAATGGTCAAGAGCCACCACGAGCGCTTTGATGGCACCGGTTACCCGGATGGATTGCGCGGTGAGGAAGTGCCGATGGGCGGGAGGATCATCTCCGTGGCCGAGGTCTATGACGCGCTCACGACGGCGCGGCCATACCAGGAGAAGATGACACCCGAGCAGGCGGTCGAGCGGATGACTGATCTATCGGGTACGGTGCTCGACCCGCGCGTGTTCGAAGCGTTGGTTCGCCTCGTCGCACGCCGGCAGACGCTCGTTTTTCTCGACGAAGACGCGGGACCGGTGCTCTAGAAAGCCTGCTCTGTAAGAGACCAAACCCCGGGGCGAAAAACTCCCCGGGGTTGGCGGTCGGGCGAAGTGGCCGTCACACTTCGGCCGCGACCCTTCGATTACGACGTGCAGCATTTTCAGGTTTCATACGATTAGATGCAGCGACTCGCTGAACGGTTGCACCTACCAGTGCTTCACTCTTCCAACTCGAGACAGCGTGATCGTTTCGGCTTGAGACCCTCGCCGCAGCACGATCTTCGTGTTGGAAACCCCCCACCCCATGCCGGTCGGCCCGAACGTCACGACGGGATTCGAGACTTCCAATGTGACGCCGTGGCTGGCCGGGCCTGGCGTTCGCCACCACGGCTCCCATCCCTGGGCGCCGAATCGATCAATTCGTAACGTGTCGGTGTCGATCACGATCCGCGCGCGGGTCGATTGTAGGACGGCGCCATTTCGTCCGACCGCCAGTGCGGTGGTCACGTCACGGACGGCGCGCTCGGTCGCAATCCAGTCCATGAGCCGTGCGGCTCGCGGGACCCAGAATGCCAGCAGCACTGCCGCAATCGCGGCAACGACCATCAGCTCGAGTAGGGTGAACCCCTTGGACATCCGCTGTTTATACATGTCGGCGAAACCCTTCCGGCACCCGAAAAACCCGGCGAAAAGCCCGAAAACGCGCCATTTGCGGGCTAACGCGTCGGGGCGGCGAGCGCTATGTTGGTGCGCGTGATGGTCTTGCCGTCCGGCATATACGGTGCAAATAGGACTGCGCGTGAGCACTGAACTCCGTTCTCGCGGCGGCGGCCTACCCCATGCCGTCTTCCTGCAACGGGTGGCTGATGAGCCCGCCACCTCCCCGGACGTACGTCTGGGTCAGGGAGCATTCCTGACACTCCGCTTTGTCGATTTGCTCGCTCCCGATCGAGAGCCACCCACACCGGATGTGTTTCGCTACCAGTGGGCGGCCACTGAGCGCTATTGCGCGGAACTCTCCGGCGAGGGCACCGAGGCATCGCATTTGAGTTGCATCGTTCGAGCGGCGGGTGAGGCCCATAGCACCGGAGAGTTCACACTCCTTGCCCCGGCGCTGTTCGCGTACGCGCTCTACCTCGAGCAGGAATTGCATTTCGACGAGGCGGAAGACGCGCTGCAAACAATGATCGATATCGGCCATGACCGGCTCACCGTATCCGACAAGATCAGCGCGTGGATGCGGCTGGGGCGCGTGCGCCGGCTCCAGGCGGATTTCGATCGCGCCGACGCGGCATACGC
>WNGB01014912.1_pt1 | contig 10333 bp, 7 predicted proteins | sample 5400681 | NCBI WGS metagenome assembly WNGB01 (sample SAMN13153367, study PRJNA577476) | soil metagenome | isolation source: 115 cm soil or saprolite under grassland replicate 2 | place: USA:California | collected 2016-06-15 | reverse complement strand
CGAACGGACAGATGTACCACGTACACGTCGACAGCCGCGTGCCGTACTGGATCTACAGCAACCGGCAGGACGACGGCACGATGCGCGGTCCGTCGACGAGCTCCGAGAGCACCGCGAGCGGATGCCTGCCCGAGAACAGCACGATGCCGCAGAACCTTGGGTTCGGCGGCCGCGGCCGCGGCGGACGAGGGCGCGGCGCAGCTGCGCCGCCGCCCCAGGACACCGCCTGCCCCGGCGTCGGGCGCGGACGCGGCGCCACGCCGAGCCCCGCGTGGGAGCCGAACATTGGTGGCTGCGAGTCGGGTTTCACGCTTCCCGATCCGACCAACGCGGACGTCGTCTACGCGAGCTGCTACGGCAACAAGGTGACGCGGTGGGACGCGCGCACCGGCACCGCGCGTTCGATCGAGCCGTGGATGGTGACGCTGGATTCACCGCCCAACGAAGCGAAGTATCGCTGCCACTGGACGTCCCCGATGGCCATCGATCCGTTCGACCCGAAGAACGTGTTGTACGGATGCCAGATGATCCTTAGAACGTCGAATGGCGGGCAGTCCTGGAAAGAGTTCAGTCCGGACCTCTCGACAAAAGATCCCTCGCGCGTGGCGTCGAACGGCGGACTTGTCGGCGACAACCTTGGACAGTACGACGGCGAGGTGGTCTGGTCGATCGAATACTCGAAGATCCAGCGCGGGCTGATCTGGGCCGGCACGAACGACGGCAAGCTCTGGTACACGAAGGATGATGGCGCGCACTGGAACGACGTCACGAAGAACTTCACGGATCTCCCGGTCTGGGGCGCGTTCAACGAAATCTGGCCGTCCACATTTGATCCCGCGGAAGCTTACGTCGCCGTGTCGTTCCACCTGATGGACGACCGCAAGCCCTACATCTATAAGACGACCGATTACGGCGCGACGTGGAAAAAGATCAACGGCAATATCCCGACGGGGCATCCGCTCGACTACGTGCTGTCGATGTCGGGCAACCCGAACCGCAAGGGGATGCTCTTTGCCGGGACCGCACGCGCGTTCTATTACTCGCTGGACGACGGCGGCACGTGGACGCGGTTCAAGGAAGGTCTTCCGCCGGCGCCGGTCAGCTGGATCACGGTGGAACCGCGCTTCCACGACGTCGTGATTTCGACATACGGGCGCGGGCTCTTCATCTTGCCGAACATCACGCTCTTCGAGCAGACCGGGCAGACGACGGCGCCGCCGCCCGGCACGTCGAGGCTGTACGACCCGGCGCCAATCTTCCGGCAGGCGCGGAGTGTCTTCATGCAGGCGAACCGCCCGCAGTTCCAGCTGGCGCTCGCGACCGCGCCTTCCGGGCCGGTCAAAATGGAAGTCCTCGACGCGGATGGGAAGGTCATCCGCACGCAGATGGTCTCGGCGAAGGCGGGCCTGAACGGCATCAACTGGGACCTGCTGCTCGATGCACCGAAGCTCGTAGAGCTGATGACGACGCCTCCCGACAACCCGCACATCTGGGAGGAGGAGCGGTTCAAGGACGTGCAGGTCCGGCGGATCACCCACTGGGGAATCACGCCTCAGACCGGGATCCCGATGGCAGCGCCCGGCAAGTATCAGGTGCGCTTCACCGTGGACGGCACGCCCTACACAGCTCCTTTCGTCGTGATGAAGGATCCCGCGGTCACCACTCCGGACGAGGATCTCACGACGTCGACGCGCACGCAGATGCGGATCCGTGACGACATCACCCAGACCTCCACGATGGTCAACAAGATGGAGATCTGGCGGCGGCAGATCGAAGATCAGCTGAAGGCAAACGAGAAGAAGACGGCCGTCGTGAAGTCGCTCAAGGATCTCGACAGGCAGATCTGGGACGTCGAGAACAAGCTCGTCTCGCGTTCCGAGATTCACAGCGACGACAAGTACTTCCCGGAGGCCTACAAGGTCTACATGAACCTGATCTGGTTGAGCGGCGGCGTTGGCCAGGGGGCGAGCGACGAAGCGGGCAGCATCGACTACAAGCCGACCGACACGCAGATGCAGGTCCTCGAAGTGATCGAGAAGGACCTGGCGTCGGCGAAGGAAGCGTTCGAGAAGCTGCAGTCGAGCGTGATTCCCACCTTCAACAAATCGATGGCGGGCAAGGTGCCGGAGATTAAGTAGATCTGGAAATTTGGAAATCGGGTAATTTGTAAAAGTCGTCGATCGCCGCGATCTCGCGATTGCGGCGGTCGGCATCCCACTGCCATTCCTCGGCCGCGATCGCAGCAGCCGCCGTCACCATTTCCGTTCCCGGATGTGCCATCGCGCCGAGCTCCGTCCGGCGGATGACGATGTCCGCGAGCGTGCACGCCATCTCGGCGCGGATCGCGTGGATGACTTCGGCGCCGACGTTGGGCCGGCCGGCAACCAGCGGCATCCGCCAGTCGCTTTTCTCCGCCATGAGCCGCACGATGGCGGCACAACGGTCGCCATAGGTATTGGTGATGTGCCGAATGATCGGGGGGGCGAGCTCCAGTCCAACGGCGCGCGCCGTTTCGATCGTCAGCGCTTCATGGTCTGCGATGCCGGCGCCCGGCAGGATGGCGCGATCCGTATCCGTGTCACGTGTGTGCTTCCTAAGTACCTTCGCTGCCATCCGGGCGGCCTTCGCACCCACAGCACGCGCAGTCGTGTACTTCACGCCGATCACCGTCATCGCGCCGGACGCGCCGTGCCCGGCATGATCGATTAGCTGCGGCGTCCCAAGCAGTTCCGCACGGCCATGCGTACCTTTTCTTGCGGGGACGACGCCACGATGGACGAGCGTGACGTCCGATCGGCTCATTTTCAGCGCGGGGAACGCGCTGTTGGCGTCCGCGATGAACGCGTCGATCTCGGCGGTCGTTGGCGTGACGTCTGACGGCTGCTTGAAGTCGTCGGAGTGCCAGGTGCCGATCAGCGCCCGCCCTTGCCACGGCGTGAGCGTCAGCATCCGCCCTGTTGCGGGCTTGTCCCCCGTAGCTTTAGCGAAAGGGGGTGCGGCCAGCGCGATGTCGCTCGCCGGCTTCGAGGTCACCAGGTTCATCGCCTTGACGAGCGGCACGTCCTGCGCGGTCGCGCCGAACAGCCGCATCACCTGATTGACCGCCGGGCCGGCGCAATTGATTGTGATCCGGGCGCGCGCGTCGAGCTCCGCACCGCTGAGCAGATCGCGGACTCTCATCCCCGCAACACGGCCGTCTTCGCGCACGGCGGCGATCGCTTCGGCGTAGTTCACGAGCCGCGCGCCGCGCGCATCGGCTCCTTCCGCGAAGGCGATCGCCAGCCGGCTGCTCTGGACGATCTGGTAGTCGTACCAATTCGCGCCCCCGGTGAGGCCTTCCTGTCTGACTCCCGCAAACAACTTCAATGTCGCCGCGCGCGAAATGAGCTTCGCGGGGGGCAAGTGCAGCTCAGGCTCGAGCCCGTCGTTGCGGTGACGCCCGAGCCATCGATCGACGCGGAATCCGATCCGCAGCGCGAGACGGTTCTTTACCAGCGATTGGTACGTGCCGATCATGAAGGGGAGCGGGCGAAGCAGCCGCGGCGCGATGCGCGCGAGCGCGCGCCGTTCCCGGATCGATTCGCGCGCGTATCCAAGACGGCCGGACTGGAGCGACCGCAGTCCGCCGTGCGCGGTGCGCTGGTGGTTAAAGGAGGTCGCCGCGGCGAAGTCGCCCGCTTCGACGAGCGCCACGCTCAGCCCGCGCGCCGCCGCATCGAGCGCGGTCGCGAGTCCATGGATCCCTCCGCCGACGACGAGCACGTCGTAGGTGGTGGACCCCAGGGCGTCGAAGTCGCGCGCGCGCATCAGCGAGGTATCTTATAGTGGTCGCTTGTCACGGCGCTACGCTCGTCTCGAAGACACGAAAGTCACAAAGGCACAAAGCCAAAACAGGTATCCTTTTGTGTCTTCGTGCTTTTGTGCCTTAGTGAACGGCCGTCTGCTCGTGCAGCACTCAAGCATGCCCAACAACACCGCGGTCCGCGACTACTGGAACACGCACATCCACGATCTCGATATCAGCGCCAGCGCAGCGGGATCGCGCGAGTTCTTCCAGGATCTCGATCAGTATCACTTCGAAAAGCTCCACCATCTCCCGCGCCTGATCGACTTCAATGCGTATCGCGGCAGGAAGGTCCTCGACGTCGGGTGCGGCGCCGGTACGGACCTCGTGCGCTTCGCGAAAGGGGGCGCCATCGTGACGGGCGTCGACCTGTCGTCCTCCGCGATCGCGCTGGCGAAACAGAACGTCGCGCAGCAGGGACTGCAGGCGGACCTGCGCGAGGCGGACGGGGAAGCGCTCCCGTTCCCCGACAATGAGTTCGACTTCGTCTTCGCGCACGGCGTGGTGCAGTACACGTCGCGCGACAAGGCGCTCGTCGACGAGTGCCGCCGCGTGCTCAAGCCGGGTGGTACCGCCATGTTCCAGGTCTATAACCGCATCTCCTGGTTGCACGGATTGTCGAAAATAATGAAGGTGCCGCTCGAGCACGAAGACGCGCCGGTGCTGAAACGCTACAGCGCAGGAGAGTTTCGGGCGCTGCTCACCGGTTTTCGCGACGTGCGTCTTGTTGAGGAGCGCTTTCCCGTGAAGTCACGCCTGCACGGCGGCTGGAAGGGAACCCTGTTCAACACGTTCTTCGTCAGGACGTTCAACGCGCTGCCGCGTGCGTGGGTCCGGCGATTCGGCTGGCACCTGCTGGCGTTCTGTACGAAATGAGCCGCGAATCGCGCGGATAAGACATCAGGATGAAGATCGTCAAGGCGCACGCATACGGCAATGACTTCCTGCTCGCCGCCGAGCAGGACGTTCAGAAGGCCACCGATCGTCCCGCGCTGGCACGCGCGCTCTGCGATCGGCATCGCGGCATCGGCGCCGACGGACTGATCACCTTCAGTGAGGGGCCGCGAGGCGCGCGGATGCAACTCCTCAACGCGGACGGCAGCTACTCCGAGGTCTCGGGAAACGGCGTGCGCTGCCTCGCCGCGTGGCTCGCGCGAACGCGCGCCCTGCGTCCGCGCGAGTCCGTGGACATCGAGACCGATGCCGGCGGCAAGGCACTGGAGCTGCTCGCGACGGACGGCCGCCAGGTGACCTTCCGCGCCGCGATGGGACAGCCACAAGAAATCCAGCAGCGGACGATCGACGTCGATGGCGCGCCGGTCAGCGCGGTGACCCTCCGCGTCGGCAATCCGCAGTGCGTCGTCCTGGGCGACGTCACACAGGAACGTCTTCATTCACTCGCCTCACGTCTCGCGGTCCATCCGGCGTTTCCCGAAGGATCGAACGTCGAACTCGCGACGTTCGAAGCGCCCGACCGCGTTCGAATCCTGATCTGGGAGCGCGGCGTCGGTCCGACGGAGGCGTCGGGCACGGGAGCGTGCGCCGCGGCGGTTGCCGCGATGAGCTTCGGCGGCGCGCCGCGCGACGTGCGCGTGACATCCCCCGGCGGCACGCAACGAGTCGAATGGATCGACCGCGGGCTGTTCCTGACCGGCTGGGCGGAAGTGCTGTTCGAGGCGCGCTGGATTGATTAGCGTCCGCGCTTGCGAGGCGCGCGTGGCGGGCGTGGCGGAATGTTCTTTACTTCGGCGATGGCGGTGTCGAGCTTTCCGCGTACTTCGGTGAGCACTTTCGTCGCGTCCGCGTAGTTTCCCCCACTTATCGATGCGCTCGCTTTTTGCAGGCTGGCGCGAGCATTGCGCAGGGCGTTCTGTGCGGGGCGGAGCAGTTTCGCCGGCGTGCCGCCGTTGTCAGCGGTGCGGATCGCGGCCTGGAGCGCATTCGCGCGCGTCGCCGTCTCGCCGTACAGCGTTTCGACATCGCGCTTCGCTCGCGCTTTGCCTTCCGCGGCTTGTCTGGTTGCATCGGCCGCGCGCTGGCGGGAGTCGATCGCGTAGTTGAGAGCCTGGCGGTAGTCGCGTTGTTCGACAGCCGCGCGGGCCTTGTCGAGGGATGTGACGGCGGCGATGAAGTCGACGGACGCGTACTGATCGGCGCCTGCACTGCGCGCGGCATCAACCGCGGATTGCGCCTGATCGATTTCCTTCTGCGGCGGCTCGGAACAGCCCGCAGTGAAAACGATCAGCAGCAGGCATCCGATCACCAGCATGCGGCGCACGACTCGAAAGTATAGCAGCAGGGAGGAAGGCGTGAAGACCGTTGCGCCGCACGATCGGCCGCGTGAAAAGCTCGAGCGCATCGGCGCCGGCGGTCTCGGCGACAACGAGCTGCTCGCGATCGTGCTGGGTCATGGCGACCCACGCACCAGCGCCCTCGAGCTCGCCAACGCGGCGCTTGCGGCGGTCGGAGGTCTCGACGGTCTCGCGAGGGCGACACCCGACGATCTGCGGCGCGTGCCGGGTATCGGCGCCGCGCGTGCATCGCAGCTCGTTGCCGCCGTCGAGATCGGCCGTCGAAGCCTGATGCGGCGCCGCGAGCTGCGCCCGCAGATCCTGACGGCGCTCGACGCGGCCAAGCTGATCGTGCCGCAGTTCGGCTCTCTGCCCGTCGAGCAGTTCGGCGTGCTGCTGCTCGACACGAAACATCGCGTGTTGAGGACGACTCGCCTGTCGATCGGGACGCTGGACGCGAGCATTGTCCATCCGCGCGAAGTCTTCCGCGCCGCGGCCGCCGGCGGCGCCGCGGCAATCGTCTTGTTCCACAACCATCCCTCTGGGGATCCGTCGCCGAGCGAAGACGACGTGGCGCTGACGAAGCGGCTGGTCCGGGCGGGGGACCTGATGGGGATTGCCGTCCTCGATCACATCATCGTGGCGGAGAACGCCTTTGCGAGCCTCCGCGAGCGTGGAGACCTGAACGGGTAAACTGAAGAGGATGTTGTATCTCGATTGCTTCTCCGGCGCGTCCGGTGACATGGTGCTCGGCGCGCTGATCGACCTCGGATTGCCCGCCGATGCGCTGCGCGCCGCGCTCGGCAGCCTGGCGCTCGAGTACGGCGACATCAGCGCGGAAAAAGTCACCCGCGCGGGGGTGACGGCAACGAAGTTCCGCCTGCACGAGAAGAACCAGGAGAGCCCCGAGAATGGGCACAAGCATTACCACCTGAAAGGGATCGTGAACGCAATTCGGCGTTCGGCGCTGAAGCCGGAGAGTCAAGAGAAGGCGGTCCAGCTTTTCGAGCGCCTCGCGGAAGCGGAAGCGGCGATCCATAACACGCCGATTGAAAAGGTCCACCTGCACGAAGTCGGTGCGCTTGATTCGATCATCGACATCGTCGGCGCGGTGTTCGGCTTCGACTATCTCGGCATCGACGACATCGTCTCCTCGCCGCTGAATGTCGGTGGCGGAACAGTCCACTGCGCGCACGGCGACTTTCCGGTGCCCGCACCGGCAACCGCGAGACTTTTGAAAGACGTGCCGATATACGGCAACGGCACGTCGGAGCTCGTGACGCCGACAGGCGCGCTGCTGGTGACCGGCTATGCGAAAACGTTCGGCCCGCTTCCCGCGATGCGGGTCGAATCGATCGGTTACGGCGCGGGCGATCGCGATCCGAAGGGAACGCCCAACGTGCTGCGGATCCTCAAGGGGTCCCGGGCCGATGGGACCAACGACGAGCGAGTGGTCAAAATCGAGTGCGAGATCGACGACATGAACCCGCAGCTGTTCGGGCCGCTGATGGACAGTCTGCTCGCCGCCGGCGCGCTGGATGTGTTCTACACGCCCGTCCAGATGAAGAAGACGCGTCCGGGCACGCTCGTCACGATCGTGGCGCCCCCCGCGAGGCGCCCGGCGCTGACAGACATCCTGTTTCGCGAGTCGACGACGATCGGCATCCGCTACGACGAAATGTCACGCACGTGTCTCGATCGGACCGTGGAGACCGTGCGGACGCCCTACGGCGACGTCCGCTTCAAGATCGCGCGCCGCAACGGGCAGGAGCTGAACGCCTCCCCCGAGTTCGACGACTGCGCCCGCCTCGCCGCCGAGCACGGCGTCTCGATCAAAGCCGTCCAGGCGGCGGCGATCAAAAGCCGGACGATTTAGTCCGGCACTTCTCATCAAGTACAATCGCTGAGATATGGCGGCGCGGTTTTATCTCACGACGGCGATCGACTACGTCAACAGCCGTCCCCACCTCGGTACCGCCTACGAGAAGATCACGGCGGATGCGATCGCTCGATACAAGCGTCTGGCGGGGGCTGAGACGTGGTTCGTCATGGGCAATGACGAACACTCACAGAACGTCTACAAGCGGGCGAAGGAGCTCGGGCTCGATCCCTTGGCCTACTGCGATCAGATGGAGCGTCAGTTCCGCGAGGTGTGGGACCTGCTCGACGTGTCCTACGACGATTTCATTCGCACGACCCAGCCGCGCCACCGCGTGGCGGTGCAGGAACTGGTGCGGCGGATCGCCAGCCGCGGGGATGTGTATGAGGGCTTCTATGAGGGCTGGTACTGCACCGGCTGCGAGGCCTTCAAACAGGAGAAGGACCTGGTCGACGGGTGCTGTCCGCTGCACGGCGCCGTCGAATGGATCAAGGAGAAGAATCACTTCTTCCGGTTGTCGAAGTACACGACTCCACTGCTCGAGTATTTCAGGGCTCACCCCGAGTTTCTCGAGCCCGCTGTCCGCCGCAACGAAATTCTGAAACTGCTCGAGGCCGGGCTCGAGGACATTTCCATCAGCCGCGCCGGGCAGTCGTGGGGAATACCCCTCCCGGACGTTCCCGGCAGCGTCGTCTACGTCTGGTTCGACGCGCTGATAAACTACGCCGCCGCGGTCGGGTTCGGGACTGACTACGATCTCTTCGCGAAGTGGTGGCCGGCCGATCTACACGTGATCGGCAAGGACATCACGCGGTTCCACACGGTGATTTGGCCCGCCATGCTGATGAGTGCCGGCCTGCCGGTGCCGCGGCAGGTGTTCGGCCACGGATTCATGTCGGTTGACGGCCAGCGTATGAGCAAGACGCTGGGCAACGTCGTCGATCCGGCCGACGCTGCGCGCAGGTTCGGCGTCGATCCGCTGCGCCTGTACCTGATCAAGGAAATCACATACGGCGGCGATGGTGACTTCTCGTGGACGCGCTTCCAGGAGCGCTACAACGTCGATCTCGCGAACAACCTCGGGAACCTCGTGAGCCGCATTGCCGCGATGGCCGAGAAGTATCGCGGCAGCCGGCTCGCGCCCGCAGAAGCTCCGGGGCGCCTGCCGGAAGTCGCCGCGACAGCGCTGCGCGACTACCGTGATTCGATGGAACGGTACGCACTCGAAGCGGGAGCCGCGGCCGCGTTCCGGATCGTGGACGCCGCAAACGAATACATCGCGGCGACGGAGCCGTGGGCGCTCGCGCGTGATGAGAAGAACGCGTCGCGACTGAGCCAGGTGCTCTTCGACGTCGCGGAAGCCGTCCGCGTCGCCGCGATTCTGCTGCTGCCGATCATTCCGAAATCGGCCGCCGAGATCCTGCGACGCGTGGGAGAGACGATGGATGTCGGATCGATCCGGCTCGAACACGCGACATGGCGCAACCACGGCGACCGAACGATTCACAAAGGGGAAGCGCTCTGGCCGCGGATCGACCCACAGACCAACGCTAACAGGCCACAGACCAACACATACCAACACAGTTCTCGGAGTACAGATGTGACCGATCAACCCACCACGCCAGCGACACCCGCCGCTGCACCAGCGACACCGGCGGCGCCGACCGACAACCGCATTACGATCGACGAGTTCCTGAAGATCGATCTCCGTGTCGCGAAGGTTCTGGCCGCCGAGAAGGTGCCGAACTCCCGCAAGCTGATGAAGCTGTCGATCGACGTTGGCACCGAGCAGCGCACGCTCGTGGCGGGGATCGCGGAAGCCTACGAGCCGGAGCAGCTGGTGGGGAAGACGATCGGCATCGTGTTCAACCTGAAGCCGGCGAAGTTGATGGGCATCGAGTCGAACGGGATGATCCTCGCCGCGAGTCCCGAAGGTGGCAAGCCGGTCCTGGTCGCCTTTGACGGCGACATCGCCGCGGGCGCTCGCATTCGGTAATGCGTGCGAGCGTAGCGAGTGAGCCACGACACCGCCCGCCTTCGCGCCGCAGGCGCTTCGGCGCGTCCGCCGTAGCTTTAGCGGCGGCCGAAGCGGGGCCAGGGGCCCCGCGACGTGGCGTGTAGGGGGTCCGGGGGCGAAGCCCCCGAAGCTAAATGATCGACTCTCATTGCCACCTCGCCGATGAGGCGTTCGGCGGCGACTTGGATGACGCGATCGCGCGGGCGAAAGAAGCGGGGCTGACGTCGGCGCTCTGCATTCTCGGCGCCGGCGACGAGCCGGAGGCTGCGCGCGCAAGGAGCGTTTGGGAAAAGTGGACGGCG
>WNGB01033594.1_pt1 | contig 10334 bp, 9 predicted proteins | sample 5400681 | NCBI WGS metagenome assembly WNGB01 (sample SAMN13153367, study PRJNA577476) | soil metagenome | isolation source: 115 cm soil or saprolite under grassland replicate 2 | place: USA:California | collected 2016-06-15 | reverse complement strand
CGGGTAAAAGCACCGTGGCGGAGCGCCTGGCGCAGCGCATCCCTGTGACCGTCATCGCCGTCGGGATGCGCCTGCGCGCCGAAGCCCCCGGCGGCAGCCCGCTTGGCCAACAGATCCGCGCTCGGCTCGACCAGGGGCAGTTGATCCCCACTGATCTCATGCGCCAGCTCATCTACACCTGGCTGGCCACTGTGCCGCCCTCTCGCGGCTTTGTGATCGATGGCTACCCGCGATCGCTCGAAGAAGCCTGCGACCTGGACAGTATCCTCGCCAGCCTGCATCTGCGGCTTGATCTGGTCATCAACCTGGAAGTCTCACCCCGTGAGGCGCTGCGGCGACTGGCGGGGCGACGGATGTGCGCTGGGGGCAGCGAGCTATTCATGCTCCATATCGAAGACACCGGCGCGGTGCGCCGCTGCCTCTCCCGTGGCGGCCAACTCAGAGAGCGCGATGGCGACCGGCCGGAAGTCATTGAAGAGCGACTGCGCATCTATGCCCAGGAGACTCGTCCGGCGCTGGACTTCTATGCCCGGCGCGGCCTGTTGCGCTCGCTGGACGGAGAGGGGTCGCTCGAGGCGGTAACGGATCGCGTGCTGGCGCTGGTGCATGGCGCTGTAACGTAAGCTCAACTCACAGATCGTTCAACTGCTCGACTTGCCGGCTGAGCCGCTCAAGCGCCGCGCGAGATCGCGCCGCTGTGGAGCGATCCGATCCTGATGGCAACTGTGCGAGCTTGCGCTCGATCGCGGCGGCCTGCTGGCGCTGGCGCTGGTTGAGCCAGCGCTGCTGGTTCAACCAGCGCCGCCACCCGGCGCCTGCCTGCGGCCCAAGCTGCTGCAGGTTGGCTTCCAGCGCGGCTTGATCCTCGGTGGCTACGTCCAGGCGCTGGCGCAGCGAGTTGAGCTGGCGCATCAATGTCTGTACGAGCGGCGCCAGATCTGGCAGTGTGTCAGCGCCGGTACGCCGCATCTGAAGCGCCGGATCTTGCAGTTGTCGGGTGACGCGCGGGGCTGCCTTGAGTGGATTAGGATGCGGCCCGGCTTCGGCAAGCTCCCATGCCAACTGGGCCACCTGCCGTGCCGCGTCGGGACGGCCGATACCGCGCGCGGCTTCGGTGAAACGCTGGAGTTCTTCCGAGTGCGCCAGCCAGTGCGCGATCTGGGCGACCAGCGCTGGCGGATCGGGTGTCCAGGCCCCTGCGCCCTGCTCCTGGATATAGCGCAGGTTGCCTTCTTCCTGGCCGGGAATCACGCCGTGGATCAAGAGTGGTTTGCCTGCCGCCAGCGCTTCGCTGATGGTCAGGCCGCCTGCTTTTGTCGCCACGACATCGGCGGCATGCATCAAGTCGGCAAGCGGCACAAATGCATAGATCCCGACCGGGATGGTCCATATGATGGTCTCAGGGCCACGATCAGCTACCGGGATGCCTGGCGTCGCAGCGCCCCGAAAATCGCTCCCCTAACAGCACGCAGCCCGGCAGGGTAGCCAGGGGAGCCTCGCCATCTGGCTGGTGCAGCGCCTTACTGTCTGCTGCGCTCCACGAGGGCGCCTGATACGCTGTCCGCAGCAGAAGCCGGCAGGTTACGAGGCGGCCTGTTTCGAGAAGCGTTTGAAGAGCGAACGATATGGATGCGCGTACCTTCCCCGCTTATGTGCGGGATGTAACAGAACAGAGCGATGTGCGGATGGGGATGCCGCTCCCGCTGGGAGCGCACGAGCAGGGTGACGGGGTTAATTTCGCCCTTTTCAGCCGTCACGCCACGTGGGTTCGGCTCGAGCTCTTCGACGCGCTCGACGATCCGGCCCCCAGGAGCGCAATCGATCTCGATCCTGCTCGGCATCGTACCGGCGACATCTGGCATGTGTGGGTCAGGGGCGTGCGCTCCGGCCAGCTGTATGCCTACCGGATTGAGGGCCCATATTGTCCTGCTGAAGGGCAGCGTTTTAATCCGCACAAACTGCTCCTGGACCCCTACGCCACGGCGATTACCCGCCGCGATAGCTGGGATTTCGGCCCGGCGCGCGGCTACGACCCTGACTCGCCGCTGCGCGATCGCTCCTTTTCTGCCCTCGACGACGCAGCGGCGATGCCCAGATGTATCGTCACCGGCGAGCATTTTGACTGGGAGGAGGATCGGCCACCCCGACATCCCTGGTCGCAAACGGTGATCTACGAGACGCATGTACGTGGCTTCACCATCCATCCCAGCTCGGGCGTCCACTATCCCGGCACCTACCGGGGATTGATGGAGAAAATACCGTATCTCCAGGCATTAGGCGTGACGGCCGTCGAGCTCATGCCTGTGCAAGAATTCAATGAGCACGACACGCTGCGCGTCAATCCCTTCACAGGCGAGCGACTGAAAAACTATTGGGGCTATAACCCGGTCGCTTTTCTCGCTCCGAAAGCCTCTTACAGTTGTTCTCGGGGGTTGGGACAGCAGAAGCTGGAATTCAAGGAGCTGGTCAAAGCCCTGCACCATGCGGGCATCGAGGTCATTCTCGACGTTGTCCTTAACCATACGGCTGAGGGGAATGAGCTTGGCCCCACCATTTGCTGGCGTGGCATCGACAACCGTATCTTCTATATGCTGGCGCCGGATCGGCGGTTTTATCGGGATTACACTGGCACCGGGAACACAGTGAACGCGAATCACCCGGTCGTGCAGGATCACATCCTCGATGCGCTGCGCTATTGGGTGATGGAGATGCATGTAGACGGCTTCCGATTCGACCTGGCCTCGGTGCTTGGCCGGGACGCCTCCGGCAAGCTGCTGCAGAACGCCCAGTCCTGGAGCGTATTGCCGAGGATCCTATTCTGAGCGAGGTGAAGCTCATCGCCGAGGCGTGGGACGCCAGCGGCGCGTACCAGGTGGGCAGGTTTTCGCGCTGCCGGTGGTCGGAGTGGAATGGACGCTATCGCGATGACGTGCGCCGGTTCTGGCGCGGCGACGCGGGCATGGTCGGGCTGTTCGCCAGCCGTATCTGCGGCAGCGCCGACATTTACCACAGCTCAGGTAAAGATGCGGGGAACAGCATCAATTTCATCACCTGTCACGATGGGTTTACGCTGAACGATCTGGTGAGCTATCGCTCCAAGCACAATGAGGCGAATGGCGAGCACAACCGCGATGGTATGGATGAGAACTACAGTGAGAACTATGGTGTGGAGGGCGACACGGACGATCCCGCCATTGAGGCGGTTCGGATCCGGCAGATCAAGAATTTTCTGCTGACCCTGTTGATCTCGCGCGGTGTGCCGATGCTGCTCGGCGGCGATGAATTTCGCCGGACCCAACGCGGGAACAACAATGCGTACTGCCAGGACAACCCGATCAGTTGGCACGACTGGACGTTGCTGGAACGCCATAAAGAGACCTACCACTTTACCCGCGCCATGATCGCTCTGCGCCGCGCTTACCCGGTCCTGAGCCGGGAGGAGTTTTACACCGATCGGGACATCGGCTGGTTCGATCCGGCTGGCATGCCGCCCAACTGGTTTGACCCGCACGAGCGGCGTCTGGCATGCCTGATTCGCGGGCGGGCTGAACCTGACCTGTATCTGATGTTCAATGCGGGAACTGATGCGCTCACGTTTGTCCTGCCGCCGCCGCGCGGCGGTTTCTGGCGGCGGATCGTCGACACCGCTCGTCCGATGCCGCACGATATCGGTGAGGCTGGCCAGACGGCGGCGCGCGAAACCCAGCAGATGTACCGGGTCGAGGCGCGGTCGAGCGTCATGCTGACAGCCGGTGTGTGAACGCGCGCGGGCAGTGCGCCGCATGCGCCTGCGCCGTTCGCGGTGGCCAGCGCGTGCTGTTGCTCCCACTGTTCGGTCGCCATGTCCTCGGCGCAGAGCACTTTGTAGCATCTTCCAAGCAGAACTACCGCCGGTTCTGGCAACTCCAGCCTATACCCCTACGTACTTCGCCTGCGCCTGCCGGATCGCGGGCTGCGCGCGATCGAGGTGCTGCGGAGCGCGGATAACCGCAAGGCCCTGGCCCCACACGGCCGCATCGGTGCGCTCCTCCGCTACGCCTACAGCCCACGGGAACAGCCTGATGGTGAACGTTAGCAGTCCGCTAATACGCCGCTAACATTGATCTAGCAATGCGGCGCCATTATCAAAATGGTGCATCCGCCAGGAACCTTGTCACGGCAGGGGAGGCACCAGGCGCGGGCTGACGGCCCACGCCTGGTGCCCCACCCACACCCGTCGTGCCGTGAATCTGCTGGATGCGCTACTACAACACAGGCGCAGGCGCATACGCCAGCGACGATGAATGGAGGTGCCCAATGAAAACAGATGCGCAGCTGCAGCAAGACGTGCTGAATGAGTTCAAGTGGGATTCGCGGCTCCAACCGAACGAGATTGGCGTCGCGGTGAAAGATGGGATCGTCATCCTGACCGGCTACACCAATAGCTATAGCAAGAAGGTCGTGGCCGAGCAGGTTGCCAAGCGCGTCGCCGGTGTCAGTGGGGTCGTCAACGAGATTCAGGTCCGGCTCCCAGGTTCCAGCGAGCGCACCGACGTAGACATCGCGCGCGCCGCGGTGGATGCGCTGGCATGGCGGGTGAACCTGCCGCGCGATCGAATCAAAGTGGTTGTCCGCAAAGGCTGGGTGACGCTCGAAGGCGAGGTCGACCGGTACGACCAGTGCGAGGAGGCCGAACAGGTCGTGCGCGAACTGACCGGCGTGACCGGCGTGACTAACCTGATCATTGTGAAGCCGGGGGTGGTTGCTGAAAATATCAAGGCGCAGATCGAGGAAGCCTTCAAGCGCAGCGGCGAGATCGATGCACAGCGAATCACCGTTGAGGTGCAGGGCAGCAAAGTGATCTTGCGCGGGCAGGTTCGTTCGTGGGCGGAGCGTGCGGAAGCTATGCGTGCCGCCTGGCGCGCCCCCGGTGTGACAAGCGTCGAAAATCGTATCGAGGTTGTTCCGTGAGCGGAAGCGTGCATCCGACGGTGCAGCCCAATCACTCAATCGGAAGATAAGGAGGTTTCACCTATGAGCACCCGTTATTTCGACCTACGGCCGTTGGACTACGTGGCGGCAGAGCTCTCTGCGCTCTGGTGGTTCTATCTCTCGCAGGGCGTCGCCCTGATTCTGCTCGGCATCGCGGTGGTCATCTGGCCGGAGTTACTGACGTTTCTGGCCGCAGCGTTTTTCATCGCCATCGGCATCGTGCTGATCACGCTTGGCTGGCGCGTGCGGCGCGTCAAACGCGGCTATGAAGATCTGAAGCGGTCGATTCTTGAAGCCTGATGGTGTAGCATACTATGCCAGCCGTGCGCAGGGTGACGAGATATGTCCACGACTACTCCCGCAACCGAATCAGCTGAACGGCGCGACTCGATCTGGCAGGAGATCCTGGGTCTCCTCAATCGCGGGCCGGCGGAACTGCTGCCGTTCGAGGAGGTGCGGCAACGGCTCAAGCTGCGCCCGGGCCTGTTCCGCGGCCTGCAGCATATCCCGCTGGACCGCGTCATTGGCAGCGTCGGGCGCTATCACGAGTTCAATCGCGCCTTTCTGCCGCGCCGAGCGGACGATCGCTGGCGGCGAATCAACTCGCTCTGGCAGCGCGGCGCGAGTCTGCCGCCAATCGAGGTTTACAAGGTCGGCGACGTCTACTTCGTGAGCGATGGCAACCACCGCGTCTCCGTCGCGCGGGCCAACGGCGCTACCCACATCGAAGCCTACGTCACCGAGTTCCACAGTCCGGTGTCGCTGGACGCGGAGACCGACCTGGACGACCTGATCATCAAGCAGGAGCAGGCCGAATTTCTGGAGCGCACCCGGCTGCCGACGCTGCGCCCCGGCGCGCGGATTGAACTGACGGTGCCGGGCGGCTACCGCCAGCTCCTGTACCTCTGGATCAGCCGCCACCAGTGGGAGCTGCGCGAGCGCTACGGCGCGTACACGGTGGATGCCGACCTGGCGGCCGCGGACTTCGCGGCGCACCAGGCGGACCGCCCGCTGCTCAGGGCCCGCCGGCTCGCCCGCGACGCGCTCGCGCGCATCGGCAGCGCAGTGCAGCACCTCGTGCCACCCACGACCATGCTCCCGGTGGTTGTACCGGCCCGTATTGCGCGCGTCAACGCGTTGCCGGCCACATGGCGGCGGCGCATCTACCGGCTCACGCTCCCCAATGCGTTGCTTGCCATGCATGGGATCGATCCGATCACGCTGGCCGGCATGGATGGCCAGCTCGCGGTGCTGTTCGATGACCAGGCTGGCCGCCAAGTTGCAACGATCACTGTCAGCGTGCCAGAATGTGACGATCCGCTGCTGTCGCTCGGGCTCGCCGACGACCCACAGGGGCGGCTCCACCTGACGCACCTGGTCAGCTATCGCCCGGATGCGCCGCGCTACAATATAGACCGTACCGAGAATGGCGTCCCCCTGGAGCCTGGCGTCCGCAACCAGACGGCCGAGACCGCAGCGCTAGCCGCCGGGCTTGCGCCAGGGCAGGTCCGGGCGCCGACCGATGTCCACCCGGCAGTGCTGGCGCAGGTCGAGATGCTCGCCGCCGCACTGGGCCACCCGCTGTTCCTGGCGCGCCCGCGCTTCTATCACGAGGCCGTGTTTCTTGAACGGCAGGGCTTCAGCTACACCTGGGGCGAAGACTGGATGCGCCAGCTCGACCAGCGCTTCCGTGCGGGCGAGCTGGCGGCGCGGCTGGACGGAAGCACGCCGTTTCGCCAGCCGGCGGCGGCCGAAAGCATTCGCGGGCGCAGCTGGGCAGTGTACGATGGGATTCTGGAAGAACCATGGCCGGATCTGTGGATGTATAAGCTCGTCGGCCGATCCGCGGAGGTTGATACCTTTCCGGACGGTGTGTGGTAATGGAGATAGTTCGCGAGGTCCACCGTTTTCGTGTCCCACTACGCGATCTCGGGCGGCAGCCGATCACCCTCTTCGCGCGTTCAGCACGCGGGCGGTGTGGCGTAAGTCACGCGCCGACCGGGTTTCCGAGTACGCAGCCCTGCCAGAGGTCAGCACGTTGGGTCTGCGGCCTGCAGAGGCAGGCCGGCCAGGCGCGATGCTCGACCATCTGGCGAGTGCTACCTCTCTGCATGACTAGTACGACACCTGGCTGTGTGCCCGATGCGATGGAGCACGATGCCTGATTTGCTCTTGTTCGCAGTCCTCGGCGAGACCGTGTGGGGAACGTTACTTTATTCGCACTGCGTCTGTCAGCGTGCGCGCGTGTGGTCTCAATGCACGATGCCTGCCCGCATTCGGCATGAGCGAGTCGATCGCCAGCTCGGTGCTGCTGCCAATGGCGTTAGCGATGGCGATCGGCTTGCCGCTGTCGCGATGGCTGCTTGACCGTGTTGGCTGGTGCATGGGCATGCGGATCGCCGGCGGCCTGGCGGCCGCCGGGAAGCTAGAATGAAAGCGAACTCACGTGCATGAGGAAGAAGCCAAACACGTGATCGCCGAACTGACCCGGCTCATCAACTACCATGACTACCAGTATTATGTGCTGGACGACCCGGTGATCGCAGACGCCGAATACGATGCCCTGCGCCAGGAATTGAACGCGCTGGAGGAGCAGTATCCGCACCTGGCGCAGCCCGATTCGCCCAACCGGCGGGTCGGCGCTCCTGGCGCCGGCAGCGCCGGTTTTCCCGCCGCGCACCACGCGATCCCGATGCTCAGCATCGACAGCGTCTGGCATGAGGATGCCGTGCGCGCGTTTCATCAGCGCGTTCGCCACGCGCTGAACACCGCGCTGGTGAGCTATGTCTGCGAACCCAAATACGATGGCCTGTCGTGCGCGCTGCGCTATGAGCAGGGCCTGCTGTGCCGCGCGGCGACGCGCGGCGACGGGTATCAGGGCGAAGATGTGACGCCGAACGTGCGCGCGGTGCGCTCGATCCCGTTGCGGCTGCTGGCCGACCCCCGCCCGTGGTCGAAGTGCGCGGCGAAGTCGTGATGGCCAAAGCTGACTTCGAACGACTCGATCAGGCGCAGGCGCACGCCGGGCGCCCGCTGTTCGCCAACCCACGCAACGCCGCCGCCGGCTCGCTGCGGCAGCATGATCCGCATATAACGGCGCGCCGCCGGCTGCATTTTTACGGCTGGGGCATCGGCCAGACGCAAGGCTGGCAGCCCGCGACCCAGTGGGAGGTGCTCCAGTGCCTCGCTGCCTGGGGATTCCGGGTGGCCGCGCACATCGGGCTCTGCCCGTCGATTGATGAGGCGCTGGCATACTACCGCGAGTTGGCCGGCGTGCGCGACCATTTGCCCTTCGAGATCGATGGCGTGGTGATCAAGGTGAATGAGCTGGCATGGCAAGCGCACCTAGGCACCACGGCGCGCGCGCCGCGCTGGGCTATCGCGTACAAATTCGCCCCCCGCGAAGCGACCACGCGGGGGCGCGACATTGTGCTCCAGGTCGGACGCACCGGCGTAGTGACCCCGGTTGCGGTGCTTGATCCCGTCAATATCGGCGGTGTCACGGTGGAGCGCGCCACCTTGCACACGGTGGGCCGCGTGCGTCAGAAAGCTATCCGCATCGGCGACACGGTGATCGTGCAACGGGCCGGCGACGTGATCCCCGAGATCGTTGCTCCGGTTGCCGCCCTGCGGACCGGGCGGGAGCGGGTGTTCCAGCTACCGGCCGCCTGCCCGGCCTGCGGCGCGCCGCTGCGGCAGGATGGCGCGTACGTGCGGTGCCCAAATGCCGCCTGCCCGGCGCAGCTCCAGCAGCGGGTCGTGCAACTGGCCGCGCGGCAGGCCTTTAACATTCAGGGTCTGGGCGAGCGCGTCGTGGCGCAACTAATGGCGGCGGGGCTGCTCACCAGCCCGGCGGATGTGTTCAGGCTGCGCGCCGCTGACCTGGCGCAACTCCCGGGCTGGGGGCCCAAACGCGCGCGGCAGCTGGTGGATGAAGTGGAGCGGCACAAACACATCCGGCTGGCCAACTTCATCACTGCGCTCTCGATTCCGCGCGTGGGGCCGCGGGCGGCGCAGGTGCTCGCGGATCGCCTGGGCAGCCTGGCGGCGCTGCAGCAGGCCACCGTTGCGGATCTCGCGGCCATTCCGGGGGTCGGCCATGCGGGGGCGTTGAGCATCAGCGCCTTTTTCCGCGAACCGCACAACCAGCGTCTCATCCAGGAGCTCCTATCAGCCGGTGTGGTGATTGATGAGCATGGGCCAGCGCAAAGCGGCATCGCGGAAACAACCAGAGCGGCGCCCGATCGTACAAGCGTCGAGCGAGGCGAGCAGTAGATGCGCGCAACGTCGGAAACCTGGCAGATCGCGGGGCGAGCAGTGCGCGTGACCCATCTCGACAAGCTCTACTGGCCCGAGGATGGCGTGACCAAGGGCGATATGCTGCGGTATTACCTGCATGTCGCGCCCATGATGCTGCCGTATTTGCTGAATCGTCCTGTCACGCTGCGCATCTTCCACAACGGGATTCACGGTCCTTCCTTCTACCGGCGCGACCGCCCCGCACATGCGCCTGCTTGGCTGCGGAGTGTCGGCTACCAGCCCGAAACGACGCAGGAGACCATTCAGCTCCCTCTGATTGACGACGCGGCTGGGTTAGTGTGGCTGGCCAATCAGGGCAGCATCGAATTCCACGTCTGGATTTCCCGGCTGCCCGACCTGACGCAACCGGACCAGGTCCTGTTCGATCTGGATCCCGGCGATCAGGCCCAGTTTGCCGATGTTCTGCGGGCAGCGCTCTACGTGCGGGAGGCGCTGGAGCGCCTGGGCTTGCAGGCATATGCCAAGACTAGCGGTGGCCGGGGCCTGCACATCTGTCTCCCCCATCTGCCCGCGTTGTCATGATTCGCGGTGCGGTCTGCGCATGGATGCTGTGCTCTGGTCGCGATGCGTACAGCACAGCTATCTCATGGCGCTCAATATTGCTCCCTGGCGCCAGCGATGTACCCGCCGGCGATCTTGGCTATGCTCGCCGTGCTGCAGCCACGCGTCGTCCCAACGAGGCCGCTGCGAATATCGCGAGATTATGGAACGCGACCGCAGCGCACCAGGATGCGCGCCCACCTGCGCCGCGCCGATCCGTCGATCGGGACCCATCTAATGAAATGCTAACGCGTCACTAACACGATGCTTACACAGCTGGCCCATGGAGAGGACACGTACGCAAACACTTGGCAAATCGAGCCATAGCTTCAAGTATAAGAAAGGAGGACTACACCATGTCCCAAAACATCACTGAAGTCTTGTTGTGGCTGTTTGTCATGAACCTCGGCATTGCGTTCGGCGCCGGGCTCTACGAGATCAGGATTGTTGTGGCCCCGTGGATTGACTCGGTGTTGCGCGGCGAACCCGCGCGCTTTCCCGAC
>WNGB01031992.1_pt1 | contig 10334 bp, 3 predicted proteins | sample 5400681 | NCBI WGS metagenome assembly WNGB01 (sample SAMN13153367, study PRJNA577476) | soil metagenome | isolation source: 115 cm soil or saprolite under grassland replicate 2 | place: USA:California | collected 2016-06-15 | reverse complement strand
CCCGCGCCGGTGTTGTCGGTGAGAAGATTCCCACTGACCGACGTGGCTGCGTTGGTGGTATAGGTGTTGTCCCGGGCGGTGGGGGCATCGTTGCGACCGTTGATGGTGATGGTCACATTGGCAGTGCTGGTAGCGCCGTTGACGTCGCGGATCGTGTAGGTGAAACTGTCCGTTGTGCTCTGACCCACAGGCAGCGCGTTGAAGGTTGCCGACGTCGTCGGGTCGTAGCTCATCGTGCCGTTGGCCGCAACCGTGAGCGTGGCCCCCGAGGCCAGCACGAAGGCGCTGCCCACGTTGGCGGCATTGCCGTTGACCGCGCTGACGACGAGAGTAGCTGTTTCTCCGGTATCGGGATCGCTGTCCACGCCAGCCCCAGTGTTGTCGGTGAGAATGTTCCCACTCACCGCCGTGTCCTCGTTGGTGGTATAGGCATTGTCCTGGGCGGTCGGAGCATCGTTGCTCCCATTGATGGTAATCGTCAGCATGCTTGAACTGCTCGACGATCCGTCCGAAGCCGTGTAGGTGAAACTGTCCGTCAAGATCTGGCCGACGGCCAGCGCCTGCACCGCGGGGTTCGCATTGTTGAGCGCATAGCTGTAGGTGCCGTTGCTGTTGATCGTGACGCTGCCGAAGGTGCCAGTCACCGCGACCCCCACCTGGGCCGACACACCGTCCACCTCCGACACCGTGAGGATTGTCCCCGTGTCCACATCCGTGTCGTTGGTCAGGACGTTTCCTATGACCGGATTCGGAGGTGTGTCCTCCGTGACGGTATTCGTGTCCAGCTTCGCCACCGGCGCATCGTTGACTCCCGTAACCGTCACGATCAGATTCGCGGTGGCGAACCCTCCCTTTCCATTGCTGACCGTGTAGCTGAAACTGTCCTGGACCGTCTGGCCCGCTGCCAGCGCCTGCACTGCCGCCAGGGCGTTGTTGAGCGTGTAAGTGTAAGAGCCGTTGCCATTGATAACCACACTGCCATAGTTGCCACTGACGGAAACGCCGACATTGACTCCCTGGCCGTTGGCCGCGCTGACCGTCAACGTGTCGCCTTCGATGTCGCTATCGATGCCGAACCCATCGTTCTCCGTCAGGACATTGCCCGTGTCGGTCAGTGTCGTATCTTCCGTCACGGCAGCCGTGTTGTTCGTCGCGCTAGGTGGGTCGTTGCGGCCGTTGATTGTCACTGTCAACGTCGCAACGGAGGTGCCACCCTTGCCGTCGCTGGCCGTGTAGGTGAACGAGTCGGTCACTGTCTGGCCGCCTCGCAACGCCTGAACGAGGGCGCTCGCATTGTTGAGTGTGTAGGTGTAGATCCCGGTGCCATCAATGACCACGCTGCCATAGGTGCCATTGACAGCGGCGCCCACGTTGGCCGCCTGCCCGTTGACGGCGCCGACGGTCAGCAGGTCGTTGTCGGGGTCGCTATCCACACCGAAGCCATCGTCGTCGGTGATGACGTTGCCGGTATCTGTCGTTGGGCCGTCCTCGGTGACACTGGCGGTGTTGTTGTTCGCAGTGGGCCGCCGATTGAGGCTGACCACGCCGCGGTCGTCCTCGGTCGGGTCGTCATTCGCGGGGACAGAGTCCGGGTCGGGCAGCGGCGTCGGAGTGCTACCGCCGGATTGGTACACTTCGACCACCTCGGCGATGTTTGTCACCGAACCGGTGGCGTTGACCGTGGCGGTGATGTTCAGCGTGGCGCTGCCGCCGTTGCTCAAGCCGGAGGGGAGCGTCCACTGTCCCGAGGTGCTGTTGTAAGAGCCGGCGCTCGCGGTCGAGCTGACGTAGGTCAGCCCGAGTGGCAGGATGTCCTCGACGACGATTTGCCCGGTGGCATTGGGGCCGGCGTTCGCCAGGGTAAAGTGGAAGGTGACGGTGTCGCCCGGATTGACTTGCGGGGTGCCGCTAGGACTGCTCAACAAAGTCTCCGTCAACGACAGGTCAGCGTACTTGGCCGACCCCGGGATCGGCGCGGTCGCGGTCGCCCAGTCGTCCTCTGTCGCCGCGCCGTTGTTCGGAGTGGAATCGGGGTCGAGTTGATCGACGGCCACGATTTCCGCGACGTTCTGCAGTATCCCCGTGCCATTGACGGTATAGAAGATACGCAATATCCTGGGTGTGCCAACAGTCACGGTGCCAACATTCCAGATCCCGCTGAAGCGATCGTAGGCGCCGCCGCCATTGTCGGAGGCGTAGGTCACTCCCGCCGGCAGAACGTCGCGCACCTGGACGTTGGTCGCCACCTCTGGGCCGCTGTTGGTGACCGTGAGATCGAAGAAGTTGTTGCTCCCCTGCGATCCGGCGGTCTTGGTCAGGCTCAGGTCCGCCGGGCGGTAGGGCGTCACGCTGGCCTGATCGTCCTCGGCTGGATTGTTGTTGTTGGGGGTCGAGTCGGGGTCGGGTTGGTCGGCCGCGGTGACCTGGACCGGGTAGGCGAGCGTGCCCGTTGACAGCACGGTGCCAGTGATGGTGAGCGTGACGCTCGCTCCTTCGGCCAGGGTTGGCACGCTCCAGATACCGCCGCTGAAAGTGCCGGTGCCTGGCGTCACTGTCACCCCGGACAGGCCGGAGGGAATGGCCGCGCTCACCTGCACGCCAGTGGCGGTGTTCGAGCTGCCATTGATCGGCAGGTTGGTATTGGTCAGGGTGATCGTGTAGGTAAGTGTGTTGCCCACATTGACATTCGTCTGGTTGGCTGTGATGCCAAGACTCAGGTCCACGTCGGGCGGCCGGACCAGGGACACTGTGGCCTGATCGTCCTCGGTCGGGACGTTGTTGTTGGGTGTAGAGTCCAGATCCCCGCGGCTGCTGGCAAAGACCTCGGCGGTGTTCAGCAGACTGCCGGTGCCGTTGACGGTCGCCGTGATCTGCATCTGGGCATTGGCCCCACTGGTCAGCGTGCCGACGTTCCAGATGCCGGTGGCAGAGGAGTAGGTGTCGGTTGGGTCCGAGAAGGAGGCCGAGACGAAGGTGTAGCCGTTGGGCAGCAGATCCTTGACTTGCACGCTGGCGGCGTCGGCCGGGCCACTATTGGTCAGCGCCAGGATGAACGTCACGTTCTGGCCAGGATTCACCACGCCATCCGGGTCATCGCCGGTCTGCGTCAGCGAGAGGTCCGCCGGATCCTCTGCGCTGAATCGGACATAGTCAACGCCCTCGACGCCGGTGCCGAAATCACTGTTGTAGTGGAAACTGCTGCCTGAGAAGTCATAGATCATGCTGTTCAGGGAGCCCGTCCCCGTGCCGATGACTTTGACGGTGTACACGGAGGAGATGGGGTTCCCACCAGCCTTGCCCGTGGAAAGCGGCTGGTTGTAGGTCAGGGACGTGGGATCGTTGTCCCAGACCGCGGCGTCGGCATACATCCTGTCATTCGGGTTCGGGCCGTTGGGGTTGGGGACGGCGTAGGTCTGCGCCACGCTCAGGATCTGGAAGATGCTGCTGGGGAAGGTGGTCTCGAAGACCAGCTGCTCATAGCCGCCGGTGGCGGTCTTGCCGCTCACTCGAACGTTCAGCGTCTCGCCGACCACGACGCGCACCGGCTGCGGGTTGGCCGGATCGACAGGCGGCTTGCCGAGGACTGAAACCGAATCAACATTGTTCCGGTTCTGCGAGATCAGGTGTTCGACGAAGAGTTCGCGATTGGGCGGGGTGCTGAGGACCGTCTCGCCGCTGTTGGGCAACTGGTCGTTGCCGACGTCCTGGAACGCCTCGATGTGGTACTTCTGCACGGTCGTGTAGGCCGCCGAGGAGCGGGTAACAGAGACCGTGAAGTAGAAATCCTGGCTGGCACCCGGCGCCAGAGTCGCCTGCGTGAGCGTGGTGGCCCCGACCGGCGAGATCAGGGTGTTATTCGCACCGTCCTCGATGTAGCGGACGACCAGATTGGAAACGCCGGCGTTGTCCGCGGTGACCCGTGCGCCGATCAGGAACGCATTCGGACCGACGTTGACGTTGTTGGAGTCCAGACCGACGACATTCCAGCTGAGGGGGGTGATGCTCGCAACCGCGGGTGCGAGGCGGTCTTCCAGGGGATGGAGTGCCGGGTGGAAGCGGCAACGCTGGCCCGAGCGGTCCCGGGTCTGCCGTCGGCCTCGCGCCGCTGTGCCCGTCAGGGTGTTCCACAAGCCGCCAAGCCATCTCTTCAAGCGGGAACCAAGCATCATGAGTCTCAGGGGTTCGGGGAGCAATTCAGGTTTCAAACGAATCGGACGATGACACCCTTGGGGCGCACCGCAACCGGTAGCGCGCCGGCGTGGCGCGACTTTCTCAGAGAGCAATTCAGGAGGCAGAATGTTGGCCCGCGCCTCCGCTTAGAGACGTCAGAGCCAACAACAGGTGGGTGGACGTGGGTCGGGAGTTCCCCCTGGACAAGCGGTTTCCGCATCGGTTGTCCAGGGGACGAGCCTGCATGGTGGGTGAGCGCTGATCAGCCACGCCATTGTGGTGTTACCGTGCTGCACAACAGGAAGGGCCCGCCTTTGGGCATCCACAGACACATCGACCACAGGTGTTGACGGCATTCATCGAGCACGAAGCCCAACAACCTCGTCTGATGATACCAACCACCTCGCCCCCGAATCACCACGACGAAAGAGAGACATTCGGGACATTCACCATCGTTCATCTGCGGTCCGGGAGCATTGGTATGCCACTACTCTAGGTCACGTTTTCGATTCCGGCGCGAAAATCGACCCGTAATTGTCACGACGACGGAAGCCGCAGCCGAAGGCCAGGACTTCCTGGAGCGTTGTTTCGCAACTCCCCCTGCGGTAGACTGATCCTTCATCCCGGGCGTGCCGCTTGCCTTGTAACATCGGGCAGGGCGCCCGGTACTGTTCTGACAGGGAGATCCGCGGTGGGTGGGGGCTTCGCCGACCTGCTGGCGCGCGGACGGCAAGGGGACCAGGAAGCGCTCAACGAACTCTTCGAGCGCTGGCGACCCCTGCTGCGCTTGCAGGTGCGCCACACGTTGGGCCGCGACCTCGCCGCCCGCGTGGACACGTCCGACGTCCTCCAGGAGACCTTGACCCAGGCGTTCCGCGATCTGATGCAGTCGCTGGCCGGCACGCTGGCGTACATGGCTCCAGAACAGGCGCGCGGCCAGGGTGAACGTATCGACCCGCGCACCGATGTATTCGGCCTGGGGGCGGTCTGCTATCACTTGCTCACCGGCCATCCGCCCCACCAGGCGGCAAATCGAGACCTTCTCCTGGAAGCCGCCAAGGGTGGCGACATCGTCCCGCCGCGGCAGGTGACGCCGACGGTGCCGGCCGCGCTGGAGGCCATCTGCCTGCGTTGCCTCGCAGCGGACCCCGTGAACCGTTTCCAGTCCGCGGCCGAACTGGCTCAGGCGCTGGATCGCTGGCTCCGCCGCCGCCGGCGCTGGGCGATTCCCGCCGGGATTGCTGCCGGCCTCCTCGTGGCTGCTTTCGGGGTGTGTTGGGGGCTGGGCCTGTTCTCCAGCGATCCGCCACACCCGGCCCCGCCTCCGCCAGCCTTGACGAACGACCAACAAGAGGGCGTCGAGAAGGCCTCGCCGGGACGCTCCTTGCACCGCGACTTTGACCTCAAGGTGCGTCTCGTCGTGAGCGGCAAGCCGGTGCCGGTGCGGGAGCAGGCGTACCATTTGGCGGACGGTCAGGAAATCACCTTCGAGTTCGAGCCGGCCTCCTCGTGCTACCTGCGGCTGCTGCAGGTCACCAGGAACGGCGAAGTCGTCAAGCTCTTTCCCAATCAGTGGGACAAGGATCGGCGTTTCGAGGGCGGGAAGAAGCATCGCCTCCCGGGGGAGGATGACGAAGCAGTGTACACCGCCGCAGCCTCACCGGGTCGCGAACATCTCCACTTCATTGCCTCGACGCAGCTGTGGAAGGAAGAACCCACGAACCCGAAGCAGTCCGCCGGGCCCTTCGCGGTGTTCCCGAAAGACTTGGACAAGGACGGAACCCCGAAGGTGCTGTCCGAGTTCCGGGATATCCAGGTAAAGCGGCGGACGGTTCGTCTGTCCGAGGTGATCCTGCCGGTCGAGGTTTCTGGCCCGGGTGCAAAGTGATCCTTCAGGAGATATCGAGCCATGCGCTCTGCTTGCTGGATACTGTCGCTGGCGCTCGGCAAGGACGGCTTGCTCGGCCGCGCTCTCGCCCTCGGCGCCGTTGCCGACGTCCGCATCGCTGTCCACCTCCCCGCGGCGAAAGAGGCTCGCGGGGTCGTCCTGCAGTTTCAGGACGAGAAGATCATCGCCGGCCGCATCGCCTTCTACGGCCTCGGCGCCCGCGCCTACTTGGCGAACCTGACGGGCAAGGAGAAAGACGTCCTGCGCTACGACAGCCCCGGCGCGGCGGTCTGGCACGTCCGGGTCGAATACCGGCACGGGGTCGTGCGTGCCCGGGCGTGGGTGGAGGGGACGAAAGAGCCCGACGCCTGGGCCACCGCGCGCTACACCGGCGAGTCGCTGCGCCAGCCGGGGGCAGTCGTGTTGCTCGTGGCTGGCGCGCTCCAGGGCGGCACGGTGAACCGCCTGGAGGTAACGAGCCGGCCCAAGGAAGCTCCCTGGAGCGACGAACAACGCCAGGCGAAGCGCGTCCTGGACCAGTTGCACCGGACCGTGCGGGGACTCAATGACAAGGGCAAGGTTGTCGAGGCGGTGGGGAAGGCACGGGAGTACCTGGCCCTGTCCACAAAGGCGTTCGGCGCGGAGCACCCACACACGATCACAGGGCTGCACAACCTCGGCGTGCTTGAGCATCAGGCCGGTGAACTGCTGCGTGCCCGACAGCACTTCCTCACCGCCGTCGAAGCCGACCGCCGCATCTTCGGGGATGATCACCCGGAAACGGCTGTATCGTATGCCAACCTCGCCACGTCCTACCTGGCCCTCGGGCAGTTCGCCGCCGCCAGGGAGGCGGTGCAACAGGCGCTGCGTATCAACCAGATAGTCCTTGGCGAGGACCACGAGCAACAGGCTCCGGTCCTCAACACGTACGCCGAACTGCTGCTCCGGCAGGCCGACTGGGAGGGAGCGCGAAAGCAGCTGGAGCGTGCCCTGGCATTGCTTCAGGCACACGGCAGGGCAAAGTCCGTCGAAAGCGCGCGGAGCTTTCTGAACCTGGGCGCGCTGGCGTTCGCCCTGGGGAACTATCCTGTTGCCCTCGAACACCAGACGAAAGCCCTCGCGCTGTTCTCCACAGTCTACCCGGAGACGCACCCGCGCATCGCCCTTTGCCTGGAGCACTGCGGCGAGAGCCTGGCCCTACTCGGGCGAGCGCCGGAGGCGCAGCAGACGTTCGCCGGGGCGCTGGCCATCTACAAGGATCACAAGTATTCCCTCGATGCCGCGCGGTGCCTGGGCCGCATGGGCGCCAACGCTCTGCGGCTGGGCAACGACACCCAGGCCCAGGACTGCCTGCTCCAGGGGCTCGAACAACAGCGCCGCCTCCTCCCCGCCGAGCATCCGGACCTGGCCCTGACGCTGAGCACGCTGGCGCTGCTTTACGAGCGCCGGGGCAACGACGCGGCGGCCCAGAAATACCTCGCCGAGGCGCTGCGGTTGCAGACCCGTGCCCTTGGTCCCGAACATTCCGAGACGGTCGCAACACTGGCGGGGATCGGCCACCTGTTGTGCCGTGCGGGCAAGCCGGCAGAGGCGGAACCCCACTTCCGCCAGGCCCTGGCGATCTGCCGCAAGGTACATGGCGAGGAGCACCCGCAGACTGGTCTGGCGCTGAACAATCTGGCGATCGTGCGCAGTCAGCGCGGCGCGTTCGACGAGGCGCGGCAACTGCTGGAAAAGGCCCTGCAAATCGCAAAAAAGCACACCCACCAGGGGCTGGAGGCGCCCGAGGTCGCCATTCCGCTCAGCAATTTGGGGCTCGTCCACGTGCAGGCTGGTAGGCCCGGCGAGGGGTGGCAGTACCTGGCCGACGCTTCCGGCATCTTCGCCCGGCTGACGGCGCACCTGCTGCTCGCCACCGCCCAGCGCGAGCACGCGACCATCCTGGCGCGCCAGCGGCACAACCTGAACGTGTTGCTGAGCCTGGCCGAGCGAGCGCCGGCGCTCGCTCGGCAGCGGGCCGGCGAACTGCTGCACGCCGTGCTGGACTGGAAAGTGCTGAGCGGCCGCGCCCTGGTGATCCGCCAGGAAGTGCTCGCGCTGGCGGACAACGCCCAGGCTTCCGAACTCGATGCCCAGCTGAAGGTGGTACGGCCTCAACTCCTCCAGGAACTGGCCTGGGGGTCGCCAGGAGCGTCGAACGTCGCCCAACGGAAGCGGATCGCCGCCCTGGTCGAGCGGCACGACGAACTCGAGCGGCAGCTCGCCCTGACTGTCGGCAGAGGCTACGAGCGCTGGCAACAAACACAATACGCCACCCCGGCCGAGGTCGCCTCCTGGCTGCCTGCCGGCGCTGTCCTGCTCGATCTGGTGCGCTACGAGCGGATTGACTTCCAGGCGCCGGCGGCGAAACGGCCCCGTGTCCCCTGTTACGCGGCATGCATCCTCGTGCCGGAAGCGAAAGGGAAGCCGGCAGTTCATCACGTTGCCCTCGGGCCGGTCGCCCCACTGGATGAAGCCGTCAGTGCGTGGCGGACCGCTGTCCAGCAGGGCAAGACCGACCCGACAGCCGAGAAGGTTCTGTACGAGCGGCTCTGGAAACCACTCGTAAAGGTGCTGCCGAAGTCCACGACCCGGCTGCTGATCCCCCTGGAGGGCAACTCGCCCTGCTGCCCTTCGAGGCCCTGCGCTTGCCCGACGGGCGTTACCTTGTGGAAGTGTATGCGTGCAGCTATGTGGGCAGCGGCCGTGACCTGGCGCCGCGGTTGCCGGTGGCTCGGCTTGGCCCGTCGGTCCTGTTCGCCGACCCCGATTACGATCTTCCCCCTGCCGGCAAGGCGAAGCCGTCCGCCGCGAAGCACGACGAGGAAGACGAGAAACTCGTCTTCACCCGCCTGAAAGGGTTTGCCGCCGAGGCCAGGGCGGTCACGCAAGCCTGGCAGGCGGCGCGGGGCGGCGAGCCGTTGCAGCTGCACCAGGACAAAAAGGCGGAGAAAGCGGCGCTGCGGTCGGTCACCCGGCCGCAGTTGCTCTACTTCATCACGCACGGGTTCTTTCTCGACGAGGCGAGCAACCGTTTCGACAAGGACAGCCGCAGCGTCGTCGTGGCTCAGGGCTCGAAGTTGCGGTTGCCGGACTACCGCGAAGATCCCCGGCTGCGCAGTGGCCTGGCTCGCGCCGGCGCCAATCATGCCCGCGAGCGCGCCGCTCGGGGGCAGAGCGACGGTCTGTTGACCGCGCTGGAAGTGCAGGATCTCAACTTGCTCGGCACGGAGTTGGTGGTGCTGTCGGCGTGTCAGACGGGGCTCGGGACGGTGCAGGTCGGCGAGGGCGTGATTGGGCTGCGGCGAGCGTTTCAGCAGGCGGGGGCGCGCACCGTGGTCGCGTCGCTATGGAAGGTGCCCGACCGCGAAACCGCCGAGTTGATGGGGCGCTTCATGAAAAGCTGGCTTGGCGGCAGACCTCCCGCCGAGTCCTTGCGGCAGGCCCAACTTGAATTGATCGCGCAGCTGCGTGCCGAGTCCGATGCCCAGCGCCGGCAAGCTCCGCCGTTGTGGTGGGCCGGTGTCATCTGCCACGGGGCGTTGCGCTGAGAGGAAACCCACGTGATCCGGATCGCGGCGCAGCAGGTCGAGGGTGGGATCCTTCGTGAGGACCGTCCTCGCTGCCGCTTCGGGTTCCCAACCCTCCCTTGCGATGGTCCCTTGGTGGCTGTAACTTTATGGCGAGCGGCGCGGCGTCAGCCCGCCGGTAAAGCTTTACCGGCGGGCTGACGCCGCGCCGCTCGCCTCCTTCTGTGAGTGGTTCTGGCGCCCCAGGATGCACAGGCGCTTCCGGGCTGCCTCCGGGCCGTTGCCGGCGGCGCTCAGGGCGAGCACCTTCTCGGACCGGCTCACCCCCAAGGCACGGGCCGTCCGCTCTACCGATCCCACGGGAAGGTCATCGTCGGCCGGTTGACGTAACGTCTCATCCGCAGGACTAGGCGACCGCCGCAGCCGGGTGCCAACCGCACCGTCAACGTCGCGCCGTCTACCGGAATCGCCTTGCCGTCTCTCTCCTCCGCGACGAACCGATGCTCCCCGTAGGCGCCCGCCTGGATCACCACCGTTCGGGGATCGACCTGGTTCACATTCACCAGGGTCACCGTCACGCTGTCCGCGGTCATCCCTTCGACCAGGGCGGCGACGTCCTCGGGCATGCCGGCGCGGCGCCTGTCCGGGTCGAAGTAGCGCAGCCGGCTGTGCAGGGCGCTGCCGCGCCGCCCCGGCGGCACGCCGCC
>WNGB01014906.1_pt1 | contig 10334 bp, 9 predicted proteins | sample 5400681 | NCBI WGS metagenome assembly WNGB01 (sample SAMN13153367, study PRJNA577476) | soil metagenome | isolation source: 115 cm soil or saprolite under grassland replicate 2 | place: USA:California | collected 2016-06-15 | reverse complement strand
GGTGAGCGATGCTGTGCGGCAAGCCTAGGATAGGCCACAGGGCGCTGTCAAGGTCCAACTCCGCGCCAGCAATGGCCCCGGCGCCCTCCTATCCCTTCCGATCCGGGCCCGCACTGTCAATGCTTATACGTAGGAGCACGCGCCGCTCACGCTCCATGGCACGGCGGTAGTCATCCCAATCAGCATGCTCGCCAGCAATACGGCGATAGTAATCGACGAGCGGTTCCATGGCGTCGGGCAAGGCGAGCACCTCCGTAGTGCCGTCAATCTGCACCCATGGACCGTAGAACGCCTCCACAAACACGCACAGGGAGGCACGCGGGTCGCGGCGCAGGTGACGCGTTTTGTAGGCAGTTTCGCGGCTGCTGACGATGGCGCGGCCAGCGGCATCGACGCCCACGGTGACAGGCGACATTTGCAGACGGCCATCGCGTCGCCGCGTGGTGAGGACAGCGCAGTGGTGGGTAGCGAGGAATTGTCGGGCTTCAGCGAGATCCATGGTCTGTGACCCCTTGGTATAGTGTTAAGGCGCGGCATAGCGCTGTACAGGGTATGGGGTCGCCACCGCGGCACGACACGCGGCAGCGAGATAGGGAGAAAGCTGCTCGGCGAGCGTCCAGGCGGCCTGGTTCTGCGTCCGGATACGGTCAGCGGCAGCCTGGGCCTGGGCTCGCAGGTGCGTTTCGTCAATGGTGCGTACTTGCCCATGTTCGAGCACGACGCGACCATCTACCAGAACCGTGTCAACATCGGCACCCGTTTCGGCGTAGACGAGGGCGTTGAGCGGATGATTGAGGGGCCGCAAAAACACGGAATCGGCACGCAAGAGCACGAGATCGGCTTTATAGCCCGGGGCCACCGCCCCAAGCGCATCAGCCATGCCGAGGATCCGGGCACTCCCGCGCGTCGCCAGTTCCCAGGCCGTCTGGGCGCCGAGCCAGCGCGCCGGCTCGTGGGGAAAGCGCACCTTACCCACCAGCGCCGCAAAGCGCATGGCCTCGAACAGATTGAGATTATCGGAGCTCATCGCGCCGTCGGTCCCCAGGCCGACCGTAAGACCCTGCTCGACCATCTCGCGTACTGGGGCAATGCCACAGCCCAGCTTGAGGTTACTCGCCGGGTTGTGCGCCACTGCAGCCCCAGCGTCTGCTAGCTGGCGGATGTCGTCGTCCGTGAGCCAGACACCATGGGCGCCGACGAAGTGGGGTCCCAGAGCGCCAAGCTCGGCGAGATGGCCCACCAGGGTCTTGCCCCAGCGGTGCTGGCTGGCGATCGCCTGGACTTTGGATTCGGCCAGGTGGGTATGCAGACCAACGCCGTAGTCACGTGCGAGGCGTACACAGCCCGTGAAAAAGGCATCGCTGCATTGACCAGGGATGGTCGGGGCAACGGCCACGCTGATGCGCCCAGAGGCTGTTCCATGCCAGCGCCGGACCGTCTCCGCGGCGATCTGTAACAACCCCTCTGTTGGGGCTGTTTGCATGCCCTCGACCGTCCGCCGCAGGTCTGGTGGTAGGAGATCGAACAACCCAGGCACAGTCTGATAAAACACCAGATCGGCCATGGCCGGGGCAATCACGGCGCGCAGGCCCACATCGGTGTAGGCCCGTACAATCGCCTCAACGCCTTCAGCGGTCGGGACTGGCGCCGCCATAAACAGGTCGTACGCTGCTGTACAACCGTTCTTCAGCATCTCAACTGCGCCAATGGCAGCCGAGAGATACTGGTCTTCTGGTGTGCGGTTGCTATTCAGGGCAGGGGCATGGTTGAGGAGGTCTTCGAGCGTCCAATTGTCTCCCAGGCCCTTCAACAAATTGTTGTGCGCATGGGTATGGGCGTTGACCAGGCCAGGCAACACCAGACATCCTGTGGCCTCGAGACGGTGTGAGTCTTGTGGGACATTCAGTCCTTCACCAACAGCACTAATGCGGTCCGCTTCAATGAGGATGTCAGCACGTTCAAGAGCCGTGTACGAAGAGGTGAGTACGTGTCCACCATGCACGAAGAGCGCCATTGGATTTTCTCCATGCCACTGAGGAGTTGCCTAGCCATGAGACACCTCCTACCGTGAGTGACTGCCATGAGGGTTTGTGGGAAGTCTGGGCCTTCCCCTCCTGCAGTATGCCACAAAATGCGCTGCTACGGGCATGCTTTTTGACCACCCCACTTCGCCTCTCTCGCTATTCCAGGCAAGACAGCGCACCTGTCTCTGTCCCAGCGCTTGCGTCGCCCTCCCCCTTGATGCTATAAGCTCAGAAGCATCATGCCGATACTCACTTCTCATTGGGAGGAACTATGCACCAGCCCCAGGCATGTCCTACGTGGCTTCTGACCGGTGTGCCGCTTCTTGTTGGACTCGCGCTGACGATAGGCACGCTCGCAGCCCAATCTGCCCCTGAAAAAACCTTCACGAACAGCATACACATGGAGTTCGTGCTGGTTCCAGCCGGGACCTTCAAAATGGGCTCGGCTACTGGTGATGCAGATGAGCGTCCGGTGCACCAGGTGACGATTAGCAAGGCATTTTATCTGGGCAAATACGAAGTGACCCAGGGCCAATGGCAGGCGGTGATGGGTACCAACCCCAGCGCCTTTCCGGGCGATCCTAATCGGCCGGTCGACCAGGTGTCGTGGAACGAGGCGCAGGTGTTTATCAATAAGCTCAATGCTATGGAAGGCGTGAAGCTGTATCGTCTGCCGACCGAAGCCGAGTGGGAGTATGCCGCCCGTGCGGGTTCAACCACCATTTACAGCTTTGGCAATGACCCGAAGCAATTGGGTGACTATACCTGGTATCGTGGGAACGCTGAGCACCACTCGCATCCGGTCGGACAGAAGCAACCCAATGCCTGGGGACTGTACGACATGCTGGGGAACGTCTGGGAATGGGTGCAAGACTGGGAAGGGAAGTATCCGGCCGGACCCGTAACGGATCCGAAAGGGGCCGAGTCAGGTACGTATCGCATGCGTCGGGGCTGTGCCTGGAATAACGAGCCCAATGTCTGCCGGGTGGCCAATCGCTATTCGGTGGTTGGTTACCGCGATGACTTCATCGGTCTCCGCGTGGTGCGCATCATCCCTTAGGGCCTGCGCCTGCCGGGTGGATGTCCTCGAAATGTGACTGTCCGTCAGGACCGGTATAGATGTGGATAATGGCCATCGTGGGTCCTTTGGCTTAAGTGGCTTGTCCGGTCAAGCTGACCTCTTTGTCATGCTCATCGCTTGTTAACAGATAGACCGGATGTTTCCAGAGTTCAGCGATATAGGCGAGGGTTTGGGCCGCGAAACGGCGCTCAAGGAACGTTGTTGTTCGATCCAGGTGCTCGAGATAGAGGGCATTGTTGACCACGTCGCGGACTACAATACGTGGCACACCGTAGTTGTAGCGCGGAGCGAGGAGCATCTCCAGGATGGCCTCGTGCTCACGGCTGGTAATCACCACGTGCTCACACTGGGCACAGTGCTGCCCAGGGGGATGTGTGCACGGACGACCATAAGTAAACAGCTTGAGTTTTTCGATGAGCTCGATCGTCAGGTAGTTACGCAGAAACGAAATATCATCCTCGGTACGCCGCACTTCAAAGAGCTTTTGGCGGCCTGTCATAGGCGACGTGCCAGCAGCGTACAGCGCATCCCAGCGCTTTTCAATGTCCACCAGGATGGAATAGCCCAGATAATAGGGATTGATACTGAACCGGCCACCGGGATTGACGACGCCAGCGTGCAGGCAGGCAAACTCGATCATCTCCTCAGGTGACACCTCCCCGTATTGGTGAAAGAGTTCCGCATGCCAGTAACTCGCCCAGCCCTCGTTAAGAATTTTGGTAAGGAACTGCGGATAAAAGTAGTAGGACTCCTCCCTGATAATGTGCAGCACGTCCTGCTGCCAGGGTTCAAGGGTCGCATAGGTGCTCAGGAACCACAACAAGTCGTGCTCCGGATGGGGTGGGATGCGCTCTCCTACCACTTCATAGGTCACACTCGTGCTGGCTGTGTTAAACAGGTCGTCGTAGGGCTGGGCGACGCGCTCCTTTTCCACCACCTGACGCTGGGGGTAGGGCTGGCGTGTGACCCCTTGGTGCGGGTCGATATGGCGGTCGAGCGCAAAACCGATGTCCATCAGGTGCTCGACGGTCTCCAGGCCGTAGCGCTCAATGTACCCATCGATACGCAGTGCATGGGCCATGGCATCGTTGATCATGTTGCGATTGGTCGGGGCAAACAGCACATTGTTCTTGAAAAAATCGACGTGGCCAAAGACGTGCGCCGCCACGAGCAAGTTAGCAATTTCAGGGTTGGTATCCAGCAAAAAGGCGAGACCGGGGCTACTATTGAGGACAATCTCATAGATCTTCGACAGGCCCATGGTGCCGTAGAGACGCTGGCTCTGGTATACTTTGCCATAGGACCAATGCCGTGCCCGCGTCGGCAGGCCGTACGCAGCAATTTCGGTCATGATGTCATGCGGCACGATCTCGAACGAGGTAGGGAAAAAATCGAGCCCCTGCTCCTGGGCTAGCGCTTCCAGTTCTGCCACCCGTGCTTCAAACATGGGCGTTCTCCTGCGGCTGCAAGAAGGTCTGCAGCACTTGATAGAGCTCTTCCTTATGCGTGATGGTCACGCTCAGCAAGCGGGGATGCTGGATCTCCTCCAGGGCATGCTGCAGGGAACTGATCACGTATGGCGTCTGGCCCCTCCAGCTGTAAAAGCTGGCATCGTCCTGGTAGCGAATTTCACCGTACCCGACCATGTTACAATGCACCAGCAAGTCCTGCACCACCGTCTTACAGACGGCGTTGTCGTACGGCAGATTATCCCCGTCAGAAAAATGAAACAGGTAAATGTTCCAACGACTGGCTGGGTGCTGCTGTTGTAAGTGCTCCAGAGCCACCTGGTAGGCTGAGGAACAGCGCGTCCCACCGCTGTTGGAGAGGGCGAAAAAGTCCTGTTCTGGCACGACCTGTGCCTCGGTGTCATGGGCGATGAACACCGTCTCGACGTGCTGGTACTTAAGCCGCAAGAACCGCACCATCCAGAAGAAAAAACTTTTGGCCACATACTTTTTGCTCGTGGTCATCGAGCCACTGCGGTCCATCAGCATATAGACCACCGCGTTGGCATGCTTCTCCTCGTGCTCATCCCAGACCTTGAAGCGCAAATCGTCCTCATGCAGGTGACCCACTTCGGCGACACCCCGGGTCGCGTTGCGCTTGATATTGGCCATGAGGGTGCGGCGTTTATCAAGATTGGCCAGTGAGCCACGGCGTCGCACATCGGTGTGACGATAGGTGATGGTGGTGACCTGCCGCTCCGGTTTTTCCTCCAGCCAGGGAAGCGCCAGGTCTTCGAGCATCAGGCGCGCCAGCTCGTCCACCGGCACCTCCACCTCGTAGGTCAACTCCCCTGGTTGATCCCCTGGCAGGCCATCCCCTGGGTCGTTTCCATCGCCGTCACGCCGCCCCAGGAGGTCGCCTGGCTGTCCTGGTCCCTGGCCCACGCCTTGCTGGGGCTGCCCATATTTGAAGCGATACTGCTCCAGGTAGCGCAGCGGGATTTTGACACGTTTATGCCCATCGGAAGTGATGATCGCTTCCTCAGCAATCAGTTCGCGCAGGTTTTTGCGAATCGCCTCTTTGACACGCTGATCGTGCCGTAGGCTGTCTTTCAACCCGCGACGGCGCAGTTCCCATGGTGGTGCCATGACTACTTCTCCCGCGCCAGCAAGCTGCTGACATATTTCAACAATTCATTGGCACACTCTGAGCAGTAACCTTCACGAGCAACCAACGTCTCCACCACATCGTTGAGCTTCCGTACCTGCTCGGTGTCTGGACTGCGTGCCGAGATGGTCAGTTTAATGGTGTCACGACGCTCCTCGAAGAGCTGCCGCTCAATCGCTTCTTTGAGCTTCTCGTGGGTGGTGTAATCAAACTTCTCGCTGCGCCGATGGGACATCGCCACCTTGCGGAAAATCTCGTTGCGGAAGCTGTCCTTGCCATGGTCCGGCACCTGCACCTTTTGCTCCAGCGAGCGCATGAGCTTTTCGTCTGGCGGCACTTCCTCGCCGGTAATCGGGTCAGTGAGTTTGGTATGGTCGAGGTAGGCTTCGACGTTATCCAGATAGTTGTCGACCAAGGTCGACGCCTCTTGCTCGAAGGAGACAAAAAAGGCTTTCTGCACGTCGTTGCGGGCGATTTCATCGTACTCCCGGCGCGCCTCGGCGATGAGCTGATTATAGCGCTCGCGGTCTGTCTTTTTGAACTGACCGTGGCTCTCAATCCCATCTTTGATGGCACGCAGGATGTCGATAGGGTTGATACAACGCGCGTCCGGCTTGATCAGGGAGGACGAGACGCGGTTAATGATGAAGCGCGGCGAAATGCCGTCCATACCCTCGCGTTCGGTCTGCTCCTGAATGAGTTTGATATCTTTCTGGCGAAAGCCTTCGACGTCTTCCCCATCGTACAGTTTTAATTTCTTGAGCAGGGTCAGACCCGCCGTTTTGGGCTCTTCCAAACGCGACAGGATGGCGAAGATGGCCGCGACATGCAGGGCGTGCGGGGCGATGTGCAGGCCCTGGAGATTGGTCTGCCGCAGGAGTTTCTCGTAAATGCGCTCTTCCTGCGAGACCTTTAAATTATACGGAATACGTACCATGATCATGCGGTCGTGCAGGGCTTCGGACTTCTTATCGGCGAGGAACTCGTTAAATTCCGTCTCATTGGTGTGCGCGATGACACACTCGTCGGCATAGATCAACGGGAAGCGTCCCGTTTTAATATTTTTTTCTTGCGCCAGCGTGAGCAGCACGTAAAGAAACCGCTCGTCGGCCTTGAGCATCTCGATAAATTCCATGAGGCCACGATTGGCGACGTTTAACTCGCCATCGAAGCGGTAGGCACGCGGATCGGATTCTGAGCCATAGTCGCCGATCGTCGAGAGATCAATGCTCCCGACCAACTCAGCGATATCCTGCGATTTCGGATCAGATGGGACAAAAGTGCCGATCCCGCAGCGCTCTTTCTCGGATAAAAAGAGGCGTCGTACAGGGACTTTGTAGATGTCCCCCTGGTATTTTTCACGGAGGGTCAAGGCACACAGCGGACACAGTTCGCCCTCGACATGGATACCGGTTTCCTCCTGGAACTCACGGCGGAGGGCATGGGGGATGAGATTCAAGGGGTCTTCGTGCTGTGGGCAGTCGACAAGGGCATACAGCGCGCCCTCGGGAGTGCGCGCAAACTCTTCCAGGCCTCGCTTGAGGAGAATGACCAGTTGACTTTTCCCAGAGGACGGTGGGCCGTAGAGTAGGAGGATACGACGTCCCACATCGGAGCCGAGAGCCGCCGCCTTAAAATATTCCACCACCTTGGCTAGGGGCTCGTCGATGCCGAAGAGATCGTTTTCAAAAAAGGGATAATGCTCCTTGCCAGCCTCATCGACGCGCGCGCCAGCGGCATGGATCATGCTGTAGAGCCGTGCGTGCGCCCGCTGGGCCAGCGCGGGCTGTAGTAGGACGAGGGACATATAATCGCGGAACGTCCCCTCCCAGGCTGCCATACGATGCGTCTGTAAGTGCGCCTCAATCTTCTCAAGGATAGAAGCCATAGCGACCTCGAGTACGTGGAACATAACGCCGTGACCAACCAACCATGGCTGGCCAGAAATCCAAATGACCCTGCTCCATGGGAGAGATCGTCAGCAGTCACACAGCATCAGCAGCAAGCATCGAGGCATCACATGGCAACAGCATGTATGGCAGTTCTGATCTCTCGTCCGGACTCTACTTGGAGGAGAGTCTCCTAACTAAAACACTAGTCCGACCCAGTTCTTTCCCTCCCCTTGACAATTTATTCGCACAGCCTTCACAACTAAAGTTTAGCCATTCCGGGGCCAAATTGCTTGCATGCCTGTGAGACCACCAGCAATGCTCAATTTGGTTGCACGGTAGGAGAGTATACTCAGAATAGTCTCCAAAAAGCATGCCAAGTGGGACAATTACTTCAAAAATTGTCTCAAAAGCTGTCTCAAGCGGGAATTTTTTTGCTGTCAGTCTTCAAAATGAGCATTGCTGATACCTGTGAGGATACATAAAGTTGACAGTCCAGAGACAAGTTCTTGACAGTTGGTGCGGCTACTGGTACAACCCAATGCAAGAGGGTAGGACCCTGGGGTAGGGACGTGCCATGAGACACTGTTGCGCAATTGTCGGCAGGCGTTTCTAGAGAGTTAGGATCGGTACGGGAGAAACATTTTTGTCCTGATAGAGACACTAGAGACATTTTTGTCCATCTCGGCCTAATCTCTTGGCCAGAATCGCCTCGCCGGTACTACCCCCTGGAACGTGAGGTACAATGCCACCATGTAAGCATATGGTGACGCCACCTAGCTGACCGCTGAGGAGGTAACATACATGGCTGACACAAAAGATGCGGTGGAATTCTATTGGGATCCAGTGTGTCCGTGGTGCTGGATCACGTCGCGCTGGATGGAAGATGTGGGCCGGCAAAAGGCCATTGAGGTTGACTGGCGATTTTTTAGTTTGCGCAAGATCAACGAAGGTCGGGATCTTCCAGAGCGCTTTCGGGTCTCGCACCTGATGGGGCTGCGCGCCTTGCGGGTTGCTGCGGCCGTGCGTGAGAAGCACGGCCGTGAGGCGGTCAGCAAGCTCTACACCGTGATGGGTACGCGCAAGCATCACGATCAGGCCGATATCGGTACGGTGGCAGAGCTCGAGTCGATCCTCAGCACCTGTGATCTCCCGACGACGCTCGCAGCCGCTGCCGATAACGAAACCTGGGACAAGGTGATTGATGCTGACATGGCTAACGCCGTGGCGAAAGCTGGGAAAGATGTCGGGGTGCCGCTGATCGTGCTCGATGGCGGTACTGGCCCAGGGTTTTTTGGTCCTGTGTTCAGTCCAGCGCCCACTGGGAAGGCCGCGGTGGAGCTGTGGGACGCGATGGTAACGGCGGGGCGTACCGAAGGGTTCTATGAATTTAAGCGCACCAGAACCACTGGACCGATCTTTGGGGAACGCCCGACGGCTTGAGTCTGTGCCTCAGTGGGGGATGTCTGAAGTACGATCATCCCCCCCACAGCAGCTCTGATAGCCTCGTCTGCTCGGCGCAGGCGCGGAGGCGACCGTATGTATACTCGCATCCTCATCGCCACAGGCGGTAGTCCATGGTCAGACGCAGCCGCAGCGTACGCTATTGCCCTGGCGGCACAGATGCGTGCTGAGTTGCGTGTCCTGGCGGTGCTCAACGTCTCCGGCGTGTACGCCATGCCAGATGTGCTGGCCTCCTCGGAGCTCTTGATGGAAAGCGTGGAGCAGCAGGGCCAGGATATGCTGGCACACACAACGGCACGCGCCACGGACGCCGGGGTGCCACACGTAGCGATTTTGAAGTGGGGTAACGTCGCGGAGACGATTCTGCAGACAGCCGCCGAGGAACAGTGTGACTTGATCGTGCTGGGCTCACGCGGCTTGTCAGGGTTCAAGCGTCTCATGCTCGGGAGCATCTCTAATGCGGTGGCGGCGAAAGCCCAATGCCCGGTCCTGGTGATCAAGCGGCTGCCTCCTGATGTCCTGTTCTGGCGTCGCGTCCTCGTGGCTACCGGTGGCTCTCCCTGGTCGGATGCCGCGGTCGATCACGCTTTAGAACTGGCCCGCATGCAGCAACTCGAGGTGTGTCTGCTCTATGTGGAGCGGCGCCGGCCGCGCCGTACAGATAGCCTCTCCAGTCTCACCTCTGATGGCAAAAGTATCCTGGCGCTGGCCGAGGCGCGCGCCGCGGCAGCTGGGGTGCCATATGAGACCAAGTTGGCATATGGTGACGTCGCCACGACGATTCTTCAGGCAGCGACAGAGCAGCAGTGTGATGTCGTTGTCCTGGGGTCGCGTGGCCTGACAGGTTTTAAACGTCTCATGTTGGGGAGCATTTCGAATGCGGTCGCTGCGACCGCACCTGTGCCCGTACTGATCGTGAAGCGTTTTTTACTTACCTGAGGATAGACGCTAGAAAGCAGCTGATATGCTACAGCGCCTGGGTCTCAGCTTCTACTGCCTTGGAGTATCTCTCCTGCTTGGGCTTGTCTTCCCTATGTGCGTATCAGCTCAACATAGCATCCGCCATGCCCTGCGCGTTGTCGTGCAACCGAACCAGCATGCTTTGCAAGTGACGGACAGCATCACACTCCCGGAAACCTTGTCTCCATCGCACGCAGAAGTACGGCACTTTACTCTGCATGCTGGCCTCTCGCCTGTGTCACTTACCCCTGGTGTACAGCTGGTTCGCCAGCCAGCTGAGGCGCTTGACGCGTCTGATCA
>WNGB01014902.1_pt1 | contig 10334 bp, 7 predicted proteins | sample 5400681 | NCBI WGS metagenome assembly WNGB01 (sample SAMN13153367, study PRJNA577476) | soil metagenome | isolation source: 115 cm soil or saprolite under grassland replicate 2 | place: USA:California | collected 2016-06-15 | reverse complement strand
TCGCCAGCGCATTGCCCGCTGTCTCGAGATCGTCGGTCCCATCGCGCGCATGCTCTCCTCGGCCGAGATCGACGAGCTCTTCCGTCACGTACACACCATCAAGGGCGAAGCGAAAGCTTTCGACCTGCGCGATCTCGAGGCGCAAAGTTCCAAGCTCGAGGAGGAGCTAGACGAGCTTCGGTGGCGTGCGCGAGGCGCGGGCTTCGCCACGACGAGCTCGGTGCATTCCGGGCTGCTCGCCCACTTGGCGCGATCGACCGATGCGCTCGATCGCGGGTGCGAGATTTTCGTCGCCGCGTCTCCCATTGGGCGGGCTGCACTGGATCAAGTGACCGTGCAGCGCTCGGACATCCTCCAGCTCCTGTCGCTCGTCGGCGACCGAAGCGACACGCTCGGGCAGATCACGTCGCGCCTAGCGTCGCGTCCGCTCGGCGAGTCGACGGCGAATCTGCTGGACCTCGTCCCTACGTGGGCTGAACAAGTAGGCAAGCGAGCTCGGCTGCACGTCGAAGGACGCGAAGTGCGCGTGCCGCCCAACCTCGCTCGCGTGCTAGGTGGCGTACTCACCCACCTCATCCGCAACGCCATCGTTCATGGCATCGAGCTGACCGATGCTCGCCACGCAGCCGGAAAATCGGCGATCGGGGCCATCCGCGTGCAGGCAGCCGAGGGAAATTCCGGTCCCATCATTACCGTGGAGGACGACGGTCAAGGCCTCGACCTCGCACAAATCGCGGAAAGGGCCCTCGAGATTGGCGAAGACGTGGAGTCGCGCTCGGTCCAGGAGCTCGCTTTTTTGCCTGGCCTGTCGACGGCGCGACGTCCGGGAGAGATGGCCGGCCGTGGCGTCGGTCTTCACGCCGTCCGTTCGGATCTCGCCAGCGTTGGATACACGGTCGATGTCTCCTCGAAGCCGGGGGAGTACACCCGATTCTTTCTGCGCCCGAAGAGCATTCAGGCGGAAACTGCGCTACATTCGACTCACGGCCATGCCTAAAGAACCTCGCGCGGCCCGCCACATCCTCGTCATTGACGATAGCGAGGTCGTGCTCGCTCGCATCAAGCGTGCTCTGGTGAGCGACGGTCATCTGGTCACGACGACGACCCAGACCGTCGGCAACGCGCGACATCTCGGGTCGTGTGATCTCGTGGTCATCGACTATCACATGCCCGGCATCGACGGCCATTCGGTGCAGGAGCAACTTCGTGGCGCTGCGGCGCAACTCGACTGCGCGCCGCTCCTTTATCTCTATACGTCCGATCCGGCGATAACGACGAGCTACCAGAAGCTCGGCTTCGATGGGTGCTTCGTCAACAAGGGAGACGAAGAGTCGCTCGTGCAGCAAGTGCGCGCCGTCTTCCGCCTGAGTCAGATACGCGCCCTCGCACAAAAGGGGCGCCCGCCCGGAGCGACTGAGCCTCCCAGATCGCGGCCGCGAGCCAGTGTGCCTCCGCCGCGCGGCAGCGTTCCTCCTGCAGCAGCCGACTCCAAAATACCCAAGGGTTGATGGGCGAGCGCACGTGTCGATTGTTCGTCTACGGAACACTGCTCGAAGGCCATCCTGACCACGAGCTGCTCGCGGGAGCCGAGCCGTTGGGCGCCGCGCAAACCGAGTCAACCTATTCGCTCATCGATCTCGGAGCGTACGCGGCGATGGTTCCGGGTGGTACGACATCCGTTCACGGCGAGCTTTACCTCGTCGATCTCGCAACGCGCGCGCAAATCGATCGACGGCGACAAGTGCCGATTCTCTTCGTGCGATCGGTGGTTCGGCTCACCGGCGGGGGCGAGGCGGAAGCCTACGTGATGTCCGTCGATCAAGTGCGCGGGCGGCGACGATTGCGCCACGGCGATTGGAAAAAGCGTTTCGTGTCGAATGTGCCGAGACCCGCTCCGAGCCCCTTCGTGAAGTGGGCAAGGGGCCGATTTTCCAAGCCGTAATATCTCGGGCGGGCACGAGACGAGTTCGAGGGCGGCGTGACATCGCCCGGATGGAACGGCGCACCGGCGTGGTGCGCAGGGGCTGCTTTTCGACTCAGGGACCGAACGGTCCGATTAGGCGCGATTGCCAATGACACTGCCCATAAGCCCATGGGGCAGTGCGTTGGTCCCGTGCCGTCTCGCCGGCTGCGAACGCTAGCGCCCTTCGCCGAGGCCGATGGTGAGGGCCAGGCCCGCCGAGGCGTATGTGTGCGCGCTCACCACACCGGGTATTCCGATGAGGCTATCGGGTTCGATCAGCAATGCTGCTTGGGTGATCGCCGCTCCCTTCGGTGACTCCTCTGCGCCGACGCTCAGATAGTGGCCCGGCAAAGCTGCGATCTGCAAGTCGACGCTCGGTCGGCCGGCGGGAAGCGCGACCATGCCGGTGGCGGTCGGCATGGGACCGAGCGCCGTGCATGCGATGGATGTCCCTGCGGTGAGCGCGGAGGGCGCACCCAACGCGACGGGCATCCGGGCTCACACCCGAAAGGCTCTTGGCGTTCATGCGGCCGCATGCAGCATGGGCCATGCCGTGCACGATCATGGTAGTCGGCGCCTCCTTCGGCGCGCCTGCGATCCGCGGTTCTGCCGGCGACATGAACCGGAAAACGCGAGCCGAACCCACGGCCCTGCTCACGCTGTGAACTTCATCGCTGTTGCAATCGCCGCCCATGTGTAATAGTTTCTTCGCCAAAGAAACAAAGCTCGCGCTTTCGGGGGAACGGCGAGTCCGACCGGTAACGTCACGATGTCCATGGTTTCAGCCGCCGTCCCCCGATTCGTTGGCGCACTGCGTGAAGAGCACGCTTGGCGCATCGACCCAAGCCTTCGACGTCGATCGCTCCGGACGAACAGAAGTCGCTCGCGATCCTCCGCTACTTTCGCGATAACTCTGTCGCAAAAGGAGTGGTGGTAGATGGGCGCAATTGCGAAGCTAGAGACGGTCGATGCGGCGGGGATGCGGGCGCAAAACAGCAGCCTGCTGCTCAACATGATTTGGCGCGAGCGAAGGATCTCGCGCGCGGACATCGCGCGACTCACGGGTCTCAGCCCCTCCACGGTCTCGGCGATCGTGAGCGATCTCGAGCGGTCGGGGTTGGTGCGCGACCTGGGTGCGGGCGTTTCACGGGGCGGCCGCAAACCGACTCTGCTCGGTTTCTGCGACGACGCCTTCTCCATCGTCGGCGTCGAGGTCGGCGCTCATCATTTGAGAGCGGTGCTGACCGACCTGCGAGGCGAAGTGCGTCTGCTGCGCGAGGGCACCCATCCGGTACGAGACGAACCGGAGGGGGCGCTCGCGATGCTCCGATCGTTCATCGACGAGTGCCTGGAGGCCGGCCATGCGTCGCGCGGACAGGTTCTCGGCATCGGTCTCGCCGTGCCGAGCCCTGTGCGTTTCGACGCGCCCGGCCGCATGCACCCGGTTACCGTGCCAGCCTGGCGCAACTACGACGTGAAGGAGATCCTGGCCAACGCCTACCATCTGCCGGTGCTCATCGACAACGATGCGAACCTCGGCGCCCTGGCCGAACGCTGGTGGGGTGCCGGTCGAGACGGGCAGGATCTCACCTATCTCAAAATCGCCACCGGTATCGGCGCCGGCCACATCATCGGCGGCGACGTGTACCGGGGCGTCGCAGGAACCGCGGGGGAGATTGGGCACCTGCTCATCGATCCTTCCGGTCCTCGCTGTCCGTGCGGTCTTCAGGGGTGCATCACCTCGTTCATCGGTTCACCGGCCATCGTTCGCATGGCCAAGGCGCGGCTGCCCGGCGCGAGCGATCGGCTTTCGACCATCGAAGACGTCATCGCTTTGGCCCTCGAAGGTGAACCTGCCATTCGAGAGCTCGTCGCCGAAGTCGGGCGCTACCTCGGCGTCGCCGCTGCCACTTTGACGAGTCTATTGAATCCCGCGGTGCTCGTTCTCGGCGGCGAAATTGCGACGCTCGGCGAGCTGCTTCTCGAGCCGGTTCGAGCCGTCGTACGCCAGCGCGGACTCGCCAGCGCCGTACGCGACGTTCGCATCGTGACGAGCGATCTCGGGAGTGGCGCGATCGCCATCGGCGCCGCGACTCTTCTGCTTCGGGCTGCACTCGCCGATCGTACGGTCTTTCCCCAGGCAAGGGCGGCAGTTGACAATCTCGCGTCGTCTCCCCCGTAGGGACGCCGTGCCAAGGGAGGTCGGTATGTTGAGACTTCATGGTGCCTGCATCAGAGACGCAATCGACGAACGCTACGGGGGGAGCATCTCGCGGCTGGCGGCAGCGCTTTCGCTCGAGCCGAGGCCGGATCGAAGCACCGTCACCCGCTGGATTTCGTCGGATGGCAGCCACTTTCCGCGGGACGAGGAGCGAATTTTGGCGCTCGCAGGAGCCCTCGACGTCGATCCCACCGCACTCTGGACGTTCGACACCGACACTTTTCCGGTCCTCTGGCCGAAGATCACGCGGGCGGCTCGGACAGGCAAGTGGAGCGGTCTGCTGACGCCGCTGTCTTTTCTGCGACACTTCGCCGAACCGGCCGACGAGTGGCCGCCCCAGCCGGTGGCGAACCGCTTCTTCGAACGGGAGTGGGTCGTTCATGAGCTGGTGCACGACCCTCGGAACGGCGCAAACTTCTACCAGAACATTCTGTTGCGGCCGGAGGCGATGCCCACGAAGTTCCCCGTCGTTTGGCATTTCGCTTTTTGCCACACGGGCAACGTCCATCGGCGTGAGTGGAAGCCATTCGGGTTCGTCAAACGAGAAGCGGAAAGGGTGACCCTGTTCAACGACTGGGGGATCACCGATCAGGCGAGCTGTTCCCCCACCGACCAAGAAACGGTCGTGCAGACCTGGTATGGCCCGGGAGCGGCTGTCTTTCGCGTCGCGTCTCTGCATCCTTTCTCGTTGTCACTCGCCAAAGATGCCCCGCCCGACGTTCCGACGGTGCATTTCGGTTTTCCCGGCGAGGTGAGGTGAGGGCGCGCGTTCACGCGGCTCCGCTTCTGCATTCCGTGATCACATCCCACCGGTGACGACATCATTGCGGTGAAAACCGGCTGCGGCGGTGCGCCCGTCGACGGCGGAGAGCACCGACATGAACGGGACGACCGCGACGAACGCTCCTGACGACCTTGTGAGCGGCCGGTCGGGTTCCCCGCGGGCGGACGGCACGGTGAGCGGCCGGTCGGGTTCGCCACCCGAGATTTACCTGGGCAAGCAACCTATCTTCGTCGGCGAACGACGGGTCGCCGGTGAGGTCCTGCAGCTCGGAGGCGAGCTCTTTTACCGAATCGCCAACGTGCAGCAGATGCGTCCCTTCCTCATGAGCGTCGTGAGCGACTCGGACCACTGGCTGTTCGCGGCCAGCAACGGAGGTCTCACCGCCGGTCGTCGCAATCCGAGCTTCGCGCTGTTTCCTTACACGACCGAGGACAAGATCGTCGATGGCGCGACGGTCAGCGGCCCCCATACCGCGGTGCTGGTGACGCGTGCGGGAAAGACGCAGCTCTGGCATCCTTTCCGCGATTCGAGTCTGCTCGTGTACGCGGCGACGCGCCATCTCTACAAGAGCGTGCTCGGCAACCAGATCGTTTTCGAAGAGGTGAATGCCGAGCTCGGTCTTTCCTTTCGCTACGGGTGGTCGACCAGCGATCGCTTCGGTTTCGTTCGGCGATGCACGTTGCACAACCTCGGATCGCAGGAGGCAAACGTTCGCCTGCTCGACGGCATTCAGAACATCTTGCCTTCCGACATCGACGAAAACATGCAGCAGGAATACAGCTGCCTACTCGACGCGTACAAGAAGAACGAGCTCTTCATGGACTCGGGGCTCGCTCTCTACACGCTTGCGGCGCAGGTCGTGGATCGTCCGGAGGCCCGCGAGTCGCTGCATGCCACTACGGTGTGGAGCATCGGATTCGACGACGCGAGCATTCTCCTCTCGTCGGAGCAAAACGACCGATTCGATCGTGGCTCGACCCTCGTCGAAACATCGGAGCTGCGCGGGCGACGCGGCGCGTACTTTCTGGAGACGCGGTTCACGCTCGAACCCTCTGCCGAGAAGAGCTGGACGCTCGTGGCCGATGTTCATCGGTCACAGGTGAGAGTGAGCGAGCTGGTGCAACTTCTCATGGACAAAGCGCGGCTTGCCGAGGAGCTCGACGCCGACATACGGGCGGGATCTCGTAACCTGCAGAGGATCGTCGCCTCCACCGACGGGCTCCAGCTCACCGGCGACCGCGCGGCCACATGCCATCAAGTCGCCAACGTCCTTTTCAACGACATGCGGGGCGGCATCTACGCTTGGGATTACTCGATTCCCATCGGCGATTTTTCGGCGTTCGTCAGGAAATCCAACGTTGTCGTCGGTGAACGCCACGACGGCTTCTTGCGCGGGCTCGGTACGTACGAGGCGGGCGCCGACCTCTTGGCGAAAGTCGTTCGACAGGAGGATCCCGATCTCGAGCGGCTGGCCTACGAATACCTGCCGCTCACGTTCAGTCGCCGGCACGGCGATCCGAGCCGTCCGTGGAACCGATTCGACATCCGAGTGAGAGACGACAGGGGCAACAAGGTCCTCGGGTTTCAGGGAAACTGGCGCGACATCTTCCAGAACTGGGAGGCGCTCTCGCAGAGCTACCCCGAATTTACGGAAAACATCATCGCGAAGTTCGTCAACGCGTCCACGGTCGACGGCTACAATCCCTACCGCATCACGCACGAGGGCATCGACTGGGAGGTGCCGGACCCCGGCCATGCCTGGGCCTTCATCGGTTACTGGGGCGATCATCAAATCGTCTACCTTTTGAAGTTGCTCGAGGTCTCTCGGCGTCATCATCCGGATCGACTCACGGAGCTTCTCGAACGCGAGATCTTCGCCTATGCGAACGTGCCGTACGAGATCAAGCGCTACCGAGACATCAAAGAGAACCCGCGCGACACGATCGTCTTCGATGCCGAGAAGAACGCCTCGATTGGTGCGCTGGCCGGCCAGCTCGGTTCCGACGGCAAGCTCGTGTTGACCGAGCAGAGACAGGTCTACCGCGTCAATTTGGTGGAGAAACTCCTGGTGACGGTGCTCGCCAAAATCGCCAACTTCGTGCCCGGCGGCGGGATTTGGCTGAACACGCAAAGGCCGGAGTGGAACGACGCCAACAATGCCCTGGTCGGCTTGGGCGTATCGATGGTGACGCTCTACCATTTGGCCCGGTTTTTTCGCTTCCTTGACGCTTTCTTTCAGCCGCTCGCGGCGACGAAAATCGCCGTATCGAACGAGGTTCGAGTTTGGCTCGCCGCCACCCACGACGCGCTCGAAGGCCATCTTCGCCAACTACGAGCCGCTCCTATCGACGATCGTGGGCGCGAGCGTTTGATGGACGCGCTGGGCGGGGCGGCCGACGCCTATCGGCAGCTCGTCTACCGGCGCGGATTCACCGGCAAGACGACGGTCTCTGGCGAAGAGCTGCTCGGCTTCGTCGACCTCTGCTCGCAAGTCATCGACGTGACGCGGGCCCAAGGTCGGCGCGCGGACGGTCTCTATCACGCCTACAACCTGCTCGTCTTTCGCGACGACGCGCAGGGGATCGGCGTCGAGCCTCTCTATGAGATGCTCGAGGGGCAGGTGGCGGCGCTCAGCGCCGGAACGCTGACTGCGGAAGAAGCCGTGGTGCTCCTCGACGCCCTCGCCAAGAGCTCGATGTATCGCGCCGATCAAAAGAGCTACACCCTCTATCCCGATCGAGCTCTCCCGAAGTTTCTCGAAAAGAACGTCATTGACCGTGAGAAGGTGCGAAGCTCGCCGATCTTGGCGGAAATGGTCGCGCGAGGCGATGCAAGCATCATCGTGCGCGACGCGCAGGGTCGCTTCCGCTTTCACCCGGACTTCGTCAATGCCGACCGATGCCGCGAGGCGCTCGAACGACTGCGAGCCGGCGGCGCATATCCGAATTTCGACGAAGAGGCAGCACGAAGCGTGCTGGCCATCTACGAGGAGGTATTCCGGCATCGCGCTTTCACCGGCCGCAGCGGAGCCATGTTCGCCTACGAAGGGCTCGGCAGCATCTATTGGCACATGGTCGCCAAGCTCCTGCTCGCGATTCAGGAGAGTTTTTTCTTTGCCGTGGAACGCGGCGAAGAGGGGCCGGCGCTGGCGGAGCTCGCTCGCCGCTACTACGAAGTCCGCGAAGGGCTCGGCGGCTTCAACAAAGCGCCGGATATCTACGGTGCTTTTCCCTGGGATCCCTACTCGCACACGCCTCTTCACGGGGGTGCCCGGCAGCCCGGGATGAGCGGCCAGGTCAAAGAGGAGGTCATCACCCGTCAGGGGGAGCTCGGCGTCGCCGTTCGCAACGGGCAGATTTCGTTTTGCCCGAAGCTTCTCCGAAAACGGGAGTTTCTGACAGAACCGCACCGCTTCGAAGTCTTCGATGTGCGCGGCGAGCCGGTGTCGCTCGAGCTCCCATCGAACACGCTTGCGTTCACCTACTGTCAGGTACCCGTCGTCTATCACCTGAGTCCCGGCGGCCGAACGATCGTCCTCCACGAGGGGCCGTGCATCCGCGAGTTGCCCGGTGCAACGCTCGATCGCGAAATCTCGAGCACGATTTTCCGTCGCGCCGGGCGATTCGCGCGAATCGACGTCTTTACGATGCCCGGGCTGCCCTGATAAACCATGCCCGCCGTGCATCGATGAAACTACGGAACGAGCTCTCCCGGCGCTGGCTCGGAACCGCGATCGCCCTTTGTTGGAGTTGCGGACCAGGGAGCGAGGCCGATCGCGTGGACCACTGGGGGCCCCTCGACGGTCCCTTTGCGATCTCGGAGTACTTCGCCCCCAGCGGGCACATGGGGGACGGCGAAACGCCGGGGCATATCGTCGTCGACGTCGCCAACGACAACTGCGCCAATCGTCCTCCCGGAGCGAGAGGGGATTGCTATCGCTTCACCTACACGCCGGGCAGTTTGCTCTGGGCCGGAGTCTATTGGCAATCTCCCGCGAACAACTGGGGGACGCGACCCGGTCGGTCCATCGAGCCCATTTTCAAGAGCGTGAAGTTCTACGCTGCCACCGACAATGACGGGCTGTCCGTGCAGTTCATCACCGGAGGCATTCAGAACCCCACCTTCCCGTTTGCCGATCAGTTCCGCGACGGCATCTTCGAGAAGGTCAGCTTCGAGTGGAAACCCTTCGTCATCGATATTTCGTTCGAAACGACGTACGACGCCGTGATCGGCGCGTTCGCATGGGTGAGCTCCTATCCGACCGGCACCGATCCCGCGGCGGCGCCTCCGACCGTGCTTTACCTCGATGACATCGTTTGGGAGTAGCTCGATGACCCGCTCGTTCCGCTGGGGTCCCATCGTGGTGCTCCTTTTCGTCGGCTCGCTGGCCAAGCTCGCTCGGGCCAACCCGGCCGATCTCGGTCCGGAAATCAATCCCTACGAATGTCTCGGCCGCTATGAAGCGGCCACCGCACACAGGAACATCGCCCAAATCAAAGGGGAGCTGTCGAAGCGCGTCGATCCGCCATTCGAGCCGGACGAGCCGCGAAGTGTGCGTGCGATGAAGCTCTGCGTGATTGCTCTGCTCAAGGCGCGCGTGGGCGACGCCGATGCGAGCGATTACTACGAGGGCGCCCTGCGCGAGAACCCCGATGAGCCGGGCTACGAGATGTTCGCCGGCAATTATTACAGCGGCTTTCGCGGGGCGCGCAGGCCGGTGCTCGAGCGAGCCGAGCAGCACTACTACCGCGCGCTCGAGAAGCTCGACGCGCTGCGCCGGCGCGACGCGTTTCGCGACTACCACGGCATCGTCGAAGATTGGGTCAGGCGGCAGCTTCTTCTGCTGTATCAAGAAGACGGGCAGCCGCTGTTGCCGTGGAAGGCGTATCCGCAACACGGAAGCGGGCTCGATGCGCCGGGGCTGTCGGTATCGGCGCAGCTTTCGGTGTCCCAGGATACCCGTGATTTTTATGGAAACAACGAGATGCGGGCGTTCACCCAGGAAGCGGACTTCGCTGCCAGCGATCTGCGCGCGCGGTCGATCAGCCGCAAGCAAGTCTGGTATCTGGTTCGGGCGCCGCTGCGCTACCGCATTCGCGATTGGGCTCGGATTCGCCACAATTTCATAGGAGCCGTCGACCTCCTTCACGAGTACAGCCGCTCTCGCAAGAGTCAGATCACGAGCTACTATCTGCGCACCGCGAGCAGCAGCCCCGAGGGAGACGATCTACCGTCCGATCTTTTCGCCGACGTGACCGTGCAGCAGATCGGCGCCGGTTACCAGCGCGTGGTACCGCTGTACCCGCTCTTCGACGTTCGATTGGCGGGCTCTTACCAGCGCGTCGCCCGCCGAGGCGCCGTCGAGT
>WNGB01014899.1_pt1 | contig 10336 bp, 7 predicted proteins | sample 5400681 | NCBI WGS metagenome assembly WNGB01 (sample SAMN13153367, study PRJNA577476) | soil metagenome | isolation source: 115 cm soil or saprolite under grassland replicate 2 | place: USA:California | collected 2016-06-15 | reverse complement strand
TCCTCCTTCGAGAACTCGACGATGAGAATGGCGTTCTTGGCGGCCAGGCCGATCACCATGACCAGGCCGATCTGGGAGAACACGTCCAGCTCGAAGCGGCCGAGCCAGAGCGCCCCCACGGCGCCGAGGACCGCGATGGGGGTGCCGAGCAGAACGCCGAACGGCAGCGTCCAGCTCTCGTACTGGGCGGCGAGGAGGAGGAACACCACGAGCAGCGAGAATCCGAAGACCGCGGAGGGCGGGATGCCCGCGGCCGCCGCCTTTTCCTGGAACGACATCCCCATGTAGTCGAAGCCCATCTCGCGGGGCATGGTCTCCGCGAAGACTTCCTCGAGCGCCCGCATGCCCTGGCGGGTGCTGACCCCGGGGGCGAGCTGCCCGCTGATCTGCGCGGCCCGGAACTCGTTGAACCGGATCGTGAACTCGGGACCGTTGATCTGCTTCATCGTGACCAGCGTCGACAGCGGCACCGGCTGTCCGGCAGCGTTGCGCACGTAGAACTGGCCGACGTTCTCGGCCCGCGTCCGGAAGTCGCCCTCGGACTGCACGTACACCTGCCAGACCCGCCCGTACTGGTTGAAGTAGTTCACGAACGCGCCGCCCAGGAACGCCTGGAGCGTCTGGTAGACCGAGGCGAGGCTGATGCCCTGCTTGAGGGCCTTGTCCCGATCGACCTCCGCGAAGAGCTGCGGAACGCTCGGCAGCAGGGTGGTGAAGAGTCGAGCGAACTCCGGACGCTTGCGCGCCGCGGCGAGGAACTTGTCGGTGTTGTCGGCCAGGAACGCGGGGTCCTTGCCCGCGCGGTCTTCCAGCACGAAGGTGACGCCGCCGGACGTCCCGATGCCGGGGATGGCGGGCGGCGAGAACGCGAAGGCCTGAGCCTCGGGCACGCTCGCCAGCCGCCGGTTCAGGTCCCTGATCATGGCCTCCGCGGTGAGGCCCTTCTTGTCCCGCTCGTCCCAGTCGTCCAGCGTGATGAAGTAGAACGAGTTGTAGGTCGTCGTCACGAGGCTCAGCAGGCTGAAGCCCGCCACCCCCGTGTAGTGCTTGATCCCCGGCGTCGCCTTGAAGATGGCATCGAGCTTGTCGTTGACCGCCGCCGTGCGCTGCAGCGAGGCGGCGAGGGGGAGCTGGACGTTGACGTAGAAAAAGCCCTGGTCCTCGTCGGGGACGAAGCCGCCGGGCAGGCGGGAGCCGATGAGGCCCGCGAAGATCGCGGCGACGAGCAGGAGGCTCATGGAGACGGCGGCCTTGCGGATCAGGTGGCCGCAGGCGCCGACGTAGCCGTTGGTCGCGCGGGCGAACCAGCGGTTGAACCCGCGGAAGAACGGGCCCAGCGGGCCGCGCATCTCCCGCCGGGGCCGCAGGAGCAGCGCCGAGAGCGCGGGGCTCAGCGTCAGCGCATTGAACGCCGAGATGAGGACCGAGACGGCGATCGTCACCGCGAACTGCTGGTACATGCGCCCCGTGATGCCGGGGATGAACGCCGTCGGCACGAACACGGCGGCCAGGATCAGCGCGATCGCCACCACCGGGCCGGAGACTTGCTCCATCGCCTTGAAGGCGGCCTCCCGCGGCGAGAGCCCCTGCTCGATGTGGTGCTCGACCGCCTCGACCACCACGATCGCGTCGTCCACCACGAGGCCGATGGCCAGCACGAGCCCGAACAGCGACAGGGTGTTGATCGAGAAGCCGAGGAGCGGGAAGACCATGAAGGCGCCGATCAGCGCCACCGGCACCGCCAGCAGCGGGATCAGGGTGGCCCGGAACCCCTGGAGGAAGATGAAGACCACGATCACCACGAGGATCAGCGCTTCGACCAGCGTCTTGACGATCTCCCGGATCCCGGCGCTCACCGCCAGCGTCGTGTCGAGCGACGTCACGTAGTCGAGGTCGCTGGGGAACCGCGCCTTGGTCTCCTCCATCAGCTTCGTCGCGGCCTTCATGGCGTCGATGGCGTTCGACCCGGGGAGCTGGTAGATGGCGACGAGGGCCGCGGGGCGCCCGTTCAGGCGGCCCTGTCGGATGTAGGACTGCGCGCCGAGCTCCACGCGGGCCACGTCCTTCACCCGGACGAGGGCGCCGTCGGGCCTCGCCCGGACCACGACGTTCTCGAAATCGGCGACGCTCGCCAGGCGGCCCTGCGCCAGCACCGTGTAGGTGAACTCCTGGCCCGGAGGCACCGGGTCGGCCCCCACCTGACCGGCGGGGTTGACGGTGTTCTGCGCTTGCAGCGCGCTTGCGATCTCGCTCACCGTGATGTCGAGCTTCGCCAGTGTGTCGGGATTGACCCAGAGCCGGATCGCGTACTGCGCCGCCCCGAAGATCTGCACCTGGCCGATGCCGGGCACGCGGGTCATCGGGTCGTTGATGTTGACGTACGCGTAGTTGGCCAGGAACAGGGCGTCGTAGGTGCCCTTCGGGGAGTACAGCACGAAGAGCCCCAGGGGGCTCGTCACGGACTTCGTGACGGACACGCCCTGGTTGACCACGTCGGGCGGCAGCTGGGACTGGGCCTGCGAGTAGCGGAGGTTGGCGAGCACCTGGTCGGTGCTCGGGTCGGTGGTGATGTCGAAGTCGACCCGCAGCTGCATCTGGCTGCCGGCGGCCTGGTTGATCGAGTACATGTAGAGCATGTTGTCGACGCCGCTCATCTGCTGCTCGACCGGCGTCGCCACCGACTGCTCGAGCGTGAGCGCGTCGGCGCCCGGATAGCGTGCCGTGAGCAGGATCTCGGGCGGAGCGATGTTCGGATAGAGCGCGATGGGAAGCTGCACCATGGCGATGAGCCCGATGATCACCATGAGGATCGAGATGACCATCGCGACGACGGGCCGGTTGATGAAGAATCGGGCCATCGCCGGCCTACTTCGCTGGGCCGGGCGTGGAGGGTGGGCTGGCCTCGACCCGGACCTTCTGGCCGGCGCGCGCCCGATCGACGCCCTCGACGACGACCCGCTCGCCGGGCTTCAACCCCTGCGCGACGATCCACAGCGAGCCCACCCGCGCGTCGACCTTGACCGTGCGGATGTCGACCGTGTCGTCGGTCCCGACCACCGCGACCTGATGGACGCCCTGCAGATCCTGGACGGCCCGCTGGGGCACGAGGAGCGCGTTCTTCTTCACCTCGACGACGGCCCGGACCTTGGCGTACTGGCCGGGGCGCAGCACGTTTCCAGGATTCGGAAAGACGCCGCGCGCCAACACGGTGCCGGTGGTCACGTCGACCTGACGATCGAGGACGTCGGCTCTCCCGCGCGAGCCGTAGACACTGCTGTCAGCGAGGATGAGCTCCAGCTCGATGTTCCGGCGCGCACGTGGGTCGGCGTCCCATCGCCGGAACACGGCGAGGGCCCGCTGCTCGCTGATGGGGAACTGCGCGTAGATCGGATCGACCTGCGAGACGGTGGTCAACAGCGTGGGGTCGTTCGGGCCCACGAAATCCCCGATGTTCGCGACGCGGAACCCGGCGATCCCGTCGATCGGCGACGTGATCCTCGTGTAGCCGAGGTTGAGCCGGGCGTCCGCGAGGGCTGCGCGAGCGGCGGCGATATTCGCCTGCTGAGTCTTCACGTCGGCGTGCGCCTTCTCGAGCGCCGCCTGTGCCTGGCTCACGCTGGCCTGCGCGTTCCGCACCGCGGCGCGCGCGGCCGCCACCGTGGCCAGATTCGCGAGATTGCTCTGCACCGCGTTGTCGAGCTCCTGCTGGCTGACCGAGCCCCGCTCGGCGAGCGGCGTGTAACGGGCGACGTCGAGCTCCGTCTGACGCTGCGTGGCCTCGGCGCGCTTGACCTGGGCCTCGTCCTGGACGACCCGGGCCATGGCCTGCTCGACCTGCGCCCGGCTCGCGCTCACCTGCGCCTCGGCCTGGCTCAGCTGCGATTCCGCCAGGCGGAGCTTGGCGTCGGCCTGGTCGACGGCGGTCTGAAACGGCCGCGGATCGACCTGGAACAGGAGGTCGCCCGTCTTGACCAGCGCGCCTTCCTTGTAGTTCTGGCTCACGAGGTACCCGCTGACCCGGGCGCGGATCTGAGCGTTGATGTATCCGACCAGCGTCCCCACCCACTCCGAAACGATCGGCACGTCCTTTTCGACCACGGGCTCGACCCGGACCGCAGGCGGGGGCGGCCCGGCGGAGCCGGACGTGTCGCGACAGCCACCGGCCAGCGCCGCGATCACCACGACAAGCACGTATGCTCGAAGCACGTATGCTCGCCCGCGCATCGTCACGCTGACCCCTTTCATCGCTTCCGCACCATAGGCGGTCGCGACCCGATACGTCGTTGCTCCAGGCTGATTCGTTCTGAAGAGTCCTGGATCGCCCCGTACGGCGCGAGGGCCGCTCCACCGAGGCCCTCGACGACGTCATGCTCGATGATCTCTACTCCGGCGGAGCCGGCCTGTCCACCCTCCAGATCTCGTGAACCGGGGCCGCGCGTAGCGGTCTTGAGATGCCGCGACCGCGGAACCGGGTTCGTCGCTCCGTCACGACCGTTGGGGGCTCGTCACCCGTGCCGGAAAGCTCATGCCTCGATGAAGGCGAGCAGATCGTGAAGTCGGTCTCCGAGAAGGCCTTGATGCTCTCGTAGGCGTTCTTCAGACCGGCCGCCCCGTCTGCGCTCATCGTCGCGTTCGTCGTCGTGATCTCGACCTCGGCGTGGGCTCAGGGGCAGGTGCAGGTCGACGGCACGGTGCAGTGGCTCACCGGGGAGACGTTGATGATCCTGTCGGACACGCCGGGCCCGACGGCCTACATCATCGTCGGTCAGGCCCTGTTGCCCGTGCCGGGACCGCGTCCGACGGTCGGCGTCGATGTGAGTCAGCTCTCGCAAAGCGAGTACGCATTCATGAGGCCGGGGGAGCGCGTGACCGTTTTCGGAACGCTGACGAGTGACGGCCGCCGGGTGATCGCGACCTCGATACTTCGCGGGTCGGGCGCGCTGACGCCTTGACCGAATGGGGGGCCCGAGCGGGTCCCCCAAGCCCCCCGTTCGCTCGGGACGCCCCGGCGGAACCGTGGCGTCCCTCGACCCCAAGCGGGGTCGGGGCCGCGCCTGGCGAAAGCGGGCGTGCTATTCTCCGCTCATGACGACGCCAGCGCCGGATCGCCGTCGGTGACGGACTCGGCCGCGGCCAGCGATCCCTCCGCGCTGATCGAGGCGTACTTCGCCGCGGGCTACACCGACGGCTTGCCGGTCGTTCCCCCCACCGAGAAGTCCATCGCCGCCGCGCTCGCGGCGGCCGGACTGCGCGCCGAGGAACCCCTCGGCGAGATTCCGAGCCGCAACACGCGCGTCACCGCCGAGAAGGCCGCGATCAACGCGGTGATGGCCGGCTGCCGGCCGGAGTACTTTCCCGTCGTCGTCGCCGCGATCCGCGGGCTCTGCCGGCCCGAGTTCGCGTATCACGGGCCGGCGAGCAGCACCGGCGGATCGGCGATGGTGCTGATCGTCAACGGACCCATCGCGCGCGCGATCGGCATCAACGCGGGCAACAATCTCTTCGGCCAGGGCCACCGTCCGAACGCCACGATCGGGCGCGCCGTCCGGCTGGTGATGATGAACGTGATGAACACGCGGCCCGGCCTCCTCGATCGAGCCACCCTCGGCACGCCCGGCAAGTACAGCTTCTGCTTCGCCGAGAACGAGGACGATCATCCCTGGGAGCCGCTGCACGTGACGCGCGGGTTCGCCGCTCACGACAGCACGGTCACCGTCTACGCGTCCAACAGCCTCTGCCAGGCCTACAACCAGCTCGCGGCCACGCCCGAGCCGCTGCTGCTCTGTCTCGCCGACGCGCTGGCCAACCTCAGCACCCCCAACCTCAAGGGATTCAACGAGAGCCTCGTGGTCCTCGCCGGCGAGCATACGGACGTGCTGCGCCGCAACGGCTGGAGCCGGCGCGACGCGCAGCAGTTCCTGGTCGAGCACGCGAGCCAGCGCGTGGCCGATCTCAAGCGCGGGGGGCGCTTGCCGGGCGAGGTCACGGCGGACGACGAGACGGCGGAGCGCCGCGTGTTCGAGGCCCCCGAGGACATCCTGCTCGTGTGCGCGGGAGGGCGGGCCGGCGCCTGGTCGGCGTGCTTGCCGGGCTGGGGCAAGAAGTGGACACGGAGCGTGACGGTGCACGTGGAGGGTCCCCGATGAAGATCTTCGATCCGACGGCCGCGGCGAGCACGCGCCCACTCGGCCTGGCGCCGACGCCGCCGCGCCTGGATGGGGTCCGGCTGGCCCTCGTCGAGAACACGAAGTTCAACTCCGAGACGCTGCTCCGGAAGCTCGCCGAGCGCCTGGGGCGGAAGTACGGGACCACGCTCAGCGTCGTCCATCGCAAGCGCTCGCCGAGTCACGAGATCGAGGACGGGGTGATTCCCGCGCTCCGCCGCCAGGCCGACCTGGTGATCTCCGGGATCGGCGACTGAGGGTCGTGCAGCTCGAGCAGTGTGCTCGACGCGATCCTGATGGAGCGAGCGGGGACGCCGGCGATCGGCATCGTGACCGAGCCGTTTCGCCCGACCGGGGAGGCGATGACGGCGGCATGGGGCATGTCGGGGTATCCGTTCCTCGAGACGCCGCATCCGATCGCCAACCTCGGCGACAAGGACTTGGATGAGCGGGCCGATCGATTGCTGGAGGCGGTGGAGACGTTGCTGAGCCGGCGCGCGCCCTGAGGGCCGGATCAAGGAGGACATCATGAAGGATGGATTGCGGTTCGTCGATTGCGACATGCACATCATGGAGCCGCCGGATCTCTTCGAGCGGTATCTCGACCCGGCGTTCAAGCACCGCGTGAGCACGCCGGTCGGCGCCGACGGTCGTCCCACGCGCGGCCTGTCCGGCATGATCTACATCGACGGACTGCCCACCTCGGATTCCGACGTCCAGCAGTACCGCAAGCGCCGCCGTCCCGGCCCCACCAACAGCACGCAGCCGCTATCGGGCTCGCGGCTGGCCGACACGGGCCGGCTCGACTTCGCCATCGAGCGCAAGTACAACGGCGAGGCCCAGGTGATGGGGATGGTCATGGAAGGGGTGGACATCGCCGTCCTCTACCCGACGACGGGCTTGAGCCTCATCGCCCGCGACGATCTCGATCCGCAGCTCTCGCTGGCGCTGTGCCAGGCCTACAACAACTGGATCCACGAGTTCTGCGGGCACAGCCCCGAGCGGCTCAAGTTCGTGGCGATGCTGCCCGTGCACGACGTGCACCTGGCTTGCCGTGAGCTCGTGCGCTGCGTGCGCGAGCTCGGCGCCGTCGGCTCCTTCGTGCGGCCCAATCTCGTGAACGGGCGCTACTGGCACTCGAACTACTGGGATCCGCTCTACACGCTGCACGAAGAGCTGGGCGTGACCTGGGGGTTCCACGAGGGCTCGGGCGCGCTCTATTCCCACATGAACGTGCTGTACGGCGAGAATCGCTTCTACCGGCACGTGGCCAGCCACTGGATCGAGATGCAGCAGGCGTTGATCGCGATGATCATCGGCGGCGTCTTCGAGTTCCATCCCAAGCTCCGGGTCGGGTTCCTCGAGGCCCAGAACTCGTGGGCGCCGGGGATCCTCTCGCGTATCGAGTGGGACTATCCGCAGTACCGCGACTCGCACGCGCCCTATCTGACGCTGACGCCCCGGGAGTACTTCCGCCGCAATTGCTGGGCGGCGGTGGAAGGCAGCGAGCCGGAGATCGAGGCGACGGCGGGGCTCATCGGCGCCGACCGGATGTGCGTGTCGACGGACTACCCGCACTTCGACTCGAACTTCCCCCACGTCTCGGAAAATCTGCTGAAGAACGTCCCGCGGGAGATCGCCGCGCAGATCCTGATGGGCGGCGCGCACCTCTACGCGTTCACCGAGGCCGACTTCAAGAAGGCCGACGCCGCCGCGGCCGCCGACCCCATCACCGCCGGGATGGCCCGTCGGTAAGGCGATCTTGACGCAAAAGAGGACATGACGGTTGTCCGTAGGACCGATCGAGCGCCAGCTCGATCGCGACGCAAATAGGGGGGCTTGGGGGGTGCGTCTCGCACCCCCCATCTCTTTAATCCTCGCGCCCGTCATCTTTCTCATCCTCGCGCTTGGGGCCTGCGGCACGTCCCCGCGCGTCGTCGAGACCTGGCGGTGGGATCGCGCGCAGACGACCGAGGAAGTCTTCGAGCACGACCGGCACCATTGCCTGCGCGGCGCGACCCGGAGCGGTGTCATCGTCGGCCGCCCCCAGGTCGACACCGAACGATTCGCCGCCTGCATGGCGATGCGTGGCTACACGCGCAGCGACGCCGGACAGTTCGGCCCACCTGCCGAAAAGACCAGCGGAGGCCGGTAGGTAAAACCTTCACACCGGCGGCGGCCGCAAAACGGATGCGTCGTGGCGCTCGATGGGGCATCATGAAATCCGGTCCGATGGTTGACTCTGGCAAGCGTCCATGGTGACCAACGACGCCGGCGACGCATTCCGCGCGCGACGCGGCTGGTTCGAGAGCATCCTCACGCGCCTCGGCGAGGGGATCATTGCCGTCGACCGACAGGGCCGTATCGACTTCATGAATCCGGCCGCCGAGACCTTGACGGGATGGCGCGGCGGCGCCGCAGCCGGTCGGCCCATCGATAGCGTGGTCTGGCTCGTCGACGAGGCGACGCGCCGGCGCATCGAGAATCCCGTGTGGGCAGCGCTCGGCGGGAAGCTCGAGCCGCAGGGGGGGCCGCACTCCCTGCTGATCTCCTCCGAGGGCAACGAGACACCGGTCGACGTCACCGCCTCGCCCATCGACGACGACCCCAGCACCGTGCTCGGGGCCGTCATGGTCCTGCACGACGTGACCGAGCGCCGCCGGGTCGGCCAGGTGCAGAGTCGATTGGCGGCGATCGTCGACTCCTCCGAGGACGCGATCGTCAGCAAGACGCTCGAGGGCGTCGTGCTCTCGTGGAACGCGGCCGCCGAGCGGCTCTTCGGGTATACCGCGGGCGAGATGGTCGGCCGCCCGATCACGCTGATCTTTCCCACGGACCGGCTGGCCGAAGAGGTCGACTTCCTCGGTCGGCTGGCCAAGGGCGAGCGCATCGAGAACTACGACACGATCCGTGTCCGCAAGGACGGCACCCCCATCGACGTGTCGGTCACGCTGTCGCCGATCCGGGACGGAAGCGGTCGGATCGTCGCCGTGTCGAAGATCGCCCGCGATGTCACCGCGCGAAAGCGTGCCGAGCAGGAGCGCGTGGAGCTGCTGCGCCGTGAGCAGGCCGCGCTCCACGAATCGCTGACCCTCAACCGCGTGAAGGACGAGTTCATCGCGACGCTCTCTCATGAGCTGCGCACGCCGATCAACGCGATCTGCGGATGGGCCAGCCTGCTCGGGACCGGACGGCTGTCGGGGGAGGAAGCCGCCAAGGCGATCGAGGTCATCGCTCGCAACGCCACGCTGCAGACGCAGCTCATCAACGACCTCATGGACCTGTCCGCCGTCGCGGTCGGCAAGATGCGACTGAACATCGGGCGGATCCAGCTCGTCGACGTCGTCGAGGCCTCGCTGGCCGCCCTCCGGCCTGCCGTCACCGCGAAGGGGCTCACCCTGGATGCCTCGCTGCCCGGCGACGACATGACCGTGATGGCCGACGCCGACCGGCTGCAGCAGGTCGTCTGGAATCTCCTGAGCAACGCGCTCAAGTTCACCCCCAGCGGCGGCCGCATCGAGGTTCGCCTCGAGCGGCCGGCGGGCTTCGCGCGGATCGTGGTTGCCGACACCGGTGTGGGGATCGCGCCTGAGATCCTTCCGGTGATCTTCGACCGCTTCCGCCAGGCCGACGCCACCACGACGCGCCGACATCGTGGCCTCGGCCTGGGCCTGGCGATCGCCAAGCATCTCGTGGAGCTCCACGGCGGGTCGATCTGGGCGGATAGCGACGGGCTGGGCTGCGGCGCCCGGTTCACGGTCGAGCTGTCCCTGCTCCGGGGCCATGCGCACCCCATCCCCGCGCTCGCCCCGCCGTCCACGGGCGCCACGGTCGGCGGCGGCGGCGCCGAGCTGTCCGGCGTACGGGTGCTGGTCGTCGACGACAACGAGGAGAGTCGCCGGCTGATCGGGCAGGTGCTCGAGCTGGCCGGCGCCACCGTCGTCGAAACGGCGTCGGTGCCCGAGGCGCTCTCGGCGTTTCGCCGTGACGGCTTCGACGTCGTGGTCAGCGACATCGCCATGCCGGATACCGACGGCTACACGTTGATGCATGAGCTCCGCCGCGAGCGTCGGCCGCCGCTCGGCCTCGCATTGACGGCGTTCGCCACGGACGCCGATCGCGACAAGGCGATCCAGGCCGGCTTCAACGCCCACGTCGCCAAGCCCGTGCTG
>WNGB01017000.1_pt1 | contig 10337 bp, 10 predicted proteins | sample 5400681 | NCBI WGS metagenome assembly WNGB01 (sample SAMN13153367, study PRJNA577476) | soil metagenome | isolation source: 115 cm soil or saprolite under grassland replicate 2 | place: USA:California | collected 2016-06-15 | reverse complement strand
ATCAACGTGGCGACCGGCGGACGGATCTCCCTTAATCAGTTGTTCGAGGTTGTCCGCGATCTTGTGGGCGCTGATGTGTCGGTGAACTATGCGGACGTGCGAGCCGGCGACGTTCGAGATTCACAGGCTGACATCGCGAAGGCGCGGCGCATCCTCAACTACGAACCGAGCGTCAGCTTCGAAGAAGGTCTGAAGCGAACGGTCGCGTGGTACCGCGCCTCGACTCTTACGGTCGCCTGAACAGGTCGAGCCGCACCGATCGGCCCAGTTCGTAATAGCCTCGCGGACTGGGATGAATGCCATCCCCACAGTTGAACGGCGGGTAAATCAGGTCGCCGTTCTTCGGATCCTGCACGACCTTGTCGAAGTCAATGACCGCATCGAACCCTGCTGATCCCGACGCTGATCCCGACGCGGATCCCGACGCCGACCCCGACGCTTTCGTGCGGATCCACTGATTCACCTCGTTGCGAGCCTGCGTCTTCGCGTCGCTCCATCCCGTGTTGTCGGGGGTGGGCGGACGGTTGTGACGCGGGATGATCGTGACGCCGATGATCGTCAGCCCACGTGCCTTCACGCGTGTGACGATGTCCTGCATGCCCGCGATGACCTGGCTCGCAGGGGCCTCCCGCCGAAGATCGTTGGTGCCCATGAACAGAATCACGTGCGTGACGCCGTAGTGACCGAGCACGTCCCGCTCGAGCCGCTCGAGGCCGGAAGGGCTGTCAGGAGGCGGTTGGATGCCGTTACGCGTGATCGTGTTGCCTCCGATGCCTTCGTTGACAATCGCCTTGTGCGCGTCTCGTTGTCCTCGATCGGCGGCCTCGAGAGCCAGACGCACGCCGAGCCAGTCTTCCCAGCGGTCGTGCGCATCGACGGTCGTACATGTGCCGTCGGTGATCGAATCGCCGAAGGCCACAATCGAGCCGGTGGAGGACGACGAGGAGACATCGATCGCCTTCAACCAGAACATCGACGTCGTGGTGGCGGTAAAGGGTTTCGCCGTTTCGTCGGCGGTCACGTCGCCTGACCCGTTCGCGGCCATGTAGGACGTCACTTGCGCGCCCGTATGCTGGCTGGGCCGCACGCCGGTGTCGGGAATGTGCAGGCTGACGGCGAGGTCCTGCTGCGCCAGCACCGCCATGCGCACCGGATCGCTGGTGACGCTGCCACCGGCCGGGACGACCACGGCGGCGGATCTGTTGAACGTGATCGGTCGATTCGAGCCTTCCGCGAGCGCCGCCTGTTGCGTCCGCAGGCCGACGTACGCCTTTCCAACCGACAGCGGTGCAGTGCCGAACGTGTTGTCGAGTCGAATGCGCACCGCATCGCCCGACAGAGTGACCCGCGCGATCATGCGCACGGTGGTGTTTGTCACCGCAGTCGTGCCGAGGCCTTGCTGCGATGTGCCCCAGGCCGTAATCCACCGGTCTGCTGCCGGTGGCTGTTGCATCGCCACAATCGCCGATGTGAAGAGCACGGCCAAGCCGGCGGCCACAGCGATCCTCACGCGCACAGAAGCCCTCATCATGCGGGGCAGTGTACGCCAAGTCGTCCCGTGCCATAATCGCGCGCGTCACAGAGGAGTGCCATGCGAGACGGGGTCAGGAACGCGATAGGTGCGGCTGCCGTTGCTGCCGTCGTCGGGGCCGCGCTGTGGATGCACGTCCGTCCGACCGCGGGCCAGGCCGAGACCTATCGAGCACCACGCACCGCCGACGGCAAGCCAGACCTGAACGGAGTCTGGCAGGCTGTCAACACCGCCGGCTTCGACATACAGGCGCACCCCGCGCGACCCGCGCTTACGCTGTTACCCGCTCCGCCAAGCACCGGAACCGCTGGACTGACCCGAGCGAGACCGATTGAGCTGGCCGCATCGCCGCTGCGTGCGCTGGGCGCGGTCGGCGGGGTCCCGGCGGGTGACGGCGTTGTGGAGGGCAACGAGATCCCATACCAACCGTGGGCGGCGGCGAGGAAGAAAGAGAATGCCGAACACTGGCTGGAGCGCGATCCGGAGATCAAGTGCTACATGCCCGGCGTGCCTCGCGCCACGTATATGCCCTATCCCTTTCAGATTCTTCAGAGCACGAACAAAATTCTGATCGCGTATGAGTTCGCGGGTGTGACGCGCACCATCCACATGGATAAGGTTGGCGACAGCCCCACTGACACGTGGATGGGTTGGTCGCGCGGCCACTGGGACGGGGAGACGCTGGTTGTCGACGTCACCGATTTCAACGACCAGACCTGGTTCGACCGGGCTGGGAACTTCCACAGCGACGCGCTCCATGTCGTCGAGCGCTATACCCCCATGGACCCGTATCACCTGATGTACGAAGCCACGATTGAAGATCCGAAAGTGTTTACGCGGCCGTGGACGATGAAGATGCCGCTCTACCGGAATGTCGACAAGGACAAGCAGGTCCGCGAATACAAGTGCGTGGAGTTCGTCGAGGAGCTGATGTACGGCCACCTTGGCGTCGTTGATCCGGCGACCGGGCAGGTGAACAAATGAGGACAGCAGCGCAGGCGGCTGCCGCCATGATCGCGGTGCTTGCATCGGGATGTGATGCAACGCAGAACACCATATCGCCTCAGACCGGCGCGTTTACGCAGCCGCGCACGGCGTGGGGCGATCCCGACTTGCAGGGCGTCTGGAGATACGAAGCGGTCGTGCCGTTCGAACGTCCCAAGGAGCTCGAGGCACGCGAGTTCCTGACACCCGAGGAAATCGCTCAGAAAGAGCAGACGGAAAAAGAGCAGGAGGCCAAGCGGCTGGCCGGGCTCGAAGGCGCGGATGTGGGGCGCCGCTCTGTGTCGGAGTCACCGATTCGTGGAAACGAGTACAACAGCTTCTGGCAGGATCATGGACGACCGCGCAGGGTCTACAAGCAGACGTCACTCATCGTCGACCCGCGCGACGGACAAGTGCCGTTTACAGAGGACGCTCGGAAGGCTGAGGCGCGAGCGGCCGCACGATATGGTGCGGGACCGTACGAATCGTTTCTCGACCCCGACACGGGCGAGCGCTGCCTGACTGATGGCGTCACCGGGATGATGTGGCAGGGACCCAACGGCGGCCACAACCGGATCGTGCAGAGCCCCGGATACGTGACGATCCTTCACGAGGAGTACCGCGACCGGCGCATCATCCCGGTTGACGGGCGGCCGCACGGACACATCCGGCAGTGGTTCGGGGATGCCGTGGGCCATTGGGAGAACGACACGCTGGTCGTCGACACCACGAATTTCGTCGACAGAACCAACTATGAATGGGCAAACATCTGGACGAGGCCGACCGAAACGCTGCACCTGGTCGAACGCTTCAGGAGGACCGACGCGGACACCATCGAGTACACCATCAACGTGGAGGATCCGGCGACGTTCTCCAAGCCGTGGACGGCGGTGATTCCCATCTCGAAGCTCGGGGATGACACGCAGATCTACGAGTACGCCTGCCACGAGGGAAACTACGCGATGCCGAACCTCCTGAGCGGCGGTCGCGCCGACGCGACGAAGAAGTAGGCGCTGTCACAGTGAGGTAGCTCTTATGCGGACAAACCTGGTTGCTCTGCTTGTTGCCCTGGGCCTCGCGCTCGCCGCGGTGCCGCTGTCCGCACATCACGGATTTGCGGCGGAATTCGACGCAAAAAAGCCGGTCAAATTGAAGGGCACGATCACGCGAACGGAGTGGATCAATCCGCACACGTGGATCCACCTGGCGGTGAAGAAGCCGAACGGCACCGTGGATAGCTGGATGATCGAAGGAGGCCCGCCAAACGCGTTGTTCAGACGTGGATTCACGAAGAATTCGCTCCCTGCCGGGATAGAGATCCTCGTCGAAGGCTTTCAGGCCCGGGATGGGTCGCTGAGAAGCAATGGAAGGGAGATCACCTTCCCCGACGGACGAAAGCTGTTTGTCGGGACCTCCGGCACCGGCGCCCCGCGCGACGGGAGGGATGTAACGGAGAAGTAGCGTCCGATGCGGCGCGGACCTTTACGGTCCGCGGTCGCAACTGCAGTTGTCACTCGCGCCGCGCGCTCACGGCGTCTGCTTTTTAGCCACGCCATCAACTCGTCTCCAGTCATTCGTTTGCGAACACGGCGCTGATCGCGTCCTGCGGGCAGCGCGCTTGCGAGATGTCCGTGTGCCCCGGCGGTTTCGAGAGTATCGACGATGCCCCGACCCCTTCGCGGTGCCGGTTTCCGCCGGGCCCCTTTACCGATCGGCCATGCATGACGACAGGAGGAGAGATGATGACGCGCATGATTACGGTGATGATGTTCGCGGTTGCGCTCGTGGCAACGAGCGCGGCGGCCCAGAGCGCCGGCACGAGCGCTTCGAAGGCCACGGCGACCGCGGAGAGTCCGGTCAACCTCAATACGGCGACGCCCGCGCAGCTCGAGACGCTGCCGGGGATCGGACCCGCCACGGCCCAGCGGATCGTCGAATACCGGCAGAAGAACGGCGGCTTCAAGAAGATCGAGGATCTGATGAACGTGCGCGGCGTCGGCGAGAAGAGCTTTCTGAAACTGAAGCCCCTCGTGAGCGTCGCGGTGCCGAAGACCGACCGCGCCGCGGTCCAGGAATAACGCAGGACGAGCAACTACTGACGAAGGTCGCGGCCGCTGGTGCGGCCGCGGCTTTCGAGCCGTCGCGTTTCGCCATGCGCGAGCGTCCAGTTGGCGCTGTCTGGAAATCCAGCCTCGCGCCATCGCTGCGCGAACCGCGCCGGCGGCTCTTCGACCGGTTCGTCCGTCAGACGGAACGTTCCCCAATGGAGCGCCAGGCACGGCGGAGCAGCCGCGGCGCCACCCGTGAGCGCGCCGTAGGCCGCGATTGCATCCTCGGGGTTGCTATGGACACTACCCATGAACCAGCGCGGCTCGTAGGCTCCTATCGGCAACATGACGAGATCGAACGGCCCCAGCCGCGCCCCAATCGTCGCGAACTCGGGATGGAGTGCCGTGTCCCCGCCAAAGTAGACGCGCACCTCGTCGGCCTCGATCGCCCAGCTGCACCAGAGTGTGGCGTTCCGATCCCTCAATCCGCGCGCGCTGAAGTGTTGCGCCGGCGCGCACGTGGCGGAGAAGGCCGGCGTGTCGACCGACTGCCACCAATCACAGTCGACGGCGTTGTTGACGCCAAGCGATTGCAGCAGCGGTTCAAGCCCCAGCGGGCAGAGCCACGTGGCGTCTGGGAAGCGGCGGGCGATGCGCCGCACGGTTGTCGCATCGAGATGGTCGTAGTGATTGTGCGAGAGCAGCACGACGTCGATCGATGGCAGCGCGTCGAAGGCGACGCCTGGCGCCACCAGGCGCCGCGGGCCGATCCAGCTGAGGGGCGAGGCGCGCTCGCTCCAGATCGGATCGGTCAGCACGTTGAGGCTCCCAAGCTGCAGCAGGACGGTCGAGTGGCCGACCCACGTGACCGACCGATACCCACGCTCGGCGCGGGGTGCGACGATCGCCGGAGTCTGTCTCGGGAACGAGTCGCGTGGAGGATTGGGGGCGCGAGGAGGAGTGCGCCGCTCGAGAAGGCGCCACCGCAGGAAATCAGCAAAGCCGTGGGGCTGGGCATGCGGCCACGGATTCCGGTATCCGCCGGGGATGTGATGCGCAGGAGAGGGCGACAACTCGTGCTACGTCTTCTGCAGCAGCGCCCGGAAGGCGCGCACGTTCGAGACGCTCTCGATGTTCAGCACAGCCTCGATCAGCTTCTGCGTCGTGGCTGCGCCAAGCACCGGCGCGATCAGATCCCGCGCCTTTGCGACGACCTCTTCGCGCGGCATCGGGTTGCGCGGGGTTCCGCGCACCGCGTCGACGCGCTCGGTCATCTGCGTTCCGTCAGTGAGGGTGATCTCGACAACCCCGACGCGCACGGGGAGCAGGCGGGCGAGCTGTTCGTCGGCGACATAGTGCACCTTGGCGCGCTGGCGCAGGACGGCCGCGTCCTGCATCCGTGCCTTGTCGTGCGCCGCGCGAAACGACGCCGTCTTGTCGAGGAGCATCACGGCGATCATGTGCTGCAGGCAGATGTCGGGAATATCGCGGTTGTCGACGACCGATCCGACGGTTGGCGCCAGCCGGACGACCACGCTCTTCACCTCATCGGCCTCGAAGGGGTGCTTCGTCCGCAGCGCGTCAACGGCATCAAGCGGCGCCTGGATCGGCGTGCCGACCGTCCATTTCTTGATGTCGGTCTCGGTCACCGCGTAGCGCTCGCCGAGCTTCTCGACGAGCATCTCGGGATTCCCCTTCGGCGCGTACGCCTGGAAGTAATTGTCATCGCCCGAAAACACATCGTCGACGCCGTTGAAACCGGATTGGACGAGGAGTGCGGCCGTGACGCCGTTGCGTGCCGGCATGCCGGCGAAGACGAAGCCCTTTTCGATGTGGTCGGTGTCGCGCTCCCAGACCGCGAATCCGGAGGATTCCTGCGATGCGTAGTCGAGCAGCCAGCGCATCTTCTGCGCATCGAGCGCCGCCGCGCTGCCGGCGGCCGCCGCGGCGCAGAACGTGCCGGCGATGCTGTGCGTGCTCCGGTGCGTTTCGTTGCGGAAGGTCGTGCCGCCAAGCGCCGTGGTCACGCGGGTACCGACGTCGTAGCCAAGCGTGACGGCGCGCAGGAACTGCGTTCCGGTGATTCCGAACGCCTCTCCCGCCGCAAGCGCGGCAGGCACGGTGGACGAACCGGGATGCGACTGCGACGGTCCGTGCGAGTCGTCTGTCTCGTCGGAGTGGGCGAGGATCCCGTTCATCAGCGCCGCATCTATCGCGGAGGTGACGAGGGTCGATCCGATCACCGTGGCGACCGGCTGACCCGCATGCGCGCGCGCGAAGGCCAATGCCGCCTTGCCGGGCGGGAGCTCCGATCCGGAGATCATCGCCGCGAATGTGTCGAGCACATGGTGCTTGGCCTTTTCGGCGACCGCGGCCGGCAACGCCTGGTCCCTGGCTGCCGCCATGTAGCGGCTCAGCGCCGCCATGACGGGACTGATTTCCTCCGCGCGAAGCCACGCAGGCACCGCGGCGGTGGCGGCAAGTGCGAGCGCGCCGCGCACCAGCAGCTGCCGGCGGTTGAGGACGATGACGTGGGGTGGCGGCATGAAATGTCGTGGAGTCATAGACATGAAATGTAGTGGAGTCACGAACATCAAATGTAGTGGAGTCAGATAGATGGCGCGCGCAGTATACCGCGCACGTCACCCCGGGCCGGCGGTGGGCGGATTCACGCTGCTCGACGTGCTCTTCGCGACCGCCGTCATGGCCATCCTTGCGGGGATCGCGGTGCCGCAGACGATGGCTTCGGTGGATCGGTCCAGGGCCTGGGCAGCGGCACGCTACCTGTCGGGGCGAATGGCGCTCGCGCGAATGCAGGCCGTCGGCCGCTCGGCCACGGTTGCGTTGCGGTTTTCCGACGCGGCAGATGGCTTTGCCTTCGACACGTTTGTCGACGGCAATCGCAATGGTGTTCGCACGCGCGAGATTGCCTCCGGCACCGATCGACCGCTCGATGCGCCGGTGCAGCTGTCCGAGATGTTCCCTGGAGTGGTCATCGGGTTGTCCGAGGACGGCTCCGGCGATCCTGTCAGAACAGGCTCGAGCAGCCTGCTGTCGTTCACGCCCAACGGCACCGCGACCTCCGGCTCCATTTACATCCGTGGCCGCGACGGCTCGCGCTTCGCCGTCCGCGTGCTCGGAGCCACAGGGCGCACGCGCGTGCTGCGGTATGTCGTGCAAACCGGCGACTGGTCGGAGACGTTGTAAGTGGAGAGGCGGCTCGTCTGCAGGCGCAGGCCCGCGCCGGACGAACCCATCTGCCGGATACGGCTGCGCACCGGGCGCGAGCTGTCCGTGGTGGACGTGTCAAACGGCGGTGCTCTCGTCGAAGGCGCGAGGCTGTTGCCCGGCACGCACCTCGACGTGCATGTCACGACGCGGGATGGACGGGTGCTCGTGCGAAGCCGGGTCGTGCGCGCCTACGTTGCCGGCCTGCAGTCGAATGCGGTTCGGTATCGCGGCGCGCTTGCCTTCGACCGCTCGATCGACACATCGCGATCCGCAGGGTATGCGATGCCCTCGCCGGCTCCGGCGAATCGTGAGGAAGAGGGCAGCGATTACCCGGTCAGCGCGGCACCGCCGATCGCCCCGAGCGAACATCGCATGACGGCATAGACACTTGTGCGCTTTTCGCAGCGATGGCATGCGCATTGGTTCCAACGACGCGTTCCCCATCTTCACGATCGGAGGCGTCACGACATGTCCCGGCTCGATGAGGCAATGAAGGGTGACCTGCGCCGCGTGCTGGCGGCACTTGGTGCGGGACTTGGTCGGTCGGGCAGCGATCGTGACCTGCCGTCGATCTTCGAGCAGCACGTGCAGCAGCACCTGTCGATGCGGGCGGTGCGTCTTCGGGAGGTTCCGGCGCGCTATCACGCGCGGCTGGTGACGCCGACGAGAACGTCGGAGTCGATCGTGCTCGGCGTGCCGACGGCCAACCCGCGGATGCAGGCGATCCTCGAGGCGTCCTTTCATCCCGGCCGGCTCCTGGACGATGACGACTTCGCGGCGCTGGCGACGGCGGCGCAGCTTGGCGGCCTCGTGCTGGAGGCGGCGAGAGTACGGACGCCGCCGCGGGCAGCGCTGCCGGACGGGGCGGCGCCCCTCATCGGATCGACGGCGCTGATGCAGTCGCTGCGGGATCGCGTCGAGCGTGTGGCGGTGACTGATTTCACGGTTCTCGTGGAAGGCGAAAGCGGGGTCGGCAAGGAGCTCGTTGCCCGGCAGGTGCACGAGCTGAGTCGCCGGCGCGCCGGCCCATTCGTCGCCGTCAATTGTGCCGCGGTGGTCGAGACGCTTCTCGAGGCCGAGCTGTTTGGGATCGAGGATCACACGGCGACAGGCGTCCGCGGGCGGCGGGGCAAGTTCGAGCATGCGGACACCGGGACGTTGTTTCTCGACGAAGTGTCGGATCTGTCGCTCTCGGCGCAAGCGAAGCTGCTCCGGGCGATCCAGGAGCTCGCCGTCGAACGAGTAGGCAGCATCGGCATGCGGCGGGTCAACACGCGGATCCTGGTTGCCACCAATCGTCCGTTGTCAGAACTCGTCGAGCGGGGACTGTTCCGCGCGGACCTCTATTACCGCCTGAGCGGTGTCGAGATTCACGTGCCTCCGCTCCGCGCGCGGCGCGAGGATGTCGCCGAGCTCACCGCCTACTTTCTCGCGCGTCATCGTCAGACGCGCGATCTCTCGATATCGGACGCCGCCCTGGACGCGTTGCGCATCTATGACTGGCCTGGCAACGTGCGAGAGCTCGAGCGGCTGATCGAGCGCGCCGTGGCGCTGTCGGAGTCAGACCGGATTGAGCTCGACGATCTGCCGGCGCAGGTGCGCGGCCCGGCTGACGTGCCGGCGGCTCGGGATCAGCTATCACACGCTGGCGGGGTACCTGCGGTATCCCTATCGCGGTCGAAGGTCGCCGACGGAGGTGCGCGCGTGAGAGGCACGGCCTTCGTCGTTCGGTTCTTCCGAGTGGTACCGCCGGTGCCGGCCTTGATGTACGGGGCGTTTGCCGCGTCGGTCGTCGCTGCCGCTGTCGCCCTGACGCTGCAGGTCACCGATCCGTACGGGGCGCTGGCGCCGGTGTTCCTGCTGCAGACGCTGGCCGCCTCGTCGGGATTCGCGGTGCCGGCGCGAAGAGGTCACTACGATCTGTTGCTGACGAGCGGCGTGAGCCGTCTCCGCATCGGGACAGCGCACTGCGTAGCGTCGATCCTGCCGGGAGTGGTCTGCTGGATGCTTATCGCGGCGCTTGAAGCGGTCAGCGGCGGCCGCTTTCCTCGCGTTTCGCTGGCGAGTGGGACGATCGCCGCGCTCGTGATCGTCTCGGCGCTCTCGTGGGCGGCGACCGTTCCGCTTCCGCGGCTGACCGGCGGCATCGTGTGGCTGCTGATATTCGTCGCTCCTCTGAACCACGATCTCTTTCCGCCAACGGCAAGCGTGCTGATGTTGCCGTGGACGCTGGTCGGCACGGATGTTCTTTCAATCGGGGCCGTCCCCGTTGTGTCGGCCGCGGCCGTAGTGGTGGCCGCAGTGGCGTGTGCGCTCACCTGGATATGCCGAACCGACGTCACCTTGCAGGTGGCGCGATGACGTCGGCGGTGCTTGCGGTTCGTGATCTCTCGGCTCGATTCGGCCATCGCGAGATCTTTCACGGCCTGTCCGTTCATGTTGATGCGGGGCAGTCTCTTGGCGTCATTGGCCCGAACGGCGCGGGCAAGACCACGCTGCTGAGGATGCTGGTGGGGCTGATGAAACCTCACGGCGGCGAAGTG
>WNGB01014896.1_pt1 | contig 10337 bp, 12 predicted proteins | sample 5400681 | NCBI WGS metagenome assembly WNGB01 (sample SAMN13153367, study PRJNA577476) | soil metagenome | isolation source: 115 cm soil or saprolite under grassland replicate 2 | place: USA:California | collected 2016-06-15 | reverse complement strand
GAACCCGACACGCCACCACGGAACGGTCGACTGAGGCTGCGCCCGTGCGGCGAGCCGCACGCGCGCAGGCGACAGGAGCGTGCCGCGCTGCCGCAGCGGCGCGTAGGCGCGATCGAGCGCGACCGAGATCGTCGCGAGATCTCGCAGCGCGGCGCCGCATCGGACGCAACCGTCGGCGTGCGCCTCGAGCTCGAGACGCTCGCGCGCGTCTAGCTCTCCGGTGAAGAGCTCCGCCATCTTCTGATCGGCCGTGCGACATGCCACAGAGAACGACCTCATCGCGGTTCGCCTGGGAGCGGCTCGATGATCTGGGCGACCGTCTGCCTTGAACTAGGCGCGAGCAGCGCCGTTGGTTCGATGCCGAACTCCGGGTGTGCCGAAAGATGCGTTCGGAGGCGCCGTAGGGCGTAGTGGAGCCGCGACTTCACCGTGCCGATCGGGCAGTCCACCACCTGGGCGATCTCGGCGAGATTCAAGCCGTTCATGTAGTGGAGAACGACGACGATACGGTGCTTGGGTCCGAGGGTGTCGACGGCCGCAAGCACGATGCGCCGTACCTCTGCCTGCTCCGCGAGCATCGACGGCGAGCGCTCCTCGCTCTGGAGGGTGTCGTTGGCCGAGTCCTCGAGGGGGCTGACGATGATGTTCTTGCGCGGACGGCGGTTGTACGAGAGGTTGACCGCGACGCGATACAGCCACGGCCGCAGAGAGCCCTCGGGCTCCAGACGCGCCAGCGCGCGGTGCGCGCGGGTGAAGGTGTCGACGGCGATCTCCTCCGCGGCCGAGGGATCCTTCGTGATGGCGAGGCCGAGGCGGAAGATGCCATCGCGGTACCGATAGAAGAGGGCATCGAACGCCTCCATGTCGCCATCGCGCGCGGCGTACACGAGCTCGCGGTCGGTGCGCCGGTCCGCGTCCTGCTGCGCCAGGGCGTGGGGGGTTCTCGGGGGGTCGCTTCGCGCCCGGGGGCCCCTACCCCCGAGCCCCCCGGTGGTTGTCACATCTCGTCCGGAAGGTAGCGGCGGATCGCGCGCACGTTGCGAGCTGGTGTCAAGGTGGAGCGCTCGACGAAAGCGCCGGACTGCGGCGCGTGGAGGAACTCGCGCTCGCCGGTCGCGATCCCGGTGTGCGTGATGCGCTCGTCACCGAAGAAGAACAGGTCCCCGGGGCGCGCTGCGCTCACGGCTCGGCCCTCCATCGCCTGCTGGTCGGCATCACGGTCGAGGCCCACCCCATTCAAACGGTACACGAGCTGTGTGAACCCCGAACAGTCGATCCCGTCTGCCGTCGTGCCGCCCCACAGGTAGGGCACGCCCAGAAAGCATTCCGCGGTGCGCAGCAGGTCGCCGGGGACGGGAAAGCGCGAGGCGAGCTGCGCGACGTCGACCGTGTCGCGGAAGGCGATCCAGCCGTCGTAGCTGATGCGCAGCCACTCCCCCTGCCGCTCCTGGATGGCGAGTGGCGCGGCGATGGGCAGTCGGTCGATGATCGGTGCGGCATCGGTCGGCGCGGAGCGGACGTCCGCCACGACGACGCCGACGATGCGACGCTCCGGGGCGCCGATCTCGTCGAGATGGTCGGCCTGCACCCAGCCGAAATAGTGATCCGGGCCCTGCGCGTAGAACCACTCGCCGTCGCGCGTGAGGAGCGTCAGCCGCTCGCCGTAATGCGCCTGATCGACGCGCTCCGAATCGTCGTCGGGCTCGGCGCGCAGGTCGGTCAGCCCGCGGTTCACCAGCGCCTGCGGCGGGCGCACCATCGCGACGGCGAGACGCGGCGCGGCGATGCTCATGTCGGCTTCGCCGCCATTCGCGAAGAACCCGCTCTTCGCAGGGGCTTCGCCCCTTCCACCCCAGGACTCATCCGCTTCGCAGGGACTCAGCCCCTGCAAGGGCGGATACGCGGTACCGCAAGACCGGCTTTCGCGCGGCACCGACCTCGTCGAGGCGACGCAGTGGTGTCTTGGTCGGGGCCTCGCGCACCGCGGCGGGATCGGTCGTCACGCGTTCGGCGATGCGCAGCATCGCTGCGGCGAACGCGTCGAGCGTCTCCTTGGGCTCGGTCTCCGTTGGCTCGATCATCATCGCCTCGGGCACGATGAGCGGGAAGTACACCGTCGGCGAGTGGAACCCCTCATCGAGGAGCGCCTTCGAAAGGTCGAGCGCGGACGCGCCCTGCTTCTTCTGCTTCGCGGCGCTGAGGACGAACTCGTGCATCGGGACGCGGTCATAGGCCACGTCGTAAGCGGGTCGCAGTAGAGCGAGCAGGTAGTTCGCGGCGAGGATCGCATCGCGCCCGGTCTCCACCAGCCCTTCCTCTCCGAGGGTACGCATGTAGGTATAGGCACGGACGAGGACGCCGAAGTTCCCGAGGCGCTGCTTGATCGTGCCGATCGAATCGCCGAGACCCGCCGGCTCGCGGTCCTCTCGCGCGGTGTCGTAGTGGTAGGAGCCGTCGGCCTCGCGGACGATCCACGGCTTCGGCAGGAACGGGCGCAGGTGCGCCTTCACGCAGAGCGGACCGGCACCGGGGCCGCCCGCGCCGTGGGGCGTGGAGAACGTCTTATGGACGTTGATGTGCACGCAGTCGAACCCGAGGTCGCCGGGGCGCGCGAGGCCGAGCAGGGCGTTCATGTTCGCGCCGTCGCCGTAGACCAGAGCGCCGACGGCGTGGACCGCGTCGCAGACCTCACGCACGCGCTCCTCGAAGAGACCGAGCGTGTTGGGGTTCGTGAGCATGAAGCCCGCGACGTCGGGACCGAGCGCTGCCTTGAGCGCATCGAGATCGACGTTGCCGCGCGCATCGCTCTTCACCGTCGTCACCTGGTAGCCGCACATCGCCGCCGACGCCGGGTTGGTCCCATGGGCCGAGTCAGGCACGATGATGCGACGCCGCTGCGCGGCCTCACCGCGCTTCGCGTGATAGGCCTTGAACACAAGTAGCGCGGTGAACTCCGACTGCGCGCCGGCCTGCGGCTGCAGGGTGACGAAGTCCATACCGGTGATCTTCACGAGCAGCTGCTCGAGCTCGTACGCGAGCGCGAGGACGCCCTGCGTCATGCGGTACGACTGGCGCGGGTGCACGTCGGCGAACAGCATGGCGACGCGGTCGTTCACCTTCGGGTTGTACTTCATCGTGCACGAACCGAGCGGATACATACCCGTATCGACCGAATAGTTCAGCTGCGCGAGGTGCGTGTAGTGGCGCACGACCTGCGGCTCGGTGAGCTCGGGCAGCCGTAGCGGTGTCCTCCGCTGGAACGCCTCCGGGATGTCGGCCGTCGAGGCCGCCCGAACGTGGCGCCCATTGCGACCGGGCCGCGCGAGCTCCATGAGCAGCGGCTCGAGCCCCCGTACCGGTGTTTTGGCGCCGACGTCCGGCACCACCTGCGTTCGCACCGTCATGTGACCGCCATGTGCTCGCCGGTACGCGCGAGATCCGCGACCGCGTCGACGAGCGCGTCGGCGTCCGCGTCCGTCGTCATCTCGGTGCACTGGATGATCAGGTCGTCGCGGCCGCGGCGCTTTCCCTCGACGTAATGCGAGGCCGTGGCCTCGACCTGGATCCCGCGCGCGATGAGCGCGTCGCGAAGATCCCAGCCGCCCATCTCGGAGCGCAGCGTGAAGCGATCGAAGAACGGGCCGTCGTTCGCGACCGCGCAGCCGGGGATGGCCGCCAGCCGCTTCGCCAGCGCGTGCGCGCGTTCCACACCGGCACGGGCCGCGGCACGCAGGCCCTCCGGGCCGAGGAGCGAGAGATACACCGCGGCGGTGATCGCCGCGAGCGCTTCGTTCGTGCAGATGTTGCTCGTCGCCTTCTCGCGGCGGATGTGCTGTTCGCGCGTCTGCAGCGTGTTGACGAAACCGCGCGTGCCGTTCGCATCGACGGTTTGGCCCGCGATGCGTCCCGGCATCTGGCGCACGAGCGCCTCGCGGCACGCGAAGATCCCGAGATGCGGGCCGCCGTACGACATCGTGATGCCGAGCGGCTGGCCCTCGCCGACGACGATGTCGGCGCCGAGCGTTCCCGGAGCCTCGAGAAGCGCGCACGCGTGCGGCTCCGTCACCTGGACACACAGCGCGCCGGCCGCGTGCGCCGCGTCGGCGACCCGCTTCACGTCGACGAGCGTTCCGAATGCATCCGGATGCTGCACGACGAGACAGGCGCCGCCACTCGCCGCGGCCGCGAGCTGCGCGGTGGGCACCTCGACGATCTCGAGCTCCGGGCCGCGCGCGTACGTGCGCAGCGTGCGCTGGTAGGTGAAGTCGACCTCCGTCGCGACGATCACCTTCTTGCGGCCGGTCACGCGCACCGCCATGAACGCGGCCTCAGCCATCGCCGATCCGCCGTCGTACATGGACGAGTTCACGACGTCCATCGCGAGCAGCTCGGCCATGAGCGACTGGTACTCCCACACCGCTTGGAGCGTGCCCTGGCTCACCTCAGGTTGGTACGGCGTGTACGCCGTGAGGAACTCGCCGCGGAGCGCGAGCACCGAGACGGCCGCGGGGATGTATCGCCGCTGGATCGAGCCACCGATGAAGAACGGTCCCGAGCCGGCGGTCTTGTTCATCGCCGCGAGCTGCTCGAGATGCGCTTGCACCTCCATCTCGGACAGGCCGGCGGGCACGCCGAGCTTCGGATGGCGCGCGTCCTTCGGGATGGAGCCGAGGAGGTCGTCGACGTCGCGCACGCCGATGCGTTCGAGCATCGCGTGGCGATCGGCCTCGGTGTGCGGCGAGTAGGGGTTGTTCCCCACCTCTCGTTAGTCCCCGCCGGCGCCGGCCGTCTCGCCGATGTGCGCGCGGTAGTCCTGAGCCGAGAGCAGCTTTCCGAGCTCGCCCTTGTCGGCGAGCTTCACCTTGACCATCCAGCCCTGCTCATAGGGCGAGGTGTTCACCAGCTCGGGCTTCTCGATCACGCTCACGTTGCGCTCGACGACCTCGCCCGACAGCGGGCTGTAGATGTCGGACGCGGCTTTCACCGACTCGACGACCCCGAGGCTCGCGAACTGGCGAACGCTCGCGTTCTTCTCCGGCAGCTCGACGAAGACGACATCGCCGAGCTGCTCCTGCGCGAAATGCGTGATGCCGATCGTGGCCGTGTCGCCCTCGAGGCGCACCCACTCGTGCTCCTTCGAATAGCGCAGGTCGTCGGGAACGGTGCTCACGGTGCCCTCCGGTAAGACATTGTCGCTTCGCGCCAATCCTGTACGTGAAGAGCCACTACGTGGCCCTTCGGTAAAACGGTGTCTTCACTACCGTAGCGGGAACGTCCTTGTCGCGGATGCGGACCGCCAGCGCGGTGCCGACCTTGGACAAGGCCGTCGGCACGTAGGCGAGGGCGATGTTCTGTGCGACCGTGGGCCCGTACGTGCCGCTGGTGACCTTTCCGACCGTCTGACCCTCGGACGTCACGTCGTGGCCGTGGCGCGCGACGCCGCCCTCCACCACCAGCCCGACGATCCGCCGCTTCGGCCCGTCGGCCTTCTGCTTCGCGACCTGATCGCGGCCGATGAATTCCTTTTCGAGCTTGCACGTCCAGCCGAGACCGGCCTCGATCGGGCCGGTCGTCTCGTCGATGTCGTTGCCGTAGAGCGAGAAGCGCGCCTCGAGCCGCAGCGTGTCGCGGGCGCCGAGGCCGACCGGAACGATGCCCTCGCCGCGACCAGCAACGAGGAGGGCCTGCCACACGCGCACCGCGTCGGCGTTATCGACGAAGACCTCGAAGCCGTCCTCGCCGGTGTAGCCGGTGCGCGCGATCGTCGCATCCGCCCCCGCGGCCTTGGCGGACTTCACGCCGAACGGCGGCAGCGCGGCGACGCTGCCTCCAGCGATCTTCACCAGGATGTCCGCGGCACGCGGTCCCTGGATCGCGATGAGCGCCGTGTCGGTCGAGCGGTCGGCGAAGGCGACGTCCTTCGGTAGGTGGCCGCGCACGTGGGATTCGTCCTTCGCGATGTTCGCGGCGTTCACGACCATGAGGAGATGATCCGGGCCGGTGCGGTAGACGATGACGTCGTCGACGATCGTGCCGCCTTCGTTGCACAGCAGGCCGTAGCGCGCCTGGCCGGGCTCGAGGCCCGCGATGTCGCTGGAGACGAGCCGATCGACGGCGGCACGCGCCGCGGGTCCATCGAAGTGGAACTCGCCCATATGCGAAAGGTCGAAGAGGCCCGCGGCGTCACGCACGGCGCGGTGCTCGGCGACGATCCCGGTGTACTGGATCGGCATCTCGTAGCCCGCGAACGGGACCATGCGCGCGCCGAGCGCGCGGTGCTCCGCGTACAGCGGCGTCCGTCGGGGCGCGGCGCCGGTCGCGGCGCCGGTCGCGGCCGGGGGGGTTCTCGGGGGGCGAAGCCCCCCGGTGGTTGTCATGCCGCCGCTCGCGCGGCTTCGATCGCGCGGTCGAGGATCTCGCGATAGGTCTCGTAGGACAGCATCCGGCGCGCCTCGCGTACGGGCACCCAGCGCACCTCGTCGTACTCGTGGTCGTGCAGCGAAACGTCACCGCCGTCCGCGCGCATGAGGAAGAAGTGCACGAACTTGTGCACGCGCTCGCCGGGCACCGCGAACCAGTAGTCGACGACGCCGATCGGCGCGACGATGCTCACGTCGAGACCGGTCTCCTCGCGCACCTCGCGGAGCGCGGTCTCCTCGATGGACTCGCCCGGGTCGGGCGTGCCCTTGGGGAAGACCCAGGTGCCGTCGCGGCTGCGACCGGTGAGGACGACCTCGGCGTCGTCGTCCGCGCCACGCATCACGACGCCCCCCGCCGCGGTGGCGGTACGAACACGGGTCGGCCGGCGCGAATGCGTTGTCGGCATCCGATCACAACAGGCGTGTGCCGTTGATGACGAGCGCGAAGCTGCAGTGAAGGAACTCGGCGGCGCGGCGCGACAGCATCATGCGCGAGAGGAAGATCTCGAAGTACTCCATGAGCGGCGCGACCTCGGTGTCGATGGTGAGCTCGAGCGTGATCAGCTTCTCCTTGCGGCTCACCTTGATCTCCGACGCGGTCGCCGCGTAGTTCACGCGGTCGTGGATGTCGAACGAGGTGGTCTTCGGGTTGCGCACGCGGCTCCGGTGCACGTCGCTCTTGTCGGCGATGATCACCGCCGCCGAGACCGCGCTGACCGGAAGGCCGCCCTCGTTCTCCTCGTGGTTCGCGATCGCGCCCATGATCGTCGCGACCTCCTCGAGCTCGAAACCGTTGTCGATGAGGATCCCCTGCGAGAGCAGGGCGCCGGTCTGGCCGTGGTCCTCGCGCGTGACGACGTTCCCGATGTCGTGGAGATAGGCCGCGACGGCGGCGACCTCGCAGCGGCGGGTATCGTGGCCGAGCGACTTGAGGATGAATCGCGCGCCGTCGGCCGACGTATTCGCATGGCGTTCGCCGTGCTCGGTGTAGCCGATGGCGCCCGTCTGCTGGTTCGCCGAGCGGATGTAGGTCTTGACGCGCGGGTCGGCCTTCACTGTGTCGAGCGTCGGCCCTTCGCGTTTCGCTTCGGCGGTCGTGCGCGTCTTCGTCTCGGCGCGGTGGACCTTCTTCAGCTCATCCGGCGCGCCGGTGTCGTCAGGTCGCGGTGCGGCAGCGGTCTCACGCATGACGCAACTCTAGGAGATGTGGAAAGACTCGCGTGCGGACACACGCGCCGTGCCGCCCCCTGAATTCACGTCGTTACGCACTTCGACGTGGTACGCAGAGCAGCGACTTGCGACGCTCCACGAAGACGAGCAGCTCGACCGCTCGCGCTGGCCGAACGTCAACTCATGGTCTGAGCCAGCTCCACGACCGTCCTGACTACTTCCTCGCGGGTTACTAAGTCGGTGTGCAGGCGCAGCAACACAGTCCCAGACGACTTGTCGACGGCCTCGCCAGAAAGACTTCGCGCAAGAGCGGCGGCAAGCGCTTCGCGGAGTGTCTCGAGGTCTGCATCCGATTCAACGTTCATAGCCGTGTTGCAGGTGCTACGCCTCCATACGCAGATCTTCGAGGTCGAGATCGCGCTCGATCCGGCGCAGCACTTCATCGGTGATCACGCCACGATCGTGCAGGTTGATCGCGGCCTGGCGTTCGGCATCGATGACCTCACGCCGGATCTCGCCATGCTCGAGCAGCTCCTGCTCCGCGGCATCGCCGTCCTCATGGTGCAGCTCGTCGTGCCGCGCGCGATGCGCGTAACGATCCCGCAGCTGATCGATGAGCTCGATGTGCCCCGGCCACTGCCCACGGAGCTCCTCAAGCCGCGCGAGAGCGGCCTCGGTCGTGAGGCCGCGCGCGTGCACCTCGTCGTGCGACGCGCTGGTGTCGGAGACGACTCCGAGCTTGGTGATGACGAGCGGCAGGGTCAGTCCCTGGCCGACGAGCGTGACGAGGATGATCGCGAATACGAGGAAGAGGATGAGATTCCGTTCCGGGAAACTGACCGGGAGCGATAGGGCGGCGGCGAGCGAGACGACGCCGCGAAGACCGGACCACGCGACCACGAACACCGCCTGCCACGGCGGATTTGGATCGACGCGACGTACCGCGGGAATGAGGCGAGGCAGGTAGCTCGCGGGAAACACCCACACGATGCGGCTGATGACGACCGTGAGCGCGATCGCCGTGGTGACGAGGGCCACCCGACCGAGATCGGTGCTCAAGCCGCGGAGCACGCTGGGCACCTGAAGGCCGATGAGCATGAACACCAGACCGTTGAGGAGGAAGAGCACCATCTGCCAGGCCGCGGTCGCGACGACGCGCGTGTCGGATGACGAGCGGCGCAGCCAATTGCGCGCGAACAGCCCGCCGATGACCGTCGCGAGGACGCCCGATACTCCGAGTGCCTCGGCCGAGAGGTACGCCGCGAACGGGGCGAGCAGCGTGACCATCACGGCGATCGCGGTGTCGCGGATGTGCGCGAGGAGCCACCCGCCGGCGCGTCCGACGATGATGCCGATCGCGACCCCGCCGATGAGGACGACCACGAACGACCCGCCGGCATCGATCAACGAGAACGTGCCGGCGGCGACCGCCGCGACGGCGAAGCGATAGAGCACCAGCGCGGTCGCGTCGTTCACGAGGCTCTCGCCCTCGAGGATCGTCACGATGCGCCGCGGCACGCCGAGACGCTGGAAGATCGAGGTCGCCGCGACCGCGTCCGGCGGCGACACGATCGCGCCGAGCGCGAACGCGCCGGCCCAGCCGAGCGACGGCACGAGCACGTGGGCGACGACGGCGACCGCGGCCGCGGTGAAGATCACCAGCCCGAACGCGAGCAGGAAGATCGGTCGCAGGTTCGCCTTGAAGTCGCGCAGCGATGTGAAGTAGCCGCCCGCGAAGAGCAGCGGCGGCAGGAAGACGAAGAAGACGAGCTCGGGTGGGAGCTCGAAGGCGGGAAGAGCGGGGATCTGGCTCAACAGGAGACCGCCCAGCACCATGACGATCGGGTACGGGAAGGTGAAACGCCGCGCGACGAGCGTCAGCGCGGTCACCAGGACCAGAAGAAGAAGGACCAGCTCTATCTCGCGCATCGCCTGCTAGCGCTCGTACGCCTTCTGCAAACGCTCCGCGACCTGCTGCAGCCAGCGCAGCTCCGTGAGACCCGTACGCGCGACGACCATCCCCCGCGTGAACGCGAGCCAGGGCTTGAGTGTTCCCGCGACAAGGCCGAGCCAGGTCGCGCTCGTCGCGTCCACCTTCGGGCCCTTGCCCTTGATCTCGGCCGCCTCGGCGTGCAGCCGTCCGTCGCCGGCCTGGAACTCGATCGCCTCCTGTGTGTCGGTGAAACGGAGCAGTGCACGCCCCGCGGGCACGTCGCTGAGATTGGTGCGCACGCGCTCGTCCTCGGCGGCGGCGGCGAGGATCGCCAGGACCGCGTCGCGCGCGTGCTCCGGGTTCGGCGGCGACGTCGACGCGACGCGCGCCGCCTGGATCGCCTCCTGGAGCTTGGTCACGCGAGCTTCATGTCGCTGCGCACCGTCACCGGCACCGCGGTGCCGCGATCGCGCAGCGCGAAGAACGCGGCGGCTCCGATCATCGCGCCGTTGTCGGTGCAGAGGCGCGGCGGCGGGACGCGTAGCGGATGCCCGATGCGCTTCTGGATCTCGGCGCGGAGCGCGAGGTTCGCGGCGACGCCGCCGCCGAGCAGCACCGTCTCGACCGCGTGCTCCGCCGCGGCGCGCGCGGTCTTCTCCGCGAGGACCTCGGTGATCGCCTTCTGGAACGATGCCGCGACGTCGGCGACCGGGACCTCCCCCTTGGCCTCGAGCGCACGGACCAGACGCAGCACCGCGGTCTTGAGACCGGAGAAGGAGAAGTCGTAGCCCGAGAGCGCCGCGCGCGGCAGCGGG
>WNGB01014894.1_pt1 | contig 10337 bp, 11 predicted proteins | sample 5400681 | NCBI WGS metagenome assembly WNGB01 (sample SAMN13153367, study PRJNA577476) | soil metagenome | isolation source: 115 cm soil or saprolite under grassland replicate 2 | place: USA:California | collected 2016-06-15 | reverse complement strand
GACCTCGCCGGCCAGCTCGACCACGAGTTCCGTGCCCGCCTGGGCACCGCCACCGGCCCGGCGGCCGTCGAGCCGGCCGCCTCCTAGCCACCCCTGGGGGCCGGCCGCGCCTCGGTCCGCGGCCGGCCCCTCGCCTCCTGAAGGGACCGAAAGCTCATGAGCGTTGCCCGCCAGCTTGCCCAGGCCGTCCTCGGCCTGGCCCTGCTCGGCTACGTCGTCCGCCTGTTCGCCGCCGCGGTCAGCGACCACCACCCCGCCACCGGCGGACCGGCTGCGGCCGACCCTGGCCCGACCTGGGTCCGCGACCAGCGCGGCGGCGGCGTGCTGCCCGGCGGCGACGTCGGTGGCGACGCCCAGCTCGACGAGTCGTTCAGCGTCCGCTTCCACCACCGCCACCGTCCCGGCGCCATGGTCACCTACCGCTACTACGCCGCGCTCGACCTCGACGACCTGGCCACCGTCTACCTGGAGCGGCAGACCGAGTACATGCTCTGCACTGACCCCGCCGACCCCGGCAGCACCGAGGCCTGGTCCGACACCCGCTACGAAACCGTGCAGCACGGCTTCGCGAGCGTCGAGGCGGCTACCGCCGCCGCCAAGCGCGCCGCCGAGGCGCACCTGGCCTGCGAGGAGGACTGGCCGGGCCGGCCGCCCTGGGAAGCAACGGGAGAAGGGAGCCTGTGATGTGGACCGCGATCTGGACCCTGCTGGTGTTCGTGCTGCTGCTGTTCCACGGCGACGCGATCCTCGCCTTCGCCGCCGAGCAGCTCCAGCAGCGGCGTTCCCACCGGCTCCGTGGTGAGCAGGAGCGCACCCGGCAGGCCCTCATCGCCCGCGACCGCGACGCACTCGTCTGGCAGGAACTCGACGCCGGAAGCCCCCCAGACCAGCAGGCGAAGTAACGACCGCGCAGCGGTACGGAACCTGCTGGCTAGGAAGGCCGGACGCTCAGTCACGGGCGCATGACGGTGCCAGACAAGCGGCAGGTTGGCTGGTCAACGGCTGGGGCTCACGCCATGGGCGGCCTTCCAGGCCCGGACGGGTTCGGTGACGAAACGGATCCCGGCGTCGACGCAGAACTCCGCGGCCTCCTCGGACAACGCCTCCGGGGCATCAAGCAGCAGCGCCCGGAGGCGACGCCGGTCGGCCACCTCGGCAGGTTGCACGGGCAGGTCCGCGTACCACTTGCCGCCCTCGCCCCAATGGTCATGCTGCGGGTCGTCCAGCCGGGCGAGGAACCCGGCCACGATGTCCGGCCACCACGGCGTCCCCCACCAGTGCGCGCACGCCAGGCCGCCGTGGACGGCGGCACGCTGCAGGGCGAAGTCCAAGCCGTGCCGCTCGGCGCTGGCGGCGATCCCGCCCAGGGCCCGGTCCAGGTGGTCGACCAGCTCGTCGAGCTGCTTGCCGGCGAGCTCACCAAGCGTGCGCCCGTCGGGCAGGACCCGGTCGGGGTCGGCCAGCCACTCGAGCAGGTCAGCGAACAGCTCGTCGCTGAACCCGGTGTCCAACTCGGCCAGGTCCTCGGTCGCCACGAGCACCTCGCCGGTTCCGGCGAAGGCCCCGTCGAGGTGGTCGTCGAGGACGCTGCGGACGAGCTTGGTGATGGCGACGTTGGTGCGCAGCATCCCACCGTCGAGGATGCGGCCCTCGCCGTGCCAGTCCTCAACGGGGCTGTTGCGCCAGGTGCCGTTGCTGATGCCGATCACGGCCAGGTCCACCACCACCTCGGCGTCATCGGGGTCGACGCCGATATGTTCGCGAAGCAGGAGCGGGATCCTGGCCGGGTCCGGCTCATGCATGCTGGACATTGCCATCGCGTCCCAAAGCAGCGGGCGCCCCACGCGCAACCGTCCTTCCTGTGCCTGCCCGGATGGCCGTCACGGCGGACCGTAGCAGTTGAGCCCGACAAGCCGAACTTGCACCCCAAGCGCACCAAGCGCGTCAGACGGCTGCCAGGGGCCTGGCCGTCCACTCCCACACTTGTGCCTTGCAGCAGCAGCGACCTGGCCACGGTGGCGGCGGCGATTCCGACGGAATCAAGCGTGGATCAGAACTCAATCGCCAGGCCATCACCAAGGTCACGGCCAAGGTCCAGCTCCTGCGGCTGCATGGTTCGCGCGAGCTCGTGCGGCACGGGTCGTGCCAGGGGATCGCCAGTGGCCCGCGAACCCCGAGCTGGCTCATCGAGCTCCTCGGTCTGCGCAACGTGGTTGGCGGCGAGCTTGCTGGCATCCCGGGTCCACCGCTCGCCCAACGCCTGCACCAGGTCGCGGTCGCGATAGGGGCCGGCCAGCTGCGTCTCCGCATCGACGAACACGTGCAACTCCTCCACGCAGCGGGTGGCCATCGAGTAGGCCGACTGCCGCGAGGTCTGCCAGCCACCAGGCAGCACCAGCACCACCGCGGCCTGGCCGCCCTGCAGCTTCAACGCGTGGCCAGCGTACCCAAGCCGCAGCGGCTGCGCCTCCTCGTGCATGCCCGGCTGCACCGTCACGGTGCGGCCGTCGTCGACCTCGACCACCACCTGACCGCGGTCGGGATCGACAGCCGTCACGTGACCAGCCGTGCCGTTCGGGACGTACGTCGGGAAGAAGTCGTCGTTGGCGCGGTAGGGACGGACGAACCGCACCCGGTCCCCGGCGAACAGCCACTCACAGCGGCTGTGACCCCGGTCGACCACCGCAACGGTAGGACCGGCCAGCTCGCCACTGGCCTGCCGTCTGGCCTGGCACAGCGCGTTGAGGACATCGACGGTGTGGTTGTCGGTGTCGGTCACGACCGCCACCCCATCCAACCCGCGAACAGCCCGGTGCCGGTCCCAGGCGTGGACGACCTCCCTGACCGCGGCCGACCGGTCCGGGGCCAGGTGCAACCGACCACGGGCCTGCAAGCTGGCCAACGCCTGGGGAGCGCGGCCGTCACGGATCGCCTGGCACACCTCGCGGTCTTCTCGGTGACGTTGGCGCACCACGTGGGTGAGTTCGGCGTGGCCGCCGATCACCTGGTCGACCAGGCGCTGCCAGCCGCCGGGGCCGACCGGCTGGGCCTGCTCCGGGTCGCCCAGGGTGCGGATCGACGCTGGGCCGGCCGCCTCGAGGAGGGCGGCCATCCTTGGGGGTGTCGACCATGGCGGCCTCCTCGACCAGCACCACCCAGTCCCCGGTCGGTTGCAGGTGGCCGGTGGCCACGGCGCGGGCGAACGCCTCCACGGTGTAGCCGCGCTCGAGGTCGAGCTCGCGGGCGGTGCGCCGGGCGGTCTCCGCCGCGGTCGAGACGAGGACGATTGGCTGGCCGTTGCCGCGGTAGGCGCGCAGCAGGGTGCGGAGCAGGGTGGTCTTGCCGGTGCCGGCGCGGCCTTCCAGCGACGCCCACCCGACCGGCGCACCCAGGTGCTTGAGCGCGGCAAGCTGCTCCTTGGAGAGCCGCGGGCCGGTCAAGGTAGCGAGCTCGGCGGCGCGGGCGAGCAGCTCCGGGCGTGGGGCCACCACCCGGGTCCGCGCCTTGGCGCGGGCGATCTCGACGATCCGCTGCTCTTGGGCGAGTAGGACCGCGGTGGTGTACCTGGGGCCGTCCGGGGTGGCGACCGGGACCAGGTCAGGGCCGGCCAGGAACCGGTCCAGGAACGCACGGGCTTGGGCGGCGTCGAGCAGGCCGGTGGCGGCCTGGTAGGCCTGCTTGGTGACCTCCGTGGCGTCGAAGGTGGCGTCGTGTGCGGTGAGCCCGTCGGGGCCCAGCAGCCGATGGCGCACCGTCGCCTCCCGCCCGGCCAGCGCCACCTGGGCGTCAAGCCGGCGCTGCTGTCGGTCTGGTACGGGAGGCTGCAGGCGGTGGCGTGCAAGGACGGCACGGTAGGCGGCCCAGTGCGGCGCGCTGCAGGCGTCGGTCTTGGGGGCGCGGTCCTGGGCGGCCAGCCGGTCGCGCTCCCGCAGGGTCGGCGGCCGCCCCCGGCGGGCCTGGAACGCGGTCACCTGCTGGTTGAGGTGGCGGTGGCGGCTGGCGAACAGGTCGGTCAGCCGCCGGTCGACGCCGGCCAACTCCCAGGTGCGACCCTTGCGGGTCTGCTGCCAGGCGAGCTGGTAGCCGAGGTGTTGCAGCTCGGCGGCGAGCTGGCAGGCGTAGATCGCCTCGGCGGTGGTGGCGAACCGGTAGACCGGCCGGGAGTCGACCGCCAGGAAGCGGCCCTGGCAGAACGCGAGGTTGAAGATGAAGGCATGGCTGTGGAGCTGCGGGTCGGGTGGCCGGCCCGGCTCGGCAGCGGTCTCACTTGTGGGCCGGCTGGTGTGATGGGTGAACACCGCGATCGCAAGCTCGCCGGGGGCGTGGACCTGCTCGCCGTTGACGGTCGGCCGGCAGGCCGCCACCCGCGCCTCGAGCTCCTTGAGCGTGACCTGGACGGCGGCCTGGTGGGCGCGTTCCAGCGCCGCCCGCTCCGCAGGGGTGGCGAACGGCAGCAGCGCGGAGACGGACTTGGGCGGGCTGAGGTTGCAGTCGATTCCTGGCACGCGCATGCCGCCGTGGGTGATGGACGCGCCGGTGACTGGATCGACCCTCGTGACGTGGGAGACCTTGATCAGTCGCGTACCCGTCAGGGGATGCAGGCCGGCGGCCAGCCGCTGGAAGGCCGCCCGGTCCAGCCGGTCGATACCGAGCCGGGCCCATAGCCGCCCGTGCAACTCGGCGGCCGCCTCGCAGGGGGTGCCGTCGGGCTTGAGGTAGTAGTCGGCCTGCTCCCTCCCGCCGGCGAGGTAGCGCCACAGGTCGCCGGCGATGCTAGCGATCACCTTGGCCTGGAACTTCCTGGGCACGAACACCACAACACCCGGCCCGCCTCGACATCGCGACGAGGCCAGCCAACGCCCAGGCACTCACCGGAGACCTCACAGCAGGCCGCCTCCGAGCGCTCCACGCCCGACACGGGAATTGGCCGCGCCGGAACCCGATGAAGGCAGACGCGTCACGCTGTCCGGCTGCGCCGGGCCAGCTCACAGCGTGGAGGAACGGCCTCGCCCTCGGCGCCGCGGCCGGGACCCTGCACCCGTCCGCGGACCGGCCGTTGTCGCGGCCGCCCGGCCGCATCCCACGCCTGCGGCGGCCGCGTCGAGGACGCTGCGCGGTCCTTCGGACCGGCCCGGCGGCCGTCCTTGACCCGGCCGCCGCACCCGCGGGCCGGTGACACCGGCCGTCTTCCGGCGGTGGAGGACCAGGCCGCCCGGCCGCGACCGAACGATTCCGGCGGAATCATCGAAGCGTGAGGCCACGCCCCTGGCCAGGAGAGCTTCGGGAGTAGTCCAGAGCAGATAGGCTCCTTGCTCAACGTGCTGGCAGACATGACTAGTAGCTCGTCAGTCGTGACTTGTGAGGTGGTGGGGTTCGGTCTCATGCTCCTGTGGTCCAGGGAAGCCCGCCGCCGCAGGAGGCCGAGGTGCGCAAGCGACACGTCGTGGTCCTATCGGAAGAGGAGCGCGCCCGGTTGCATACCATGATCGGGCGGGGTGTCGCTCCGGCCAGTGCGCTGATGCATGCGCGGATCCTGTTGAAGGCCAACCAGGGCGAGGCCGGCCCGGGCTGGACCGACGCCGCGATCGGGGCGGCGCTGGAGGTCAACCCCGCCACCGTGGCCCGGGTCCGCATGCGGTATGTCGCGGCGGGGCTGGACGCCGCGGTGTACCGCACACCGCCCACGCGCTCCTACCGCCGCAGGTTGGACGGGGAGCAGGAGGCGCGCCTGGTCGCGCTGACCTGCAGCGCGCCACCCCAGGGCCACAAGCGCTGGACGTTGCGGCTGCTGGCCGATCGGCTGGTGGCGCTACAGGTGGTGGAGTCGGTGTCGTACGAGACGGTCCGCCAGGCCTTGAAGCAAACCAGCTCAAGCCGTGGCTGACGGGAGCGCTGGTGCATCCCGCCCGAGCACGATGCCGAGTTCGTCTGGCGGATGGAGGACGTGCTTGGGGTCTACACCCGGCCCTATGATCCGCGCCGTCCGCAGGTCTGCCTGGACGAGACCAGCCGCCAGCTGCTCGGCGAGGTCAGCCCGCCCCGCCCGGTCGCGCCGGGCCGGCCGGCCAGACACGATTACGAGTACCAGCGCGGTGGGGTGTGCAACCTGTTCCTGGTCTGCGAGCCGCTGCGCGGCTGGCGTGAGGTCACGGTCAGCGGCCGGCGGACCCGGATCGACTGGGCGCACTGCATCAAGGACCTGGTCGATGTTCACTACCCCGACGCCGAGCGGATCGTGCTGGTGCAAGACAACCTCAACACTCACACGCCCGCGTCGCTGTACGCGGCGTTCGAGCCGGCCGAGGCCAGGCGGCTGGCCGACCGGCTGGAGCTGCACTACACCCCCAAGCACGGCAGCTGGTTGAACATGGCCGAGATCGAGCTGGCTATGCTGGCCGGCCAGTGCCTGGACCGGCGGCCGGCCAATCGGGCGACGCTCGAGCGGGAGGCCGCGGCGTGGCGGGCGGCGCGCAACCAGGCCGGCCGTGGGGTCAACTGGCGCTTCACCACCGACGACGCCCGTACCAAGCTCAAGCGTCTCTACCCCACAACCCAGGACTGACAAGCTACTAGGCCAAGACGACGGTGGTTGTCTGTCGCCGGCAGCGAGCCTCGCACCTACCTCACAGTGGCTGTGAGCGCAGGCTGCGGGCGCTCACAGGTGGGTACGCCGCTGACGGATCGGCGGCCAGGCTGTGGCGGCGGGAGCGCGTGGTAGGTTGCCGGGATGGGGTGGGGCGAGCAGTTCGTGCGGAGCTTAGCGGCGCGAAACGAGGACGCGGTCGGCCACAGCCTCCGCTTTGGTTTCGACATGCCGTCCTCGGTCGACGCCTACGCCGCAGGCTTCTTCCCCGCCGAGAACGATTCCGACCAGGTTGCCCTTGCCGCGCTCGGTCCGCTGATGGTGGCCCAACTGGGCAAGCTCTGGCGAGAGATCGAACAGGTCTGGCCCCATCGGTGGCCGACCGAGACGGCGATGTTCTTCGCCCTGCTGATCCTTGCGACCGACCACTTCGGTGCGGTCTCGATCGGCGCAGAGGCACCGCCCTTGGGCGGCGCCTACGACGGCTTTGGGATCGAGCCGCAGAAGCAGATCGGTGAGTACCAGGTGGACTTCCTGCTCACGCTGCGGCGGATCGGACCCGACTACGATCGCCCGGTGCCCACGCGGGATGGGAAGCAGGTGGTCGCCACCAAGGAGGTGACCAAGCGCCTCGTCGTCGAGTGCGACGGGCACCAGTTTCACGAGAAGACCAAGGAGCAGGTCCGCCGCGACCGGCAGCGCGATCGGACCTTGCAGTCACTCGGGCTGCCGGTGTTCCGGTACCCAGGCTCGGAGCTGTACCGAGACGCGTTCAGGTGCGCCGCCGAGGCGCTGACCGCGCTCGACCTGGCGGTTGATGCCGAGCTCGACGGCGCACCCGTGGACGCCTATCGGGAGAGGTTGGAGTCGCGTTGGGGGACGATCGCTCCTTGAGCCAGGGTGAGGCGGCCGAGCGGTTCGTCCCCGCGATCCAGGAGCTCGCCGCGCTCGCCGACCGGCCGATCACCATCAGCGGCACGGATCGTGCGCCGTTGGTCGCAGTCGGGCTCTACTACCACCTCGTCAACCAGGTCGCGGCGTTGATGCTGCTGCGTTCCAGCCGCTTCGACCGTGCCTGCGCGCCGCTGCGCCGCTCGCTGGTTGAGCACATGCTCTACCTGATCTGGCTCGCCGACGCCGGCGACCAGGCCGTCGACGCGATGAACCGCGGACTGCAGCACCAGCAGCGCCGACTCCGGGACGCCATCACCGCCGCCGACGCGCCGGTTCCCACGGCAGAGCAGCGCGCGATCCTGGACGCCACGATCGAGACCACCGTGGTGGCCACCGACCAGGAGCACCTGCAGCACGTCGCACAGTTGCTCGACGCCTACCCGCTGTCGCCGCTGCTCAAGAGCGTCTGGCAGGCCGAGTCCGGCTGGACGCACCCGTCCCTGCACGTCATGCAGCTCTACGTCGAGCAGCGGCCCGAGGCGACGGTGCTGTACCAGCAGCCCTACCACGAGCAGCTCGCCGACTACACCCCGGTCGCTTGCTTCCTGACGCTGTACTTCGCCACCCTCGCGATGGATGTCCTGCTCGGCAACCCATAGGCCGAGGACCTGGCGTCGATCGCCGAGCGGTACGACATGCCGACGTCGCTGCCGACCCGCCAGGGGCGGTAGGTCCAGCCTGCTCGCTTGGTCAACTGGCCAAGTGTCCATCCCCGGCGCGCTCAGGTCCACACTATGGCCAGCCAGTGGCAAGGTGGTCGCTTGGCCACGCAGGCTTGCTACTTCCTGGATGCCTCGTTGGCGCCGAGCGCGAAGGGCAGGAAGGCCAGCTGGATCTCGCGCGCCGGATCTCCTCGGGCGTGCAGGACGAAGTCCGCCCGCTCCTCCGAGTGATGGTGGAGGCCTCGGCGTTTGTAGGTGGGACTCCCTTCGATCTCGGCAATGCTCTTCTTGATGGTCTCGGTGACGTTGCCGGACCGGATGAATAGCAGGAGCGCCGCTTTGGTGTCGCGCCAAACCAGGTAGCCCAGGAGCTGGTCGAGGGCGTCGCGAATGGTCTTCGGCCCCTTCCAGATCTTGCACTCCCCGATGAAGACGTTGCGGTCGCCCTCCCGGATCAGGATGTCGGTCTTGCCGGCGCCGTTGAACACCTCGCCGCCTGCCCTTCCTTCGAACTGGGCGTTGAGGTTGACGAGCAGGAGGTCGCGGATCTGTTCCTCGGTGAGCTTCGCGGTCATCGACGGTGACCGCTCCAGGGCGTTGCGGGCGTTGCGCAGCACCGCCAGGGCGGCCTCGTAGTCCGCGTCGGCAAGTACTGGCTCGGGGCGGAACGGCCCGTTGGCCTTCGGGCTTGGCGTCGACGATGGCGTTATTCGGCGCCGGCGCACCGGCACGGAGTAGGTGGAGGCGTCGGCGCGCCGCCGCACCGGGAAGCCGAGGCCGGCCTCGAGGTCGCGGTCGCGGAGGAGTTTCGCCCGTCGCTGGGCGACAAGGCCGGGGGTGGTGGCTCGGATTGTCCGGTTGTGCTGGTCGATGTCGCGCTGAGACCAGGACAGGAGTTCCTCGATTTGGTCGAGTTGTCGGTCGAACTGAGCCCGGACGGCGGCGGCGTCGGCGCCTTGGCCCAGCCAGGTCAGGTGCAGCTCGCCGTCGGCGACCGTCGCGCTGGGCGGGTTGATCGAGAAGTGGCTTGCTCGCATCGAGAAGATGACCTTCTCGCCGTCGTAGGGGACCACGAGCGTCAGCCGGGTGACCCGACGAGTCACGTGCTCGCCGAAGAACCGGTCTTCGAAGGTCTGTGCCTCCTCCGCGACCGGTAACAGGTGCGCCTCGTCCCTCCGCAGCCGCGGGCACTTGACCGAATGCGCCGCTACCAGATGGTCGACAACGTCTGACTCTGGCAGTGCGAGCAGTTCATCCGGGTTCCACCTGTCCAGGTCCTCTGACACCTTGCGAGCGGTCGCCTCAAGACCGGCCCGGAGGTCGTGCTTGGCGAAGAGTCGGTCATCCACGGGCACGCGCCCTCGTGCCAGCATCGACGGGGGCTCTGCCTTCCAGGGCAGAGGGGAAGGCATTCCCCGACCGCGATGAGTCCATTGGGCAGGTCCAGATGGTCATCGGCACCTCGCTCAGCTACGGGTCCAGAAGCCGCGATGCCTCCTCACGCTAGCGGGGCCCGCCGACATCCACGCCCAATGCGGTGACGGAACTCTCGTGACAGCCTTCGGTGGCACGGAATGGTAGTTGGATGGTGAACGCCGCTGAGGAGCACCAGGGCGAGGACGACGACGAGGATAGCGAGCCGGCCTGCGGCGGCAGGCGTGCCGACATCGACGCGCGTCGAGCCTGGCGCTCGTGACGCTTCGCCCTGTAGCGCCGGGCAAGTCCACATTGCCAATCAGTCCGGCCACCACCCTGGACGCTGACGCTCCGGAACGACTGAGCCAGTGGCTGGGCGCGGCCAGGAGATGGATTACCTGCAGATCGAGGCGCTCAAGCGCGACGCTGGCGAGGGACCGCCCCACTGGTACCGGTCGGCCGACGGCCTGCAGTACGAGCCGCTCCTCAACGGCTTCGAGAACAGCCTTCCTGGCGGGCTGGCAGTGACGTCGGGCCCTCGATCGATCTGCATTCGGCCGAGCACCCTAGTAGCTTGTCAGCTCTGAATTGCGGGGTAGAGGTGCTTCAGCTTGATGCGGGCATCCTCGGTCGTGAAGCGCCAGTTGACGCCACGACCGGCCCGGTTGCGCGCCGCCTGCCACGCCGCGACCTCCCGCTGCAGCGTCGCCCGGTCGGCCAGG
>WNGB01014892.1_pt1 | contig 10338 bp, 6 predicted proteins | sample 5400681 | NCBI WGS metagenome assembly WNGB01 (sample SAMN13153367, study PRJNA577476) | soil metagenome | isolation source: 115 cm soil or saprolite under grassland replicate 2 | place: USA:California | collected 2016-06-15 | reverse complement strand
CGGCACCGGCGCCACGTGGGTCGCCAAGACGCCGTCGACACCGGGCGATCTCTCCGCCGGCTTCCTCACCGCCGTGCGCAAGGCGCTGGCGCTGGCCGGCCGCGCGCCGGGCGACGTCATCCGTGTCCTGCACGGGACGACGACGGCGACCAACGCGATCCTGGAGGGCAAGACTCCACCGACGGCGCTCATCACGACCGCGGGCTTCAAGTACGTCCTCGAGATCGGGCGCCACGACATCCCCCGCCACGGCAACCTCTACGGCTGGAGCAAGCCCACGCGACCGATCACGCCCGACCGCATCTTCGAGGTGACGGAGCGCCTCGACGCCGACGGCGGCGTGCTCACCCCGCTGGACGAGGCCGCGGCGCGCACGGTCGCGCGTCAGCTGTCTCAGCTCGGCGTCCCCGCCGTCGCCGTGGTGTTCCTGCATGCCTACGCCAACGCCGCGCACGAGCAGCGGATGCAGGCGATCCTGCGCGAGGAATACCCCGGGACCCTCGTCTCGCTGTCCTCCGAGGTGCTGCCGCAGTTCCGCGAGTTCGAGCGCAGCATGGCGACGGCGCTGAACGCCGCCGTGATGCCGCCGGTCAGCCGCTACGTCGGCGTGCTCCGCGAGGCCCTCGACGACGAGGGCGTGCGCGCGCCGCTCCTGATCATGAAATCCGACGGCGGCGTGACGAGCGCGGTGACGTGCGTGCGCCAGCCCGTGCAGACCGTGCTGTCGGGGCCCGCGGCGGGCGTGAACGGCGCCGTGAGCGTGGCGCGGAGCGCGGGGTTCGGCGACATCATCTCCATTGACGTCGGCGGCACCAGCGCCGACATCTGCCTGGTGCGTGACGGGCGGCCCGAGATCACCAAGGACGGCGCCATCGGCGCGTTCCCGTTGAAGCTGCCCATCATCGACATCAACACCATCGGCGCCGGGGGCGGCAGCATCGCGGTGGCGACCGCGGGTCGGCTCACCGTCGGTCCGCGCAGCGCCGGGGCCGAGCCCGGGCCGGTCTGCTACGGTCGCGGCGGGACGGAGCCGACCGTCACCGATGCGCACCTCGTGCTCGGTCGCATCCCGGAGGCGCTCCTGGGTGGCGAGCTGGTGCTCAGCGCGCGCGACGCCCGGGCGGCCATCGATGCCCGTATCGCCCGTCCGCTGCGCCTCGCCGTGGAGGACGCGGCGGCCGGGATCGTCGAGATCGCCGACAACAACATGGCCCGCGCCATCCGCACCGTGTCGGTGGGTCGCGGGCACGACCCGCGCCGCTTCGCCCTCATCGCGTTCGGCGGGGCCGGACCGCTCCACGCGTGCCGGCTCGCCGAGCTGCTGGACATCCCGACGATCGTGATCCCGCCACGCCCCGGCGTGCTGTCGACGTGGGGGCTGCTCGACACGGACATCCGGGCGACCTTCGTGCGGACGGCCGGACCGGTCGCGCGCCAGGCGACCTCCGACGGCGGCGACCCCGCGGCCGTGGAGGCCACGTGGCGGGAGCTGGAGGCGCAGGCGCGCGCGTGGCTGGAGGCCGAGGAAGTCCCGCGCGACCGACAGCGTCTCGAGCGGGCCGCCGACCTGCGCTACCAGTACCAGAGCTTCGAGCTCACGTGCCCGATGGCCGACGGCGCCGCCACCCGCGAGCGCCTGCAGGCGCTCGTCGAGACGTTCCATCGCGAGCACCGCCGGCTCTACACGTACGATCTACCGTCGGCGCCCGTCGAGCTGGTCAACCTGCGTGTCGTCGCCGTCGGCGCGCTGCCGCAGCGCGCCGCGCCGACGCTCTCGCCCGACGGGGGCGATCCCGCGAGCGCGCGCACCGGAGACCGCGACGTCTACTTCACCGGCGGCGGGCGCACGACGACGCCGTGCTACGCGCGCGCCCGGCTCTCGGCCGGCATGACGATCGATGGCCCGGCCATCGTGGACCAGGAGGACACGACGACCCTCATCGCCCCCGGCTTCCACGCGCGCGTCGATCGCGCCCTCAACCTCGTGCTGGCACGGCAGGCTTCATGATCGCCGTCGATCCCATCACGCTCGAGATCGTCCGGGGAAGTCTCGCGTCCACGATCCGCGAGATGGAGCTCCTGATGGAGCGGTGCGCGATGTCCCCCTTCATCAAGGAAAAGAAGGACTTCTTCGTCGGCATCTTCGACCGCACGGGCCGGATCGCCGCCTGTCACATCTCCGCCAGCGGTCCCGGCATGCTCACGGCGATCCTCCGCGAGTACCCGATCGAGACCATGCGGCCCGGCGACGTCTACTGGTTCAACGATCCCTATCTCACCGACGGCGCCGTGCAGCACCACCAGGACATGGTGTTCGTGGTGCCCGTGTTCCACGACGGCGGCGTCGTCGCCTTCACGGCGACGTTCGGTCACTACCAGGACATCGGCGGCATGCGCGCGGGCAGCATCTCGCCCCACGCGACGGAGATCTATCACGAGGGCGTGCTCGTGCCGCCCGTGCGGATCGTGCGTGAGGGGCAGCTCAACGAGGAAGCGTATCGGATCTTCCTGCGCAACTCGCGGCTGCCCGACATGGTGGAGGGCGACACGCGGGCCATGATGGCGTCCTGCCGGCTGGCCGAGACCCGCCTGGGCGAGCTGTTCACGCGCTACGGCGGCCCCACCGTGCTGGCCGCCTTCGACGCGTGCATCGCCACGACCGGGGCTCGCGCCCGCGAGCTCTTCCTGGGCCTGATCCCCGAGGGCTCCTGGAGCTTCCACGACTATCTGGACAACGACGGCGGCACCGACTCGCCGCCATATCGCGTCGAGCTCACGCTGAGCCGGAAGGGCGACGTCGTGACGCTGGACGGCTCACGCTCCGACGACCAGGCGCGCGGCCCCATCAACTACGTCACCAACCGAGGATTGCTCCGCATCGCCTTCGCCCGCTATCTGCAGATGCTGGAGCCCGGCCTCGACATCAACGAGGGGATCCTCCAGAACCTCGACGAGTGGATCGTCCGTGAGGGCAGCGTCCTGAGGCCACGGTTCCCCGCCCCGCTCGGCATGCGTGCGAACACGCGCTTCCGTGTCATGTCGTGCATCTTTGGCTGTCTGGCCCAGGCCAACGGCGGCCAGGTGCCGGCCGGCTCGCCCGTCTACGTCCTCTACTACTTCCGCGGCTGGGACGAAGCGCGCCGCCGTCCGATTCTCTGCATCGAAGGGCTCGGCGTCGGTCTCGGCGCGCGTCCGTTCGCCGACGGCGTCGACGTGATCTACTACATCGCCCAGGAGAACTACCCCGTCGAGTACGTCGAGCGCGACTTCCCGCTGCGTATCGAGCGCTACACTGTTCGCCCCGACTCCGGCGGCCCCGGCTTCCACCGCGGCGGCAGCGGCGCCATCCGCGACGTCCGCGTGCTGTGCGAGCGCGCCGAGCTGGCCACGCGCATGGAGAACACCCTCGTCGCCCCCTACGGGGTGGGCGGGGGCCACGCCGGCCGCACCGGGCGGATCGTGCTGAATCCGGGAACGCCGGAGGAGCGCGAGGTTCCCGGTCAGTTCGACGGCCTGCAGGTGCGACGGGGCGATCTCCTGCGTTTCGAGACGTGCGGCGGCGGTGGGTGGGGCGATCCCCTCACCCGCGACCCCATGCGCGTGCGTCAGGACGTCGCGCGCGGGTTCGTGAGCGTCCGCGGCGCGCGCGACGACTACGGCGTGGTGCTGGAGCCCACGACCCTGGAGATCGACAAGCAGGCGACGGACGACGAGCGCGCCGGGCGCGCTGGCGAGCGGCCGCTCATCGACCGCGGCCCCGGCTTCGCGGAGGCCGAGGCGCTGTGGCGCGCGAGCCGGAATCGAAGCGCCTCATGACCGGGCTGCCGCTCGCCGGCATCAAGGTGCTCGAGCTCGCGCAGAATCTCGCCGGCCCCTTCGCCGGCGAGACGCTCGCGCGACTCGGCGCCGAGGTCGTGAAGGTCGAGCGCCCGGAGGGCGGCGACGACGCGCGCGGCTGGGGGCCGCCGTTCCTCGAGGGCGCGGGAACGACCTTCCACAACGTCAACGGTGGCAAGCGATCGATCACGCTCGACCTCAAGGACCCGGACGCCGTCGCGTGGCTGAAGGAGTACGTCCGCGGCGTCGACGTCGTGCTCCAGAACATGCGCCCCGGCGCCCTCGAGGACCTCGGCCTCGGCGCCGCCGCGCTCACCGCGATCAACCCCCGACTGATCTACTGCTCGGTGAGCGCGTTCGGGCCCGTCGGCCCGCTCAAGGATCGCCCGGGCTACGAGCCGATGGTGCAGGCCTTCGCCAGCCTGTTCATGGTGAGCGGCTACGAGGGAAGCCCGCCCTTCCGCATCGGGGTGCCGACCCTCGACGTGGGCAGCGGGATGTGGGCGACGATCGGCATCCTTGCGGCCCTCGTGCGACGCGCGCAGACGGGCCGGGGCGGCGTGGTCGACGCCTCGCTGTTCGAGACGGCGCTCACGTGGATCAGCGGCATGTTCGCCTCGTACCGCGTCTCGGGCGAGGTGCCGCCGCGGCATCCGACGGGCAGCGTCAAGCTCGTCCCCTTCGAGGGCTTCCAGACCCAGACCAGCCCGATCGTCATCGCGGCCGCCAACGATCGTCTCTTCGCCACGCTGTGCAAGGCCCTCGACCATCCGGAGTGGGCCAACGATCCCCGCTTCCGCACCAACGCCGATCGCTTCGCCCACAAGACGGTGCTGCTGGCGGAGATCGAGGACATGCTGAAGACGCGGCCACAGGCGGAGTGGCTGGAACGGCTGGAGCAGGCGGGCGTGCCGTGCGCGCCCATCAACACGCTGCCGCAGGTGCTCGCCGAGCCGCAGACCGCGGCGAGCGGAATCATCCAGAAGGTGCCCGGGCTCGACCTCGACCTGATGGCGCTCCCGCTCCGCTTCGACGGTGAGCGTCCACCGCTGCCGGGTGGCACGCCCCGGCTCGGCGAACACACCGGAGAGATCAAGGGCGTGTAGCACGCTCATCCTCGTCGAGGGCTTTCCGGGAGCGGGCAAGTCGACCACCGGCCGGCGCCGAGTACGAGAATGAAAGGGCGAGATCCGGCAGTGCGTCGTCAGCCTCGCCGACGGCCGCCTCGTCATCGACGGACTGTTCTGGCCGCGCAACCCAGGACGTGAGGACCGGGCCGGAAGTCCTATTAGCGCGGTTGTTGCTGTAAGGCCTTGCGGGCCTCCAGATACGTAGCGGCGATCAAGCCTTCGGTACGCTCACTCATTCGGTACACGCGATAGGCCAGATAACCCAGGATGAGATCGCCCGCCACCCCGACAGCAATGGCAGCGAACAGCATCGCCGCGAGGAATCCGTGATCGGTCATCGCGTCGGCTCCGTCGTGTGCCGCATGCTCCGAGAATCAACCCGTATCGGTCGATGGTGCTCGGCCAGCCACAGGGTCTCGTACCCCAGGGCGTCGACGGCGCGGGCCAGCTCGATGGCGGTGTCGAACACCTCGATCAAGGGCGCGTTCGGATACCGTCGGTCGTCGGCGGGCGTCCCCGACAGCCCTCACGCCTCCAGCTCGATGTGTCCCACGTACAGCGTCGAGAACCGCTTGATCATCGGCTGTCGAGACGCTAGGGGTTGATCACGGTCGCCGTGCGGCTGATGACGAACGCCTCATGGCGTTCGAGGAAGTCGACGACGACTTCGCTGAACGCCTCCGGTCGATCGGTGCTGATGGCGTGCCCGGCATCGTACACGAAGACGAGGTGGCAGTTGGGCATGAGCTCCTTGTAGACACGGCCCATCGCCGGCGCGATGACGGCGTCCAGGGTACCGAACAACACCAGGGTCGGCGTGGCGAGCTCCTCGAGTCGACTCTCGAGATCCGCGTCGCGGTGGGGTCCGCGCAGGCGCTGGACCAGCGGCTGCGTTTTCGCGCGTGTGAGCGGATCCGGCACGTGAATCGTGGCGAGCCGCTCCGGGTGCGCGTAGAGCCGGCGCGCCATCTCTTCGGGGGAGCCGGACGGCGGCTCCGCGCCCTCCTGACGGATCGCCGCCGGCGCTTCCAGAACCAGCGCGAGAACGCGCTCCGTGGCCTGGAGCGCCAGCCACAGCGCGGTCTTGCCGCCGAACGAGGTCCCCATCAGGTTGAACGCGTCCACTCCCAGCTTGGAGACGGCCTGAGTCATGGTGGAGGCGAGCTCCGGCATGCTCTGCGTCCGGCTGTTCTCGGGTGAGAGACCGAACCCGGGCATCTCGAAGGCCACCACGCGGAAGTGGCGAGCCAGGAGGTCGTGCGCGGGTGTGAGACGCGGCCCGCCCGCGCCGTGCAGGTGCACGAGGGGAACCCCCTGCCCGCCTTCCAGGTACCGGATGCGGAAGCCGTCCGCCTCCACGTACCCTTCACGGAACGCGGCGTCGCTCATATGTCGCGGATCCGCGGCAGGACCTTCTTGCCGAACAGCTCGAGCGAGCGCATGAGCAGCTGCGCATCCCCCCAACCGGGCGGCACCAGGGACAGGTCGAGCACGCCGGCTCCAACTTCCTCGCGACAGCGCCGGACCTGCTCGACGATCGTATCCGGGCCTCCGATGAACGTCGTGGGAAGCGCGCCGCTCCTGATCGGCGGCCGCGCCTCTCCCGCGATGTTGCGGGCATCGAGCCTCATGAAGGCGGCCCGGACGCCCTCACGCATGGCGAACGGCGGCTGGTTCGGCTGGCTTCGCAGCAGCGCCTCGGCTTCTGCGTCGGTCTCGGCCAAGGCCATGTTCGCTCGATAGACGATCTGGTCCGGCGTTGGCTGCCAGCCCTGGCGCGCGCACTGCTCGCGGTAGTACCGCGTGGCCTTGCCGACCACCTCGAACGGCGCATAGGACACGCCGCAGCCGATGTGGTTGCGCGCGGCGAACTCGCACGACTCGCGACTGACGCCGAGGGCGTAGGTCGGCGGATGGGGTTGCTGCAGCGGGCGTGGCCAGATGGAGACGGTGCGGTACTGGAAATGGCGGCCCTGCCAGCCGAACGGCTGCGGCTCGGTCCACGCTCTCAGGATGAGCTCCATGCCCTCGTCGGTGCGCTCCCGCGCTTCCGCCGGGTTGAGGTCGTAGGTCAGGTATTCGTTGGTCGTCCCGCGAAGCAGCCCGACGACCAGACGCCCCTGGGCCAGGGTGTCGAGCATCGCCAGCTCCTCGGCCACGCGCACGGGATTGCTCTGCGGGACGATCGGGCCGAGCAAGGCGATCCTGATCTTCCGCAAGCGCGCGGCGATGAATGCCGCGGAGACGATCGGGGCCGGTGTCAGGATCCGGGGAGAGTAGTGGTGCTCGGAGACGCTCACCCAGTCGAAGCCGAGCTCCTCGACGTACTCGAGCCGCTCGATCATGCTCCGATACGCCTCGGCGCCGGCGTCAGGGTCATAGGCCCCGGACGGCACCGGCCACTCGGGCGGCAGGCCTCGAGGGGCACGGTAGCGGGCGGTCTCGAAGAACGAGACTTTCATGGCGCAGGACGTTACCACGACCGAGCCGGCGAGGGCTACGCCGGTTCGCGTTCAGTGCTGGCGGAAGAGGCGGCCGATGATCTCCGGCGCGTTCTCCCACATGACGAGGCCGACGCCCATCAGGCTCTCGCCGGCGATCCATCCCGAGGCGACGGGGAACGTGAACTCCTCCGCCAGTCTCGGATGGCGCGTCTCCAGCCACCAGCCGATGAGGGCGCCGATGAAGAAGAGCAGGCCGTAGTACCAGTGGAAGGTCCACGCCAGCCCGACGCCCGCGGGCGACGGGATCCAGCGCTGCTGCTTCGGGAACAGCAGCGGCAGCACGGTGAGCACGACACCGACGAGGCCGCCGATGACGATCGACCACACCTTCACCGCTCCCAGCGAGCCAAGGCCCTTCGAGAGCGCGAGGGCCACGGCGCGCCACGTCTGCGCCGCGGGCGCGGGAAACAGGTCCGAGCCGAGCATGCTCACGTCCGGGACGAGGAGCCGGAACGCGAGCACGGTGACGACCGTGCCCACGAAGATGCCGGCGAACTGGGCGAGGAACTGCTTGCGGGGATTGGCGCCGAGGAGATAGCCGCTCTTGAGGTCGGTGAGCAGATCGGCGCTGCTCCCGGCGGCGGCCGCGGTGATGTTGGCGCTCATGAGGTTCACGTTCATGTTGCCGGGGCTCAGCGCGCCGAAGGCGAGCTGGGTGATCTTGCCCATGGCACCGACCGGCGTGGTGTCGGTCTCGCCCGTCACGCGACACGCCACCAGCGCGAGCGCGAACGAGAGGAGCACGGCCACGGCCGTCTGCCAGTAGGGCATCCCGAAGACGGCGTGGCCGAGCCACGCCAGGCCGACGAACCCGACGAGCTGGCCGCCGATGAACCACGACGAGGGTGTCTCGATGGCGGCGAGCGGGTCGGCGGCGGCACTGCGACGTCCGAACATCCGCGCCAGATCGGTGAAGGCGCGTACCGCCGTGCGCCACTGCAGCGCGAACGAGAGCAGGCTGGAGGTCACCATGCACGCGACGCCGCCCCAGAGCGTCCACTGCACGAGCGCGGCGTAGCCCGAGCCCTCGATGACGCCGCGATGCTGGAGGACAGGCACGAAGATCATCCAGGCGGTGATGCTGCCGAGCAGCATGCTCCACGACACGCGCAGGCCCGTGATCGCGCCGGCCGCGATGAACATGGGCTCCCACGAGAGCATCACCGTCCGCCCCATCCACGCCGGACCCAGCACGCGCTGGTTGAAGGCGCCCACCCACGTGCCGATCATGAACGGCGCGAGCTTCGCGCTCACGAGCACGAGGCCGTCGGCCCAGAACTTCCCGACCAGCGCCAGCAGCCCGGCCCAGCCCAGCGCGCGCGCCGAGCGCATGGCCCGGTCGCCCACCGAGTGGAGCGCGCGCAGCGTCTCCGCCGCCGCGATGCCGCTCGGGAAGCGGAGCTGCTCGACGTTGATCATCTGTCGCTTCATGGGGATCGCCATGGTCACGCCGAGGACGGCGACGAGGAACACCCACGCGAGCGTGGCCCCCAGCGGCAGCACGGCGCCGTTGATCAGCATGTAGGCGGCGAAGGCCGAGACGAGCGTGCTGCCCGTAGAGTACCCGGCCGAGCTCGCCGTCGACTGCATGCAGTTGTTCTCGAGAATGGTCATGGGCGTGCGCGCGAGGCCGGGCCGGTAGAGTGTCGTCCAGATCGCGTACGAGAGGATGCAGGCGGTGATGGCGACGCCGAAGCCCCAGCCGGCCTTGAGCCCGATGTAGAGATTGGTGATCGACAGCACGCCGCCGAGGACGGAGCCCATCAGCACGGCCCGCCACGTGAGCTGCGGGATGCGATCGCCGCGCCCGCGGTAGACCTGCTCGTACCACTGCCGCTCGATCTCCTCGGGAGTGCCCTGGAAGCCGCGCACGGGCAACGGCGGGGATTCGTGGATGGGCTCGGTCATCCGCCGGAGCCCACGCGGGTACCGGCCGAGACGAGAGCGTTCAGGAGGAGGGACGGGGATCGAAGGCGCGGATTGCCATCAGGCGACATTGAAGCAGCGCGCGTCCGGCAGGTCAACAGACCGCCTGCCGGATCGCCGGGCCCGTCACACTGTATCCAAGCGGCCACGTTGCCGGGCTAGAGGCCCTCGACTACACTCACCCCGCGGGCGCCACAGCATGATCAGCGTCAACAGGAATTCCACTTCCCCATACGCGCGCCTCTCCGAGGGTAGCCGTCGCTGCTCGACCGTATCCGCGCGGCTCTGCGCACTCGCCACTACAGCCCGCGCACGGAGGAGGCCTACGTCGCGTGGATTCGGCGCTACATCTTCTTCCACGGCAAGCGCCATCCCGCCGAGATGGGCGCGCCCGAGATCACCCGCTTCCTGAGCTCGCTGGCGGTCGATGGCAAGGTCGCCGCCTCCACTCAGAACCAGGCGCTGAGCGCCTTGCTCTTCATGTACCGCGAAGTCCTCGAGCTGGACCTGCCCTGGCTGGACGGGATCGTGCGGGCCAAGCGGCCGCAACGGCTGCCGGTCGTCCTCACCCGCGATGAGGTCCGGACCGTGCTGCAGCCGCTCAAGGGCGGGCCACGGTTGATGGCATGCCTGCTTTACGGGGCCGGGCTGCGGCTGCTCGAGTGCTGCGAGCTCCGCGTCCAGGACGTGGACTTCGCCGCCAACCAGATCGTGGTGCGCAGCGGCAAGGGCGACAAAGATCGGGCCACGATGTTGCCGGCCGCGGTGAAGGCAGATCTGGCGCGGCATCTCGGGAGCGTGCAGACGCAGCACCAACGAGACCTCGCGCGGGGTGCGGGTTGGGTCGAGCTCCCCACCGCGCTCAACCGGAAGTACCCGATGCGGGCCGCGAGTGGGCGTGGCAGTGGGTGTTCCCTGCGACGCGCTTCTATGTGGACCGG
>WNGB01014890.1_pt1 | contig 10339 bp, 10 predicted proteins | sample 5400681 | NCBI WGS metagenome assembly WNGB01 (sample SAMN13153367, study PRJNA577476) | soil metagenome | isolation source: 115 cm soil or saprolite under grassland replicate 2 | place: USA:California | collected 2016-06-15 | reverse complement strand
GTTCTCGATCGTGAGCTGCCGGAGGAGTGCGGCAGTGTCCTCGGCCATCTGCTCGTCGGTCAACCGGCGGTCGATGTCGGTGGTGTGCCCATGCGCCTGCTGCTCAACGGCGCTGACCTGCCGGGTCTTGGCGAGCGACGGCAGAACCTTCGAAATCGATCTCGATTGTCGATAACGCGCCGTGCAGCAGGACCAGCGGTCGGCCGCTCCCGTGGATCTCGTAATACAGCTTGAGGCCGTTCACCGGCGGGTAGTTGCCCGCGGCGTGCTCCTAAAGAGTCTCTTTCATTGAAGGTCCTTTGTGCTTGAATAGTTCATCGCTCTACGGCGGCCACATTGGCCCACGTGTCGGCGCTCACGTCGCAAGCGTAGGTATGCAGGCTGAACACTCCACGCATCAAACCTCCTAAAAACAGGCGCTAGAAGCGCCAGCGGGTCTGGCTGAACGACTCGCCCTTTCTGAAGCCGAACGCCGTCGTGGGAGCTACTTCGTAGACCAGGGCGATGTTGCCGGCGTCGCCGTGAAAGGTTCCGTCGCGTACTGCGAAGCGCCAGTTGCTGCCGTACTTCGACTCGTACACATCGGCGATGCGCTGGAGGCTGGCCGCGTCGCTCACCCGCACAGCTTTGCCTTCAACCGCGAGGTCGAGACCCTCATTGAGGGCGTTGCAGCCAGTCGTCAACACACAGTGCGCGTTGCGCGCCAGATTCTTCGCTTTGCGTTCGCTCTGGCCGGTGCAGAAGTACAGCGCGCCGTCCAGCCAGACGGACAACATCGGCGTGACGTGTGGGTGTCCGTCTGGACGGACCGTCGCCAGCCAGTACACCTCCGCCTGCTCCAGGCGCCCGCGCGCCTCTGCCCACGGCGTCAGCACCACATCGCTGCTACTAAACTGCGGCTCCAGCTCAGCCACCGGTTCCTTCTCAGCCATCTCTTTTCTCCTCTCACGAGTATTCTCCCGCGAAATGCTCCAGGTGTCCGAGGCGCTGAGCAGGCCGTGCCTAAACACGCTGCGCTGGCTGGTAGATGAGCGCAACGACGCCCGAACTGAACGGCTTAGCCTCTACAAGTCTCAGGGGTCGTCGTGCTCCCCTCTCGAAAGAAATGCTTTCCGCTCCCCAGGACAACCGGATAGACCAGGAGGTTGAGTTGATCGATGAGGTTGTGTTGCATCAGCGTATGGACAAGCTCGCCACTGCCGTAGATCAAGAGGTCCTGGCCAGGCTGCTGCTTCAGCTTGGCGACCTCCTCGGCGACGTCACCCTTCAGCGGTGTGGCGTTCCACGCGAGCTGGTCCAGTGTCGTCGTCGCCACGAACTTGGGAAGGCTGTTCATGCGGTCGGCGAAGTCCCCCTCCTCTCAGCAGTGCGCCGAGGCACAGCCCGAGGCCGAAATCGCCCGACCAGCCGCGATGCAGCTGGAAGCCGAACGCGGCGAAGGATCGGCGGCACAGCACGTGACCGGACAGCCACACACTGCCACAGACACCCACGAGAAAGATACCATTGCCGAGCAACAACGCGGGCATACCGCCGTGCTCCAGCGCCAGCGCCTGGGTCACTTCTTCCAGCGGAATGATAATCAGCAGCGCAATCAGGATCTGCGCGAGGATACGCCAGATCGCTCGTGGGCGGGCCTCCGTCGCATTCCAAAACAGGTGCGTTATGCTCGGCATAACACGATCTCCTTTCAAACGTAGCGTGCATTGGACAAGTTTGGTTGTCACCGGTTTCCGGCAGGGGCGACGAACGCCGCATCAAAGAAGGCGATCACCTGCGTCTCGTACTCCTGCGGGCGGGCGGCCAGGCCGCCGGTGTGCCCGGCTTCGGGGATCTGCCAGCGCTGTTTGGGTTCCCCAGCGGCGGCATAAAACAGGTCGCTGAGTTCAATCTCGCCGCCCATACCGTGCCCTGCCGAGATGATCAGCAGCGGGCGCGGGGTGATGCGCGGGATCAGCTCTGTGAGCGGGGGCGGCGGCCTCAGGCCGGTGAACAGCGCCAGCGCATAGGTCGACGTCCACATGGCCGGCACGGCCAGCGGATTGACCGGACCGGACAGCGAATCGCCGATCGAGCGCGCGCCAGCGCCGTCAGACACGACCACTTTGAGCCGCTCGGTGTGCGCGGCGGCCTGCATGGCCACTTCGCCGCCCATCGAGAGGCCCAGCGCTCCGATGCGATCCGGGTCGACATCTGGACGTGCGCGCAGGTAGGCGATCGCCGCGTCAATGTCCAGGTTGGCATCCCACCCCAAGGTGAACTGCCCGCCGCTGTTGCCGTGGCCGCGCACGTCCAGCAGGAGCACGCCATAGCCGTGGCGGGCCATCATGGCGGCGATGTCATACGCGCGCCACCCGACCCCGCACATGTCGAAATCGAAGAGGGTCAGGCACCCATCGGCGCTGACGTGGGCGTTGGCGGACCCGGCATCACCATGACACAGGCCGTACCAGGGCGGTTCGGTCGGCAGCGCCGCGATGTGTGACCGCACAGTTGTGGCCACCTGCTGCAGCCACACCCAATCAGCGGTGCGCTGTCCAAACACGTGGTCTAACGCCGTGATCGATCGATCGAGAAGTGTTGAGAGATCGAGCGGCGGGCGTGCCAGCGGGTGCGCCAGGGTATCGGCAATCGCATGCAGCTGGGCCAGGGTGTGCCCAAATAGGCGAGCGTTCGGCGGCGTACACTGCTGGCTCAGCGGTTGTCCCGGCGCAAACGTGAACAGCGCGGCGTACCGCACGCCCTCGGGCGCCTGGACCGCGAGCAGTTGCTCGCCGTTGAGCTGGAGAATCGGCGTGGACACCGCGAGCCCAGCCGCGTGGAGACGGGCGAGCACATCCAACTCGGCCAGGATGGCCGTCTCAGTACGCCGCTGAGCGGGGTAGATCCGCAGAATCGCGGGGCCTGTGGCGGCCAGTATCTGGTAGGTATCCAGCATGGCTGATTTGATGAGCTGGCAGCGCACGCGGTCAAGGCCATACGTCTGTGCGACAATCGGAGCAAGCGCCTCGGCCGATAGAATCGAGCGTTGCACGGGAATGCAACGGCTGTGCTCGGCGTGCGTGTTCATGGCATCTCCTGGCGCCTGCGGCGATCGACGCCGATCGCCGCAGGCGGTACACGGAACCTGTTTGTCGCTTAGAACTCTTCCCGCCTGAAGCGCCACAGCGCCACGGCCTCACGCCGCCGGCCTTGCCAATACAGCTCCACCGCCAGGACCGCGATGTAGCTCATCGGCGTGAGCGACAGCCCTAGTTGCTCGTCCACCTGAATTGCCTCACGCATACTCTGGATCGCGCCTGCGATGTCGCCACGCAGCCGCTGCGCCTGGATCAAGGTGTAGAGGATCAGGCTGCGAAAGATGGGATCGGTGGTGCCGACCAGCTGCAGCGCGCGGGTGGCCAGATCTAAACTCTCAGCACTGTCTTGCCGCCGCAGGGCTAGATGCCCCAAGAGGCTGAGCATCCGGCCGCGACTCACTGCCGTAGTAGTATCCACTGCGAGGCCGCGTTCCGCGGCATCGGCATAGGACTCTGCACGCTCGGTTTGACCCATCAAGATCAAGACCCATCCTTTGTAGGTCGCCAGTTCGCCGTTAGCACGAACCAGATCGTCGGGCAACGCGTCCAACCAGCCGAGCAGCGTCGTCAATTCGCCTTTCTGAATCGCCAGACTCGCGATCTGGCCGATCAAGTATGCCGCCCGCGCAACATCGATTCCGGCCAGTGCATGGTCGATGGCCGCGTCGACCATGTTCGCCGCTTCATACCATGTGCTGGCACGGCGATGAAGCGCCGCCACGGCCGCAGCGGTCATACCGTTCGTCAACCGGGTGCGGACCACCTCGGCGAACAGGTGATGATAGTGGTACCAGCGGCGGTCATCGTCCAGCGCGGTGAGGAATAGGTTGGCGCGCTCCAGTTCCTCCAGCAGCGGCTGGCTAGAGGCCGACTGTGAGGTATGGATTCCTTGCTGTGCTGGGAGGGCCGTGGCGCCGACCCCTGGCTCAATCTGGTCCAGCGCAGTGATGATGTAGCTCCAGAAGCGGGCCACGTCGTTATCGCCCGCATCCAGCGAGACCCACACTATGGAGACATCGCGACTGGCGTCCGATGCACGCCATTCGCTCACCAGTGTGGTCTTACCAAAGCCGGCGGGCGCCGCGATCAATGTGAGCTTCCCTGCTAGCCCGGTTTGCAAGCGTTCGACCAGGCGTGGGCGCTCCACTAGGTTCGCGCGTGGCGGCGGGACATACAGTTTGGTGGTGAGGAGCGCGAGCGGTTGCGTCGGCGCTGCTGGGGGCGCGCTTCCAGCGCCCGGAGCGGCGGGAACTCGCTGGGCAGATCGGGGCTGATGAGTTGGAAGATCTGCTCTGGGCGACTGAGATCTTTGAGTCGATGTTCGCCCAGCTCATGCAGGCTGGTCTGGGCAGGTAGATCATCTGCGACGAGGTCGTGGGTCGCACGTGAGATCAGAATCTGCCCGCCGTGGCCGAGCGCGAGGATGCGGGCGACGCGATTGAGCGGGGCACCGAAGTAATCGCCGTCGCGCAGTTCGGCCACGCCCGTGTGCAGAGCCATGCGTACGCGTAGCGGACCAGTCGCGCCCCACGCTTCATTGACCAGTGCTCGCTGGGCGATCAGCGCGCCGCCAAGCGCGTCCACCGCCCGGGCGAAGGCCGCGTGGACGCTGTCGCCGACCGTCTTGAATACCACCCCGCGGTGCGTTCCAACCGCCTGTCGCAGAATGGAGTCGTGGCGCGCGAGCGCCACCGGCATCAGCGCCGAGTGCTGCTCCCAAAGCTGTGTGCTGCCTTCGACATCGGTGAAGAGAAAGGTGAGGGTTCCGATCGGCAAGGATGCTCCTGACATCGGAGGTGCTTCGGCGTCTGGTACCGCCCGCGCCACACTCACAGCAACGGGGGATTCGGCCGGTGACCGACCCACGGGGCGCTGGGCGAGCTCGTTGGCAATGGCGGTGAGCCGGTCGAGCGACAGGTCGGCGGACTTACCCAGATACGCCCGCTGGAGCGTGCCGCCGCGCTTGCGATACGCTTTCCAGTACCAGCCACTGCGCCCGCTCCGTTCCTTACGCGCAGTAAAGCTACCCTGCTCATCGGCAAAGGCGAATGTGGTCGCACCGTCCAGCCAGGCAAACCAGGCCGGCGTGCCAACCGCAATCGCACTTGCCTGGCCATCCGGGCCGAGCAGAGCGCTGCCCTCCACCCGTGGGGTGCTTCGCGCCACCACCGCCCCTTCCACGTGGTGTGGCATTGTTTGGGGAACCGCCTCATTGTACTCTACTGCGGATTAGGGAACTTTGCAAGTGTGAGCATGTTCCGCGTGGCCGAGTGGCGCGGGCCATCGACCCGCGCCACTCGGCCACGCGGAAGGGGTGGGGGCATACGGCGGCAGCCAGCGGAGAACCACTGGCTGCCGCTGCATGCCCCTACCGCCCATACAATGGGCTGACACTCCGATCAAGTCCTACCGCGCCGCGATGCTGACCGAGGCGGTCATGTTCCAGCGCAGCCGGGCGTCCCACTGATCCGGCGCCACCGTCACGGTATAGACGATGTCGCCCTGCCGGTTTTCGCCAAAGCCTTTGACGTGTGTCACCGTGCCCGCCAGCGACACACCCGGCAGCGCGTCGAAGGAGATCGTCGCGGGCGTGCCCGCGCGGATGTTGGCCACATTCAGCTCGGTCAGGTCGGCAGTCTCGATCTGCCAGGCCGAGCTGTCGGCCAGGCGCACTACTGGCGTGCCCGGCGCCACGTATTCGCGCACCTTCAGGTCGAGCGCGGCGATCGTTCCATCGAACGGCGCCGTGAGCGTCGTCTCCACAATCGCGTGTTGCGCCTCCTTCACCGCCAGCTCGGCGCGTGCGACCGCGGCTGCGGCCTGCGCCAGTGCGCTGACATCCGGGTCGGCGGTCAGCTTCGCCAGCCCGGCTTCGGCGATCGCGACATTGGCCTGCGCGGCCTCCAGAGCACCGCTGCGGCTGGCGCCAGTCAGCCGGTTCAGCTCAGCCTGCGCGCTGGCGACCTCGGCACGCGCCGCCGCGAGCTGCTGCGCGTCACCGCCAGTGTGCAGCGCGTCCAGCTTCGCCTGGGCGCTGGCGACCTCCTGCTCGGCCGCCTGCACGCCACTCGCCTCGGCCTGGCGCGCCGCGTCGTAGTCGACCTGGGCTTGCCTGACAGCCGCCTCGGCGCTGTGCATAGCGGCCTCGGCCTGCACGTAGGCGTCGGCGTACTGCTGCTTCTGCTTGTCGTCCAGCTTGAGGTGCGACTTCTTGCCGCTCTGTGGGTCGATCGTGACCTGGCTGGGATCGCGGCCGGTCTGTTGCACATAGTCCCAGTTGTGCTTCGCCGTTGCGTAGGCCGACTGGGCTTTGGTGAGCTCGTTCACGCGCTGCTGCATCAGAAGTTCGGCGTCGGTCTTGGCCGCCGAGAGCTGGTCTCGCCGGGCCTGCAGCTGGGTCTGGGCCTGCTGGAGCGCCATCTCGGCGTCGCGCGCGCCGGTGTGGCCGGCTTGCAGCGCGGCCAGGCGGGCCTGGGCCGCGGCCAGGGTATCGCGTGCGGCGGCGATGTCGGCTTTGGTGACACTGCCGGCCGCGCGCTGGTACTCGCCCTGGGCCTGCGCGATCCGGGCTTTCGCCTCGGCGATCTGCTCCGCGGTGGCGCCACGCACCAGCGCCTGCTGGTCGGCTTGGGCCTGCTTGAGATCGACCTGCGCCTTTTCGAGCTTGAGCTGCAGATCGCTATCGTCGAGGCGCGCGAGGACTTGCCCGGCCGTGACTTGGTCGCCCTCTTTGACCAGCACCTCGGCGACGATACCGCCGCTCGAGAGGCTGAGCGTGGCGCTGCGGGAGGGCACGACTTTGGCCTCGGCCACAACCGCGTTGCTGGCAGTGACCGGCGCGGCAGCGGCGACGGGCGCCTCGGCCGGCGCGAGCGTGGCGCGCCCGAAGGAGAAGTAGGCGCCGCCGCCGAGCAGGGCAAGTATGATAATGCCGATGATAACCTTTTTCATGGTCAGAAAGCTCCTTTTTGTCTCTGATTTGGTTTGTAATCCGCTGTTCGCGATTGCCGATTGCACTTTGTCGTTCATTTGATGCCTCGCGTTATTCATAGGCCAGCACGTCGCGCACGGTCACCCGTGAGGCGTTCCAGGCCGGTAGGAAGCTCGCCAGCGCCGCCAGCACGACGACGCTGCCCAGCCAGAGCAACCCGCCACTGAGCGAGAAGGTATAGCTCAGCGGTCCGCCTAGGAGAGCTTGCCCCACAACACTGCTGAGGAGCATGCTGAAGGGCAACGCGAGCGCGAAGCCGATCAGCCAGCTCACGACGCCGATCATCATGCCCTCGACCAGCACGATCCGCAGGATCGCGCCGGTGGATGCGCCGATCGCGCGCAGCACGCCGATCTCGCGCGTCCGTTCGAGCACGTTGATGCTCATCGTGCCCATCAGCCCCAGCCCGCCGACCACCGCCAGCAGCACCGCCATCACCAGCAGCATGAGCACGATGATGTTGAACTGAAACTCGGCGCTGTCGCGGTTCTCGCTGATGGTTAGCGTCCCGCCGACCTGCAGGCCGGCCTGCTTGAAGCGCTCGCGCAGTTCTTTCGCGACCTGCGCTCGGAAGGCGGCGTCGTGCTGCTGCGTCACCACCCGAACCGCGCCCGATCGGCCCACGCTATTGGTGACCCGCGCCAGATAATCGTTGTCGGCGTAGACCTGGCGATCGACAAACAACACCTGGGCGATCCCGACGATCCGCCAGGACGTCTCGCGCCCATTGATGTCGAGCACCAGGTCGTCGCCGAGCTTGAGGTCCGGCTCGGTCTTGAGCAAGTCGGCCGCGATCACCACGGCGTTCTCGTCCTCGGGCAGCAGCCAGCGGCCGGCGACGATCTTGGGCTCAAACAGCTTGGTCTGTTTGGGCAGACCGGTCATGGTGATGCCAGGCGTTTTGGTGCGATCGGCCAGGCCGCGCGGCCCGCGCGTCTCGCCCCAGCTTTCCACGCCGACGACGCCCGGCACCTGGCCCGCCGCATTCTCAATCGCGACGACACGTGTCGGCCGCGCCATAAAGACGTCGATGTCGTAGTTGTAGGTCAGGAAGTAGTCGTCGAGCGTCTTGAGCAGCGAGGCGCGCACCGAGAGCACGCCGATCACCATCGCGCCGCCCAGCACCAGGGTCGAGAGCGTCAGCGCCAGCCGTCCCTTGCGGCGGAAGGTGTTGCGCAGCGAGAGCAGCAGCGGGCGCGAGAGGAAGCGAATGCGCCCGATCAGCCGGTCGAGGCGGCTCCTGCCGTAGCGGCCCTTGCCCAGCCCGTAGCCGCTGATCGCCTCGCGCACAGTCACGCGGGTTCCGGCGAGGACCGGCCAGAGCGCCGCCAGCAGCGGCACCAGCAGCCCCGCCACCACTTCGAGCCCCAGCACATGCGGCGGAGTGCCACCGCCGAGCGCGTCGAAGTTGAGCAGACCGGCGAACACGTTCACGAACACCTGGGCGCCGAGCGCGCCCAGCGGGATCGCGACCAGCAGCGCCAGCACGCTGAACACGAAGACCGTCATCAGATACATGCCGACGATGTCGCGGCTCCTGGCGCCGATCGCTTTCATCACGCCGATCTGGCGGGTCTGCTGCGTCAGGTCGCCCCGATCGTATTCACCACCAGAAAGCCGCTCATCAACAGCGAGATCGCGCCCAGGACGCTCATGACCACCATGATTGTCACCAGGACTGAATCGGCCCAGTGCTTGCCCGGCGGATCGGGGATATCCACGACGACGGTGCGCCCGCTCTTTTCGATCTTGTCGCGCACCTGCGAGACAACCTGCTTGATGTGCGCGATGTCGTGCCGGTCGCCGGTGACCGTGATGCGCAGCTCGCTGAACTCGCCGCTCTGGCCGAGCCAGCGGGCCGTATCGCTGGTGATGTACGCCGAGCCAAAGCGGAACAGCCGCGAGGCCCAGTTCACATCGTAGACTGCGCCGGCCACGCGCATCTGGCGCTTGGTGCCGTTGGGCAGCTCGACTAGCACGGTGCTGCCGACCTGCGTGTTTAGGTAGTCAAGCGAGCTGCGCTCGAGCAAAATCTCTTTTTCCGGCGGCGGCCAGGCCCCATTGAGTGGTTTGATCGTGCCGATGCGCAGGTCGTTGAAATCGGGGATGACCTTGAACTGGGTGTTCTTCCACACGCCCGGGCCGGCGCTGACCTGGAACACCGGCGTGCTGCGGCCTTCCGCGTCGTCCACACCCGGCAGGCGGCGGATGGTCCGCACCAACTCGTCGTCGAACGGCCCGGTGTGGAGCGTGGCGCTGGCCGGGTTCGATGCGTCGTTGGCGGCAGCCAGATCGTGCGCGAGCATCACCCGCGCGCCGCCGATCATGCCGACGGCGAACACGCCCACCGCGATCGACAGCACGACCAGGATAGTGCGCGTCTTGTTGCTCCACAGGTCGCCCAGCACCTTGCGCCAGCGTGGACTAAGCATGGCTTACCTCCTGCGCACGCGCGGCGCGGTTCTCCATGAAGCGCTGATCGGCGACCCGGTCCATCGCCACCTTGGTCGCTTCGGAATCGGCGATCAAGCTGGTGAATTCCTGGCGGTCGAACGCCACGACGTCGACGCTCGCTTCGCCAGCGGCGCGAACGGTGGCGGTGCGCACACCGCCGCGCAGCAGCCCGATCTCGCCGAAATACTGGCCCGCGCGCAGCGTCGTGGCCGGAATATCCTGCCCGTCGGGGTAGCGCAGCAGAATATCGACCTGGCCTTTGGTGATGATGTAGAACTGGTCGGCCACCTCGCCTTGCGTGATAATCGGCGCACCGGGCGTGTAGGTGCGCGACTCGAGCCGGCTGGTCACCCAGCCGAGTTGATCGACACTCAGTGTCGACAGAGCTTTGGCCACGTACTCGTTGACGATCTCGCCGTCGGCGACGATCACGGCGCGGCTGACGCGCTTGGCCAGGTCGCTGTCGTGCGTCACCATCAGCACCGTCTTGCCCTGCGCGACCAGACCCTCGAAGAGCTTGAAGACCGCGTTGGCGGTTTTCGAGTCGAGGTTGCCGGTCGGCTCGTCGGCCACCAGGATCGGCGGGTCGTTGGCCAGCGCGCGGGCGGTCGCCACGCGCTGCTGCTGGCCGCCCGAGACCGCGCTCGGCAGCTTATCGGCCTGGTGCGCCATCTCGACGTGCTCGAGCAGGTGCATGGCCGTCAAAGGGTGTCACCTCCGTGTATTCCCTTACAGGTACAGATACAGTAAAACAGGTAACGGGAGGGTGCAACTGTGCAACCGTTCCAGCCAGCCCACCCCCAACTGAAAGAGG
>WNGB01049505.1_pt1 | contig 10340 bp, 9 predicted proteins | sample 5400681 | NCBI WGS metagenome assembly WNGB01 (sample SAMN13153367, study PRJNA577476) | soil metagenome | isolation source: 115 cm soil or saprolite under grassland replicate 2 | place: USA:California | collected 2016-06-15 | reverse complement strand
TCGGAGCCTGCGGCGATGCAATACCTGGCGCCATACTGCGGGTGCGCCATCGGCGAATATTTCATGGACCGCGGCAGGGCGGTGCTCTGCATCTACGACGATCTGTCGAAGCACGCCGCGGCCTATCGCGAAATCTCGCTCCTGCTTCGCCGCCCGCCGGGGCGCGAGGCATATCCCGGCGACGTCTTCTATCTGCATTCGCGCTTGCTCGAACGCGCCGCGAAATATTCGGACGCCCGCGGCGGCGGCAGTCTGACCGCGCTGCCCGTGATCGAGACGCAGGCGGGCGACATTTCGGCGTACATCCCGACCAACGTGATTTCGATCACCGACGGCCAAATCTTCCTCGAATCCGACCTCTTCAACGCCGGCATCCGTCCCGCGATCAACGTGGGCAATTCGGTCAGTCGCGTGGGCGGCAACGCGCAGATCAAGGCGATGAAGCAGATCGCGGGCACGCTGCGATTGGAACTCGCGCAATACCGCGCGATGGCGGCTTTCGCCCAGTTCGCCTCCGACCTCGACGCCGCCACGCAGCGCCAGTTGGCGCGCGGCCAGCGTCTGACCGAAATCCTCAAACAGCCGCAGTACCAGCCGATGGACATCGAGAAACAGGTCGCGGTGATCTGGGCCGCGACAAACGGCTACGTTGACGACATCTCGGTCGAAAGCGTCCGTCACTTCGAGGGCGAACTTTTGAAGTTCCTCGAAAACCAGGGGACGACGCTCGCCGCGATTCGCGATAAGAAGGCGATTGACGACGGCCTGAAAGCGCAACTCAAATCCGCGCTCGATGAATTCAAGCAGCGCTACAGCGCCCAGGTGAAGGGCGCCGGAGCCTGAATCAGTGGGCAGTGGGCAGTGGGCAGCGAGTTTTACCGCCCACTGCCCACTGCCCACTGCCCACTACCCACTATCAACTATGCCAAGCTTACAAGACCTCAGACGGCGGGTGCGCGCCGTCAAGAACATGCAGCAGATCACGAAGGCGATGAAGATGGTCGCCGCGGCCAGACTTCGCCGCGCGCAGGAGCGCGTGGTCGCCGCGCGCCCTTACACGCGGAAGATGATGCAGATTCTGGGCGACGCGGCCCGCCGAGCGCCTGATTACAAAGACCCGCTGCTCACCGGCCATGAGCGAGAAGCGGGCGGCGACCGCGTGATCCTCGCGCTGGTGACGGCCGACAAGGGCCTCTGCGGCGGTTTCAACACCAACCTCATCAAAGCCGCGCAGGAGTTCCTGAGGAATAACACGGGCGTCGAGGTCGAGCTTGTCTTGATCGGTCGTAAAGGTTATGACTTCTTCCGCCGCCGCCCTGTCAAGATTCGCCGGGAACACATCGGCGTTACCGGCACGGGCAAAGTCAACGCCTCCGACGCGAGCCTCATTGCGCGGGGGCTGATCGAGGATTTCAGATCGGAAGAGGACCGGATTGACCGCGTCTATGTGCTTTACAACGAATTCAAATCGGCCCTCTCACAGCGCCCGGTCGTGGAACAGTTGCTGCCCGTCGGCCATATCGACGCGCTCGAAGGCGCGCAGGCCGAGACGCTGGTTGATTACGTTTACGAACAGCCGGCGGAAGTGATTTTCGGCGAATTGTTGCCGAAGCTGGTCGAGAACCAGGTCTATCACGCGCTGTTGGAATCGGTGGCCTCGGAACTGGGGTCAGCGGCGCCGAGGCCTTATAACTTTCAAGGATTACCACTTTGTGTCGTGGTCCGTTTTAGAATCCAATCGCCGATGGTCCTCAGTGCGACGGGCGCGATGGTCTCTTCAATCTTGATGTATTCGTTCGGAGATCCGGTCTCGCTGGTTTGAAAAAGGTGATTGAGTTTCGGCAGCCTGGCGATGGCGCCGTCATTGTTCCCGCCGGCTTTGAGCGCGGCTTCGATCTCGCGCAGGTTTTCGTTCGCGGACACTTGAAGGTCGTTCTCGCCGTTGAGCGCAAGCACGGGGCATTTCGCTTTCCGCAACGCGTGGCGCGGATCGAGAGTCAGGTAGTAGCGGAACCACGGCGTGTTCGCTTATCTGGCGAAAGCCGTCCCACGCAATCTCTAAGCGCTTGCAGAACTCGGCAATGAACAGAAGATAGGGCGGGCGATCGTAGAGTAGATCATCCACTATGATCAGTCTGTGGCGATCATCACATCGCTCGCTTTGATGACCGCGTAGACCTCTTTGCCGTCAGCGGCGCCGAGGCCTTATAACTTTCAAGGATTACCACTTTGTGTCGTGGTCCGTTTTAGAATCCAATCGCCGATGGTCCTCAGTGCGACGGGCGCGATGGTCTCTTCAATCTTGATGTATTCGTTCGGAGATCCGTTCGTAGTCCCGCCTTTAGGCGGAAGGGTCGGATGCGGATCCATTCCGTGACGCCAAACGCTTCCGCCTAAAGGCGGGACTACGAACTGCGCTTTTCATTCTTTCAGAGCGTCGCAACGCGACATGAAAGCTCCTCTGTATATATAAACCACAACTCCTCTGTATATATAAACCACAAAGAGACTATACCCTCTTTACTCCCGGGCTCAACGTAGAATCCGCAGCCGCGATCTAAAGTATTGCAAGACTGTCAAAAAATCTCTGGTGAAATCGTATTAAACCGTATATATATTCTCAAATTCTATTGCAGGAATCCACAGGTAACAGTATAGGAGAGGATACTTATGGAACTACTCAGATTGCATGAGGCCGCGCAACTTGCGGGCGTCAGTTATCCGACGCTCAAGCAGTGGATTTACAAGGGCAAGATCAAATCGGTGAAGACCGCGGGCGGCCACCATCGCATCCCGAAGAGCGAGATCGAGCGCCTGGGCGGGGCTGATAAGCGTAAAACGAGGAGGAAGCCGGTCGGCCTGAACGCAATCAGCGGCCGCAATAAGCTTTTCGGCAAGATCACCGAAATGCGATACGACGGACTTCTCGCGCAGGTCAGCATCGAGATCGGCGGTCAGACGATCACTTCGATCATCACGAGCGACGCCGCCCGTGATCTGGATTTGAAGAAGGGGGTGTCAGTTTACGCGCTCGTCAAAGCCACCGAAGTGATGGTTATCAGAGGGTAGATTGGACAGAAGTCCGGCGCGAATCCGGGCAACAAATAAACAAATCACAACTCCGAGTCGCCGTCAACCTACGGGTCCGCATGCCAAGGGTCTATGGACGCGTGACCGATAGGGTGTGAGGGGAAACGCTCACGCCTCCCGTGCTTGGAAAGGAGACTGCATGTCATTTTGGCTATCAAGGGGATCCCGCGTCTTACAGGCGCTCATAGGCGCCGCAATATTTCTACCATGCGCGCCCGCCGTTGCGCTGGCGCAAGCTAGCCAGTCGGAACTCACCGGCGATGTTCGCGACGGCTCCGGCGCCGGAGTCGCCAAGGCGACGGTCACCGTCACGCAGACCGAAACGGGCGCCTTTACAAAAACGACGTCGGGGAAAGACGGCGTCTATACCGTCACCAACCTGCGTCCGGGGCTCTATAACGTGACCGTCGAGGCGCAAGGCTTTCGCCGCTTCGTGCAGGATGGCGTGCGGCTGACGACAGGCGAGCGCATTCGCCTGGATGTGGCTCTGACCGTCGGCGGGGTGAACGAAGAGGTCAAGGTCACCGCCGACGCCTCGCTGCTTAGGACCGATACCGGAAGTCTGGGGCAAGTCATCCCGAACCGCCGCATCGTCGATTTGCCGTTGAACGGCCGCAATTTCTTCACCCTGATCACGCTCGCGCCGGGAGTCGCCGCGCCTCCGCCGACCACGGCGGGCCCTTCGTTTCCGCGCATCAACGGCGGCAGGCCGCGCGTCAATGAATACCTCTACGACGGCATATCGGCGCTGCAGCCCGAGCCGGGACAGGTCGCCTTCAACCCGGTGATCGACGCCATCCAGGAGTTCAAGGTCGAGATCAATTCGCCGTCCGCCGAGTTCGGGCGCTTCAACGGCGGCGTCGTGAACCTGACGACCAAATCCGGCTCGAATGAACTGCACGGGACGGTATTTGAATTCCTGCGCAACGAGGCGCTGAACGCCAGGAACCTGTTCGCGCCCGCGACCGCCGACAACCCGAAGAAACCGGTCTTCCGCCGCAACCAGTATGGTTTTGCCGTCGGCGGCCCGGTCGTTAAGGACCACACTTTCTTCTTCGGCGACTTCCAGGGCATGCGCCAGCTCATCGGGCGCGTGGCCATATCGAACGTGCCGACCCTGGCGCAGCGCAACGGCAACTTCTCCGCGAACCTCGGCGCGCCGCTCTTTTTGCAGACCACTGCGTCAGGTGTGAGTGCGACGACGACCAACACCGGTACGCCGATCAACGTCATCGACACGAACGGGAACACGATCCAGGCGCGTGTCGGCCAGATCTTCCGCATCGGCGATCGTCGCGCATATGCCGGAAACATCATTCCGCTTGCCGATTTCGATGCGGTCGCAAGGAAGCTGCTCGACCGCTATCCGCTGCCGACCTCTACGGGCGCGGCCAATAATTTTCGCCGCGTCGCGAACGAGGGGACGGATCAGGACCAGTTCGACGTCCGTCTCGACCACCGCTTCTCCGATAACGACCAGATCTTCGGACGGTTTTCGTTCTTCAATGAAGACGCCACGCCGGTGACGCCGCTGCCCGACGGGAGCGGCAATATCACGCAGGGCGCGCTCGGGTTCCAGAAGAGCCGCGGCTATCAGGCCGTCGGCAACTATTTACATGTCTTTTCCCATCGAATCATCAACGAATTGCGCGTGGGGTACACGCGCCGTTCGATAGACCGCCGCGCGTTGCTGCTCGATTCGCCGCCGTCGCAGAGCCTGGGGCTGCCGGGCATCCCGCAGAACGCGGCCTTCCAGAACGAACTGCCGGCCTTCACGATCGCGGGGTTGCAACAACTCGGCCCTTCGACCAATACCGACTCGCTCTTCAACACGGACGTGATACAGGTCTTTGACTCTGTCGGATGGCAACACGCGCGGCATTCGATGAAATTCGGCGTCGATTTCCGACTTCAGCGGCTGAACGTTTTGCAGCCTCCGTCACCAACAGGCATCTTCAATTTCACCGCGCCATTCACGAATTCGCGCGGGACGGCCAACACTATAGGCGCACAGCCAGGCAACGCCACTACTGGCAGCGTGCTTTCCGGACAGACGGGAAACGCCCTGGCGAGCTTCCTGCTCGGTCAGGTCAGCAATTTCTCGATCGACCTGCAGCAGGACGTGATTCACCCGCGCGCCCGCATCCTCGAATTCTTCGCGCAGGACGATTTCAAAGTGACGCCGCGTCTGACCGTCAACGCCGGGCTGCGTTACACGCTTAACTTCCCGTCGACGGAAACCGATAACCAGGGGGCGATCTTCAATCTTCAAACGCAACAGCTCGAGTACCTGGGTCAAAACGGATTCCCCGAGACCGCGCGTGAACTGCACAAACTCAATTTCGGGCCGCGCCTCGGGATCGCTTACCGGCTGACCGATCGCACTGTGCTGCGCTCGGGGTACGGGCTGGTCTGGCAGGAGCAGGCCGGGATCACGACGCCCTTCACGATCCCGCAGTTTCCCTTCATTCAGACCGTCACGCAGCGCTCGCTCGACGGCGTGGCGCCGGCGTTCAAGCTCTCGGCGGGGCCGAACGTGCAGCCGATCCCGCTCACTCCGGACGCCGGGCTGGGGCAGGGAGTTTTCTCTGTCGATCGCGATCTCGGAAGCGGCTATGTACAGCAGTGGAACCTCGCCATCCAGCGCGAGATCTCGGGCAACATGGTCGCCGAGGTCGCCTACGCAGGATCCAAGATCACGCACGTCGGCATCCCGGATTCGAACATCAATCAATTGACCGCCGAGCAACTCGCGCAGGGGAACTCGCTGCTTCAACTAGCGCCAAACCCCTTCTTCGGACAGATCCCGCGCTCGTCTTCACTGGGCGACCCGACCATTCCGCGCGCGCAATTGCTCAGACCCTTCCCGCGTTTCACGGCCGTCAGCCTCTATCGCAACAACGTCGGCAACACGAGCTATCACGCGCTGCAGGCGAAGCTCGAAAAGCGTCTTTCGCGAGGGCTGGCGTTCCTCATCTGCTACACGCGCTCGAAGCTGATCGACGACGCCGGTCAGGTTTTTGACGCGAGCATCCAGACCGGTCCGGTCGGCAATTTCCCGGTCGCCGACAGCTTCAACCGCGCGCTCGAACGCGACATCTCGACTGGCGACATTCCGAACGTCTTTGTCACGAGCTTCACCTACGAACTGCCGGTCGGGAAGGGGCGGCGATTCAACCTCCCGGGGATCGCCGACAAATTGCTCGGAGGCTGGAGCGTCAACGGCACGATCCTGTTGCAGTCGGGGCTGCCATTCGCCGTCACGCAGATCACGAACTTCAACGCCTTCGCGGGATTCGGCACACAGCGACCCAACATTCTCCGCAACCCGAATCTGCCCTCGGATCGGTGGACGACCGGCCGTTGGTTCGACACGTCGGCCTTCGCGGTCGCGCCACAGTTCACGATCGGGAACGCCTCGCGCAACCCGGTGCGCGGCCCAGGTTACCGCACGGCGGACATCGCATTTATCAAGCGAACGTATTTCGGCGAGGTCGTAAACTTCGAATTCCGCACGGAGATTTTCAATCTGACGAACACGCCGCCGCTCGGGAACCCGAACGGGGTGGTGGGTAATGCGGCCTTCGGCACAATCACATCGGCCGGAGATCCGCGCGTGATTCAATTCGGACTGAAGCTCAACTTTTGATTGATGTGGCCACAGAGGCCACAGAGAGCACAGAGTGAAGCCGGTATGCGTCATTTCTCTCTGTGTTCTCTGTGCCCTCTGTGGCTAAAGTCCTATTGTTCTGTGGTCCGAATTAGTCTCATTAAGGGAGATTCAAGGGAGTATGGAGGGAGCGATAACGGCGAATCGAGAGAGATCAACTAAATATGTTCTTTAGCGTTCTAGGTTTTACCCATCGGACTCCCCGATGGAACCGCCAACGTAGAGTTTCAAAGAACTTCAAGCGCGCCCATTATAGAGCAAAAGGGCGCTGTATCGAAGAGGGGGCGGCGCTTCACTTTGTTTGGCGCCGCGCCAAATTCATCCCCTCACTGGAAGTGAGGGGATGAATTTGGCTTTCTTGTAATGAAGGCGTCACGTTGCTACGTATCATCGCGCTCTCATGTCAAAGCTGCGGGGTTCGACTGGCCACCGCCCTGGTGATCCGGCGATTTTGCTTGCTGGCGATGATTATTTTGATTGCGGCCGCCGGTCACGCCTGCCGGAGCTCTGAACCTCCCGGATCGAACCGTGATTCGCGGGCCGGACTTGAGATCACGGTCTCGGCGGCGGTGAGCCTTAGAGACGCATTCCGTGAGATAAGTAAACAGTATGAGGAGCGCACAGGCGCCAAGATCAATTTCAATTTCGGCGCGTCGGGGGCATTACAGAAGCAGATCGAATCTGGCGCCCCGGTCGACGTCTTCGCCAGCGCCGGGATTCCTCAAATGGATGCGCTCGTGACACAAGGGCTGATCGCGCCGGAGACGCGGCGCGACTTCGCGCGTAATGCGCTTGTACTTGTTATTCCGGCCGATTCCACGTCAGGCCCTGCTTCCTTCAAAGATCTCGGCGGCGCGAAAGTGAAGAAACTCGCCATCGGAAACCCCAAGACCGTGCCCGTCGGGCAGTACGCGGAGCAGACGCTCACGCGCTTGGGACTGTGGCAGCAGCTTCAACCGCGATTGATCCTGGCGGAAGATGTGCGGCAGACGCTCGATTACGTCGCGCGCGGAGAAGTGGACGCGGGCATCGTATACGCCTCTGACGTTCGCGCCACAGGAAACAGAGTGCGAACGGTCGCGACCGCTCCGGCGGATACACACGACCCCATTCTGTACCCGATCGCCGTTGTCAAGGCGAGCGGCAGTCAAGAGGCGGCAAGAGCGTTCATTGACGCCGTATTGAGCGACGAGGGACAGCGCATCCTGGAGAAGTACGGTTTTGAACGTGTTCGGTGACTCGATGATCTGGCCTGCATTCAAACTTTCGATACTCGTCACGCTGGTCGCGACCTGTGTCGTTGTCCTGCTCGGGATGGCTTTCGCCTTCGTTCTCGCAAAGCGCAAGTTTCGCGGGCGCGAACTGCTCGACGCAATCGTGACGCTGCCGCTCGTGCTGCCGCCGACAGTGACCGGCTACTATTTAATCGTGCTGCTCGGGCGGCGCGGCGTCATCGGAAGCTTTATCTACGAGCGCACGGGCTGGTCGATAACATTCACCTGGTGGGCGGCGGTCATCGCGGCGGCGGTGATGGCGCTGCCGCTGATGGTGAAGTCGGCTCGCGCCGCGATTGAGAGCGTCAACCCTCAGTATGAGATCGCGTCCTACACGCTCGGTAAAAGCGAGCTAGAAACCTTCTTCCGCATCACACTTCCGCTCGCGAGCCGCGGCGTCTTGGCCGGGGTCGTGTTGAGTTTCGCGCGCGCTCTCGGCGAGTTCGGCGCGACGCTCATGCTCGCCGGAAACATCCCGGGCAAAACACAAACGATGCCGCTGGCGATTTACGAAGCAGTCGTCGCGGGCGAAAACCGGCAAGCCCAGATCTTAGCGTTGGTCTTAACCGCTGTATCGGTCACCGCCATTTACTTGACGAACAAGCTGACAGGCGGCCGGGCGCAGGAGATGTAACGAACACGCATGCTGCAGGTGTCCATCAGAAAACAGATCGGAACGAGGAGGATACGACTCGGGGCTGAACGCCAGGCGCCAAGCGGAACCAATGAACGCGAGACAGGTCAGCCATTCAGACTCGACGTCGAGTTCACGGCGCCGAGCGGCGTGACGATTCTCTTTGGCCCTTCCGGTTCTGGGAAGACGACGTGTCTGCGCGCCGTCGCCGGAATCGTCACGCCCGATGAAGGGCGCATCTCGCTCGACGAGCGTGTCTACTTCGATTCTGCTTCCGGCGTCAATCTGCCGATCCAGCAACGGCATGTCGGCTTCGTGTTCCAGGATTATCTGCTCTTTCCGCATCTCACGGCGGAGCAGAACGTCGCCTACGGAATACGAGCCGGAGAAAACAGCGGCGGCCTGAGTAAAGCGGCCAAACGCGAGCGGGCGCGTGAACTGTTGTCGCTCCTCGGCATCGAGTACGCCGCGCGACAATATCCGCGCGAAATGTCGGGGGGCGAGAGCCAGCGAGTCGCTCTGGCGCGCGCCCTGGCGAGTGACCCGGCGATCGTCCTGCTTGACGAGCCGCTCTCGGCGGTTGACGCGAAGACCCGCGCGCGCCTGCTCGTGGAAATAAAGGCGACGCAGCAAAGAACCGATATTCCGTTCCTGTACGTCACACATAACGTGGCCGAAGTAGTTGAGATCGGCGATCACGTGATCGTCATCGAGGAGGGCCAGGTGGTACGGCGAGGAAATCCCCGACAGGTAACGCTCGTTCAGAGCGAGTAACTGCGGAAGACTTTGATAATACGCGGACCCATCGTGGAGGTGAGAAAGTCTTGAGGTCACTCTATGAATTTGTCGCAAGCAAATCGAGGCATTGCGCTGCGCAATCTCGGGCGTTACGAGCAGTCGGCAGCGGATTGCGAGCAGGCCGAGACCAGATTCGCCGCCCTCGGCCAGTGGATGGGGGTTTACATCTCCATGGTGAACCGAGGCATGGCGCTGCAGAATCTCGGGAAGAATAAGGAGGCGGTGGCGAATTACGAGCAGGCGCTGTCGATCGTTTTCGACATTTGCCAGTGGAGCGACGGCGCCAGATATCAGTTGGACATGGGCATCGCGCTGCAGCATCCCCGGCAATACGAGCAGGCAATCGGGCGCCTAGCCCGCTGATCGTCTCGGCGTGAGCGATGGCTGTAATCAAGACTGCGCGCGTCCGCGCGTGACGCTCTGTCCGGCGACTCTCAAATACCAACTATTGCGATTCTCTCAGCTCGGTCTTGCGTCGGCGCATATCAGGGTTGTGGTTCGTCCTCGACGCTTTCTCCTTCCTGCCACTTTCTTCGCTCACACTCGCTGCCCTACGATTAGTTGGAATGGGCGCCGCGGCATGTGACAAAATGAGCAACCATATAAATGAACGGCTGGCGATTGATGGCCGTTCATGGAGACAATGTCGGCGTGTGGAGAGTAGAAAATGGCGCGCTGGTCGCCAACAGCCGCGCCCGATTCCGCAACATCCGCATCAAGGAGGTCAAGCAATAAGTGAGGCGCATTGCCATTCTGATTCTGATGGTTGTGGTCTGCGCGCTTGTTTCGGCGGCGCGAGATCAATCTTCCGGTCTCAAGCGCCCATTGATCACAGGGGTTGCCCACATAGCTTTTCAGGTCAGCGATCTCGCAA
>WNGB01014886.1_pt1 | contig 10341 bp, 9 predicted proteins | sample 5400681 | NCBI WGS metagenome assembly WNGB01 (sample SAMN13153367, study PRJNA577476) | soil metagenome | isolation source: 115 cm soil or saprolite under grassland replicate 2 | place: USA:California | collected 2016-06-15 | reverse complement strand
AAGCACGCTCTCGCCTCGAGCGAAGTGCCGAGCTCAAGACGCACGAGAGCGTGGATTACGCCACGGGCTATCGGCTGCACGAGGCGCAGCTGCTTCGAACGGAAGGGAGTCTGCGCGCGGCGCAAGAGGCTCTCGAGCCGGTGCTCGCGGCTCGGTCGGAACTCGGCATCAGCTACCTCCACGTGAAGCTCGGCTTCGTCGAGGCGCTCGAATGTGCGTTCGAGCTCGGAGACAACGGCAAGCTCGAGCAGCTGCTGGAGATCATCGAAGCCTTACGGCCGGGCGAGCGACCGCCACTGCTGGAGGCGCACGCTGTCCGCTTCCGCGCCAAGCTCGCCGGTGACGCGGCGGCAGCCGAGAAAGACTTTCGCCGTGCGGCCGATATCTTCCGCGAGCGCGAGCTGATCTTCTGGCTCGCGGTCACGCAGCTCGAGCAGGCCGAGTGGCTGAGCGGCCTAGGACAATCCGACGAGGCTCAACCGCTTCTCGTGAACGCGCGCGAGACGTTCAAGCAGCTCGAAGCGAAACCCTGGCTGGAGCGAGTCGACGCAGCCCGGATCGCCACCCTAGACGAGATCCCCGCCTAACTCCGGCCTCGGCCTCTTCGCAACCGGATCACCGGGGTAAAGCGCGGGTTCGAGTCCCGTCGCTCCCGCCTTTGACACCGCGCTTGCTTCGCGGCGACGAGCTGTCTGGAAGTAGCGCAGGAAGCGCCTCACGATGCGCGCAGGTCCCAGACGCGCAGATCCTCCTTCATGGAATGTTGGACTCAGAAGGACGCGAGCGGGCCGTAGACCCGCTCGCGTATCCGCCGGAGGCGGCGTCGTGAAAAGCCCGTCAGGCGGGCATGCTTGCCCGGCGGTGGTTCCGTCGTAGCATCAGCGCCCAGCTGAGGAGCAGCACAAGCGCCGTTGCCGCGCCGGCGCCTGTGCCGGCGGCAGTCCAGTCAAAGCCGCCCGCAGTTGCGGCCGCCGCCTGCTGGTCGGCGAACGCGGTGTTGTGCGGCTCGCCGCCAGCCCCGCGAAACCCCGCTCGGTCGTCCGGCCGGAGCGGGCTGTCAGCGCCAAGGAGCGAGCGACCGTCGGGCCGGCCGATCAGCGACGGATTCGTGGCGCCTACGACGCGAAGGCCAGCCCGGTCGTCGGGGCGGACATATGTCGGGCCGGGTGTTGCACCGATGCCGCGGAGGCCGGCGCGATCGTCCGGCCGGACTCCGGCGACCGCCGTGACCCCGAGCGCAAGGGACGCCAGGATCACTGAGATCGGTGCCCCGACCCTTTTCATCGTCATGTGTTTCATGGTCTGCCTCCTTTGGATCTCGAACCACCCTGTGTGGCTCGCTCCAAGCAGACCGCGCGGCGCTTAAGACGAGGCAAGCGCACGGCAAGAAGCGGCTTAAAGCTGTCCCTTGTCGGTCTTTCGAGCCCCTGCTAGCGTCAGCGCAAGAGCATGGACTTCAGGATCCTCGGGCCGCTCGAGGTTTGCGACAACGAGCGAGTCCTACCGCTCGGCGGCGCGAAGCAGCGCGCGCTGCTCGCGATTTTGATCTTGCATGCGAACGAGGTCGTATCGGTCGAGCGGCTACTGGACGACATATGGGGCGAGCGCCAACCCGCGAGTGGTGCGAAGGCGCTCCACGTTTACGTCTCTCAGCTGCGTAAGGTGATCGGGGACGATCGGCTGCTGACGCGGGCGCCGGGCTACATGCTCCGCCTCGATCCCGACGAGCTCGACGTGAAGCGGTTCCAGCAGCTCCGAGAGCAGGCTGATACCGCGGACCCAGAGGAGGCCGGCGTGCTCCTCCGCGAGGCGACCTCGCTGTGGCGGGGCGCTCCCCTAGCCGATGTCGCGTACGAGAGCTTCGCGCAGTCCGAGATAGCCCGCCTGGAGGAGTTGCGCACGAGCGCGATCGAGGAGCGCATCGATGCGGACCTGGCGCTCGGCGGCCACGCTGAGCTCGTCGGCGAACTGGAAGCGCTGGTACGGGATCATCCGCTGCGGGAGCGCTTACGCGGGCAGCTGATGCTCGCCCTCTATCGCTCCGGCCGCCAGGCGGAGGCCCTTCGCGTGTACCAGGACGCTCGCCGCGCGCTCGTCGAGGAACTCGGAATAGAGCCGGGTAAGTTCCTGCGTGAGCTCCATCAGACGATCCTCCGGCAGGATCCGGTACTCGAGATTCCGGCGGCGGCAGAACCGCCACGCACAGTCTTCGTCGGCCGGGAGGAGGAGCTATCCGAGCTTCTCATCGGGCTCGATGAGGCATTCGCCGGCCACGGGCGACTCTTCCTTCTGGTTGGAGAACCGGGAATCGGCAAGAGCCGGCTCGCAGACGAAGTGATCGCACACGCCAGGGCGCGCGGCGCACGGATCCTCGTCGGGCGCTGCTGGGAGGCAGGTGGAGCCCCCGCGTACTGGCCGTGGGTCGAGCCGCTCCGCACGTATGTGCGGGAGACCGATGCTGTCGCGTTAGGCACGCAACTCAGAGCAGGCGCGGCAAACATCGCCCAGATCGTCCCCGAGGTTCGGGAGCACTTCCCCGATTTGCCGAAGCCGCCGTCGCTCGAGTCCGAAGGAGCTCGCTTCCGTCTCTTCGATGCGGTCGCCGAGTTCATGCGAAACGCTTCGGCAAGCCAGCCGATCGTGCTCTTCCTGGACGACCTTCACGCGGCCGACACCGCGTCGCTGCTCCTCCTCCAGTTCGTCGCCCGGCAGCTCGCCGAGAGCCGCCTACTAGTGCTCGGCGCGTATCGCGATGTCGATCCAACTCCCGGGGAGCCCCTGGCCGCGATGCTGGCCGACGTCGCCCGAGAGCCCACGACCCACCGGCTCTCCCTCGGCGGCCTCAGCCGAGACGAGGTCACCGCGTACGTCGAGTTGGTCGCGGAGAACATCGCCTCCTCCGAGCTCGCTACCGCTCTGCACGAGCAGACCGAAGGAAACCCGCTCTTCCTCGGCGAGACAGTGCGTCTGCTCGCCCGCGAAGAGAGCAACGCTCGGCAGGGAGCAATTCCACAGACTATCCGCGACGTGATCACCCGCCGGCTTGGCCGTCTCTCGCCGGAGTGCAACCACCTCCTCACGCTCGCTTCGGTGCTCGGCCGGGAATTCAGTCTCGGCGCGCTCGAGCTCATGAGCGAGCGCCCGCGCGAAAGCCTCCTCGAGGTTCTCGACGAGGCGACAGCGGAGCGCGTAGTCGACGAGGTGCCGGGCGCCGCCGGACGTCTGCGATTCGATCACGCTCTCATCCGCGAAACGCTCTACGACGACCTTCCGGCGACGCGCCGCGTCCGGTTCCACGCTCGAGCCGGGGCGGCACTGGAGCGTCTCTACTTCGAGAACGCCGAACCGCACCTTGCGGAGCTCGCCCACCACTTCTCCGAGGCGGCTTCGGCCGGCAACGTCGGAAAAGCGATCAACTATGCACAGCGTGCGGGTGACCGAGCCGTCAGCCTGCTCGCGTTCGAGGAGGCCGTGGCTCTTTACCTGTTGGCGCTCCAACTCTCGGAGGACGCCGGCGCGGCGCGCTGCGAGCTCCTGCTCGCGCTGGGAGAAGCCCAGGCGCGGGCGGGGGACACGCCTGCGGCGAACGCCAGCTTCCGAGAGGCCGCGGACCTCGCCGCGTCGCAGAGACTTCCCGAGCAGCTCGCCCGAGCCGCACTTGGGTACGGTGGCAGGCTCATCTGGGACGTCTCGCGGGACGACGCACAGCTCGTCTCCCTGCTCGAGGGAGCGCTCAGCGCCCTCGGCCACGAAGACAGCGTCCTGCGGGTCAGGCTCCTCGCCCGGCTCGCGGGCGGCCCGCTCCGCGATTCGACCGCCCACGCGGAACGACGACGGTCGCTGGGAGCGGAGGCGTTGGACATGGCCCGCCGCATCGGCGAGCCATCGCCGCTCGCCTACGCTCTCCACGGTCACATCGCAAGTCACCACGCCCCCGACTTCACGCCAGAGCAGGCCAACAAGGCAAAGGAACTTGTCGCGGTCGCGCTTCAGGCTAGAGATCTCGAGCGCGCCGTCGAAGGGTACGAGATCCACCTCTTGTCCTCGATCGAGCTCGGGGATCTCTCCTCCGCCTACGCGGATCTCGACGCGATGGCCACACTCGCCGAGGAGTTGCGCCAGCCGGCGCAGCGATGGATCGTCGGTGTCTACCGTGCCATGTTGGCGTTGCTCGAGGGGCGACTCGAAGAGGCCGAGCACCTGATCATCGAGACCCGCCCGATCGGCGAGCGGGCTATGAGTTGGAACGCGGCGGTCACCTACGGACTCCAGCTGTACGTGCTCCGCCGCGAGCAGGGACGCGTCGAGGAGGTCGAGAAACTCGTGCGTCGCGCTTCGGCAGACAGTCCCACGTATCCGATCTGGCGTTGCGTTCTCGCCAACATGCAGACCGAGCTCGGCACGGCGGACGAGGCTCGGAGGGAGCTCGAGTCGCTCGGCGCAGACGACTTCAGTCTCCTCCCCTTCGACGAGGAGTGGACGGTCAGCATGTGTCTCCTGGGCGAGACGGCCGCACGACTCGCCGACAGCGCCCGCGCCGCGACGATCTACGGGCTACTGCTCCCCTACGCCGACAGAGTTGCCGTCAGCTACCCGGAGATCAGCCTCGGCCCCGTCTCGCGCTTTCTCGGGATGCTCGCGGCGGCCACAGCGCAGTGGAACGACGCCGAGCGCCACTTCGCTGATGCCCTGGATCTCAGCGCACGCATCAGTGCACGTCCCTCGCTCGCCCACACCCAAACCGAATACGCGCGGATGCTGCTCGCACGTGAGGAGCCTTCCTGCTCCGAGCGAGCCGGCATCCTTCTCGATCAAGCGCTGGCGACGTACCGTGACCTCGGCATGGACTCACATTCGATGAGCGCCGTTCGCCTTCGAAAGCGCGCGACCGTTGGTTCCGCTTGAGGTAAGGAGGCCGGTGCCGGACCCGTTAACACCAACCAACGACGCCATCCCCGCCCTCGAGCTCGTGCTCGAGCATGCTCGCAGGTACGTAGCGGAACTCGACGGCCCCGTTCGTGCGCAAGGCGCTGATGAAGCCGCCCGCAGTTTCGACGGCGCCCTGCCTGAGGAGGGCAGCGGCACCCTGGCCGCGCTCCACCAGTTGCTCGAACGGGGGACGGAGGCGCATGTTCGCTCGGGAGGTCCTCGGTTCTTCCACTGGGTGATCGGCGGCTCGACACCAGCCGCGCTCGCTGCCGACTGGTTCGCCTCCCTGATCGACCAGAACGCGGGCGCGTGGGACTCGAGCCCGCTTGCGACGCAGCTGGAGACGACCTCACTCGCCTGGCTCCAGGACTTGTTCGGTCTCCCCGCCGCCTGGGCCGGCGTGTTGACGACCGGCGCCACAACTGCGAATTTCACGGCACTCGCCGCGGCGCGCCAGTGGTGGGGCGGCGTCCACGGCGTGGACGTCGCGCAGCGAGGGCTGGCCCGGCTCCCACCGGTCCCGATCCTGACGAGCGGCTTTGTTCACGTGACGTCGCTGAAGGCGCTCGCGATGCTCGGCATCGGCCGCGACCAGGTGACGTACTGCCAAGCCGACGAGACCGGGCGCGTCGACCTTGCAGGGCTCGAGCGCGAGCTGAAACGCCTCGGAGGCGCACCGGCGATCGTGATCGCAAACGCGGGCGAGGTGAACGCCGGCCACTTCGACCCCATCGCGGATATGAGCCGCCTTGCGCACGAGCACAACGCATGGCTGCACGTCGATGGCGCGTTTGGGCTCTTTGCGCGTGTCTCGCCACGCACCGCTGACCTCGCAGAGGGCGTCGAGAGCGCCGACTCGGTCATCTCGGACGGGCACAAGTGGCTGAACGTCCCCCACGACTGCGGCTTCGCCTTCGTGCGGGACCCCACACTCCTGACGGCAGTCTTCTCGGCTGAAGCGAGCTACCTGTCCGACGAGGAGGTCTTCGCCTTCCGAGGCCCGGAGCTCTCGCGCCGCGCGCGTTCGCTCGCGGTCTGGGCGACGCTCGCCGCTTACGGGCGAAACGGCTACAGGGCGATCGTCGAGCGCTGCTTGGACGTCGCGGCGCATGTCGCCCGCGAAGTGGAGGCCGCAGATGACCTCGAGCTACTCGCGCCGGCCCCGCTGAACATCGTCTGCTTTCGGTACCGGCCGCCAGGCGAGCCCGAGGAGACCCTCGACGAGCTAAACCTCGCCATCGGGCGCGCCGTCCTCACCGACGGCCGCGTCTACGTCGGCACGACCCGCTGGGCTGGGACGGTCGGCTTCCGGCCGGCCTTCGTCAACTGGAGAACCACGACCGCGGACGCGAATCTGATGCTCGAGACGGTGCGGGACCTCGGCCGCCGGCTCCTCCGCTAGCGGCAGGCTGCAGCTGTCGGCGAGATCGCGTTCAGGTGCTAGCACGGAATCTCGGCGGTGAGCCGTGTGCCCTGCCCGCGCGGGCTTTCGATGCGCAGCCGGCCACCGAGTGCCTCGACGCGATCCGAGAGGCCGACCAGCCCCGAGCCCGGGACCGGTTCCGCACCGCCGATGCCGTCGTCGCTCACGACGACCGTCGCGATGCCGTTCGATCGTTCGACTTCGACGCTTGCGCGTGTCGCCTGCGCGTACTTCGCGACATTCGTGATCGCCTCCGCGACGAGGTAATAGATCGCGGCCTCGACGGAATCGGGCAGGCGCTCGTCCGGGATTCGCGTAAGCTCGATCGGGATCGGAGCGCGCTCGGCGAGCGCGTACATAGCAGCCGCGAGGCCGCGTTCGGTGAGAACAACCGGGTGGATCCCACGCGCGAGCTCGCGCAGTTCCTCGAGCGCTTGATCGAGCTCGTTGTCCGCGTTGGCGAGGAGCGTTTCTGCGGAGTCGGGATCTTCCCGCAGGGTTGCCTTGATGATGCGCAGCTGCTGAGCGAGCGAGACGAGCCGTTGCTGCGCACCGTCGTGCAGGTTCCGCTCCAGCCGTCGGCGCTCCGTGTCGCCTGCCTCGACGATCCGGACGCGTGAAGCGGCAAGCTTCCGGTAGGCGTCTGCATTCGCCAGCGCCTGCGCGACGAGCTCCGCGAAGTCCGTGAGCCTGCGCTCCGAGTCAGCTGGGAGGGGTTGGTCGCGCGACGCCGCGGCGACGAGTGCGCCCCAGACCTGGCCGCGAACCTTGACGGGCGCGGTGCCCCGCTTGTCGAAGACGATCAGGCGGCTAAAAGACACGAGGCGGAGGTAGAACTCGGCAAGCCCGGGCTCCTCGCACGCGTACTCGACGTTCGACACGAAGCCAGGGACGAGGACCAGGTCGAGCGTGCCGTCGCCGATGACCTGGTAGGCGATGTTGATCTCACCGCTCTTCGCGTACCGCGTCTCCGGGCACACGCGCCTATTCTGGCGCCCTCGTCGTCCCCGGAGCTCGATGCGGTGTCTTTGGCGGGTTCGAGTCCCGTCGCTCCCAGGCCGGCACCCATGCCGCGTCGCCGCCGCAGTCGGTTGACGCACCTCGGGAAACGCCCGAGAATCGTCCCCTCATTCCCTCGAAGGAGGTTCGGCATGGCCTGGAGTCTCAAAGGCAGCCGGCGCGACGTACGACTACTGCCGTGTCACGCTCGTCTTCAGCATTCGCGAAGGCGAGATCGAGGGCACCGATATCGGCGGGCTCAAGATCGCTGCGATTGCAGACACGCCCAAGATCATGACCGAGGGGAACTGGCGGCTGGGGGTGTTCGTCGACGAGAACGCGACAGATGAACAAGCGGACAAGCTCGTAAAGGTGTTCACCGGTCAACTCGGTGGGCCAATGGCCGGCCTCGCGCCGCTCGTCGGAGAGATGCTCGGCGTCGAGCGAACAACTATCGACGTTCGCGATGACGGAGTTCGTCACAGTGTGAGCATCGGAGATGTCATCGACTTCGAGATCGAGGACATCGTCCCGTTCGGCGTCGAGACCGGAGAGCCGGTGCGTTTCTCCGGCATGTTCCACCCGGTCGCGTCGGACCTCACCATCGCTGAGGCGAGACGCTCGCGGATCAACGCCTTCGGCATCGAGTACGAGGGAAAGACAGGCCTCTCGACGTCCGAGTTCTCCTGGGCCGCCTGAGCGCTTGATCGCCTCGGCGGACGAACAGCTCCGCGGCCGCGGTGACCTTGCCGTTGCCTTCGCGGCCGCACGCATTCGGCTCGGACTCGTCGCTGTGCTCTTCCTCCTTGCCGGCATCGGCTGGTGGTGGACGGTCGATCAGATGAGCGGCATGGACAATGGTCCGTGGACCGAGCTCGGAACGCTGGGGTGGTTCCTCGGCGTCTGGGTGGTGATGATGGCCGCGATGATGTTCCCGTCGGTGTCGCCGACGGTCGCCTTATACGCCCGAATGACGAGCGAGCAGTCTGGCGTTCGTCTACTGCTGTTCGCAGTCGGGTATCTCGTTACGTGGGCTGCGGCGGGAGCCCTCGCCTTTGTCGTTGCGTTCGCCGGCGGCCGAGCAGCCGGTGACGTGCTCTCGTGGGATCGCGCAGGCCGCTGGGTCGCGGGCGCGACGCTCATCGTCGCGGCCGCGTACGAACTGACGCCTTTGAAGGATGCCTGCCTGGGTAAATGCCGCAGTCCGCTCGGCTTGTTACTCGGCTCCTGGCGCGACGGCCGGTCCGGAGCGTTGCGCATGGGCATGAAGAACGGCGCTTGGTGCGTTGGCTGCTGCTGGGCGTTGATGGCGTCGTTCTTCGCGCTGGGGATCATGAGCATCGTCTGGATGACGGTGATCGCCGGTCTGATCTCGATCGAGAAGACGCTCCCATGGAGGCGTGTTGCGGCATACGGGACGACAGCGGTACTGCTCGCGCTCGGCTTTCTCTTGCTCGCAGCCCCGCATGCCGTCCCAGGTCTCACCGTCCCTGCGAGCGGTTCGATGTCACAGATGAACCAGATGGGCCCTTAGGCGTACGCGAATCCGGTTGCGTCGTCTCCTCGTAGAACAGGCGAGAAAGGAGATGGGCCCATGAAAGAGATGCGACAGCGAGGAGGGGCAGACGTCGACGTGGTCACCCGGGAGGCGATGACCCGCATGGTCGTCATGGTGGCGCTGACCGCGATTCTTGGGGTGATCGGGTTCCTTGTCGCGGGATCGGTGGCGCGAAGTGCCACCGAGTCGAACGCGACCGTCTCGCTACGCAAGACGACACTCGGTCTGATACTGGTGAACTCGAGAGGTCATACCCTCTACTTGTTCGCGAAGGACAGGAACGGCAAGAGTGCGTGTACCGGGAGTTGCGCGAAGTTTTGGCCGCCGTTGCTCAGTCAAGGCAAGCCAAGTGCCGGCTCCGGTGTCAAACCGTCATTGCTCGGCACGACGTCGAGAAGCAACGGAAGCCGGCAGGTGACGTACAACAAGCACCCGCTCTACACCTACGTGCTCGACAAGCGGGCGGGTCAAACGAAGGGCGAAGGCATCTCCGCGTTCGGTGCCAGATGGTACGCCGTCTCCGCCAGAGGAAGGGCGGTCGTCAAAGCCTCCACCACCACCTCCACGACCACGACGAATACGACCCCCTACCCCTAATTAGGGCATTGACATGCTTGACTCACCCCCCGGCAGGGGGAGCTTCATTCCGCTTTACCGGTGAGAGCGGTCTAGCTGAGGGATTGGCGAAGCGCTCTAGCCCGTATGGGCAGGGCGGTCGCGTAGCGAACCGGCTTACGGCTTCATCTTCTCCGAGAACGCGCCTGCCTCGGGCCTACGCATCGCCTCGTATACCGCGTCCCAGTGCTGCGAGATCTCAATCATGGCGCGCGCCGTCGTCAGAGCCGCCGCCTCTAGGCGAGCGTTCACCTTCTCGACCTCGTCAAGACGCTTCTCGATCGCCTCAAAGCGAGTCTGATACCCGCTGACCTCGCGAGCGATGATGTCGAACTCGGTCACCCCTTTGAATCCTACGCGGGAGAATCGCGATCGGGCACCCGTTTCGCCAACTGTTCCGCCAAGCCCTCAGCTAGAGGTCTTGCGGGCGGCGCGGCGGCGCTTGTTCTGCTGTTCGCGCTTCTTCAAGGCGTCAATCTCGGCCTTCGGAACCTTCACGAGCCGCTTGGTCAAGCTCTCGAAACGTTCGAAGGCCCCAGGCCCTGAGGGTTCTGCGCCGTTGCTGGAATCGGCCACGGATTCAGTGTAGACGGCTGGCCGGGGGTTGTCCGTCATGTGCCTCAGGCACACTCAGGCGAACCGGAACAGCGAAATACCGGTGTTGTCCGAACCGGGGATCAAGATGGAGGATCCATGGCCAACTACGACACCCTCACCGATCTACTGATTGACCAGCCGGAGCGCAGACTCAAGCGACTGGAGAAGAACCTCATTGGAGAGCTCGCCCGTCTCGGCGATGAGCTGAAGGTCGTTCAGC
>WNGB01032306.1_pt1 | contig 10342 bp, 10 predicted proteins | sample 5400681 | NCBI WGS metagenome assembly WNGB01 (sample SAMN13153367, study PRJNA577476) | soil metagenome | isolation source: 115 cm soil or saprolite under grassland replicate 2 | place: USA:California | collected 2016-06-15 | reverse complement strand
GGCGTACTATCTGGCATGTCGAAGGCGGCCGCGCCAGGGCACGCGTCATCGAATTGTCGGCCCATCGAGTGCTGGGATAAATCCCCTTGACGGATGGGGTGTCTGTTCAAGACCTGTCACAGATCGTCCGGGCACGTCTTCTCGTAGGTCTCTAGCCCCCCTGCAGGTCTACGAGGCCCGGACGATTTGGCAGCGCGTCATGTGTCCCCTGATGCCACCACCAACCATCAGCCAAGCGAGCATCTCCGCCCTCCTCAAGTCCCTCATAGTGTTCGTGATGGAAAATTCTGCTCCACCAGTATGGGTAATGTCGTCGGTGGCCATACTATCGTCGGAGGCGATGGTATGGACGTGCATGTCGAGAATCATGCGTTCCTCCTTCCGGCTCGCCACAGTGCACTGACCGCACGACCTGCCCGGTCAATGCACAGCCTTCCGTTGTCTCACCGTCTCAGGGCTGCTGGAGGCAGGCAGAGAGGCCGCTCTCTAACATCTGGCGATCCAGGTGGCGCCCGATAAAGACCAGACGATTGACGCGGCGGTCTGTGCCCCAGGGCCTCCCGGAGATGCAGTCAAATAGCATATGCACACTCTGAAATATGAACCGCTCGTCACGGTCAGCCAGATGTAAGATGCCCTTGGCACGAAACAGATCCACCCCGTGTTCGAGCAGCAGTATGGAAAGCCAGGCGCGTACGAGCAGAGGATGGAGGGCGCCCTCCATCTCCAGGCTGACAGAGCGGATGTCGTCGTTATGGCTATGCTCGGCGAGGGCTTCCCAGCTCTGCAGCGTCTCCGCTGGCAGCAGGGTAGGGTTTACCAGGCGCGCCCGCTCAATATCAAAGCCCCCGAGGCGCAGGAGGGGGGCGATGGGCACGGCGGTGTGGGTGCTGCGGTAGACCTGTGCCAGAGCATTGATACGACGCAGGCGCTGCTCTAACGGCGCCACGGCTGCCTCCTCAATCAGGTCAAGCTTGTTGAAGATGAGGACATCGGCGAAGACAATCTGGGCCCGGGCTTCCTCACACTCTTCGAGATGGCGCACGATATGCCTGGCATCGACTACGGTCACGATGCCATCAAGAGTAAACGCCTGCCGCACCTTCTGGTCCCAGAGAAATGTCAACGCCACAGGCCCCGGATTGGCCAGACCCGTGGTCTCGACCAGCACATGCGCAAACCGCTCACGTTGCTGCAGCAAGTTCATGAGATGGCGATTGAGATCCCCTCGCACGGTACAGCACAGGCAGCCGTTGTTCATTTCCACGATCGCCTCGTCGGTCCGGACTATCAGCTCCTGATCAATACCGATCTCGCCGAACTCGTTCACCACTACAGCCAGGTGTTGTCCATGGTACTCGCTCAGGATGCGATTCAGCAGCGTGGTCTTCCCTGCCCCCAGGAAACCCGTCAGGATGGTCACGGGTATTTTTGCTGTTGACATCACAATCTCCTCATCGTGCTTGCTGCCGGGGCTCGCCGCGGCGCATGTGGTAGTCGGTACGCCTGGACAACGTCCTGGTGCGTTCAGTTTTTTCCTTTCCCTCCTGCGGGTCCATAGCCCGCCCTCTCGCTCTGCGTCCGTAGAATCTCTTGGGGGGTTGGACCATCCCGGTATCTACATGATGCACATTGATAGTAGGTCAGCCCTTGCAACCATTGCCGTGCACCACACTGCGGACAGAGCGGTAAGCCAGAATGATCGACAGCTATCAAGTGCGGCGTCGTACTCATCGTGCGCTACCCTCCCCCCGGTGGGTACAGGGGTCATTCATGCATAGGCCGCGCGGGGGCACAGGCCACTGCCTTCGATCAGGGCTCATCCCTCATCGCAATATGATGACAGCAATTTATACTCGTAACCTGTGTGGTCAAAAAAGAGGTCTAGCGTTTGATCGGGATAGCCGCAACAAGTCCACGTGTTGTCGACATGAGGCTAACGGCCGCAAAGGAGTCTTGCGACGGATCGTAGATTTCCGCGGTCGCCGAAATTATCGAACCGTCCCCGGTTCCGCCACCCAGGAGGAGCACAGTGCCGTCACTGAGGAGAGTCGCGGAGTGCCCGGCGCGCGTTTGCGTCAGATCTCTGGCCGTCCGAGTGAAAGTATTGCTGGCCGGGTCATAGAGTTCGGCAGTAGTCGCAAACCCGCTCGAACCGTCGGGATTGAAAGCGTCAATACCGCTCGCTAAGAGCACCTTTCCCGATTGCAGCAGCGCTGCCCCATGCCCAGCGCGCGCCTCCGTCATCGATGTGCCCGTCGGGGTGAATGTCAGCGAGGTGGGATCGAAGAGCTCAGCCTCCGCGGTAGGTGCCTCCAGCGTTGCTCCCCCGGCGATCAGCACGCGGCCGTCGAGAAGCCGCGTTGCCGTGTGGTATACACGCGGCTCCCCCATTGGCGTTACGCTCATGCACGTGTCGGTCAATGGTTGAGCGCGGTGGCTGTCAGTGCTGCACGTGGTACGTTCAGAGGGCGTTTCGTTGGAGTGGACGTTGCCGTGCTTGGCGAATACAGCTCCGCTGCACCGAGACCCGCATCATTGACCTCATGGGTAACCGAGCCGCCCGCGATCAGGATGATACCGCTTGGCAGGAGAGCCGCACCATACTCAATACGTTTGTCGCGCATGGTTCCGCCAGACACAAAGGTGTGCGTCTGTACATCATAGAATTCCACGGCAGCCGAGTAATTCCCCTGAAGGTCATATCCGCCAGCGACAAATACTTGCTCACGCTTCGGAGGGCTGTCGCTGTCGCAGCCGGCCAAGGCCGCCAAGAGAGCCGCAAGACCTGCAAGCGCTCGTGCTCTCCGACCCCGAGAACATGCTGTGAGTACGTTCACGTAATCCTCCATATTGTGCTTCTTGGTGGGGACCGCTTTGGATGATGGGCGTGAAACTCTTCTTACCGTCATGGCTGCTACGGAACCGGCTATGCGCTTCCGTGTCTCCGCTATGGTTGTGAGCAGCAAGTATTTTCTCCAGGGGCAGCGCTATCTCTCCTCCATACAGACCGTGCATGTGCGGCACAGGTGGCGATTCAAGAAATGGGAGCTGGCGACAACCACTGCGCCGGAAGCTTGCATGTAATGCTGACTGGCGTTGCCTTTGAGCAGGCACATGGTCGTCACGAGGGTCAAAAGGCCGACGACAGCAACGCCCGCAGGTAGACAGCGCCTGTGCATCGTGAAACCACCTCGATGCGCTCTAAAAGCGATGCCTGCTGCGAGCAGGACCATGGTCCAGTCAACCCATGCGGTATCAAGCCACGCTAGTCCGAGCGCGGGCAACGCCGCAAGTACCAAAGGGAAAACGGTGCAGTGCACCGCGCAGGCAAGCGACGCAGACATGCCTGCGCGATCCAAGACAGCGACGGATTTTACTTCACATGGCTCCATATCGTTTCCGTTCCTCATTATTTCGAGAAGTCTGCAAGTAACGCTGTGCCTCTCTTGTCGAGCGGAGGGCCGCCATTGCCACTAGCCGCCCTCGTTCACTGTCGCTAGCTCGACGTAGCCGTGGATCCAGCCATTGTTTGCGATGCCCCACGACACCGCCACATATCCCTGACCAGGGTCGAACACCTCCGGCGTCGCCCCGACACCGGATAGCTTGAAGATCGGCCCCAGTGTGCGGCTGTTGTCGTCGCCGTCGGTGAAGTTGCCGGCGACCTCGCCACTGTCATTGATGCCCGAGAGCTGCGTCGCGAAGGCACCTGGGATGTCGTAGGAGGTGAATTGGTAGTCCGCGCCCCTGGGCTCGCCAATGAACCCGTGGCTCGGCTGGTCAAGAGCCGTTTGCCAGATCCCAGCGACCCAGCCGGCGTTGTTGATGCCGAGCGGCGAAACGTGGCCCGCCCCAGGGGGCTGCAGCGGCGTGAGCGTGTCGCCCTGCATCAGATACGCGTCGAGGTGGAAGTCCGGGGCCACAAAGCAGTAGACGAGCAGATCGCCCCTATCGTTCGCGCGTGATACGCCCAGCCCTGCCTGGCACGTGTCCCGTCTGATCTCCTGCACTGTCTGTGCGGTGCGATCCCAGACGAACCCAAAGATGTCCTGGTCGACCGCAATCCCCGTGATGTACCGGAGATCGAAAGACGCTCCCCGGGTGACGGCGATCGGCGCACTGACCGGGTCCGTGCTCTGCTTGTCCGGCATGACGAAGTAGTGAAAGCGCTGGCCGTCATGGATGAAGCCGACTCGCCGGAGGGTCTTCGCGTCCTCCAGTGCGGCGTTGCCCATATCAGGCTCCGTTGCCAGACGCTCCTCCTGCAGAACGTCTATGCCGTTCAGAAGCTGTTCGGTCACCTGTGCCGCCGTCGCCAGCAGAGGCGCAGCAACTTCAGCCGCCACCCGCTCACGGTTCACCGCATGCTGCAGGACTTCCCGGTAGTACTCCGCCTGACGCAGCGCCTGCCTGAGCAGCCAAATGGCCCGCGCGGTATGGTCTGCTTGAAACTGTGTGGCAGCCTGGTTGATCAACACCTGTGCCGCATCGAGGAGGTGCAGCAACTGCGCCTCCTGCGCGCCTGGGAGAGCCGCGGCCTCGGTGTCCATGCGAAGCTGGGCCAGGAGCGGCCGTGGAGCCGGAAAGGCGTGGGACGGGAAAACCATAAAATAGGGAAAGGCCAGATCGGTGGCAAAATCGCCGAGATCCTCTCCCGTTGGCGCAAAGCGCCGGATAGTGGGGCGGAATGCATTGCTCACATAGAGATTCCCAGCAGGATCGAAAGCCAAGCCACTCGGGCCTGCCAGACCGGAGGACGCAAACGTCCCAAGATCCTCACCAGTGGGTGCGAAGCGGCGGACAGTATTATCGAGCCCGCTGGCGACATAGAGATTGCCAGCCTGGTCAAAGGTGAGGCCAATGGGCAAATTCACAGTGGTCCCGAAAACCCTGAGATCCTCGCCAGTTGGTGCAAAACGCCGAATGGTATTGTCAAAGGCGACCGTCACATAGAGGTTGCCGGCCGGATCAAACGCCAGAGCAATCGGATAATTGAGTCCCGTAACGAAGTTGCCAAGGTCTTCCCCGGTTGGCGAAAATTGCCGGATGGCACCATTGTCACTACGGCCTACGGCAACGTAGAGGGTGCCGACCGGATCGAACGCCAGGCCAGTAGGACCGTGAAACCCGGTGGCGAAGTAGCCAAGATCCTCGCCGGTGGGTGAGAAGCGGCGGATGGTCCCAGTCCCAGGCTCGCCTTCGGCAAAGTTGGTGACATAGAGATGGCCCTGCGCGTCCAGGGCGAGCCCGGACGGCTCCTCAAGCCCGACCACGTCAAAGGTGCCAACATCAGTACCGTTGAGGGCAAAATGACGAACAACGTTTTTGCCCACTTCGGGCACAAGGAGGGTCGTGCCTTCTGTAGGAAGAGTACGATAATGGCTCAGCGCCAAGATGCAGAGAACAACCCCCAGGATACGCCAGCGGCAGAAAGCAAACCAGCTCATCGTGTCTCCTTATTAGCAACCACGCCTCAAGACCACAACGGTACCCACCTCACTGCCGACGCCGAGCACTTGATCGTCAGGGGACCACACCAGTTGGGTGATCCCAGCCCCGAATACGTTCTGCGTCAGTGGCTGCCTGGTTTGTCCTGGCTGCCAGCCTCCAGGGCGTGCTGCTCGCAGCCAGTGGCCACATCCCAGAGTCGGACCAGACCGTCCTGTCCGGCGCTGGCCAGGCACGTGCTGCCAGGGTGCCAGGAGAGAGACGTGGTGCCCAGATGGTGACCTGCCAGGACAGTAGTACGCTGTCCAGTCGCCCCGTCGACCAGACTGATCGGACCACTCACCGCGGCAGCGGCGAGCCAGCGGCCATCGGGCGACCACGCCAGGGCAATGACGTGATCGCTTATCGCAGACTGCCATTGCACGGGTATGGGGACACTCGGGAGCACGGTTTTCTTTACGCGAGGCATGCCCGAAAGCCCCCATGCAGCTCAGCGCGATCTAGATTGCGGCCAATGAACACCAGCGTATTATGCCGCGCCTCACGTCCCCAGGGGCGATCAGGGGTGCCGGTAAAGAGCATGTGCACCCCTTGAAACACAAAGCGTTCAGCCTCGCCTTTGATGCTCAAGACGCCTTTCATACGAAAAATGTCCGGGCCCCGCTCCTTGAGCAGGTTGCCCATCCAGGTGTTCATTTTCTTCATATCAACGTCTCCCGGCATGCTGATCCCTACGGAGGTAACGGCCTCATCGTGCTGGTGATCAGGCTTGTACTCGCGGGTCAGGATTGGTGCGAGAGGGTTATGGCTATGCTGGAGAGTCGCCTGGAATTCACTGGGATGATGCCGCGTGAACAGCGCATAGACTGCAGGGGTAGCGATTTGCACTTTGAACGAAGGGGCCTTGCCAGAGAGACGGAGCTGGTACCGGCGCTTCTCTGGCCGCATGATCCCGCCGGATTGCAGCACCCGCGCCTTACCTGAAAAGAGGAGCACAGCCTCCATTTGCACCGCCGCCAGTGCCTCGGGTGAGGCATTCGTGAGCGGCAAGAGGGCCACGTCTATGCTTGGGTCAGGCCCCTTTCGCAACGCCAACGTATAGACCCCAGGGTGCAGCATAAAGACCCCAGCCCATTCAAAGGGGTATTCCGGCTCCAGGAATTTCGGGTCGATTTCTAACGCCCGCGTCACATTAAATCCCCCGAGGTGCAGTAACTTGTCCACCGCAACGGTGGCGTTCTGTGCCCGGTAGATCTTGGCGACAGCATTCATGCGCCGGATACGAGTTTCGAGAGACTCGAGCGCCGCTGGCGGCACCAGATCGACCTTGTTCAGCAGAATAACGTCAGCAAAGGCGATCTGCTCGCGCGCCTCCTCGCTGTCGTCGAGGTGCTGCCAGATGTGCAGGGTGTCCACCACCGTGACGATGCCATCCAGCGCCAGCTTGCGCTGCATCTCGTCATCCACGAAAAACGTCTGCGCCACTAGCCCTGGGTCAGCCAGGCCAGTGGTTTCGATCATGATGTAATCGAAGCGGTCTTTGCGCTTTATGAGATTCCCGAGGATACGGATCAAGTCGCCGCGCACGGTGCAGCAGATGCAGCCGTTGTTCATCTCAAAAATCTCTTCGTCGGCACCGATCACCAGGGCCTGATCGACCCCCACTTCGCCAAATTCGTTTTCAATGACCGCGATACGTTTTCCGTGGTTTTCGGTCAAAATGCGGTTCAGCAGCGTGGTCTTGCCGGCCCCGAGAAAACCAGTCAGAACCGTCACCGGGGTGCGTTCATCCGTTGGGCTCATGGGCGTCCTCCTTTCCTGTGCAGGCGCTAAGGTCAGGACATCGTCTCTGGTGACATCACGCAACGCTTTAGACACCTTGAACTGGCGCGTACCCGTCTGCGGGTGGAAGAGGGCAATGACCGTTTCCAGGGGTGGGCACCCTGGTTCCGTACAGCGCAGTTCTGTCACCATTACGGCGGTGTCTTCTGTCAACTGGAAGGCATCAGCAGTCCAGCGCTTGACCGCCGCAACGTGCTGCGGATCGCCAGGACTATGGGGTTGCAAGAGATTGAGCATGGCTATGACCTCCTTTGCCAGGCAGGCGGGCGCCGCCGCCACAGTTACACTACCCAGGCACCACCGACACCTCGTCTGTCTGACTGGCAGCTGGCCGCGAGAGGGGACGCGCTCGCTCAGCGAGTGATCAGGTCGACAACGCGTGCACCGGGTTGGACGGCGGTGATGTAGCCGCCGCCCGTCAGCGCCGTCGGCACGTCGACCTGCATCACCGACAGCGTCGCCGTGTCGACGACAGAGATCTTGCCGTCGCCGCCATGCGTAGCGAACGCGTAGCGGCCGTCCGGCGTCACACCCACGAAACGCGCCTCCCTGCCGGCCGTCGGCTGGCCGGCAACCGGGCCGTTACTCAGCGGCTCGAGTGCGACGGTGCCCACTAGCTTCAGGTAGGTGGCGGACCTGGGCCGGACATCGAGGAGGTGCAGTGCGTCGCCGTCCGGGTGCCCCGTGACAAAGACGGCGAAGACCTTCGACAAGGCGAACCGGGGCACGATGCCGTAGCCGAGGGGGAAGCGGTGCGCCTCAAGCGTCTTCAGGTTCAGGACGTGGATGTCCTGGGGAGTGTCGGCCCACTGCTCTGGCGTGGCCACCGGCCCGGCGATCGCCCCCAGCGCGGTGACCCCATCGTGGGCCAGGCGCGGCCGGAAATTCTGGCCGCCCGCCCGGCCGTCGATATCCCACGGGATGTTCAACCGAAAACACACCCGCGACCCCAACTCGGCACAGTCGGTGTCCACCACGTTGAAGCCAGCCTGGGTGGAGAGGCCCAGGCGGCTGGTCTTCGGGGAGATCACCAGGCCGTGGGCGCCGAGGTCGACCACAGTCTCGCTGGTTGGCGCCGCGGTGCCATGGCCGATGAGGTCGGCCACCTTGTACGACTGCATCTCGCCGCCCAGCCCGACGAACAGGGTGAGGGGCCGTTCACCCAGGTACGGGTGGGCCTCCTCGTCGGCCTGCATCTCGACGGGCACTGGCGTGTTCTCGAACGTCTGCAGGTCGATCAGGTTGATGACTTGCGCATCGCTGTTCTCGATCTCCGACGCGACCGCGAAGGGGTGTGGCTCTTTCGCAACGACGCCGAGCTAAATAAAATCAACACATTATAGCGTATTATGCTTGAAAAAAGACCTCCCAGGGGGTAGATAAAAATTGTATCTGTCCCACCCCCTAAACAAGAGGTCCAGTACTATGGAAGCACAAGTTGTCACGATTGACCAGCCGTTTCATTCCGCCTATGAGAAGTTCATCGAGATCACAGGCCATCTGAGCGCTGAGATGGCCTGCGACAAGACCCACAGTGAAATTGAGGCCTATCTGGAAACGAATGGGCGCGAACTGCTGAGGTTGCTACTGCAAGATCATTTGGATAACCAGGGCTCTGGGCGGGTTGGCGTAGCGGTCTGTGGCTCGGACGGCGTAGTTCGTTCACATAAACGCGACCACATGGAAACCGGCTATAAGAGTGTGTTTGGTGCCGTGCGTGTGGCACGCACCGGTTATAGTCAACGGGGGGTGACGAGTCTATTCCCACGGGATGCACAGTTGAACTTGCCCGTTCATAGCTACTCGCATCGGTTGCAGAAGCGGGTGGCCGCCAAGGCCGCCAAGATGGCCTTTGACGAGGTGGCCCATGACATCGAAACGGACACCGCCGTGCGCATTGGCAAGCGTCAGGTCGAGCACATCGTCGACGGGGCGGCCCAAGATTTTGACGCCTTTTATGCCCAGCCCTGTGCGCTAGAAGTCCAGCAGCAGTTGCATGCCAAGCCGATTCAGGTGTTGACCTTTGATGGCAAGGGGGTGGTGATGCGCCCAGAGGCCTTGCGCGAAGCGACTCGCAAGAAGGCTGAGGCCAGCGCCAAGAGACCGCCCAGAGGCTTTGCTCGCCAGGAGAAGTCCAACCGCAAACGGATGGCAACAGTGGCGGGCATCTATCATATCGACCGTCATATCCGCTGTCCGCAGACGGTGACGCGGCAGTTTGCGCCCCTGCGGCTGGTTCCTCGCAACAGGAAGCCCGCTCCTCAGCCTGTGGGCAAGAAGCTGTGGGCGAGTCTAGCAAAGCCCATGAAGGCGGTCGTTGAGGCGGTCGTTGTCGAAGGGCGGCGGCGTGACCCCGAGCACCAGGCCGAATGGGTGGCATTGGTGGACGGTGATCCGACACAAATCGACTATATTGCCAAGGCTGCCAAGACCTATGGAGTGAGAGTGGTCATTATCCTGGACATCATTCACGTGCTTGAATATCTCTGGAAGGCCGCCAAAGCCCTGTTCGACCCTGAGGAGCCCAACGCCGCCCAGTGGGTCGGGGACAAGATTGAGCAGTTGTTGCACGGGCAGGTGAAGTCGATGGTGCGAAGCTTACGTCGCGTCGCGACCGTGCAGGGATTGAGCGCGAAGCAACGCGAACCGATTGATCAATGCGCCACCTATCTGGCCAATCATGCGTCGTATCTCAACTATCCTCACTACCTGGCCAAGGGATACCCTATCGCCACGGGCGTGATCGAAGGTGCTTGCCGTTACCTCGTCAAAGATCGTATGGAGATCACCGGCGCCAGGTGGGGGCTGGAGGGAGGTGAAGCGGTCCTCAAGCTCCGAGCTCTTTACATCAATGGCGATTTCGATGCGTACTGGGAGTTCCACGAAAAACAGGAATATCAACGTAATCATCAGGCCAAATTCTCAGAGATGCCCAAGGTTCCGCCACCACTGCAACTCATCACTGGAGGAAAATACTGATGACAGGACAGGACAAAACAGGAGACTGGAAAACCAGGGTTTGAGGTGTTGTAGCAAAAGAGCTACACCC
>WNGB01018253.1_pt1 | contig 10343 bp, 11 predicted proteins | sample 5400681 | NCBI WGS metagenome assembly WNGB01 (sample SAMN13153367, study PRJNA577476) | soil metagenome | isolation source: 115 cm soil or saprolite under grassland replicate 2 | place: USA:California | collected 2016-06-15 | reverse complement strand
CGAGCGGCTCGAGGTACGTGCGGTCGGCGAACCCGGGGTCGGTCATGATCGTCGCCGGGTTCGAGTTGACCACGATCGTGCGGAAGCCGTCCTCGCGGAGGACCTTCAGCGCCTGACAGCCCGCGTAGTCGAACTCACAAGCCTGGCCGATCACGATCGGCCCGGAGCCGATCAGGCAGACCGAGCCGATGTCAGTTCGCCGCGGCAACTTCCTCGACCCAAGCTTCCAGCAACGGCCAGCCGTCGTGCGGGCCCGGACCGGCCTCCGGATGGAACTGCACCGACCCCGCACGCAGGTCCGGGAAGTCGAACCCCTCGACGGTCCCGTCGTAGAGCGAGACCGCCGTCGCCTCGCCCTCATCGGAAGGCTTGACCGCGAAGCCGTGGTTCTGCGAGGTGACGAGCACGCGGCCCGACGCGCGCTCGAGCACCGGGTGGTTCGCGCCGCGATGCCCGAACGGCAGCTTGAACGTCTCGTGGCCCGTGGCCAGCCCGAGCAGCTGGTGGCCGAGGCAGATCCCGAAGACCGGGACGCGACCGAGCAGCTCGCGGACGACGGCCGTCTCCGCCTGGAGCGGGTCGGGATCGCCGGGGCCGTTCGAGAGCACCACGCCGTCGAAGCCGACGAGCTCGTCCGCGTCCACGTCGTGCGGGTAGACGGTCACCGCCGCGCCGGCGCCGGCCAGACGCCGAAGGATCGAGCGCTTCGTCCCGTAGTCCACGACCGCGACCTTGAGCCGCCCCGGCTCCGCATAGACGTACGGCTCGGGCGTCGAGACTGCGGCGACGAGCGCACGGCCCTCCATCGAAGGCTGCGAGCGCACGGCGTCGAGTACCTCGTCCTCGGCCGCGTGGCCTGCGACGATCGCCGCTCTCATCGCGCCGCCTTCGCGCAGGTGCAGGACGAGCGAGCGCGTGTCTATCTCGGTGAGGGCAACCACCCCGCGCTCGCAGAGCCAGTCGGTCCACCCCGGGCCGCGGGCCTCGCGCATCAGCACGCCGCGCACGTGCGTCCGCTTCGACTCCGAGCGGCCGTCGGCGACGCCGTAGTTGCCGACCATCGGGGCGGTGAAGCAGAGGATCTGCTCGGCGTAGCTCGGGTCGGTGACGAGCTCCTGGTAGCCGGTCATCGCGGTCGCGAACACGGCTTCGCCGAAGGAGAAGCCCTCGGCGCCTACGGACCGGCCGTGGAAGACCGTGCCGTCCTCGAGCGCCAGGAACCCGGGGGTTCCCGCTCCGACGCCGGCAAAGCCGGCACCTCCGCTCATTTCCCGCTCCGGCGCCGGCCAAGCCGGCACCTCCGCACATTGCCGGCTCCGTCGAGCCTACGCCGGCTGTCGCCTCCGTCGAGCCTACGGCTCATCATCCCTGGTAGGCGATCCGTCCGGCGGCCACGGTCAGCCGCACCTTTCCCTTCACCGTCTCGCCAAGCAGCCACGAATTGCCTGAGCGCGAGTGGAAGCCGCCGTCTCCGACCCGCCACACGGCCTCGGTGTCGAGCAGGACGAGGTTCGCGGGCGCTCCGACGGCGATCCGCGGCCGCTCGAGGCCGTAGGCGCTCGCCGGCCCGGCCGACATCCGCTCGAACAGCGTCGGCAACGAGAGCAGGCCCGGCTCGACCAGGTGGGTGTTGAGCGACGCGAAGGCGGTCTCGAGGCCCGTGACGCCGAACGGCGCTTCCTCGAACGGGACGTCCTTCTCGTGGGCGGCATGGGGTGCGTGATCGGTGGCGATGACGTCGATTGTCCCATCGCGAACCGCCTCGACGAGCGCGGCCCGGTCGTCGGCGCTGCGCAGGGGTGGGTTCATCTTCAGGTTCGCGTCCAGGGAGCGGATCGCCTCGTCGGTCAGCACCAGGTGGTGTGGGGTCGCCTCCGCGGTCGCCGCGACCCCGGCTGCGCGCCACCGTCGGAGCTCCCCGACCGACTCGCGAGCCGAGAGGTGCAGCAGGTGAATGGGTTGATCCTCGTAGGCCGCGATCATCAGATCGCGGCCGACCATGGCGCTCTCGCCGACCGACGGGTAGCCGGCGAACCCGAGCTCGGCCGAGACGGCACCCTCGTGCATCTGCCCTGCGCCCGAGAGCGTCGGCTCCTCGCAGTGGACCGCGATCCGGCGGCCGGTGATGCCGTGGTACTGGAGCGCCCGCCGCATCACGCCCGGCGCGACGACCGGGCGGCCGTCGTCCGAGAAGCCGACCGCGCCCGCGTCCGCAAGCTCCGCCATCTCGGTGAGCTCCTCCCCCGCCTGGCCCTTGGTGATCGCGGCGAGGAAGCCAACCTGCACCTCGGCCTCCTCCCGCGCGGCCTCGATCAGCGAGCCGAGCACCGCCGCCGAGTCGACGACGGGGTCGGTGTTGGGCATCGCGAGGATCGCGCAGTACCCGCCGGCCGCGGCGGCGGCCGTGCCGGTGGCGATCGTCTCCTCGTCCTCGCGTCCCGGCGTGCGCAGGTGCACGTGCGGGTCGACGAAGGCCGGCGCCAGCACCAGCCCCCGTCCCTCGACGACGCGGTGGCCGTTCGGGCTCACGTTCAACCCGATCTCGGTGATCACGCCCGCGTCGACGCGGACGTCGAGCGGCCCGTCGATGCCTTCGCCCGGGTCGATCACCCTGGCGCTGCGGACGACGAGGTCGTCGCCAGGACCGTCCTTGACGAACAGCACTGTGCTGCCGAACACCTATGCCACCTCCTCGGCGACCTTCGTCGCCACCTCGACCGGGCCGTGCGTGAGCAGGTCGTAGAGCACGGCCATCCGCACGACCAGGCCGGCGCGCACCTGGGTCTCGATCAGCGACTGCGGCGAGTCGGCGACCCGCGGGTCGATCTCGACGCCGCGATTCATCGGGCCGGGGTGCATGATCTTCTGCCCGGGGCGCACGCGGTCGGGCGTCACTCCCCAGCGGGCCGTGTACTCGCGGAGGCTCGGCACGTAGTTGGCTCCCGCAAGCATCCGCTCCCGCTGCATGCGCAGGACGTAGACGACGTCGGCGTCCTTGATCGTCGCGATCTCGGTCGAGACCGAGCAGCCCATCGCCTCGATCCCGCGCGGGATCAGGGGCGGCGGCCCGACGACGGTCACCCGGGCGCCCATCAGCGCGAGGGCCTGGATGTTCGACCGCGCGACCCTGGAGTGGAGCACGTCGCCGACGATCGCGACGTGCAGGCCCTCGATCCGGCCGAGGCTCTGCTGGATCGTGTAGAGGTCGAGCAGCGCCTGTGTCGGGTGCTGGTGCTTGCCGTCGCCGGCGTTGACTACATGTGCGCGGGTGACCCGCGCGACCAGGTTGGGGGCCCCGATGTGGGCGTCCCGGATCACGATCACGTCCGGGTCGTACGCGTCGAGGGTGAGGACGGTGTCCTTGAGCGACTCGCCCTTGTCCGCGGACGAGCCGGCCCCCTTGATCGACATCACGTCGGCGGAGAGCCGCTTCGCTGCCAGCTCGAAGCTCGACGAGGTGCGTGTCGACGACTCGAAGAACATGTTCACGACGAGCCGGCCGCGAAGGGTCGGCAGCTTCTTCATCTCGCGCTCGAGCGACTGCTCGAAGCTGCGGGCGGTCGCGAGCAACCGCTCGACGTCCTCTCGCTCGAGGTCGCCGATCGAGATCAGGTGACGCCGGGGCGGCAGGTCGGACGGCGGGAGCAGCTCGTCCCGCACGAGGTGGATCTCGGTCATTGGTGAACCTCCTCCGGGACGATCAGGACGCGGTCGATCTCGTCGACCTCGACGAGCTGGACCTGGACGCGCTCGCCGCGCGCCGTGGGCAGGTTCTTGCCGACGTAGTCAGGGCGGATCGGCAACTCGCGGTGGCCGCGGTCGGCGACGACGGCGAGCTGGACCCTGGCGGGCCGGCCGTACTCGAACAAGGCTTCGATCGCGGCGCGGATCGTGCGGCCCGTGTAGAGGACGTCGTCGACGAGAACGCAGGTCCGCCCTTCGAGCTGGAAGTCCAGCTTCGTGTCGCGGACGAGCGGCTGCGGGTGCAGCGGCGGCTCCCCGGCGCGCACGTGGACGTCGTCGCGGTGGAAGGTGATGTCGATCGTCCCCAGGTCGACCTCGACGCCGCTGAACTCGTGGATCAACCGGCGCAGCCGGTGCGCGAGCGAGACACCGCGCGTGTGGATGCCGACCAGGGCGACCGCGTCGAGCTCGGGGTTCTTCTCGACGATCTCGTGCGCGATCCGCGCGAGCGTACGCGAGAGCGCCTCCGCGTCGAGGACGACGCGGGCGGGCGCGACATCGACGCCGGTCACGGCGCACTGCGGTTCAAAGGAGAATTGCCGTTCGCGAGAGGACTACGTGCGTGCGCGTACATCGGACTCCTTTCCGGCCTCACGGGACCGGGTTAAAGGAACGTGTGCGCGCGCAGACTATCCGGTCCGGAGGACGTCAAGAGGGTCGACCGGCAATCCGGCCGCGAGCCAACCCACCATTCATCGCTCGGATACGACCAGCAGGAAACGGCTCGTGTAGGCCACGACGTCGGGCAGCTCCTCCTCGAGCCGGTCGAGGCCGGCGGCATACTCGTCCTCTCCCACGAGCTGGAGCGTCGAGATGTGGCGGGAACGCACGCGCCGCAGCACCGACTCGCGGTCGAGCGTCGCCTGCTGGCTCAGGGGAACGATGCGCGTGAAGCCGAAGCCGGCAGCCGCGAGTTCGGCGCGGAGCGTCGCCTCGTCGGGGAAGCGGAGTTCGTCGATTGCGCGAACCGAGGGAAAGAACTTCTGCAGGTAGTACCCGCCGAAGTGCGAGCGGTCGAAGGTGACGATCGCGGCGACGCCGCTCGGGGCAAGCACGCGGAAGGCCTCCGCGAACGCAGTGGGCCGATCCACGAGGTGCACGACGAGGCTGAACACGACGCGTTCGAACGCCGCATCGCCGCACGGAAGTTGCTCGGCCCTCCCTTCCACGAACGTGCAGTGCGGGAGCTTCCGGCGCGCGACGGCGAGCATCTCGGGAGAGACGTCCACGCCGGACGCTTCGACACCTCGCTCTGTCAGCGCGGCGACGAGCCGGCCGGTGCCGCACCCGACATCCAGCACGCGGCCCCGATCGAGCCCGGCTTCGGCGGCGAGCAGCTCGAACACCTCTTGCCACTCCGCGTCCGCTGGGCGGACCTCGTCATAGACCTCTGCGACGACGCCGAAGTCAGGCGTCGGAAACGAGCTCATCCGAGTCGGTCATCGCCTCGATGGCGTGCTGCGCCGCCTCGAGCGACCTCTCCGGCACCAGCACCTTCTGGGGCGCGTCCTCTGTGGCCTGAGGATGCTGCTCGACCGCAGTCTCCAGCTCCGACTCGATCCCTGCCGCCTCGAGGATGGCCTGGAGCTCCTCTGCCTCGGTCACGTCCTCGGCGAGCGCGACCTGCACCATCCTGGTCATCGGGCGGTCTCCTCTGCCACGGGAACTGGGTTCTCGGCGGGTTCGCGATCTCCCCGGCGCGGAAGCGCGCCACCCTTGATCAGCAGCGGCCCGCCCCGCTCCTGGAAGCGAGCGTCGATGATATCGAAGTCCCTCGGAACGACCGTGTCGGGGAAGACTGCCCGCGCCTCGCGTACCGCCTCCGGTCCGAAGTAGCGGTTGGAGAGGTGCGTGAGGGCCAGTAGGGAGACCTCTGCGTCACGCGCGAGCTCGGCGGCCTCGAGCGCGGTGGAGTGGGCGGTCTCGCGGGCCCGTTCCTTCTCGTCCTCGAGGAAGGTCGCCTCGTGGACGAGGACGTCCGCCCCGCGCGCGGCCTCGAGCACGGTCTGCGAGGGCGAGGTGTCGCCGGCGATCACGAGCGTCCGGCCGGGCCGGGGCGCACCGAGCACCTGGTCGGGAGCGACGACCCGTCCGTCCGGGAGCGTCACCTGCTCGCCGCGTTGGAGCGCTCCGCGCTCGGGCCCCGGGGGCACGCCGAGCGAATCGGCCGTCTCCACGTCGAAGCGGCCCGGACGGTCGTTCTCGATCAGCGCGTAGCCGACCGACGAGACGCCGTGCGCCACTGCGAAGGTGTCGAGCCGGTAGTCGCCGCGGTCGAGCGCGTCCCCCGGCCGGAGCTCGACGAGCTCGTACGGGTAGGTGAGCTTGCCGAAGATCCGCCGCAGGGAACCGAACAGATCGCTCAGCCCGGGTGGCCCGTAGAGCGTCATCGGCACCTCGCGGCCACGCAGCGAGAACGTCTTCAGCATCCCGGGCAGCCCGAGATAGTGGTCGGCGTGGTAGTGGGTCAGGAAGATCTCGCGCAGGTCGAGCAGGCCGACCGACGACCGCAGCATCTGGCGCTGGGTGCCCTCGGCGCAGTCGAAGAGCAGGCGTTCGCCGCCGCGGCGCACGAGCAGCGCGGTGGGCGCACGGTCGGCCGTGGGCATCGAGCCGGACGTGCCGAGGAAGACGATGTCGAGGTCCATAGGTTCTAGGGAGGCATTGGGTGCTAAGGAGACATACGTTCTAGGAAGACATTGCCGTTCTGCCGGCAAGTCTAGGCGGCTACGGCAGGATCAGCCGCTCGCCGGGCCGCACCAGCGTCCCGGCGAGGTGGTTCCGATCCTGCAGCCGCCAGACGCCCTCGCGCGTGTCGCCTCCGTAGTGCGAGGCGGCGATCGTCCAGAGCGTGTCCCCGGTGCGAACGACGTAGGACTGCTCGGCGCCGGCGCCGTCTGACCGCCTGGCGCCCCACGCCACTGCGACGACCAGCAGAGTCACGATCACGACGATCCGAGCGAACATGTGTTCGCCATGATACGACGAACGTGTGTTCGTGTCAAGGGAGGCACGCGAGCACCGCGTCCAGCAGCGTTGCCGGCCCGAAGCGGACCGGATCGTCCGCCGGCAGCCCCGTCTCTGCCTCCACCTCCGCGACGGCAGCGCGCGCCTGGTCCTCCGCCAGCCCCCGCGTGTTCAGCGCGATCGCGGCGACGGGCGCCTTGCGGGCCGGAAGCGAGATCGCCTCGTGCAGCGCGACGAGCTCCGGCAGCGACGCCTGGGGATGGCCGGGGTAGCCCTCGATCTCGGTCGTGCCCGCGCGGTGGCAGAGGACGAACGCATGCGGCGCCGAGCCGTGGATCAGGCCGAGCGTGACCCCCGAGTACGCCGGATGCAGCAGCGCGCCCTGGCCTTCCACCCAGAGGAGCTCGCCGCCGCGGGCCGCACCCTCGACGACCAGCCGCTCGGCGGCACCGGCGACGAAGTCGGAGACGACGGCGTCCACCGAGATCCCCCAGCCGGCGATCGCGATCCCGGTCTGGCCGGTGGGCACGAACTGCGACGCGAGCCCGCGGCGCTTCGCCTCCCGGTCGAGCTCGAGCGAGACGGTCATCTTCCCGATTGCGCAATCCGAGCCGACGGTCAGCACGACCCGCCCGTCGAGCTCGAGGTTCTCACCGGTCGGCACGTTCAGGCCCTCGGGCGGCTTGCGCAGGTCACGGAGCTCAACGTTGTGGCGGCGGGCCAGCTCCACCAGCTCGCTGTCGTCGCTGACGTACTGGTGCAGGCCGTTCTCGAGGTCGAGGCCCTTCGCGATCGAGCTCTTCAGAAGCTCGCGCCAGGCCGGTGGAAAGCGACCGCCCGGGGTGACGACGCCGACGAGCGCGGTCGTCGGGTTGAAGCAGAGCGCGTCGTTGACCGTGCCGACGACGGGAATGCCCTCGTAGGTCTCCCCCGCTCGCTCCGAGTCGAGGATCGCTACCACCGGGTCGGCGCCGTAGCGGACGACGCCGCGCATCGTCTTGCCGTAGTGCGGGTCGGCGCTCTTGCCCTCAGCGAGGATCAGGTACCGCTTGCCGGACACCGAGCCCTGGCTCCTCCGAGGGGGTCTGCACTCCGTCGACGAGCTGGACGCCCGGCCACGGGTCGCTCGCGATCAGCAGGTTTCCGTCGAGGTCGACGTGATCGCACAGGCTCGCGATCGCGGCGCCGGCGGCGATGCCGAGGCCCGACTCGACCATGCAGCCGAGCATGACACCGAGGCCGAGCGCCCGCGCTGCATGCGCCATCCGCACGCCCTCGCGGATCCCACCCGACTTGGCGAGCTTGATGTTGATCCCGTGCGCGATCGCGACGCAGCCGGCGACGTCGCCAAGCGTGTGGCAGTCCTCGTCCACGTAGATCGGGAGGGGCGATCGTTTCTTCAGCTCGGCACCGGCAGCGTCGCCGGCCTGAAGCGGCTGCTCGCAGTACTCGACACCCAGCTGCTCCAGCTGTGGCAGCTCCTCGAGCGCCTGCTCGAGCGTCCAGTACTCGTTCACGTCCACCTGGAGCGCGACACCCGTGACGCCGCGAACGGCGCGCACCCGCTCGACGTCGAGGCCATCGGCCCCGCCGAGCTTCAGCTTCAACCGCTTGAATCTTCCGCTCGCTTCCGCTCGCTCGGCCTTGCGCGCCATCACGTCCGGGTCGGCCAGACCAATCGTCCACGACGTCGGTGGCCCGAGCGGTTCGAGACCGAGCAGCCGCCAGACCGGCTCGCCCAGTAACTTGCCGCATAGATCGTGGAGCGCTGCGTCGATCGCCGCTCTCCCCGCGAACTGCGTCGCCGGCAACCTCTGCATCACCTCCTCGAGGGCGAACGGGTCGTCGCCGAGCTCGCCGGCCACGCCCTCGACGTAGGCGAGGGCGGATTCCGCCGACTCCTCGTAGCGGTCGATCGGCGCCGCCTCGCCGTAGCCGGAGACGCCCTCGTGCCGGATCTCGACCTCGACAACCTCGGCGACGTCCTGCGAACCACGGGCGATTGTGAGCGGCTCGGCCAGCTCCAGGGAGACGATCCGGGCGGTCAGGTCCACCCCGGTACACTACGGCCCCGAACGCGCCTGTAGCTCAGGGGATAGAGCGCGCCCTGCCAGGCGCACTCTTTAGAGCTCGTTTCGACCCTCCGCATGCAATCTCGCCCCTCCGACGCCTTGGGGCCCCGCGCGGCGGGGCCAGAGGCGCGTGCTCAGTTCCGGCCGGGTGCTACTCCTGGCCCTCGAACTGGTGGTCGACGTTCGGATTGCCGGGCTCGTCGGCGCTGCCGCCGGGCCCGTCGTCGCCCGGGACCTCGGAGGGCGACTCGGCGGGCTTGGACGCGACTCCGAGGCGCCCTCTGCCGTCTCCGTTTCGGACTCCTGGCTCGGGTCGTCGGCCGTAGCCTGGTTGACGCCCGTCGGGCCGCCGGCCGAGCCGTGGTGAGGAACCCGACGTCGGGTCGAGCAAGAGTGCTCCCGCCGAGTCACGGGGTAGAATGAGATTCGTCATGCGGACGGACGAGCCCCTCAGTACGAATGCCCAGCCTGCCTCGCATCAAGCGAACGGGCGCGCGCGCCGCTGCCGAGGTCGTCGCACCGCGCGAGCCGCGGCTCGCTGAGCTCACCGCTCAGGGCCTGACCTGGGTCCACCTCGACGCGCCGACGGGGAACGAGGCGGCGCAGCTCGCCGAGCGCTTCGGCTGGCACCCGCTCGATCTCGAGGACGTGCTCTCGAAGCGCCAGCGGCCGAAGGTGGACGAGTACCCCGAGTACCTCTTCGCCGTCCTCCATTTCCCCGCCTACGACAAGGCGGTGCAGCGTCTGAACGCGGCCGAGCTCGACCTCTTCCTCGGTCCCGACTTCCTGATCACGCTGCCGAACGTCGAGCTGCTGCCGGTGACGCGGCTCTTCCTGCGCTGCCAGGAGGACGAGGAGCTGCGCGAGGCCCTGTTCTCCAAGGGATCCGGCTACCTGCTCTACCACGTCCTCGACGACCTCTTCGACTACTGCTTCCCGATCCTCGACAAGATCGGGCACAAGCTCGACTCGGTCGAGGACGAGATGTTCGAGGGCCGCGCGGAAGACGTCGTCCGCGACCTCTCGAACGTGAAGCAGGAGATCATCTCCTACCGCAAGATCATCAAGCCCGAGCGCTCGACGCTGCGACTGCTCGAGCGGCACGTACCGCGCTACCTGCCGGAGGACCTCGATCTGTACTTCGACGACATCGTCGACGCCGCCGAGCGGATCTGGGACCTGCTCGACAATTACAAGGAAGTGGTCGAGGGCCTCGAGCAGACGAACGAGTCTGTGATCTCGCACCGGCAGAACGACGTGTTGCGGGTCCTGACCGTCTTCAGCGTCATCATCCTGCCGCTGACGCTGATCTCGGGAATCTTCGGCATGAACGTGGACTTCCCCGGCTTCGGCAGCGTCGGCGCGTTCTGGGCGATCGTCGGCGCGATGGTCGCGATCGGCCTCGGGATGATCGGCTTCTTCCGCTACAAGCGCTGGCTCTGACGCGCCTCGCGCCAGGGCCAGCGCGTGACTGACTGATCCCTAGGTCCTGATCAGGAACCCGAACGCCCTGGTCTTCTTGCTGCCGCTGATCGAGGCCGTGATCGTTCCGGTCAGCCG
>WNGB01018813.1_pt1 | contig 10344 bp, 5 predicted proteins | sample 5400681 | NCBI WGS metagenome assembly WNGB01 (sample SAMN13153367, study PRJNA577476) | soil metagenome | isolation source: 115 cm soil or saprolite under grassland replicate 2 | place: USA:California | collected 2016-06-15 | reverse complement strand
CATGTACAGCACCGGCGTGCCCCACTCATCACGCGCGCCCTGGGTGCAGAGCGCCTTGCGTGCCTCGGCAAGCGCTGCGTCGACTGGATAGCCGTCTGCCAACGCGCTGTAAAACGCCTGGGCCAGCATGACCGCCGCCTCGCACGTCACTGTGAACTGCATCGCGATCACGGCTGGCAGTCCCTGGCGGACCAGGCATTGAGCGACGCCAGCAAACGGGTCGGTGCATGACGTGCGCGCGCCCTCGCATGCATTCAGCAGCACCAGCCGCAGCGAGCGGTGGTCGTGCAGCAGCAGGCCGAGATCCTGGCTGCTCACGCGGTCGCTGTAGCCCTCCTCGTCTTCGAACAGGAGGAGGCCATCCTGCGTCTGCTCATCAAAATCGCCGTGGCCGATGAAATGCACCGCATGATAGACACCGCTACGCAGTTGTGACTGCAGGGCAGTGAGTGTGGCGGGCACCTGTCCGAGGACGACCAGACTGCGGTCCTCCAGTTCCTGCAGCGCGGTGCGTAATCGTGTCCACTCGGTCGCCACATTAATCGGCGCTTGATCCTTCGGACTGGACATGACCACCAGGATGCGCAGCGGCGGTGTAACCGCCAGCGACTGGATGCGCTCGGGCAACTCCAGGTAGCGCACCAGCGGCGTCTGTGCGGAGAGCGCCAGGTAACGATCAAGTGTCGGGTCATAGAGATACTCCCAGGGGAGCCTGGCCAGCTCGGGCGCGTCGTTCAGCCGCAGGCGGATGCGCAGTCCCATTCCCTGGCGCTCGACCTCATGCAGGCTACCGCGCAAACTTGCGCGCAGCTCGCCCTCAAAGACGGTCTCGAAGAGACGCTTCCCGAAAGCCCTCGCGCTGTCGATGCTGGCTGCGTCAGCTTCGCCGCGCTGCTGGAGTACGCATTCAAGCTCCTCATGAGAGAACGGCAGACTGAAGCCGGCGCATGCCTGGCCTACAGGGGAGTCGCTCTCAACACGATAGCCCTGATCGGCGCGTTCGATTTCCAGGTCGAAATTGAGATATTCCATAGTAGTCATACTGACCTCATTTTTAACGATGCGGACCTGCCGTGCAGGCCCGCGCTACAATTGTTGAGCGATGAGCAATCTGGATTTTCTACTCCAGGGAGAGGACAGAGGGCAGTGGTAACTCAGCTCTACCCCTCCCACCGCTATGCCTGGCCCGATGAGGCCGCGACGGGCTGTGGAGCCGTAACTGCGATGCTCGTGCGAGCGAAGCGCTGGATATACCGAGCGTTCTTCGCCGCCTCGACGGTCTCGACCAGCTCGCGTACGTCATCCAGGCTCCGACCCGACGAGCGCACCTTGATGGTTGCGCCGGGCGCAGTGAATTCGATGACCTGATCGCGGGATCGTACATACAGAAGCCCAAACAGCAGCCCCAACCCGATCCCGCCAATGGCAAACAAGATACTCCACGGGAACACGACCCGGCTGCGAAACTCCAGCGTGCAGGAGGTCAAGGATTCGAGCAACATGCTGGTGGTCCAGCGCCAGCCAATCGCTCGCCGCGATAGCCGGATGCGGTGCGTGGTGACAATCAGCTCTTCCGCGCGCGATTGCGTCTCCCAGGCTAGCAGCACGTTTTCGTCAGAGAGCAACGTCAGCGGCAAGGTTTTTCCTGGATAGGTTGTCGGGCTGTGAAGTTGCGAGAGTTGAGCATTCATAGGAAACTCCAGTTGTATTGTGTCGATAAGCTCTGGATATCCGTTTGTATCTGGGCGCACCTGCTATTTCATAATGAAATAGCAGGTGCGCCCAGCCGCGAGATCAACGAGATTAGATTGATCCGCTCGCAGGTAGATCCGCTAGATACCAATATGAGGAGTTGCCGACCTCATTAGAAAGAATAGTGTTTCGAATCCGTCCGTCGAGTGTCCGCGCAGCCAGGTTGATATGTCCAGGTCCCCAGGAGGCAGCCGCGATGTTGCCGCTGATGTACATGCCTTCGACCAGCTTCCACGGACTCCACTGGCCCTTGGCTTTCGTCCAGACGCAGCGATAGAGGTTGAGGTCATAGGCGCCGATAGCATAGATTTCCAGCTGCCCTGGCTCTGGAGCGACCAGACTGACGTTTTGGGTGAACGCAGGCGTCTCATTCTGGTTGATCACATTCCAGCCTGTCGTGGAAGGCCACCAGTTGCCGTTCTCCCACACTTTGTTCGCGACCTTCCCATCTCCCATCACTGCGACAAGGTCCAGATGGCCGGGTGACCAAGCGACGACTCTCGGTGGCAGTTTCCCGGTCCCCCCAAGATTTGCCCACGTTGTCGGCCCAGGCCACCACGCTCCATCATTGAAGGCTTTGTTCCTGATCGTCCCATCCTTCCAGCGCACGATGACGTCGATGTGCCCGGGCCCCCAGGCACATACTGCGGGTGTTCCCGTGCAGTCTCCGCCGAGCGAGGTCCAACCGCTCCACTTCCCAGTCGACGTATCCCACGAGCACCAGTGCAGTGCGCCATTGCTAAACACCGCGAACAGGTCTAATCGTCCTTTGCCCCAGGAGACGGCCACAGGTGAATCAATCGCCGCACCACCCAAGTTGTTCCATCCAGTCACACTCGGCCAGAATGTTTCCGTGCTGATGGTCTTGTTGACGATGTTGATCGCTTTGTTCCGGATGGTGTTATCCGCCCAACGCACGAATATATCTGCATGACCAGGCTCCCAGGAAACCAGGGCAGGGGTGCCCTTGGTTCCCGTCCCCCCGAGGTCGTACCACGTCTTTTGTCCAGGTGACCATCCATTCTTGTCCTGCGTCCACAGCTTGTATTGAATCCGGCCATCCCATGCCGGCGCGGCAAGGTGGAGTTCTCCGGGCGCAGGTGCTGCCAGCACCGGGTCGAGTACAAATTCACTGGCAGAGCGTTTCGGAAACGCGATGTGCCGATGATGGCCCTGCAACAGTGAGCCACGTATGACCTGCCCTTGTCCTGGGGTCAGGCGAAGTGGAAGCTCTGGATATCCCAGGTAGTACCCCATCACATTGTGTTGATCCGGAAGAATGTTGTAGGTAACAGCTTCCGTCCCCAAAGACAGAGTGCCTTTCAATAGGTACGATTGCTGCCGAAAGACTACCGGGTCGACAGAGTTAATCACGTGCATTGAAAGGGGTGTATCTTCGACCGGAAAGAAGCAGCCGTTTGCCTCTGCGTCGCCATCCAGGACGCGTTCAAGGTATGCCTGGAATCCTCCAGGGTCGAGAACACCGCTTGGATTCACCCACTCTTTGAACAAGTCCGAGAAGCTACGCCACCCGGGATCAGGCGTCTTGCCCTGCGGCCATGCGTCGGTGATGTTTTCCCGGAATGCGTGTTGCAAACAGAGGGTGTGGCCAATTTCGTGGGCGATCCCGCGTGCGCCAACGTCAAAGCCAACCTGGGTGCCTTTTCCGGCCAAGGCCCGGAAGACGGTGCCGTCGCCGCCAAAACCACCTCCAGCTAACACCAGCAGGAGTTTGCCATGCAATCCGTAGGCGTACTTCTCGATCACGTTATTCTTCTGATTGATCCAATCCGGATCGGCTGCCTTAGAGACGTAGTCGACCTGATCATCGAAGGTGAAGGCCACGCCCTGCGGGTTGTACACCGAGTTGAGGTAGGCGACGTGCTGATGAATTTGTTGCTTGGTAATCGGGGTGGAGTCGGCGTCGACGATGTGTAGTGGTACAGTTATCATGTCCAGGTCCTTTCTAGATTGTGAAACTACCGTTTGCTAATGGATGGGGGTGGCTTAGAGGGGTAAGCCCCTCCAAACCTTCCTGTTTTCGTCCTTGTCTGGATGAGGCTCCGAATGGAGCGCACCTCTCACGGCGTGCTGATCGTCGCGCCGGATGCGATTTCCGAGATGGTGTCGTTGCTGTTGACGGCGACATAGACGCGGTGGGTGAGGCGGTTGTACCCCAGGCCGTGCGGCCGACCGCCGAGCTTGAGCGTGTGTTCCACCACCAGCGTATCGGCGTTCACGACCGTGACGCTGCTGCCGTTCGAGCTGGTCATATACACCCGCCGGTCCTCCGCCGCCACCTCGACCGCGAACAGCGGCGCGCCAAGAGGGAGGATGGCAATCTGGGCGAATGTTGTGCCGTCGAGCACTTCCAGTGTGCCCTTGAGCAGATGCGCCACGAACACGCGCCCGGTCTGCGGGTCCACGGCGATGCCGTGTGGGTCACCACCCACGGGAACCGTCGCAATCACGCTGTCGGTGCTCCCGTCGATCACGCTGATGTTGTTGCCATAACCAGCGTCCCAGTTGGCGACATAGATGCGGTTGGCCTGCTCATTCACTGCCACGTAGTAAGGGTAGTCATCGACAGGGATGGTTGCCTTGACAGTGTTGGTGGTCATGTCGATGACCGAGACGGTGTCGCTGCCGCTATTGGCCACGTAGACCCGATGGGTCTGGGCATTGACCGCCACGCCCTTCGGCGCATTGCCCACTTTCACCGTCGCAATCGTCCCGTTGATCGCGCCATCCAGCACGGCCAGGTTGCCGTTCGTGACGTAGACCCGGTTCGTCGCCTCATTCACCGCGACCCCGAAGGGCTGGCTGAATCCGCCGATCGTCGTCACCGCGTAGGTGCTGGCGTCGATCACCGAGAGCGTGTTCGCGGCGTTGTTGGCCACGTTGATCCGATTCGTGAGCGCGTTCACTCCCACTCCGATCGGCCCATCGCCCACCGGGATCGTCGCCAGCACCGTGTTGGTCACATCGCCGATCACCGACACATTGTCGTTGGCGTGGTTGGCGACGTAGACGCGCTGGGTGAGGTGGTTGTAGGCCAGGCCGTGCGGCGTGCCGCCGGGCTTGAGTGTGCTTTCCACCGCCAGCGTATCGGCGTTCAGCACTGTGACGCTGCCGCCACTAGAGCTGGTCACATACACGCGGCGCTGGTTCTCCGCTACCTCGACCGCGAACAGCGGCACGCCCAGCACGATGGTCGCGATCTCGTTACCCGACGTGCTGTCGAGCACCGACAGCGTCCCTTTGACGAGGTTGGCGACGAAGATGCGCCCAGTCTGGGGATCGACCGCGATACCATGCGGGTCGCCACTTACCGCGTAAGTTGCGATCACCTGGTTGGAGCCGCCATCGATCACGCTGATGTTGTTGCCATAACCAGCGTCCCAGTTGGCGACGTAGATGCGGTTGGTCTGCGGATTGACCGCAAGGTAGTAGGGGTAGTCATCGACTGGGACGGTTGCCTTAACGGTGTTGTTGGTGGTGTCGATGACCGAGACGGTGTCGCTGCCGCTATTGGCGACATAGACCCGATTGGTCTGCGGGTTGACCGCCACGCCGCGCGGCACATTCCCGACCGGGACGGTCGTGATGAGCGCGTTGGTGGCGCCGTTCAGCACACTCAGACTGCCTGGGCTGCTGGCGTTGGTGATGTAGATGCGGTTGGCGGCTTCGTGAACCGCGACCTCAAACGGCAAGGTGAACCCGCTGAGCATGCTCACGACGGTGTTGGTGGTGCCGTCGATCACCGAGACAGTCGCCGCGTTGTAGTTGGCCACGTAGATCCGGTTGCTGGTCGGATTGACTCCCACCCCGATCGGTGCATCCCCCACCGGGATGGTCAGGTGGATGGTCGAGCTTTGCGCGGCGGCAATGCCAAACTGGGTGAGCGAGATGCCGATCAGTACCAGCAGGGCCATTAGTCGTGTCGTCATGTGATCCTCCTCTAGGTGATGGCTATCGCGTTGTTGGGAACGGTGTGTCGACGTTTGTATCCTCTGGTTCCGCCTGTGCTATCCGTAAAGAGCGCTGCAGGCAGAGGTCGTTGCTTACTCGGCGCCAGCTAGGCGTTCGGCCTCGGGCGGCGGCGGCCCAAGCACACAGGCACGGCTCCGGCTCGTGCCGAATGTTAGCCTGGCCTTGATGCCCTGGATGACATGCTGCGCGATGCACCGGCGGGTGTGGAGCAGTTGGGCAGCACGTCGATCCTGCGCCGCTGCATCCAGGAATTGTTGGCGATGTTGGCGATCCAGCTTCTCAACCAGATACAGATTGGTGTACATCGTGTCCTCCCATCCGTGTGTCGTGTCCGTATGTCGTGGCGGTATTACATCACGAGCGAGCCGCTCTGTGGTCATGCTTTCCGGCACCACGAGCGGCACAAAAACCACGACACCTTGACTCGCCACGTTGTCATCGTTTGCGGTACAATTGGCCAAACACACCGACTCAACGTGGTGGCCGCAGTAGCCCCGCCGTCCTCGTTGTCGCACTGCAGCAGCACAGTTCGGTGTAAGTAGAGGAAGACCACATGGACGATGAGGCCTCGTTCGGTTACTGGGTGCGGCGCCGGCGAAAAGCGCTCGACCTGACCCAAGAGGAACTGGCCGAGCGCGTCGGCTGCGCGCTAGATACCATCCGCAAGATCGAGTCAGGCGCCCGTCGACCCTCGCGCCAGGTCGCCGAGCGGCTGGCCGACCAGCTGGACGTGCCTGAAGAGAACCGTGCCGCCTTCCTCCAAGCCGCACGTGCCGAGCTCGCGGCGGATCGCCTCGCGCTGCCACCCGCACCGACCCCGACACTCCCTGCGACTACACTGAGCCATCCTCAACACAGTCTGCCCCCGTCCAGCTTACCGAGCGGTACGGTCACGTTCTTGTGTACCGATATCGTGGGCAGCACCCAGTTGTGGGAGCATCATCCCGAGGCGATGCGCCTGGCCCTCGCGCGGCACGATACCAGCCTGCGGCAGACGATCACGGCGCATGGCGGAGAGGTCTTCAAGAGCGGTGGGGATGGCGTGTACGCCGCCTTTGCTCGTGCTTCCGACGCCCTTGCTGCGGCCGTGGCGGCGCAACAGGCCTTGGTTGTCGAGCCGTGGGGTGAGACTGGACCGCTCCAGGTACGCATGGTCTTGCACACGGGCATAGCTGAGGAGCGGGATGGCGATTACTTCGGTCCGCCGCTTAATCGCGCCGCGCGGCTGCTTGCCGTCGGCTACGGCGACCAGATCCTGCTCTCGCGCGCCACCCAGGAGCTGGTATGCGATACACTCCCTTCAGACGTGACGCTGCGGGATCTCGGCAACCACCGCCTCAAGGACCTGACCCGCCCCGAGCACATCTTTCAGGTCGTCGCTCCAAATCTGCCGACCGACTTCCCGCCGCTACGCACGCTCGATACCCGGCCGCACAACCTGCCGGCGCAGCTCACGCCGCTGATCGGCCGCGTGGAAGAGGTCATAGCCGTGTGCGACCGCCTACGAAGCGATCGCGTGCGCCTGCTCACGCTCACCGGTCCAGGCGGCATAGGTAAAACCCGCTTGGCGCTCCAAGTGGGGGCGGAATTGCTCGACGACTTTGCCGATGGAGTGTATTTCGTCGATCTCGCGCCCGTAAGTGACCCCGCCGTGGTGGCGTCGATCATTGCTCAGGTGCTTGGTGTGCAGGAAGCGGGCGATCTGCCGGTCGTCGAGATACTCAAAGCGTACCTCCGAGGCAAACAGCTGCTGTTCGTACTCGACAACTTTGAGCAAATCCTGGAGGCGGCACCGCTGGTCGAGGAACTGCTGCTCGCCGCCGCGCACCTGAAAATGCTGGTCACTAGCCGAGAGGTGCTTCGGGTCTACGGCGAGCACGAGGTCGTTATCCCGCCACTCGCCGTCCCAGATCCTGCCCGCTTGCCCCCGCTCGATCGCCTGTCCCAGTACGACGGGGTGCGGCTGTTCATCGAGCGCGCGCAGGCCGTGAAGGCGGATTTCACGGTCACGAACGCAAACGCGCCAGCGGTGGCTGAGATCTGCGCCCGTCTCGACGGGCTGCCGTTGGCAATTGAACTGGCGGCAGCCCGAAGTAAGCTGTTTACACCCGATACCTTGCTGGCCCGCTTGAACCAGCGGTTCCAGGTGCTGACACATGGCGCGCCGACACGTCCAACTCGTCAGCAAACCATGCGGAACACCATCGACTGGAGCTACAACCTCCTGGATGGGCACGAACAGCACCTGTTCGCCCGGTTAGGAGTATTCAGGGGGGGCGCTACGTTGGAAGCGATCGAAGCAGTTTGTCACGTCGAGGGCGACTCGGACATAGCCGTGCCTGATGCTCTTGCATTGTTGGTCGATAAGAGTCTGGTGCGACAGGACTCGCCGGGGGATCGGGAACCACGCTTCGTCATGTTTGAGACGATCCGTGAGTACGCCCTGGATCGGCTTGCGGCCCGTACCGACGCCGAGGTCATCCACCGTCAATACGCGGTCTTTTACCTGCGGATCGCCGAGACAGCCGAGCGGCAGCTGAGCGGTGGCGACCAGATGAGCGGGATTAGGCGACTGAATCAGGAGCACACCAATCTGCTGGCCGCGATAGGCTGGGCGCTCGAGCGCGGCGAGACCGAGATCGCACTACGATTGACAGCTGCGTTGGGCCGGTTTTGGGATCTCACCGGCCAGCTGAGCGAGGGATGGGCCCGGCTGGCGCGCGCCCTTGCACTGGAAGGTGCGGCGCCACCCGCCATCCGCGCGCATGCACTCGTCAGCGCCGGCCTGCTCGCCGCTGACCAGAATGACCTCGCCACGGCAGAGACGCTCTTCACCGAGGCCCTGGCGCTCTATCAGGAGGTGGGAGACATCGCGGAGGCAGCCTACACCCTATGTAGTCTCGGACGCGTGAGGCGCTTTCTGGGCGACTACACTGCGGCGCAGGCGTACTTCGCCGAGGGCCTGGCGCTTGCGCAACAAGCCCGCGACATTCGAACAACCGCGTACGCCCACTACAACCTGGGGCGAGTCGCCTATCAGCTCGGGGACTATACCACTGCACAGGCGCTATTTAGGGAAAGCCTCACGGGGTGCCTGGCATCCCACGATACTTGGGGGAGCGCCCTTGCGCACTGCAACCTCGGGCGGGTAGCCTATAGACAGGGGGATTACAGCGCCGCCGAGATCCAGCTTAGCGAGAGCCTGGCCCACTTTACCGCGATCAACGATGTGTGGGGCATGGCGCTCGCGCACTGCAAGCTCGGCTGGGTTGCGCTCTGCCGCGGAGACCACGAAGCCGCGCGGGCGCGGTTTGTAGAGAGCCTGCCACACGTCCAGAAGGTCGGATACCGCGAGGGCATCGCCGATGTGCTCACCGGCCTAGCGACCGTAGCCGGCGCGCGGGGAGCATGGGTGCAGATGGTGCGACTGCTCAGCGCCGCCGGGGTCATCCTGGATACAATCGGGGGAACGCTGAACACCATTGATCGAGACGACTATGAGTGGGCAATCGCTAGCACACGCACCCGCCTCAGTGCAGCAGCGTTTGCGGCGGCGTGGGAGCAGGGGCGAGACATGCCGCTCGACGCACTGCTGACGCAGCCTGGCGCTACGCTGGCCTTGGAACGCCGGACGGATAGGTCTGGCTAGTACGCAGCGTTCTGGTGCTGCTCGTTCTAGCTGGGGTCTGAGAGCGAGGGTATGTCGTAGCAACTCGAGATGTTGGATCTGGACAACCTCCTCTGGCCGTGCTAATCTCATGGCAAGGATATCCCCCTACGAGACAAGTGAATGGCGATGGCCGACACCATCACACCCATCCGTGTTTTCATCTCCAGCCCCGGCGACCTGGTCCCAGAGCGCGCGGTTGTGAGCGCGGTGCTGGACGAGCTCAACCGCTCGCCTATCTTCCGCGACCGTTTCAAGCTGATCCCCTATGCCTGGGAAGTGGGGACTCCACCGGTCGTTGGCGTGCATGCGCAAGAAGCCGTGGATACTTACCTCATCCGCTCTGCAGACGCCGATATTGTGATCGGTCTGCTGTGGTTAAGAATGGGCGCGCCCCAGGAGCGAGTCGATCCAGAGACCAACCAGCCCTACCAGTCGGGCACCGAGTACGAGTTGCTCACGGCATACCATGCACATCAGACCGGCGGGCGGCCCCTGATCCTGCTGTATCGTTGCGTCCGTACACCACAAGACGCGGCTACCGTGGATCGTGAACAAGCTGAGCGAGTTGACGCGTTCTTCAGCCGTTTCCAGCCGGGCGGAGATCTCCAGGGGCTCACGGGGAGCTTCGACGATGTAGACAGTTTGCGTGAGAAGCTGCGCTATGACCTGAGCCTGCTGCTGGAGCACCATTTCGTGGCCCTGCCAGGGGCCTTCACCGCCCGGCGCGCACCTTTGGCACTGGCCGACGCGCAACAATTGCCGCCCGTGGAGAATAGCACGTTAGAGGGCCAGTATGGTGACACTGGAATCCTACGGCACGAGCGTGCACAGATTATTGAGCAGATCGACGCGTTTGCGAGTGTGGTACAAGGTCCGCTCCTCCCTGTACTGCGCGGTTCCTCGCATGCAGCAACAGTTGAGCAGCGCAA
>WNGB01017089.1_pt1 | contig 10344 bp, 10 predicted proteins | sample 5400681 | NCBI WGS metagenome assembly WNGB01 (sample SAMN13153367, study PRJNA577476) | soil metagenome | isolation source: 115 cm soil or saprolite under grassland replicate 2 | place: USA:California | collected 2016-06-15 | reverse complement strand
ACTCCAGAATCTTGGTGACGACGCCGGCGCCGACGGTTTTGCCGCCCTCACGGATGGCAAAGCGCATCTGCTCTTCGAGAGCGACCGGTGTATGCAGGGTGACGGTCATCTGAATGTTGTCTCCGGGCATCACCATCTTGACCCCTTCGGGCAATTCGACGGTGCCGGTGACGTCGGTGGTCCGCATGTAGAATTGCGGGCGGTAGTTGGAGAAAAACGGGGTATGCCTGCCTCCCTCCTCCTTCTTGAGCACGTAGACCTCGCCGTTGAACTTCTTGTGGGGCGTGATCGTGCCCGGCTTGGCCAACACTTGCCCCCGCTCGATCTGCTCTTTCTCGATGCCGCGCAAAAGGCAGCCCACGTTGTCGCCGGCCTGCCCCTGGTCGAGCAGCTTGCGGAACATCTCGACGCCGGTCACCACCGTCTTCTTGGTGGGGGTAAAACCCACGATCTCCACTTCCTCGTTGACCTTGATGACCCCGCGCTCGATGCGCCCGGTGGCCACGGTGCCGCGACCCTTGATCGAGAAGATGTCCTCGATGGCCATCAAAAAAGGCTTGTCGATGTCGCGAACCGGCTCGGGGATGTAGCTGTCGAGCGCGTCCAGAAGCTGGACGATCGACTCCTCCCACTTCGCATCGCCTTGCAGCGCCGGCAGCGCCGCCCCGCGGATCATCGGCGCGTTGTCGCCGTTGAACTGGTACTTGTTCAAAAGCTCGCGCACCTCCATCTCCACCAGGTCGAGCATCTCCGGGTCGTCGACCTGGTCGCACTTGTTCAAAAACACCACGATGTGGTTGAGCCCTACCTGCCGCGCCAACAGCACGTGCTCGCGCGTCTGGGGCATCACGCTGTCGAGCGCGCTCTGACCGGGGCAATCGACGTGCGCGTAGTGCCGCTTGGGGCTCTCGTACTCCACGTGCGCAGCGGCGATCGTCACCGTCTTGGTTTCGTCGCGCACCGTGCCACCTTTGGCGATGTCGGCGTACTTGATTTCCTTGGCCAGGTTCTTCTTCGACTGCACTTTCACGATCGACGCCGTCAGCGTCGTCTTGCCGTGGTCGATGTGTCCAATGGTCCCGACGTTCACGTGCGGCTTCGAACGAACGAACTTTTCCTTGGCCATGATGAGCTCTCCCTGATGAACTGTGAACTTCCGAAAGCCGTATGACTCGGCGCCGCCTCCGGCGCGCCTGCGTTGCTAGGCCCCGCGCACTTTCGCGACAATCTCCTCTTGGATCTGATTCGGTACGGCGGAGTAATTGGCGAACTGCATCGTATACGTTGCCCGCCCCTGCGTCCGGCTACGAAGATCGGTTGCATAGCCGAACATCGTGGCGAGCGGCACTTCGGCGTCGATGACCTGCGCGTTGCCGCGCTGGCTCATGCCGAGGATCCTGCCGCGGCGCGCGTTCAAGTCGCCGATGACATCGCCCATGTAGTCTTCGGGGGTGACCACCTCGACGCTCATGATCGGCTCGAGCAGGTGCAGGCCGGCCCTCTTGGCGCCGTCCTGGAATGCGAGCGATCCGGCGACCTCGAAGGCCTGCGTCGACGAGTCGACTTCGTGGTAGGTGCCGTCGTAGAGCTCGACCTTGACGTCGATGACCGGATAGCCGGCGAGCACGCCGCGATTCATCGCCTCGCGAATGCCCTTTTCGACGGCCGGTATGAACTCCTTGGGGATGGCGCCGCCGACGACCTCGTTCTCGAACACATATCCCGAGCTCCGCTCGCCCGGCTCGAGCCGGATGAGCACGTGTCCGTATTGACCACGTCCACCCGACTGCTTGGCGTACTTGTACTCCGCGTTGACCTTCTTGGAGATGCTCTCCCGGTAGGCAACCTCGGGTTTGCCGACGTTCGATTCGACCTTGAACTCGCGCTTGAGCCGGTCGACGATGATCTCGAGGTGCAGCTCGCCCATTCCGGCGATGATCGTCTGCGCCGTCTCTTCGTTGGTGAACGTGCGAAAGGACGGATCTTCGTAGGCGAGCTTTTGCAGCGCGACGCCCAATTTTTCGACGTCGACCTTGGTCTTCGGTTCGATGGCGATGGAGATGACCGGCTCGGGAAAGGTCATCTTCTCCAGAATGATGGGCTTGTCCTCGTCGCAGAGCGTGTCGCCGGTGCGGGTGTCGCGCAGGCCGACCGCCGCGTAGATGTTGCCCGCGTTGCACTCGGTCAGCTCTTCACGCTTGTTGGCGTGCATGCGCAGAATGCGCCCGATGCGCTCGCGCTTTCCTCGCGTGGAGTTCGTCACCATCGTGCCGCTCGACAGCTGCCCCGAGTACACCCGGAAGAACGTCAAATTGCCGTGGGGGTCGTTGATGATCTTGAACGCATAGGCGGCGAAAGGTTCGCCGTCGTTCGCGCTGCGGATCTCCGGCTGGTTGTTGTAGGGGTTGATCCCTTCGACCGGCGGAATGTCCATAGGCGAGGGGAGATAGTTGATGACCGCGTCGAGCAGAAGCTGAATGCCCTTGTTTTTGAAGGCGGACCCGCACAAAACCGGGATGAGCTTGAACGTGCAGCACCCCTTGCGAAGGGCGGCCACGATCTCGCTCTCGGTGACCTGGTCGGAATGACCTTCCAGGAACTTGTGCAGGATCGCGTCGTCCATGTCGGAGCAAGCTTCGATCATCTTCTCCCGCATCTCGGCGCACCTGGCCTTGAGGTCCTCGGGGATCTCGACCCACGTGTACTTCTGCCCCTTCGACTCCTCGTCGAAGATGGCGGCCTTCATGCTGATGAGGTCGACCACGCCCTTGTGCTGATCCTCCTCGCCGACCGGCCACTGAATGGGCACCGGGTTCACGCCGAGGCGGCTCTTGAGAGAGGCGATGTTCATGGCGAAGTCGGCCCCGAGCTTGTCCATCTTGTTGACGAACACGATGCGGGGGACCTTGAACTTGTCGGCTTGGCGCCACACCGTTTCGGTTTGCGGCTCCACGCCGTTGCCGCCGTCGAGCACGGCCACCGCTCCGTCGAGCACGCGAAGCGAACGCTCGACTTCGATGGTGAAATCGACGTGTCCAGGGGTATCGATGATGTTGATGCGGTGCGTGTCGCCATGGTGCGGCCCCGCTTCGGGCTTCCAGAAGCAAGTGGTCGCCGCCGAAGTGATCGTGATGCCGCGCTCCTGCTCCTGCACCATGTAGTCCATGGTGGCGGCGCCTTCGTGGACCTCGCCCATCTTGTAGTTGACGCCGGTGTAATAAAGGATGCGCTCGGTCGTAGTCGTCTTGCCCGCGTCGATGTGGGCCATGATCCCAATGTTCCGAGTTTTTTCGAGCGAGTATTCGCGAGCCACGACTATCTCCTTCAGGTTCCCGGGGGCTTTGGACTGCGGCCCCCCCGGATGCAAAAAACCCCCTCCGGCCCGAGGCCCCTCTCCTTGCGAGGGGCCATGTTCTTCCGGAAGGGGTACCGAGGTGCGGCGAGGAGACCGAAACCCGGTATTTATGTCACGAAGGCCATTCCGCTTGTCTTCTCTCCGTCGCCGTTTTTACCACCGGTAGTGGGCGAACGCCTTATTGGCTTCGGCCATCTTGTGCGTGTCGTCACGCTTCTTGACCGCGTTACCGCGATTTTGCGCGGCATCGACGAACTCCGAAGCGAGCCGCTCTCGCATCGTTTTTTCGCCGCGATCGCGGGAGTATTGGACGAGCCACCGCATGGCGAGCGCCACGCGCCGCTCGGGGCGAACCTCGACCGGCACCTGGTACGTTGCTCCCCCGACGCGCCGGCTCTTCACCTCGAGCTTGGGTTTCACGTTGTCGAGCGCCTTCCGGAAGATCTCGAGAGGCTCTTCCTTGTAGCGCGCCTGAATGATGTCGAAAGCTCCGTAGAGGATGCCCTCCGCGGTGGCTTTTTTTCCGCCGACCATGAGAGAGTTCATGAACTTCGCGACCAGCTTGTCCTTGAACTTGGGGTCGGGAATGATGCGGCGTTTGGGAACTTCGCGACGGCGGGGCATGGGGAACCTTACGCTTTCGGCCGCTTCACGCCATACTTCGAGCGCTTGCGGTTGCGGTTCGCTTTGTTGGTCGAGGAGGGTCCGGCGGCGCCGGACGCGTCGAGCGTCCCTCGGACGACGTGATAGCGCACCCCCGGCAGGTCCTTGACGCGGCCCCCGCGTATGAGGACGACCGAGTGCTCCTGCAGGTTGTGGCCCTCGCCGGGGATGTAGCTCGTCACTTCCATGCCGTTCGTCAACCGGACACGGCAGACCTTGCGCAACGCGGAGTTCGGCTTTTTCGGCGTGGTCGTGTAGACGCGCACGCAGACGCCTCGCTTTTGCGGGCACGACTTGAGGGCCGGTGACGCCGTCTTGAATCGGGCGGCTTCACGACCTTGGCGGATCAGCTGGTTGATGGTCGGCATTCGTAAATGAGTGGTAGCTTTGGGCGGCGTTGGTCCCCGGAATCCGCGCCTCTTTCCCCCGATAAGCGCTGGAAATCCGAGGGGACGCGCAGCATACTCGGGATCGCTTCCTTGTCAAGCCAGGCGCCGACGACTTCTCGTAGCTCCTCCGCCCCTCGAAAGTCCTGTGTTCGCAGGCTCTTCCTGGGCGCCGCCGGTATGGGTGCGTGCGCCGCCTTCACCGCGAGAGCGGGCGCGGGGGGCGAGTCGCTTCAGGTCGAGACCTCCGTCTACGGCGGGAGCGCTTCCGGCCAATTTCCGCGGGCCGGGTGCTCCGGCCACCCACCGGCGGCGGCTCTCCACTACGCAGGGGCCGGGGCACAGGTGCGCTGGCGCCCGCACAGCTTACGAGCCGGGTTCGTCGCGAGCGCCGCCGGCGCGATCGAGCGCAATGCTTATTCCTTGCTGTCGCCGGGCAGCGCCGGCGAAACCAACGTACCCCCGGTCCACGCGCGCGGCGCCGCCGGTCTTCGCTTCGGTTACGATGACGACTGGCTCGGTCTGCACGGCGGCGGGTTGGCCTTCCAGGAATTCGGCGAGGTGGACACGGCGGTGTGCCCCGCGGGAGCCCCGAGCTGCACCTCGCTGCCACAGGCCGTTTATGGATCGCCGGGTTGGAGGTTGTGGCCCGATCTCATGGTGCGGCTCGGTTCGCTCGACGCATTTCGGTTCGAGCTCGGCGTCGGAGCGTACGGCGTCTCGACGCTGCTGCGCCCAGGCTTGTACGCTGGTATGGGGTACGCTCGACCTCTAGGCTGGGATTTCGCCGCTCATTTTGGCTACGCCGACAGCTTCCATGGCAAGGGGGGAGGCCGGCTCGACGTCGGGGTGAAGATGCCCCTCGTCGAAGGGCTGCGAATCGGTCTAGGAGGTGCGGTGTCCGAAGGCTACGAGGACCGATCGGAACTCGAGGCCTGCCTCATCCTCGAGGCCACCTTCGAAGCGCACGATTCCGACCCCGCGCGTTAGATCATCGAGTCCCTTCACCCGGCTTGTTTGCCGCCATCGAGTGCATCGGCCGGCACGTGAACCGTCGTGGGGCGTAGTTCGTTCAGGGGCTTCACCGTCGGCTTCTCTCCGCTCGCGCCGAAAACAGCGGCAACCAACGAGCTGCCTGCGAGCGCGAGCATCCACACAACCGTCCTGTTGGCGCGCGATGTCCGGCGTGCGGCGATGGCTCGTCCGAGCACGACCGCCTCGCGCGTGGCGTTCCACGGGGGATCCACCGCGCGCGCCGCGGCCACGTTCTTACTCAACATCGATCCTCCTTTGGAGCCGTTCGTCCGCCTCGACGATTCGTCGTTTGACGGTGGCCAGTGAGACTCCGCAGATCAGAGCTACCTCGGGCAGCGATTGGTCCGCGATGCGGCTGAGCACCCACGGAATGCGCAGTTTCGCCGGTAGGTCATCGAGTGCCTCGTAGAGGTCGTCGATCAGCTGACCGTCGCTCGGATTCGAGTGGGTCGGCGTGACCTGACCAAGCGACCATCGAAAAAAGCTGCGACGGCGCCTGCGAGCGAGCAGGGTTTTCACCTTGCGTACCGCGACGACGACGAGCCATCGACGCAAACTGCTGGGGTCCTCCAGACTCTTCAGTCCCTGTGTGGCATCGACGAACGTTTCTTGTACGATGTCATCGAGCTCCGAGTCATTTCCGAGCAGCCGATAGATGACACCTGCGACATAGCGAGCGTGTCGAACGTACAGAGCACGGAAAGCCGTCTCGTCGTCGAGCTGGACGCGCTCGACGAGCCGAGCATCTTCGGGGGGCGCCGGCACGCTGACCGAGCTTATCGGGGGCACGCAAATAAGGTGAGCACGACACCACCTTCGGGGTGGATGTGTCGCGCGGTGCATCGCTGCGCAACTACCTTCAAACCGAGATTCTTCGCGGAACGAAGACGTTTTTTTTCGTGACCGAACACGCAAGCGTGACGATGCTGAGAAACGAACTCCCCACGCCGCAGGCGTTCGACCGCCTCACCGATCCGCACTTGAATAACAAGTTCGTCCTCGTGCGTGCGACGTTCGAGTAACCATCGCGCGCGACGGTTTACTCGAGAGCACGCTGCACGGTAGCGGCGATGGCCCTCACTCGATCCTGCGAGAGGGCCGAGCCGTCGCTTTCGACGATGTGAAAACGACATTGCGCTCGGCTGCCACTCACCGTGCGATCGGAAGACAGAACCTTGACCTGCTTGGTCGATAGAACGGACGCGATCTTTTCCAAAAGCTCCTCCCGATTGGCTGCGTCGACGGTGAGCAAGATGGCACCGTCCGATTCCACGTCCTCGGTGGTGCTCACGTCGATCGACGCCCCCGGCGAGGACGGTATGCTCGACGCGCGCTCGATAACGCTGCCGAGATCGGTCTGACCGCGCAACAACGCCGAGACGGATTGCGCGATGCTCGTCACGTCCTGTTCGTTGGCCGGGCCCCTCTGCCCCTCGAGACTCGGACTGAGCCAAAGAAGGTGGATGGCTTCCGGCCGCTGGCGCTCGTTGTAGCGACAGTAGTTCTGGGCAGCGACGACGTCGAAGCCGTGCGCGGCGACGGTCGCTCGGATGAGAGACGGCAAACCGGGTCGGTCATCGGCCACGACGCAAACGACGACGGCATTGAGCCGCGTGCTCCAAATCTCGGCATGAACCGGCTCGTCACCGCGCCGCCAGGCGATGAGCGCGTGTTCCCGAATGTCGTCAGGGTTCTGCTGCTGCCGATACGAAAGCGGCATCGACTCGCGAAAGCTCGCGAGGAAGTCGGCGGGCATCGGCATCACGACGCACCGCTTCCGACGTGGATATCGGTGCGAGGCGGCCTTCCCAGCGTTCGTGTCGAGACCGCCCCCCCATCACTGCTGCTGTGTGCGTCAACCATGGCAAGACCCCCTGCCGCCCCCGGCGGCCGCTGTGGTCCAGACTATCGATAGGCATTCTGAAACTGTTCGAGCACCGCGCTTCCTGGGCACAATTGGTCGAACGGTAGCTCGCATAACGGCGTGGCGATGGTGTTGCTCGTCTCGTGCATATCGTTGGCGTTCTCGTCCAAGTAAAGGAGCCCAGTAGGAATCTCGCCCTTGGCCTGACGTTCTTGCAGGTACGCCTGCACCGCCAAGCGGTCGGTGGGGTCATACTCTTCTGCCACTTTGGTGAAACGCACGACGCTGCCGTCGTGCATGGTGATCGATGTGCTGGTTCCCGGCGCGTACTTGGCCGAGATCTCCTGCTCCTTCGGAATGAAATCCGTTTGGACCACCTCGAGGCGATGCTTGCGCGTGTGCGAATAACTCTTGGTCGAACCCACGTGGTCGTTGAATGTTACACACGGCGAGATGACATCTACCAGCGCGAAGCCGCGGTGACGTAACCCCGCCTTGAGAATGGGCACGAGCTGCGCCTTGTCACCGGAAAACCCGCGGGCGATGAAGCTGGCTCCCAGGCTGAGGCCGAGCGTGACCGGGTCCATCGGCCTCTGCGTGTTCGCTTCGCCGCGCTTGCTCTTCGAGCCCACGTCGGTCGAGGCCGAAAATTGTCCCTTGGTAAGCCCGTATACGCCATTGTTTTCGATGACATACAACATGTTGAGATTGCGGCGGATGGCGTGGCAGAGTTGGCCGAGCCCAATAGAAAGCGAGTCGCCGTCGCCCGAGATGCCGATGTAAGTGAGCGCGCGGTTGGCGGCATTGGCGCCGGTGGCAATCGCCGGCATACGACCATGCGCCGAATTGAATCCATGGGCACCGCTCACGAAATAGGTCGGCGTCTTGGACGAGCAACCGATGCCGGAGAGCTTCGCGATCATGTGGGGAGGGATCGAAAGCTCGTAAAAGGCACGGACGATCGCGGCGGTCACCGAATCGTGACCGCAGCCGGCGCAGAGCGTCGACATCGCCCCTTCGTAGTCGCGAACGACGAGCCCGAGCTGGTTCGGCACCAAGCTCGGATGCAAGACCCTCGGTTTTTTCATCGATGCCATCGTTCAGGTCTCCAGCTGCTTTTTGATGCCATCGACGACGTGCCGGCTGCTCAATGGAAATCCGCCATAGACGAGCACCGAGCGCAGTCGATATTTGCGAACCGACGTTTCGGTGATGAGGAGCGTCTTCAACTGCGCGTCGCGATTTTGTTCGACGACGAAATTCACCTCGTGCGAGTTGATGAAATCTTCGACGCTCTCATCGAAGGGGAAGCCGCGGACTCTCATGTAGTCGGCGACGATGCCCTGCTCGCCGAGGGCAGCAACGGCTTCGCGCACGGCGCTGTCGCATCCGCCGAGGGAGACGATCCCGATCGTGGCTCCTTCCCGCCGGCGAATGACCGGCGCAGGCACCGCCTTGGCTGCGCGCTTGTGTTTTCTTGCGAGCCTATCCATGACTTCCTGGTACTCGTCCGGGATTTCGGTGTATCCGCCGTATTTGTTGTGCCCCGACCCCCGCGTGAAAAACGCCCCCTTGGAGTGCACGCCCGGCAAGCTGCGCGCCGCGACGCCATCCTCGTTCTCCGGCCAGTAGCGGTGAAACTGCTCCATTTTCTCGAGCTGTTCCCGCGTGAGCACCTGGCCGCGGTCGGGCCTGTAGGAGTCGTTCCATTTGAGACGTGTGCAGACCCAGTCGTTCATGCCGATGTCGAGATCGGTCAGCATGAAGACGGGCGTCTGAAAGCGCTCGGCGAGATCGAACGATTGCACCGCAAAGTAGAAGCACTCTTCCGGATTGGCCGGAAACAGAAGGATGTGCTTGGTGTCGCCGTGTGAAGCGTAGGCGCAAGCGAGAATGTCGCCTTGCTGCGTGCGCGTGGGCATGCCGGTCGACGGGCCGGTTCGCTGCACGTCGACGATGACGACCGGGATTTCGGCGTAATACGCAAGCCCGATGAGCTCGCTCATCAGCGAGATGCCCGGTCCCGCCGTCGACGTGAAGGCGCGGGCCCCATTCCAACCTGCACCAATAACAATGCCCACCGCAGCGAGTTCGTCTTCCGCCTGCACGATGCAGAAACGGTTCTTTCCGCTTTCCGGATCGCGCCGGAACTTCTGGCAGAGCTGGCGGAACGCGTCCATGACCGAAGTGGCGGGCGTGATCGGGTACCAGGCGGCCACGGTCGCACCAGCGTAGAGGCACCCCAAGGCGGTGGCGGAGTTACCGTCGATGAGAATGGAGTCGCGTGTGGCGTCCATCTTGCTGAGACGGATGGGCAGAGGGCACTGGAAGTTGTCGACGGCGTAATCGTAGCCGAGTTTGATCGCGCGGTGATTCGACTGCATGAGCGCCGGCTTGCCCTTGAATTTCTCCTCGAGAATGCGGACGACGACGTCGATGTCGATCGACAGAAGCGCGGCGAGCACGCCGACGTACACGATGTTCTTCATCAGGATCCGTTCGCGCGGCTCGCTGAAGACTTCCGTGCACATTTTCGCCAGCGGGACTCCGATGAAGGTCACGTCCTCGCGAAGCAATGCCTTGTCGAGTGGCCAGCTCGAGTCGTAGAGCACGTACCCTCCGCTGACGACCTCGCCAACATCCATCGCGTAGGTTTCGGCGTTCATCGCCACCATCAGATCGAAATCGGGTGTGCGTGCCGTGTATCCGTGCTTGTCGACCCGAATCTCGTACCAGGTGGGAAGCCCCTGGATGTTCGAAGGGAAGAGGTTTTTGCCCGAAACGGGGATGCCCATCCGGAAAATGGCTTGCATGAGCAGGCTGTTGGCGCTCGCCGAGCCCGTCCCGTTGACGTTGGCAAGCTTGAGGGCAAACTCGTTGACGCGTTCTATTTTGGCTGGCTGGAGCACGGTGACTGTCCTGCGTAGGGCATGAGAAGCTCGAATTTTTGCATGTCCCAGGCGGCCGTCGGGCACCGCTCGGCGCAGAGGCCGCAGTGCACGCAGAGGTCCTCGTCCTTGAGCATGACCCGGCCGGTTTGC